>Ga0070684_100001614_pt1 | contig 16298 bp, 16 predicted proteins | sample KBSC723LmetaG_FD_65653 | JGI IMG/M metagenome (GOLD analysis project Ga0070684, IMG submission 65653) | Corn rhizosphere microbial communities from Kellogg Biological Station, Michigan, USA - KBS C7.2-3L metaG | ecosystem: Host-associated > Plants > Roots > Rhizosphere ...
GATTCATGTTCTCGAAATTCTGCACCAGCCAGGCGCCGTCGAACTTGCCGCCGCCGAGATCGCTGGTGAGCGCGGTGAGCCAGCTGCCACCCAATAATCCGCCGGAATAGCGCATCGGAAACTTGCCGCGGACGCCGGCCCAGTATGACAGGGGCGCACCGGCGATGATCACCGGCCCGAACAGTTCAGGCCTGAGCGACGCCAGGATCATCACCGCCCATCCGGCCTGGCAATTTCCGATCACGCAGGGCTTGCCGTCGGCATCCGGATGCAGCGCGATGACTTTCTCGATGAACGTGCCTTCGGCGCGGGCGATGTCCTCGATGGTCTGCCCCGGTATCGGCTCCGGCATGAAGCCGATGAAGTAGCAGGGATGGCCCGCTTTCATGGCAACGCCGATCTCGCTGTCGGCCTTGAAGCCGCCGATACCCGGCCCATGGCCGGCGCGCGGATCGATCACGATGAACGGGCGTTTTAGCGGGTTGATCTCGATGCCTGCCGGGGGCTTTACGCGCACCAGGCCGTAGTTCACGGGCCGCTTCAGCTTCCTGCCGTCCGCGATCAGCTCGACCTCGTAATTGAGGACGTGAGGGGCGGTCTCGGCGAGATGCTCGCGGTATTGCTCGCCGCGCCGGCGCATGACATCCAGGAACAGGACACTGCGCTGGCCGCTGTCCACGAGGTACTCGAAGGCGGATGCAAAAATACCGGGCAGTGTTTCGCCAGAAGTTGCCAGCTTTTCCGTCATGGTTCTGATCCCTGAGCCTGCCCGCTGCACCATGGGCGTGTCCGCGCGCGGACTGTTGATTTAGGTCAAGGCTGCACCTTGCCTCCCTCGCCTTGCGCCTCGGCCGTCTCCCCGCGGCTCCATGCCATCAACAGTTCCCAGGCGACCGCCAGGATGATCGGTCCGACAAAAAGGCCGACGATGCCGTGGGCAAGCGTTCCGCCCAGCACGCCAATGAAGATCACCAGCACCGGCGTGGAAAGACCCCGTCCCATCAGTAGGGGCTTGAGCGCGTTGTCGGAAATGCCCACCAGCACCAGAAAGATCGTGATCAGGATGGCGGCACCGACGTCCTTGACGGTCCAGACCCAGATGACGACGGGAATGAGGATCGGTGCCGATCCGATCTGGATGATGCCGAGCACAAGGATCGCAAAGGCGAGCACGCCTGCGTGCGGCACACCCGCAATTTTCAGTACAACACCCGCCAGGAGCGCTTGCAGCACGGCGACGCCGATCACCCCCTGCGCCACGGTGCGGATGGTTGCGCCGGCCAACGCCAGAAAATCCGCGCTCCGCTCTGGCACGATCCTGGCCAGCATGTTCCTGGTTGTCGCGACCAGCTTTGGTCCGGTCGGAAACAGGAAGCCCGCAATCACCAGGGATGCGACGAACTTGAGCGTGCCGGTGCCGGCGCTGCCGGCGATCGCGAGAACCGGGCCCGCCAGCGGTTTCAGATGCGGCGCGAGCCGACGCAACGCGGCATCCAGATTGTCCGACGCCATCGTCCAGATATCATGCAGCGGCACGCCGACCACCGGCCAGTCACGAACACTGTCCGGCGGCGTGGGGATCACAAAATCTCCTGACGTCAACAGATCGGAGATGCTGCGCAGCCCATCGACAAGCCCAATGCCGAGCCAGGCTGCAGGTCCCAGGAATACCGCGAGCACCACCAGCGTCATGACGACCGCGGCGATCCGAGGCCGCTGGCCAAGATGCGCCGACAGCCAGTCAAACGCCGGATAGAGCGCAACGGTAAGCACGACGCTCCAGGCCAGGATCGGGATGAACGGACGCGTCAGGACAAACGACCAGTAGATCAGCCCGGCCAACAGTGCGATGCGGATGGCGACCTGGATCGCCTCCTCGCCGGGTTGCCTCGGCCGAACCGTGGTTGAATGCGCCTTGTCCGTATCCATCCGCTCGTCCCGGTGAGCCACGCTTAGCAGCCCGGCATCGCCAGCCCTGTATTGGCCTCTCTCGCCTCGCAGGCTTGATCCAGATCAAGCGGCGGCGGCCATCCGTCGACCATCTCTCGCCGGGTCCACTCTCGCGACCGTGTCCCGATGACATCAACGACCTATTCCGCCAGCGAGCAGCTCCGCGACGGGCGGAGCATCGAGATCCGCGCGCTGCGGGTGGAAGACGAGGCCGGGATGCTCGCCGCCATCGACCGCACCGGCCAGCAATCGCTGCAACGCCGCTTCTTCGTGACCAAGCGCGGCTTTTCCGACAAGGAGAAGGCGTTCTTCATGAACGTTGACTTCGTCAATCACGTCGCACTCGTCGCCGAGATCGACGAAAGCGGCAAGCGCACGATCATCGGCGGTGGACGCTACATTGTGGTCGAACCCGGCGAAGCCGAAGTCGCCTTTGTCGTGGTCGATGCCTATCAGGGACAAGGGATCGGCGGCCTTCTCACGCGACATCTGGTTGGGCTGGCGCGCGCCGCCGGACTGAAGCAGCTCCTGGCCGACGTGCTGCCGGAGAACGTGGCGATGCGCAACGTGCTCGACAAATTCGGCTTCCGCACCGCACGCAGCCTCGATCCGCAGGTCGTGCATCTGGTACTGCCGTTGACGTGAGCCACGATGACAATCGCTACTCTGGCGGCGGGTCTGAACGTAGCCCCTCGGCCACGTGGCCCCCTAGCCCTGTTTTCGACGCCGAAAGTCGCGCTTTTGGCGTGGTTTGGGCCGTGGTGCGAGCTCGGGATTGGTTGCCTGCACCCGGCGGAAGCGCGCCAGCATGCGCTCGAAGCTGGCATTGAGCGTCTCCGCGATATCGGGTCGCCTCTCCAAAGCGGCGATCAGCATTCCCGCCGCCTCGATGGTCGAGAGCCCGTCGCGCCGCGGCTCGCGGCGGAGCTCGCCATAGCGCGACGCCCGTTTCGGCCCGAGGATCACGCGCTGGCATTTCAGCATCCAGGGATTACGCCACCACAGCGCCTTGGCCTGGCTCCAGGTCCCGTCGAGCAGCACCACGCCCTCGATATGGCCGAGGATGCCGCGCTGGTCGGGCTCGACCGCGCCCTTGCGGTCAATGGCAACCACGTCGCGATCGGTGTCGAGATCGGCAACTTTCGCCGAGCCGAGATAGAGCACGGCCCAGCGCGAAGGATCGGCGACTGGCCTGCCCAGCGCCTTGGCAAGGCTCGGCCACGACAGCCCGATCTTGACGACCGCATTCTCAAAATGCTGCGCGGCCAGCCGCGCGGTGCCGAGCGCCCTGTCCTGCTCCTGCGGATGCTGCAGGATCAGCAGCGCGATGCGGCTGTCGATCGGCGTGACGGTGTTGCAGATGCAGAGCGGAAGCGGCTTCTGGCAATGCGGACAATCCGCAATCGCTGCCGCATCGGCCTGTTCAGGAATCTCGGACATCGCTGCGCTATACGCTGCGTGGCTTGCCCCATCAACCACGCTATTCCGAGGGAGCTGTAAGCGCATCCGGCGCCGAGCGCGACCGCAGGCGGTCGATCAGGGGGTAGATCACCGGTGTCGTATCGAGCGTGAGCAGCTGCCACGCCCGCATGCCGCAGCTGCGAAGACAGATACCCGCTTGGCGAGCGGCAAAAGCCGCGCTTATATTGCGCCTCAGCGCTGACCGCCGCGGGGGCGCGCTCTGGTCCGGTGATGGCCGATGGGCCCGGCCAATCACGCGTGGAGGCAGATGGACACAGAGCCACAGCGGTTGATGGACTGCCATGGGCGACGTGATCTCGGTAACTCCTGAGAATGCAAAAGCTGTGCTTGCCGACCTGCCACGCCTGGTGAAGCTGGCACTCGGCTTTGCCGCGCAACTCAAGCGCGGCACACTCGACATTGCGCTGCTCGACGGCCGCGTGATGAGATTCGGCGGCGCCGAGCCGGGTCCGGCGGCCAAGATGACGCTGCACAGCTACGGCTTCGCGTCGCGGCTGATCAATGGCGGCGACATCGGGATTGCCGAAGCCTATCTGCGCGGCGATTGGGACACGCCCGACCTGACGCAGTTCCTGTATCTGTTCTGCGTCAATCACGAGCTGATCAGGACCATGCTCAGGGACAAGCCGGTGGTCCGCCTCATTCAGACCGTGCGGCACTGGTTCAACCGCAACACCAAACGCCAGGCGCGGCGCAACATCTATGCGCATTACGACATCGGTAACGCCTTCTACTCCGCCTGGCTCGATCCAAGCATGACCTATTCCTCGGCGCTCTATGAGGACCACACGCCCGATCTGACCGCGGCCCAGAACAACAAGTATCGGCGGCTCGCGGAGGCGATCGATTTGCGGCCGGGCCAGAAGGTCCTGGAGATCGGCTGCGGCTGGGGCGGATTCGCCGAATATGTGGCCAGGACCTTTGGCGCCAAGGTGGTCGGGCTGACGATCAGCAGGGAGCAGCGCGACTTTGCGCAGAGGCGTATCCACGACGCCGGCCTCAACGACAAGGTCGAGATCCGCTTGCAGGACTATCGCGACGAGCGCGACCGTTACGACCGTATCGCCTCGATCGAGATGATCGAGGCCGTCGGCGAAGAATTCTGGCCGAAATATTTTTCGCAATTGCGTGATCGGCTTTTGCCCGGCGGGCTCGCCGGCATCCAGGCCATCACCATCCAGGACAGCATATTCCAAAGTTACCGGCGCGAGGTCGATTTCATCCAGCGCTATGTTTTTCCCGGCGGCATGCTGCCCTCGCCCGAGGTGCTGAAGAACCTCGGCGAGCGTTTTGGCGTGCCTGTCATCCGCGAACGCATTTTTGGGCAAGATTATGCCAAGACGCTCGCGACCTGGCGAAATAACTTTCGCACCGCCTGGCCCAACCTGAAGCCGCTCGGTTTCGACGAGCGCTTCCGGCGCCTGTGGGAATACTATCTCGCCTATTGCGAGGCTGGATTCCTCTCGGGAAATATCGACGTTCGCCAGGTGGTGTTTGCAAAACCGCGCTGAAGCCGTGCGATTTCGTCGGCTTGTGCTACCCGCCTTCGTTGACTAGGTTCGCTGGAACTCATCAGAAATGTCCGGCGGATCTTCCCCCATGATCTTCAATAAAGACGTCGTCGAAGCCATCGGCAACACGCCGCTGATCAAGCTGAAGCGGGCTTCGGAAGCGACCGGTTGCACCATTCTCGGCAAGGCCGAATTCATGAATCCGGGCCAGTCGGTGAAGGACCGCGCCGGCAAATGGATGATTCTCGAAGCCGAGAAGCGTGGCGATCTCAAGCCCGGCGGGCTCGTCGTCGAGTCGACGGCGGGCAATACCGGCATTGGCCTTGCGGTGGTCGCCAGCGCGCGCGGCTATCGCACGCTGATCCTGATCCCGCAAACCCAGAGCCAGGAAAAGAAGGACATGCTGCGGCTCTGCGGCGCCGAGCTCATCGAGGTGCCGGCGGTGCCCTACGCCAATCCGAACAACTACCAGCATGTCGGCAAACGCCTCGCCGCGAAGCTGCGCAAGACGGAGCCGAACGGCGTCTTGTTCGCGGATCAGTGGAACAATCTCGACAACGCCAAGGCGCATTATGACTCCACCGGCCCCGAGATCTGGGAGCAGACGAACGGCAAGATCGACGGCTTCATCTGCTCGGTCGGCACCGGCGGCACGCTCGCCGGCACCAGCCGCGCTTTGAAGGAAAGGAACAAGGATATCTTCGTCGCCTGCGCCGATCCGCATGGTTTTGCGATGTATGAATTGTTCAAGAACGGCACCGCCAAGTCGACGCCGGGCGACTCCATCACCGAGGGCATCGGGCTCGGGCGCGTCACGCCCGTGGTCGAGACCGCCGTTGTCGACGACGCCTTTCTGGTTTCCGACGAAGAAGCCGTTACCGTGATCTATGAGCTGCTGGAGCACGAAGGCCTGTGCCTGGGAGGCTCGACCGGCATCAATATCGCCGGCGCGATCAAGCTTGCGAAACAGCTCGGACCCGGCAAGACCATCGTCACCATCCTTGCCGACTCCGGCAACCGCTATCAGTCGAAGCTGTTCAATCCAGACTTCATGCGGTCGAAGAAGCTGCCGGTGCCGCAATGGCTGGAGAAGCGCACCGAGATCGATGTGCCGTTTGAGAAGGTGTGAAGTTCATCGTCATTGCGAGGAGCGTAGCGACGAAGCAATCCATCTATCCGTTATGCCGCGATATGGATTGCTTCGCTTCGCTCGCAATGACGGCAGGAATCACCGCAAGATCTGGCTCAGGAACAGCTTCGTCCGCGCATGCTGCGGATGCGCGAAGAACTCCTGCGGCGTGTTCGATTCGATGATCTGGCCGGCATCCATGAACACGACGCGGTTGGCGACCTCGCGGGCAAAGCCCATTTCGTGGGTGACGACCAGCATGGTCATGCCTTCCTTGGCGAGATCCACCATGGTGTCGAGCACTTCCTTGACCATTTCCGGGTCGAGCGCCGAGGTCGGCTCGTCGAACAGCATGACCTTCGGATTCATGGTCAGCGCGCGCGCGATCGCGACGCGCTGCTGCTGGCCGCCCGACATCTGGCCCGGATATTTGCTGGCCTGATGCGGGATTTTCACCCGCTCCAGATATTTCATGGCGGTCGCTTCGGCATCCTTCTGCGGGATGTTGCGCACCCAGATCGGCGCCAGCGTGCAGTTCTCCAGCACCGTCAGATGCGGGAACAGGTTGAAACTCTGGAACACCATGCCGACCTCGCGGCGGACCTCGTCGACGCGGCGCAGGTTCGGCCCCAAGTCGATGCCGTCGACGACGATCTCGCCTTCCTGGAATTCCTCCAGCGCGTTGATGCAGCGGATCAGGGTCGACTTGCCGGAACCGGACGGCCCGCAGATCACGATGCGCTCGCTCCTGCCGACGGCGAGGTCGATGTCACGCAGCACGTGGAAATCGCCGTACCACTTGTTGAGATGAGAAATATTGACAATCGAAGTTTCCGCCATGCCCATCCCCTTCAGTTGCGCCGATGCACATTCAGCCTGTTCTCGACGAACAGCGAATAGCGCGACATGCCAAAACAGAATGCGAAATAGATGATCCCGGTGAAGGCGAAGCCGGTGAACAGCGTGGTCGGCGTTGCCCAGTTCGGATCGGAGAAGGACGCACGCAACGAGCCGAGAAGGTCGAACAGCGCGACGATCGACACCAGCGAGGTGTCCTTGAACAGCGAGATGAAGCTGTTGACGAGGCCGGGAATGACGTGCCGCAGCGCCTGCGGCAGCACGATCAGGGACGTGGTCTTCCACCACGAAAGGCCCAGTGCATACGCCGCCTCGTTTTGCCCGCGCGGGACCGCCTGCAGGCCGCCGCGGATCACCTCGGCCTGATAGGCGCCGGCGAACAGCACGGTGCCGATCAGGGCGCGCACCAGCCCGTCCACGGTGAAATTGCCCGGCAGGAACAAGGGCAGCATGTAGGTCGCGAAGAACAGCACGGTGATCAGCGGCACGCCGCGCCAGAACTCGATGAAAATTATGGAGAAGAGGCGGATCAGCGGAATGGTCGAGCGTCGGCCGAGCGCCAGCGCGATCCCGATCGGCATCGAGGCGACGATGCCGGTGACGGAAATCACCAGCGTCACCAGCAGGCCGCCCCAGAGCCTGGTATCGACGATCGGCAGCCCGCCGCGGTCGAGCCGCATGACGGCGATGACAACCGCGATGCCGGCAAACGTAATGAGGCTCGAGAGCAGCGACCGCCAGCCCATGCGGAAACCGCCGCCAAGGTAAAACATCAGCGCCGAGATCACGACCGCCGTGATGGCGAAATCACCCCAGACCGGCTGGCCGGAAGCCTGCAGGTGATCGCGCAACCATGTGAGTGGCCAGATCAGACGCGAGATCACCGAGCCGACCAGGGCGATGAGCTTTCCGATCAGCCCCAGGAGCGGGCCGATCGCCGCGCCGGCGTCGCTGGTCCGGATCAAGGCGTTACCGGCGCTGTCAAAGCTGCCGGCTACCCCGGAAAGCAGGCTCGCCGTCCAGCTCACGCCGAAACCGTCGAGCGCGCCGCCACGCAGCAGGAAGAATGCCACCACCGGAAAGGCCAGGAAGAACAGTCCGGCGTTGAGGCTCTTGGCCGGGATCCGGGGGATCAGCAGCGGCAACAGCAGGATGGCGGCGAGCAGGAAGGTCAGATTGACCCGCCAGCGCTCTGCTTGCGGATAGAAGCCATAGATGAACTGGTCGAATTTTGCCGCGATGTAGGGCCAGCAGGCGCCGACGGCATGGCCGACATTCTGCTCCAGGCAGGCGTTGCGGTCGGTGCCGTGCCAGACCGCATCGACCAAGAGGAATCGGATCGCCGGCACCACCGTGAGCCAGATCAACAGCGCGCCCACGATGGTGAGCAGGATGTTGGTCGGCGAGTTGAGGAGGCGCGTGCGCACAAAGCCGACAAAGCCGGTGGTCTTCACCGGCGCCGCCCGCTCGGCGACGAGATCCCCGCGCACGAAGGTCGACAGCGCGACGTCGCTCATTGTCCCAAGCTCCGGCTCAGCCGCCAATTGTAGAAATTCATGATCGCGCTCGTGATCAGCGAGAGCGCGAGATAGACGCCCATGGTGATGGCGATGATCTCGATGGCCTGGCCGGTCTGGCTCAACGTGGTGCCGGCGAACACGGAGACGAGATCGGGATAGCCGATCGCGACCGCGAGCGAAGAGTTCTTGGTCAGATTGAGATATTGGCTGGTCAGCGGCGGCAGGATCACACGCATCGCCTGCGGGATCACGATCAGCCGCAGCGCCGTGCCGCGCGCAAGCCCGAGCGACAGCCCCGCCTCCATCTGCCCCCTGTGCACCGATTGGATGCCGGCTCGGATGATCTCGGCGATGAAGGCGGCCGTGTAGGTCGACAGCGCCACGGCGAGCGCCACCAGTTCGGGAATGACGCGTACGCCGCCGGCGAAGTTGAAACCTTTGAGCTCAGGCAGCTCGATCTTGAACGGCACGCCAGATATCAGCGTGGTCAGGAGCGGCAGGCCGATCAACAGCCCAAGCACGTAAGGCCAGGTCCTGATGGCCTTGCCGTAACGGAACAATTGCCGGCGCGCATAATAGTGAAGTGCGATCGAGGCAACGATCGCGACCAGGATGGCGATCAGAAATGCATCGAGCCCAGGCTCGCCGACCGGGCGAGGAATGATCAGGCCGCGATTGTTGAGGAAGAAAAGGCCGAACAGCGAGACGCTCTGTCGCGGCGCCGGCAGCGCCGCCAGCACCGCGAGATACCAGAACAGCATCTGGAACAGCACCGGCAGGTTGCGGATCAGCTCGACATAGGCGCCGGCAACCCGCGAGATCAGCCAGTTCGGCGACAGCCGCCCGAGCGCAACCATAAAGCCGATCACGGTGGCAAAGAAAATCCCGATCACCGCGACCAGGATGGTGTTGAGCAGGCCGACCAGGAAGACGCGGGTATAGGTGTCCGAGCCTGAATAGGGAATCAGGCTCTGGCTGACGTCAAAACCAGCGGTGTTGTTGAGGAAGCCGAAGCCGGAAGCGATCCGCTGGTTTGACAGATTGTCGCGGGCGTTGACCAGGACCTCGTAACCGATCCAGATCAGGACCAGCGCGAACAGGACCTGCAGGAAGAATCCGCTCCAGCCGGCCCGGCCGCCGAGGGCGCGTTTCAGCCGAAACGCGAACTGCGACGGTGGGGACCGGGCTTCGATGCTCATAATGCGGCCAGCCGCGAGAGCGAGTGAGGATCAGCGGATCGGCGGCGCGTACTGGATTCCGCCCTTGTTCCAGAGGTTATTCAGCCCGCGCGCAATCTGCAGCTTGGAGCCGGCGCCGACATTGCGGTCGAAGGATTCGCCGTAATTGCCGACCGCCTTGATGATGCGGCCGAACCAGTCCTTGGTCAGGCCGAGCTGTTCGCCGAGGTTGCCGTCGGTGCCGAAGGCGCGCTTCAAGTCGGGCTTGTCCGATTTCGCCATGTCATCGACGTTCTTCTGGTTGACGCCGAGCTCCTCGGCATCGACCATCGCAAACAGCACCCACTTCACGATATCGAACCACTGGTCATCGCCATGGCGCACCATCGGGCCAAGCGGCTCCTTGGAGATCACTTCCGGCAGCACGACGTGATCGGCCGGGTTGGCGAGCTTCAGCCGTTCGGCGTAGAGCTGCGAGACGTCGGAGGTGAACACATCGCATCGACCAGCCTCATAGGCCTTGACGGTCTCGTCGGCCGAGGTGAAGGCGATCACCTCGTATTTCATGTTGTTGCCCTTGAAATAGTCGGCGAGATTCTGCTCGGTGGTGGTGCCCGTCTGCACGCACACGGACGCGCTGGAGAGTTCCAGGGCTGAGTTCACCTTGAGCGATTTCTTCACCAGAAAGCCCTGCCCGTCATAATAGGTCACGCCGGTGAAATTGGCGCCGAGCGCGGTGTCGCGCGACAGCGTCCAGGTGGTGTTGCGCGAGAGCACATCGATCTCGCCGGACTGCAGCGCCGTGAAGCGGTCCTTGGCCGACAGCGGCACGAACTTCACCTTGGTCGGATCGTTGAAGATCGCCGCCGCAATGGCGCGGCAGACGTCGACATCGATGCCAGTCCAATTACCCTTGTCGTCCGGCGAGGAGAAGCCCGGCAGGCCCTGGCTCACCCCGCAGGACAATTGGCCGCGGTCCTTGACCGCCTTCAGCGTTTGGGCGCTGGCAGATTGCACTGCAAAGCCGGCGGCAAGAGCGAGGGTTAGAACCAGGGATACGCGTTTCATGGGCTTAAGCCTTTCAAGGGAGTGCTTCGGAGGTCGGCGCTGATGGTCGGCTCTAAAGGTCGTCTGTTAACTCGTCGTCGAAACGTTCGCTTTTCGTCACGCAACGCCGGACGGGCCCACCCCCAATGATCCTCGAATGCAAGCGCCAGATCCTTGAAAGGTCTGCCCTCAAAAGGTAGCGCTTCACAGGCCAAGCGTGGATCGAAGGTCGCGGCAAGCCCCTCAACGTGCGGCGACAGAATAGCTGGCGCGCATCACAGAACGACTGGCGAGCCGGGTCAAGGGGTTGACGGGGCTCTTCGATGTCCTGTTATTAACGGTCCCGGCCCAAATCAGCGGCGGTGCGGCTGAGACTAGTGCCGCCGATTTGAAGTCCCTGCACTGCAAGCGGCGAAATGAACCCAGGGACTTCAAATCGAAAAGCGGCACTAGAATCATGAATTTCCTAGTGCCCATGGCTTTCCGAAGTTCGTAGACGGTGGTTGCTGCAATAGTGTACGAACTTCGGAAAGTGGGCACTAGTCTGGCGGTAAGAAAAATCAGGCAATGGCGGCTGAGGGCATGGATCAATCGCAACCGCCGGGCGCGCAAAACCCGCAGAAGGCTGAGACGGCGCTGGTGACGGCAGGCCGGGACACCAGGGCGCAAAAGGGCTTCGTCAACCCGCCCGTGGTCCATGGTTCCACGGTGCTCTATCCGACGGCCGAGGACCTCCACGCCCATCGCGGCGAGTTCCAGTACGGCCGCCGCGGCACGCCGACCACGCGCGCTTTCCAGGATCTGCTGATGGCGCTGGAAGGCCCGCAATGCGCCGGCGTTGGCATCGCCCCGTCGGGGCTCGCCGCGATCTCCACCACCCTGCTCGCGGTGGCCAAGGCCGGCGACCATGTCCTGATTTGTGACAACGCCTATCGCCCGACGCGCAATTTCTGCAACGGCCTGCTCGCCCGCTACGGCGTCGAGACCACCTATTTCGATCCTCTGATCGGCGGGCGCATCGAAGCGCTGTTCAAGCCGAACACCCGCGCGGTGCTGGTGGAATCGCCGGGCTCGCAGACTTTCGAAATGCCCGACGTCCCCGCGATCGCAGCCGTGGCGCATGCCCGCGGCGCGCTTGTCATCGACGACAACACCTGGGCGACGCCGCTCTATCACCGCTCACTCGAGTTCGGCGTCGACATCAGCATGCAGGCCGGCACCAAATATATCGGCGGTCATTCCGACATCATGTTCGGCACCATTTCGGCCAACGCCAAGGCCTGGCCGATGATCCATAATGCGATCACCGAGCTTGGTATCTGCGCCGGACCGGATGACGTCTATCTCGCGACCCGCGGCATGCGCACGCTGTCGGTGCGACTGGCGCAGCATTGTCGCGCAGGGCTGGAGATGGCGCGCTGGCTTGCGCAGCGGAGCGAGGTGCAGCGCGTATTATATCCCGCGCTCGAAACCGATCCGGGGCATGCGATCTGGAAGCGCGATTTCACCGGCGCCTCCGGCCTGTTCAGCATCGTGCTGCAACCGAAACCGCAAAAGGCGGTCGATGCCATGCTCAATAGCCTGAAGCTGTTCGGGATGGGCTTTTCCTGGGGCGGCTTTGAGAGCCTCGCCATTCCCTTCGATTGCTCGGCCTATCGCACCGCCACCAAATGGGCGCCGGGCGGCCCGACGCTGCGACTGCATATCGGGCTGGAAAACACCGACGACCTCAAGGCCGATCTCGACCGGGGCTTTGCGGTGTTCAACGCGGCTTGATTCACCGGTTGCTTAAGACGCCTTCTCCCCCTCGCCCTTCATATCCGCCCACGGCTCGCCTGCGAGCAGCCGTCGCGCCAGGCCCGCGGCGCAGGCCTCGAACAGCGCTTCGCCTTTCTTCGCCGAAGCCTTGCGGGCGTCACCCGCGACGCCGGACGGCGTCAGGTCCGCAAACGAGCGGAATCGCTTCAACGAAGGCATGAGCGAGCCCGCGATGTCGAACGCCGGCCCGTGTGCTTCGTTCAGGCGCGAGCGATCGACGAGGTCGGGATGCGCGGCCATCATCATCGAGGTCTCGGCCTCGCAGGCGTGCATCACGCCCTTCTGGTCTTCGAGGATTTCAGCGGCTTCCGCAGACCCTTCCATGAAATAGGTTGATGTGGCGATGGGCGCTCCGAGCTCGCGCGTCAATTCGCCCGTCAGGACCGCCAGCGCCTGGATGTTGCCGCCGTGCCCATTGACCAGCACGATGCGCCGAAAGCCCGCCTGCAGGATCGAGCGGCACAGGTCGCGTAATACCGCATGGTAGGTTGCAAGGCTGATCGAGAACGTACCGCCGAAAGCGACGTGATGATCGGCGAGCCCGAACCAGACCGTCGGCGCGACCACGACCGGCTGCCTCGGCGCGAGCTTTGCCGCCGTGCGCCGGCAGACTTCGCTGCACAGGAAGTCGTCGACGCCAGTGGCCAGATGCGGCCCGTGTTGCTCGGTGGAGGCCACCGGCAACAGCACGATGGCGTCGTCTGTTGCAAGCGAGCGGAGGGCCGCCGCCGACAATCGATTCCAGGCAATCTCGGTCACGACTGCGCCTCCCGTTTCGCCACAGATCACCGGTCCAGCGTTTCCGATCCGCTGGCGCGGTTCTTCCAGATCAACATGATGTTCCTGACATAGATGATGTTCGACAGCGACTGTCCGATGATGATGACGGGCTCGCGTTTGACCAGTCCATAGATCAGCGTCATCGTCCCGCCGGCCACCGAGAAGAACCAGAACGCCATCGGCACCACGCTCTTTCCGGCGCGTTCGCTCGCGATCCATTGCACGAGGAAGCGCGCGGCGAAGGAGAGCTGCGCTGCGAGGCCAAAGGCCAGCCAGAAATCGAACCTGGCCACGAAAATGTCGTAGAGGTAATCGCCGAGCGCCTGACCGTATTGAATGATCATCCCTTCACCTCGGTCGCAACGGGCGTCGGCTTCTTGCGGCGGATCAGCCACCACACGCCGAAGAGATCGAGGACCCCGATCCACAGCCGGTCGAAGAACCCGTAGTTGGACACGCCGGAATGGCGCGACCGGTCGATCACGTCGACATACGCGATCTCGTAACCTTCCCGGCGCATCAGCGCGGGCAGGAAGCGATGCAGCCCGTCGAAATAGGGCATCATCAAGAACACCTCGCGGCGGAACGCCTTCAGCCCGCAGCCGGTATCGCGAGTGCCGTCCTTGAGGATGGCATTGCGGATCGAATTGGCGACGCGCGACTGCAATCTCTTGAAACCCGTCGCCTTGCGCCCGATCCTTTGCCCGGCGACGAGGCCGACGCGCTTGCCGCCGTTCTCGATTCCCGCAATCAGGTCGGGCAGGAAAGCCGGATCGTTCTGGCCATCGCCGTCGAGCGTCGCCACGATCCTGCCGCGCGCCGCGCGCACGCCGCTGCGCACCGCGGCCGATTGGCCCGTCGATTTGGCATGATCGATCCGGCGCAGATTGGCGCGCTCTTTCATGACGGCGGCCAAACGCTCGGCGGTGGCATCCGTCGATCCGTCGTTGACGTAAATGATCTCATAGGCGAAGCGGCCGTCGAGCGCGGCCGCAATCTCCGTGATCAGCGGAATGATGTTCTCCGCTTCGTTCCGGACGGGAACGACGATGGAAACCGCGACATCGGTGTCGGAGGGAGACAAAGTTGAGGCTCAGCCCATCGAGAGAAACACGGTCGACGCCGCGGAAGCGCCGCCGCCCGGGCGCTTATCGCGTCCGGACGCGGCGGGCAACCCTTTTGATCGCTATTGGAGGGGCGGAAAACCGAAGATTTCGGCGGGATTATCCACCAGGAAGCGCATCCGAGCGCCTTGAACAATCAACTATCAATTTGGTTGGATTGTACCGGCGCGTGATCCACGCTGATTTTTTTCGCACCTCAAGCGATCATTCGTGTATGCCGGCGAGCGAGAAAAGCCCATCCGAAACCCCTGCGAACCGCGCCTACAACGCTATTTCGGACGCCATTGTCCGTGGCGAATTAGCCGCCGGTGCGCGCATCAGCGAGGCAGCCCTAACCAGGCGATTCCAGATCGGCCGCGGGCCACTGCGCGAGGCCTTGCGGCGATTGGAAGGCCGGCGGCTGGTTGTCACCAAGCCCAATGCCGGCGCCCGCGTGGTGTCGCTGTCGACACGGGACATGAACGAGCTGTTCGAGATCCGAGAAGTGCTCGAAATGCGGGCTTGCCAGCTTGCGACCGAGCGGATGCTGGACTGTGATATCGACGCGCTGGAGGCCCTCCTTGACATCCACGATAGGGACCCTCAATCCGCGCGCGCAATATCGCACGCGGGTGGAACGCCGGATTTTCACAGTGCCGTCGTGCTGGGAAGCAAAAGCAAACAGCTCATTGATCTGCTGTGCGGCCAGCTTTGGGACCTGCTTCGAATTTATCGTTTCAAATCTTCGGGCGAAGTCGGACGTATCGCGGCGGCGATCCGCGAGCACCGCGAGATCGTGCGGGCGATGCGTGAGCGCAATGCGGAGCACGCGGCTTTCCTGATGGGTTGCCATATTCGCGAGGAGCGCTGTCACCTGTTGCGCCTGCAGGGCGTCACACCACTGGCCTGCGAGCTGCAACTGGACAACCAGACGGCCGCGGCGCTGCGCGGGAGGAAAAAAGCACCTCGCACGGGTTCAACAGTGGGCGGCGATTAGCGCGCGACGATCCTGCCGTCCGCTTCGATCGCAAATCCGATTTCGCGCGCGGCGAACCAATATCGGACCGTGAGCGCGCCGACGAGACCGACGACCGCACCGCCGACCACATCGCTCGGATGATGCGCCAGCGTCACGAGGCGGCTCGCCGCGATCGCCAGCGCGTAGACGAACACGGGAATGCGCCATCGCGGCCAGATCGCGGCCACGCCAAAGGCAAGCGCAAAAGCCGTGACCGCATGCGAGGACGGGAAGCTGAAATACGGTTCCGCCCCATGGAAGGGCTGGAAGTTGAACGGGTTGGCCTTGCCGCCGACGAAAGGCCGGCCGCGGCCGACCACGTCCTTGATGATTTCCGAGAACACGAGCGGCACCGCGACCGCGAACAACAGATATTCGGCATGACCGGCGAAACGAAGCAGCTTTGCGCGCGCAGGTCGGTGCAGAAGCGGAAAGACCAGCATCATCACGATCAAGGTCGCGCCGAGCAACATCAGCACGTAGGAATCCTTGCCGAAATCGGTGATGACGCGCGCCGGCCAGGCGCTCGGCGCGCCGCGCGGCGGCATCAGCGCGATCTCGGTCGCGTCAAAGCCGAATATGAGCGCGACAACGAGGATCGCGCCGATCCCGATCAGCCATAACGACTGCATGCGCAAGCGGTGAACGGCCTCCGCGCGATGCGGCGCCGTCGGCGAACGCGCGAGCTGCGATGCCGAACCTCCCACCAGCGCAACCAGTTGCGACGGGTAGCTCCGCTTTTCGCTGATGACTGGCGGCGCGCTCATCACTCCGTGCCTTCGGAGCGGTAGACCGCGATCGAGACCGGCTTGCCGCGCGAGATGTTGTAGCCCTCGATCCGGGTCGCGACGTTGTAGCGCAATCCGATTGCTTCCGCGCGCTGCACGAAGGCGCGCTCGGAGCG
>Ga0070684_100001618_pt1 | contig 16291 bp, 11 predicted proteins | sample KBSC723LmetaG_FD_65653 | JGI IMG/M metagenome (GOLD analysis project Ga0070684, IMG submission 65653) | Corn rhizosphere microbial communities from Kellogg Biological Station, Michigan, USA - KBS C7.2-3L metaG | ecosystem: Host-associated > Plants > Roots > Rhizosphere ...
CGCCGAGGTCGCCGCCGGCGGCCGGCTGCTCACGCCGGCGCTGACGCTCGACGAGCTGGTGATCGCCGACCGGCTTGCGGGCGACCTCCGAGCCGCCTACCGGCTGGTCGAAGCCGGTCTGCCGCTCCTCCTCGTCGGGGTGGACGGCACCGGGAAGGAAGCCCTGGCGGAGGCCGTCGCGGCCGGGCTCGGCCGCCCGCTGATCCGGGTCGACACGGCGCGCGTGCTCGGCGACGAGGGCGATCCGCGCGCGGCCGGCGCGTCGCTCGCCCGGGACGCTCGCCTGTACGGGGCGATCGTGCACCTCGTCCACGCGGAGGCGCTTCTCGACCGCGAGGCCGCGGGGAAGTCGTCGCCGTTCCTGCGCGCCCTCGAGGCGGGTGACGTGCCGATCGTCCTGACGAGCACGACGGGGTGGGACCCCGCGCTCGAGGTGTTCGGCGGCCGGGTGGTCTCGATCGACATCGAGCCGCCGGCCCACCGGGCGCGACGCGACCTCTGGCTCCGGGCCCTGGACGGCGGCGCCGACGCCGTCGATCTCGACCTCGTGGCCGGCCGCTACCGGCTCGGCCCCGCCCGCATCCTCGACGCCGCCCGCGAGGCTGCGCGCAGCGCCGCGCCCACCACCCAGGGAGTGCTCGCCGCCGCGCGTGGCCAGTCCAGCCAGGAGCTGCGCGGACTCGCCGAAAGGGTCGAGGCGATGTACGGCTGGGACGACATCGTGCTCCCACGCCGGCCCCTGCGCGCGCTGCGCGACGCGTGCGCGAGCGTCCGCCTTCGCCACGTCGTCTACGAGCAGTGGGGGTTCGAGCGCCGGATCGCCTACGGCAAGGGCGTGAACGTCCTCTTCTCCGGGCCGAGCGGCACCGGGAAGACGATGGCGTCTCAGATCTTCGCCCGGGAGCTCGACCTCGACCTGTTCAAGATCGACCTCTCCACGGTCGTCTCCAAGTACATCGGGGAGACGGAGCAGAACCTGCGGCGCATCTTTCTCGCCGCGCGCGCGTCGAACGCGATCCTGTTCTTCGACGAGGCGGACGCCCTCTTCGGCAAGCGGTCGGACGTGACCACTGCGCACGACCGCTACGCGAACATCGAGGTCGCATACCTGCTGCAGCAGATGGAGGAGTACGACGGCGTCGTGATCCTCGCGACGAATCTGAGCAAGAACATCGACGAGGCGTTCGCGCGCCGGATGGACCACACGATCGAGTTCCCGTTCCCAGACGAGGAGCACCGCGAGCGCATCTGGCACGTCGTCTTCCCCGAGGAGACCCCCATGGCCGACGACGTCGACTTCGGCTTCCTCGCACAGCGGTTCGAGCTCTCCGGCGGGAACATCCGCAACGTCGCGCTCGCGGCGGCGTTCCGCGCCGCCGACGGCGGTCGCCCCATCGCGATGGAGGACCTCGTCGTCGGCACGGCCCGGGAGCTCGAGAAGCTCGGCCGGCTGCCGGCACGCGCGGAGTTCCGGGAGTACTGGGACCTGATCCTGGAGGGGGTCTGAGTGGGCACCGTCCCCGACCGGGCGCGGCCCGCCGCCGCCGCCGCGCGCGACGGGAGCGCTCGGGAGCCGGGACCGGCTGCGCCCGGGGGGCCAATGCTTTCGCTCCAGCGCTCGGCCGGCAACCGCGCGGTCCGGCAGGCGCTGGACGACGCATCGCCGGGGCGAGAGCTCGTGCCGGGCGTGCGCATCCATGCCGATGCGAACGCCGCCAGGCTCGCCGCAGGGCTGGCGGCACAGGCGTTCACGCGAGGCCGGGACATCTACTTCGCAGCCGGACAGTATGCGCCGGAGACGGACGCCGGCCAGCGCCTCCTGCGGCACGAGCTCGGGCACGTCGTCCAGCAGGCGCGGGGCGACGTCTCGGCCTTCGCCGGGACGGTCGTGCCGTCCGACCACGCGAGCGAGGCGAGGGCCGGCGCGGATGCCGGCCTGACGGCGGCAATCTCCGCCGGCCTCCAGGCGGCCGTGATCCAGCGCCAGCCGGCGAGCCCGGCCGCGGTCACGATTCAGTTCGACCAGCAGCGGCCGTGGCTCTACACGGCCCAGGGCGCCGAGGTCGACGTCAGCATGCAGCTCTACGGCTCGGACCTCACCGAGGTCGTGCAGACGTTCCAGGACGAGTGGTGGCTCGGCAACGGCGTCTTCTCCGTGGTCGTCCCGGAGGCGCTGCGCGAGCCTTACCGCGAGCAGTTCCGCACCGCGATGCGCGGGCAGCTCGGCCGGGACGCCGACCGGCTCGAGGAAATCCTGCTGAATGGGGCGCCGGCGGTCGTCCGCGATCAGGGCGACGAGGTCGTCGGGATCGTCCGCCGGTGGTCGCAGGCGAGAGACGTCCGGCTCGAGGACGGGCGGAGCTACTTCGACGCGTTCCTCGGGCGCCTCCGGGTAGACACCTGGTACCGGGACTACCTCGTGACGACCGGGGCGTCGCACACGTACTTCGACACCCTCCTGTCGGACACGGGGTTCCGGGTGGGCGAGATCAGCGCGTTGATCACGCAGAACAGCCGTGAGTACGGCGGCTACCGGCCCACGTGGCAGCTCTTCGATCCGACCGGGGGGCCGCGAAAGGAGCTCCCTACCCGGGTCGACCCGGCCGTCGTCAAGCGCACGGCCGACCTCGTCATCGAGCACCTGGAGGGGCTGACCGGAGAAGGCGAGAGCCGGGTGGTCGCCGACATCCTGACCGGGCTGCCTGGCCCCGAGCTCGCAGCGGTGCTTCAGGAGCTGATGGCGCGCTATTCCGACCACGGCGAGGCCTGGGACGTCGGGATGCTCTACTGGCTCTTCGAGGACATGTGGGCCCTCGACCGTGCCGTGGTCGCGACGGACATGAAGCGGAAGGGGGTCATGGACCCGCACACGGTCGACGCGCTCGTCGCCGGTCGTGCCTGGGGCGGCAAGTACTTGCCGTGGACCACGCGCAAGGGCGAGGAGGCCGCCATGTGGTGGGCCGACGTCGCCAACAAGAGCTCCGGGCCGAAGAAGTGGGGGGCGTCGGTCGCGGGCGGGTTCGCGTCGCTGTGGACCCCCCACACGGCGGGCACGACCGTGCTCACGCTGGCCACGCCGGGCGTCGGCAAGTTCGTCGGCGGGATCCCGCTGGCCGGCGAGATCCTGACCGTCGCCGGCACCGGCGTCGGGGCGTTCCAGGTGACCATCGAGCTCCAGGAGCTGATTACCGGCAAGAACGTCTGGACCGGTGCGCCCCTGGGCGAGGGCGAGAAGATCGCCAATGTCCTGCTGATCGTCTCGAACACGATCTTGCTGGGCGTGGGCTTCGCGTCTGCGGTCAAGCCGCCCGCCGTGGAGCCTCCTGCCGGGGGAGCCCTGCAGACCACTCCGCCGGTCGCGGGCGAACTGCCTCCAACCGGCGGTGCGGCGACCCCGAACATGCGCTGGTACGTCACTCGTTCGGCGGACGGCACGTGGACGGCCCACGGCGAGAATCTCGAGACCGGCGAGCAGGCGGTCGCCCGCGTCGACGGTGCGACCGGCGACGGCGTCGTCGTCAACCTGACGACGGGCGCGGTCGCGAGCGTCTCGGGCTTCAGGGTCCAGGCGCTCGGCGGCCTGCTCGAAGGCGGCGAGTCGGTGGCCGGGGCGGCCGCGGCGGGGGAGGCCGAGGTCGAGGTCGGCGAGTGGCTGTCACTGCCCGCGGAGGAGACGGCGGCGACCGCTGTCCCGGTGGAACCGGCGGTACCCACCCCGCCGGTGATTCCCCGCATGCTGCCGGGCGGCGGGCCGACACTCGGATCGTTTCTCTCGAACGACTCCTTGCGGCGGATCGAGACTGCATACGGGATTTCGGTCCGGCGAGCTACGGAGGCCGCGAGCACCTGGGCAGAGGTTGACACGATCGCCAGGAGCCTCGGCGGGCTCGGATCTCAGTACAGGGGGCTGGTCGGCGAGCTCGCCTCGGCGGACGCCTCGATGTACGCGGGCTACTACTCCGGCGCCCAGCACACGTCATCGAACCAGCCCGGGCCGGACGTCCCGACCGTGAGCGCGACCGGGGCTCCGCGCATCGTCATCCGCGAGTCCAAGCTCGGCACGGGGAGGAGCGCGTACCGCGTGGGCGAGTCGGGCCTGCCGTCGGTGTACCGTCAGGGTGAGACGGCCGTCCGCGAGTACATCTGGAGCATCATCAAGAACACGTCGCTGCCTACGGCGGTCCGGGCCCGGTTCAAGATGGCCCTCGACGAGGGGGCGATCGAGTGGCAGCTCGACACGTACGGCAACGTCAGGGTGAAGCTGAGCGGCACCGACCAGTTCCCCGGTGACATCGACATTGCCACGCCGATCGTGCTGCCGCGCCGGTGACGAGCGACGATCTCCTCCGCGGCACGGCCGCTGCGCTGCGCGACGACCTCACCGGCGCCATCGAGGCGTTCGAGCGCGCTCTCGAACGCGATCCGTCCTCGCTCCCCGCACAGCTCGGGCTCCTTGACGCGCTCGCCCGCGCCGGTCGTCTCGATGACGCCGACCGGATCGCGGAGCAGGTGCTCGGCCGGGAGCTGGTGGAGAGCGGAGCCTTCACCGCGGTCGCGCGGCTGCGCGAGCAACAGGGGCGACCCGGCGACGCGGCTGCTCTCCTGACTGAGGCCGATCTCGGCAAGGACCTGTCGGCGTACGCCCTGTACCTTCGTGTCCTGATCGAGGAGGGCCGGTTCGAGGAGGCCCTACTCGAAGCCGAGCGCGGACTCGACTGGGATCTCGCTCGACCGTACGCCTTGCTCGCGAAGGGGCTTTCGTTGCTGCGCGTCGGCGAGCAGACCGCCGCCGTGGAGACACTGGCTGGAGTCGACGCCGAGGAGTACGACGAGCTCCTCTCGGAGTGGTCGAGCGGGGTGTCAGCCTCGGGCAGGGCGGATGACGTGCTCCACGTGCTGGCGGCGGCGCCGCACAACGAGACGGCGACGGCTCTGACGAGAAAGCTGAGAGAGGCGACCTAGGTGCGGGCCGTCGCGGAACGCACCCGCGAGGAGCCGGACCGCGCGCAGGAGGCACCGCGGTGTCGCGTGCCGCAGTACCCCGTCCACGACCTCCAGAGAACCGCCGGCAACCGGGCGGTGCGGCGGGCGCTCCAGCGGCGGGCACGGCGCGCGGTGCCGGTCGACCCGGCCGAGGTCGAGGCCGAAGGCGCGGTCGCCTCGACGCCGGCGGTCGACCGCGTGCTCGCGACGTCCGGGCGGCCCCTCGATCCGGGGTTGCGCTCCCAGCTAGAGCCCCGCTTCGGCGCCGACTTCGGCGCGGTCCGGGTTCATACCGGCCGGGAGGCGGACGCGGCGGCGGGCTCCGTCGAGGCAGACGCCTTTGCCGTCGGTTCCGACATCGTGTTCGCCGAGGGGAAGTTCGCGCCCGATCGCACCGAGGGCCGACAGCTCATCGCCCATGAGCTGACGCACGTGGCTCAGCAGGCGCGGTCCGGCGCCGCGGCGATTCAGCGTCAACCGAACCCTCCGGTCGTGCCGGCGGATGCCGACGCGGAGGCCGACCGGCAGATGGTGGCGCTGCACGTCGCGCAGCCCGGGATCCTCACGCTGAACAACGCGGTCCGGTGGGGCGGGCTGGCCGGCTGGCGCGCCCGTCTGCCCCTCTCCTACCCCGAGATGCGCCGACGCGCGGTCGTGCAATACGGCGAGCAGGCCATTGCCTGGCTCGAATCGCATGACGTCGACGTACAGGCGCTCGTCAGCAAGTCCGAGGCGGTGCAGACCCGGCTGCTCGAGCAGCGGGATTACTGGGCGGGACTGGGCCCGGAGGCCGAGACGGCGCAGGCCGTGGTCGATTTCTACCGCGGCATCTCCTATGTCTGGAGCGACGACGTGCGCGGGGTCTACGAGGTGTCGTTCTCGTACTTCGCCGAGCAGTACTCGAACGACATCCATTTCGACCTGCGCCTGTACCAGCAGATCATGGCCGGCGACGTCGAGGAGCTCGTTCAGGGCGTGGGGGCGCAGGCCTTCCAGGCCGCCGCCGACGCAAAGGCGGCGCGCGAGCAGCGCGAGCGCTGGACGGCAGCCGGCGCCGCGCTCGTCGGCAACCAGGTCGCCAAGCGCGAAGGCATCATCTTCGACGACTCGCTCGCGCTCGAGACCCTGCTCGAGCCGACCTACGGCAGCACCGACGAGACCCAGATGATCGCGATTGCGCGCCTCGCGGGGCACACAACCGCGGTCGTGCTCATCAGCGGTCGCTACTACACGTACACGCTGTCCCAGGACTACGACCGGACGGACATCTTCCTGTCGAGCGACTGGGACCAGGCCAGCGAGCTCGTCGAGGCCGGCGACGGCCCACCGGCGCGCGTGATCTCGACCAGCGACGGCTTCCTCGTCACGCGCGACTACGCCAGCGGCCGCTACTTCGGCGGCGCCCAGGTGCGCGGCGAAGCCGCGATGACGCATCTCGAGGCCGACACGAAGCTCGTCGACTCAGGGGACGCGGCTCGCTACGGGCTGAGCCCGACCGCGCTCTTCCTCAGCATGGTGCGCAACCTCGTCCTCGTGAATCTCGCCGAGGCCGAGCAGCACATGCGCGGCATCGTCGGCCAGATGGCGCCGCAGGGCATGATGGACCCGAACCGCGGCGAGGCCTTGCAGCGCGAGACGGCGCGGCTCCGGGAGCTGACGATGCAGGCCGATCGGCTCGCCGAGGAGATCGGCGACGCGGAGCCGGACGAGGGACAGGAAAGCGAGCGGGACGACCTGCTCCTGGAGATGGGGGAGCTCGTCCGGGACAACCCCGCCGCTGCCTTCTTCGTGACGAAGGAAAGCCCCTGGTGGGCAAAGGGGATGACCGCGGCTGCCCCAGTGGCGGCAGCGGTGGCCTCCGCGGCCGGAGTGGCGCCGAAGCCGGTCGTCAAGGACGCGCTCGAGGGGATCCTCGGCGGCGACGCCGCGGTGGCGGCGATGGACGAGGCGAAAGATCGCCTCGAGAACATCGCCAAGGTCCGCCGCGCGCTCTTCGACGATCCGGACATCGTGCTCGGCTTCGAGCCGCTGCACGAGGCGGTGCTCGCCCATTTCTCCACGAGCGACCGGCTGCTGATCCGCGCGTCGCTCACGTTCCGCAGCTTCGAGAAGACCGCCAAGACGATCGGACTGGCCGTGGTCGACCTCGGCCTTCTGATCGGGGGCTTCTTCACCGGAGGCGCAACGTGGGCGGCCCTCGCCTTCGAGGCGGCGGGCACGGGCCTGGGCCTCTACCAGCTCAACGCACAGATCCGCGAGGCCAGCATGCTCGCCGCGATGTCGCAGCTCGACGTCCCTGGTGGCTTCGAGATGGCGTCCGAAGAGGCTGCCGCGAGCGCGCGGAAGTGGGCGATCTTCAGCGCCGCGCTCACCTTCCTCGGCATGGTCGGCCTCGTGCGCTCGGCGAGCCGGCTCATGCGCGCAGCCGAGGAGGAAGCGGGGCTCATCGGCCGCATCGCGAAGCGTGCGGGTGTCTCGAGCGAGACTGCGGCGCTCGCGCTCAGACGCACGTGGCGCGGCATCCCGAATCCCGACCCCGGCGCGCTGCGCGAGTTGCTCCTCGCCGGCCTGCCCGCGCCGCTGCGGCAACGCTACGCCCAGCTTCCGATCACCGTGCTCAACGAAGAGCAATGGGCTGCGCGCTTCGGCGCGAACTCCGCCGAGCACGCGGCAACGAGCTTCGCCACGCGTGCATCGGGCGAGCTTTATCCGAGCGAGGTCGTGTTCCGCGCCCAGGGCAACGTCTTCGCGATGCAGCACGAGGCCCAGCACATCCTGCAAGCCGCCGACCCGCTGTTCGCGGGCAAGCTCCGCCAGCTCTCCACACTCTCGGTCGCCGACTGGGCGCGCATGACGAGCACGGCGAGGCTGCAGACGATGCACACGGTGCTCGAGCTCGAGCTCGACAGCCAGGAGCGCCTGCTCGCGCGGGCGCAGCAGGCCGGCGACATCGAGGCGATGGAGGATCTCTTCTCCGAGATGGAAGACATCTCGGTCCAGATGCGCGACGTCGACCGGGCGATCACCGAGGGCGGATCGGCCCGTCCCGGCTGGTTCGACCCCGAGCGCGCCCCGACCTACCTCTTCGGCGGCCCGCGGCTCCCGCGCAGCCGCGGCACTTGGAGCGGCGCCGAGGGAAATTCGATCTGGATGTCCACCCGCCCGCAGGTGAAGGCGCTCGCTCCGAACGGCGTGCGCTTCAAGAACCACTATCCCGACTTCCGTCCCTGGCAGGTGGGTGGCGAGGTCCGCATCAACCAGTCCGGGTTCGCCGACGATTTCGCCGCGGCCGACCTGCGCTATTCGGAGCGCATCGCCGCCGGGACCGAGCCGGTGCCGGCGGGGTACACCAGAGCCGACTTCGTCGCCAGGAACGGCGACGCGATCGCCGCCGGCACCGAGCGCTACCGCCGGGCGGCGGGTCTCACGTGGCACCATCACCAGGGAGGCACGGTGCTGTACCTCGTCCCCACGAAGCTGCATGCCAATGTGCCGCATACGGGCGGCGCCTCGGCCGCCCGTGCGGCTGGACCCTGATGGCCGACGACTATCCCGAGATCGAGGCAACGCTCCGGCGACTCGCCTTCTACCGGCTGGAGCCCGACGCGCCGCTGCCGGCCCGCGACGCCGCGGCGGCCGAGGCCACTGCGATGGGATTCGCGCTGCCAGACGACTACGCCTGGTTCTGCAGCACGCAAGGCGCGGGCGCCTTCGACCAGCACGCCATGCTGCCGTTGCCTCCGGGTTGCCGACTCGGGCCGGAGTTCAGGCTGGACATCGTCTACGCCGTCGGGGCCGGCGAGGACTGGGACCCGCTGGCGCTGGCGGGCGATACGTACCTCGACCGGCTGCCTCCCGGCCTCCTTCCGATCGGCACCGACCCGGGCGGCAATCTCGTCTTGCTGGGCGCGCAGGACCGGGCTGGCGTCTACGCCTGGGATCACGAGCACCGCGAGCTCGCCGACGGGGAGCTCGACCGCCGGATCGAGGACCTGCGGGGCGCGGACATCGACGTCCAACAGCTCGACATCGACCAGTTGCTGCTGCTGTGGGAGCAGATGTTCCCCGACCGCGTTGCCAATCCGACCGGGCACGGGAATCTGTACGGGATGGCCGGCTCGTTCTCCGAAGCGTGCGCCGCGCTGCGCGTCGCCGGCTAGCCGCGTCAACGCGCAATCGGCGAAACGTCCGTCAGAATGACGCCGTGAGGAGTCGCGTGGTCGCGATGTCCGGAGCTGACCGCGAGCGCATCGACAGCGGTGGAGAGCCGGCTGAGCACGAGACGCAGCGCGTCGAGCCTCATCCGACGCTCGCGATGCAGGGCCTCGCGGGCAACACCGCTGTGGCGCGTGCGGTCGACCGGCTCTTGCAGCGGTCGGCGGGAAGCGGCGGCGAGGCGCAGCAGGCGCGCGATGCGGGTGCAGACACGGTGATCCGCCGCACGCTGGCAGGCGGCGGGCTGCCGCTCGAGGGGCTCCTGCGTTCGTCGATGGAGCGTCAGCTGGGCCATGACCTCAGCCGCGTGCGCCTGCACACGGGGGCCGACGCCGACGCCTCGGCGCGTGCTGTGAACGCGCGCGCGTACACCGTGGGGCAGGACGTCGTCTTCGCGGACGGTGCGTTCGAGCCCTCCTTGCTCGCGCACGAGCTCGTGCACACGCTCCAACAGCCTAAGGGTCGGGTCGACGGCGAGGCAGTTCGCGTCGAGCCGCCGGGCACGAGCCTCGAGCAGGCGGCGGAGCGGGGTGGAGGCGGTCCACCTGGCTCGACCGGCCGGACGGCGCTCCAGCGCCAGCCCGCGCCCGGGGGCCAGGCCGAGCCCGAGTCGCTGTTCACGATTTTCGTCGCCGAGGACGCGAAGAAGACCGATGTGCGTTTCGCCCGCGACCAGGGGCGGAAGGACGCAGCACGGATCAGGAAGGCCGGCACCTTCTCGACCGAGGAGCGCCAGTTGGTGCGGGCGAAGCTGCGCTTCTTCGAAGGCGACGCCTGGACGGCCTACAGCGACACGATCCGCCCGGCGCTGGTCGAGGCCACACAGGAGGAAATCGAGATGGAGGGCGATCCCCCCGCCGACGCGGGCGGGCCGACGAAGCAGCTCGACGTGCCGACGAGTCGGCTGAAGTTCCTCCAGGAGCAGCCCACCTACATCGACAACGAGATCAAGGAGGTCAACTACTTTACCGCCGAGCTGGCGATCATCCACTACCGGGACGGCACCAAGTACGAGCTGGGACTCGTGCCCAGGTGGATGAAGCCGCCGGTCGTCGAGGTCGACTACCTGACGCCCGCCGAGGAGATCCGGCCGTACGGGGCGCCGTCAGGGGGATTCGGCTACATCAACGAGCCCGAGCTGGCGCAGGCGCCGCGGACGATGCCGTACGCAGAGCTCATGAAGACCTACGTCCACGACGTCGACTTCTACATCGAGAAGGGAACCGCGCGCGTCGTTCCGTCCCGCATCAACATGCTGACCGCGCCCAACCTCTGCCGAATCCTGCGCGACTCGCTCCGACGCTGGCAGGAGGAGTACGTGGAGCCGGCCGTTTACCTCGGCGTGAAGGGCACGGCGATCGTCGGGATGTATGCCGGCCAGGGAGGCCTGCCCGTGAACACGGGCGTCGCCGCGACGAAGATGTTCGTGAGCAGGGCCGCGCCGCGGGTTGCCCTCAGCCAGAGCGGCAAGCGGCTCGCAGGCGAGATGGACAAGCTCCTCGCGAGCGGCGGGGCGAAGACCCTGGAGGCGGAGGGCGTTCAGTTCGCGGGCGTCGAGGTGACCAGGCAGGGCAGCACGCTCGCTGTGAAGCGCTTCATGAGCAAAGCGGTCAACCCGGGCCAGGGCGCCGGTTTCAGAATGGCGAAGGAGTTCGAGGATGCGGCGGCCGAGGTCGGGCGGATGAGCGGGGCCAAGACAGTCACCGTCGACGTCGGGATCATCATCAACCCGGGCTGGCGGCAGGTTCTCGAGGCGCGTGGATACGTTCACATAATCGAAGAGGGCCGCTGGGTCAAGACGATCAAGCTCGAGTGAGCGCGCCGACTCCTCTCCCTCCGATGGGGGTGGCGCTGAGCGGGTATGCGGCCGAAGCAAACCTCATGGCCACCACCGTTCTTCTGCCGGTCGCGGCTGCAGCGGTCGTGCTGCTCGTCGTCCTAGTCGCCCGCGTCTCGTTTCTTTCCTGAAGCGCGCGGCATGCGCGCCGAGTCGCGAAACGCGACCAACACGGTCTCGCGCTCGAGGCAACAGCGCGTCCGCTGCAGCGGCGGCCGCGGGCGCTCGCTTCGATGGGGCCGGACGTGGGAGGCGCTCCGTCTCGTGCCGGAGCGCCTCCCGATCGGGTTACGACCAGAACTCGTCCCACGCGTGCAGGTCGTAGAAGTGCTCGCGGCCGTCGACGATCCGGCCGTTCGCCACCTCGAAGACGATGCAGCAGTAGACGTCGAGCTCCTTGCCGTCGCGCTCACCCACGTTGTGGTGGATGCCGATCACCTTGCCGTCCTCGTCGGTGAGGACGCGCTTGAGGTCGGCCCTGAACGTCCCGCCCGTCTCCCTGGCGTACTGTCCGAACCGGGCGAAGACGGCGTTGCGGCCGAAGGCGTCGCCCGCCACCGGGCTCCGCCCGGGCGTGTGCCAGGAGGCGTTGTCGTCGAAGAGCTCCGCGAGGGGCGCCGGGTCTGCGCTGTTGAGCGCCCGATAGCCGCGACGAACGATTGCAACGTTCTCCTGGATCAGGCTCACGCGTCGAACCGGCCGACGAGCTCTCCGACCTGGGGCCTGCCCTTGTGGCCCGCCTCCTGCATGATCGGTGGCACCTCGGGATCGGAGGCGAAGTTCCCCCAGCCGTCCAGATCCCAGTCGAAGATCGCCCAGATCCGGTCGTCCTCGTTCGGGTCGCGGAACACCGTCGAGCCCTTCGACCCGTGCAGCTTGCGCTTCTCGGCACCCCTCGTGCCGTAGATCTTCACGAACTGCTCGAGATCCTCGATCTTCGTCGTCGCCAGGATCATCGTCGTCCTCCTTCCGGTCGGTGTGCGCCGCTGTCTGCGACGTGACGACGAGTGTGCGCCCGGGGAACCACAGCCGCATCGGGCGAACGCCCTATGGCGCCGCGTGGACGAGATCGTGCTCGAACGCCCAGACCGTCGCGGCGGCGCGGGAGCGCACGCCGGCCTTCTGGTACACGTGCTGGACGTGATGCCCGACCGTCTTGGCGGAGATGCCGAGGCCGTCGGCTATTGCCTGGTTCGAGTGTCCGAGCACGAGTGCGAGCAGCACCTCGAGCTCGCGGTCGGTCAGGCCGCCCGGAAGCCCACGGGGCCGCTTCGGGACCTGGTGGCCGGCGGCAGCGAGAACTGCATCGACCGCCGGGCCGTCGAGCCGGCCTTCGGCCACCTCGCGCTCGAGTTCCGCCTGGGCAGCTGCCGGCTCGAGCGCAGGCCGGTAGGGCCTCGCCTCGCGCATGGCCGTGTAGCAATCCGAGGCTGCGAGGATGCGCTGCGCCTGGTTGAGTGCCGCTCCTTCCGTGCCGCGGTGGTATCCGGATCCGTCGAGCCGCTCGTGGTGCGAGCCTGCCAGGCGCCCCAGCTCGGCGAGCGCCGGGCAATGGGCGAACGCGCGCTCGGTGAAGTGCGAATGCAGGCGGACGCGCTCCCACTCTCCGACGCCGAGCGGAGCGGGCTTCTCCCAGATCGCATTGGGAACGCTGATCCGGCCAAGGTCGTGTGCGAGCGCCGCTCGGCGGAGGAACGTGACCTCGTCGGCCGGGAGCCCCAGACGCCAGGCAGCCGCCTCCGCAAGGTCGGCGACGCCGACGCAATGCCCACGTAGCCAGGGCGACTTGAGCCCGATCAGGGCGGCTATCGCACCGAAGCCCGCGTCGATTCGGTCGCCGACGAGGGTGACCTGCGGGAACGGCTCGCGCTCGAGGGCGATCTCCCACAGTCGCGCCTCGTCCAACTCGGTGACCGCATCGTCGAGATCCCGCAACGCGAGCTCGACGAGCCGTGGATCGTACGCCTCGCCTGCGCGACGCTCGATCACGGCCCGAGCCTCGTCAGGGCCGCCCGCCGAGAGGAAGAGCGAGACGTCCCGGACGACGTGGAGAAGGCGCGCCGGCAGGGGGAGCGCCTCCCCGCCGACCTCTCGCGGGAGCCCCCGCCCGTCCCACCGGGCGAAGACGTACTCCAGTGCCCCCTCTACGCCTGGCCCGAGGCCGAGCCAGGCGGCGAACCTCTGCGCCACCTCGCACATCGCCGCGAACGCCTCACCCGCCCGCGCCGGGTTGGCGAGGACCGCCTCGAGCATGCCCTCGCGAACCTCGGCCGAGCGGCCGGCGCCGACGTAGTCGCGATAGAACCCGAGTACCTGGGCGGGATCGGCGGGATCGATCAGGAAGAAGGCGGCCCGGTGCGCGATGTCGTCACCGAAGAGCTGCGCGGCCTCATGACTGTTCGACGTACAGCCTGAGGCGTGCAGGAGCGCCACGTAGTAGGTGTCCGTGAGCTCCGGGGGCGAGGCGCCGGCGAGCTCGCCGAGGCGCACCGCGAGCACCGCCGTTCGCAGGGCGTGCTCGAGCGGCTGTCCGGTACCGAGATCGGTGGCGAGGGAGAGCGCGCCCACGAGCTCCGCGGCGCGGATCGGCTGCTCGACTCTTCCGGTCCGGCTCGTCGTCGCCGATCGGTCTCCCGTTGCCACGCGGACGATCCTACGGTGGGCATGCGCCGCGGGTCGGCCCGGTGGCTCCTGGTCTCCAACCCGGCTGCCTTAGAGTCAGGTCCCGCGATGGGTGCGCTCGACGACAAGGTTGCCCTCGTCACCGGGGCCGGCTCCGGCATCGGTCGCTCGGCGGCGATCGCTCTCGCTACCGCGGGGGCGTCGGTCGTCGTCAACGACCTTGCGTCGGCAGATCTGGACGAGACAGTCGCCGAGATCGCCTCTGCGGGCGGCGTAGCAGCTCCGGCAATCGGGGACGTCCGCGTGCCCAGCGACATCGCGCACGCGATCGCGGTGGCACGAGAGCGCTTCGGCGGGCTCGACGTCGTGGTCGCCAACGCTGCCGTCTCGATCTACGAGGAGTTCGAGCGCCAGAGCGAGGAGACGATCGATCTGGTCCTCGACACCGACCTCAAGGGCGCGCTCTTGACGGCTCAGCTCGCGATCCCGGAGCTGAAGCGCCGCGGCGGCGGGAGCATCGTGTTCATCTCGTCGGTTCAGGCGTACGTGACCCTGCCCGGATGCGTGCCGTATGCAGCGGCGAAGGCCGGCCTCGTCGCGGCCGCGCGGGCACTGGCTCCCGAGGTCGGGCGTCACGGGATCCGGGTGAACGCGATCGCGCCCGGAACGATCGACACGCCGATGCTCCATCGCGACCTGACCGGCATGAGTCCCGACGAGGCCGGACAGTTCCTGGGGAAGGTCGCCGCTGCGAACGCGCTCGGCCGCATCGGCCGGCCCGACGAGATTGCGGACGTCGTGGTCTTCCTGGCTTCCGATGCCTCCGCGTACGTCACGGGCAGCTCGGTTGTCGTCGACGGCGGCTACCTGGCCGTCAAGACGTTCTAGCGGTTGTCGACCCGGGAGAGGATCTCGTCGTTCAACTCGCCCGGCACCATGGTGGGCCGGGCCTGCAACACGGACTCGTTCAGCGCGGATACCGAGTTGGATCCGATCAGGGCCAGGCAAAGGTCGATCTCTGTGCGGAGGATCTCGATCACCCTCCGCGCTCCGGCCTCCCCGCCGACGGCGAGGCCGTAGAGGTACGGCCGCCCGATCAGGCACGCCTTCGCGCCGAGTGCCAGCGCCTTCACGACATCGGATCCTCTGCGTACGCCGCTGTCGAGGAGCACCTCCGCCCGGCCACGGACCGCTTCTACGATCTCGGGGAGGACGGTCACGCTCGCAGGCGCGCAGTCGAGCTGCCGGCCGCCGTGGTTGGAGACGATGATCCCGTCGACCCCGCAGGCGACGGCTTCCTCCGCGTCCTCGACCGTCAGCGTCCCCTTCACGAGCAGCGGTCCCTTCCATCTCTCCCGCAGCCGGCGGAGGTCGTCGAGGCTCTGCGCCGGATTGCAGAGCTCCTCGTTCACGTACTTCCCGAGCACGACGGCGCCGGTGCCGCCGCCCTCGCCGACGACGTTCGGAAAGGTGATCGGCGGTCCCGTCAGGAGGTCCCAGAGCCAGTGCGGATGGCGGCCCGCCTCCAGCGCCGTCCCGAAGCGGATCCGGGGAGGCAGTACGAAGCCGTTCCGGTGGTCCCGCTCCCGCTTGCTCGAGACCGGCACGTCGACGGTGACCACCAGTGCCTGGTAGCCCGCCTTCTCTGCGCGCGAGACGAGTGAGTCGACCATCGTGCGGTCGCGCCAGAGGTACAGCTGGAACCAGAGCGGCCCCTCGGCCGCACGGGCCACGGCTTCGATCGATGTGCTCGCCATCGCACTCAGCACGTAGACGGTTCCCTCGCGACCGGCAGCGCGGGCGGCGTCGACCTCGGCGTTCCGCGATGCGATGCGGGTGAGCCCGGTCGGCGCCAGCATGACCGGCAGCGAAAGCCGGGTTCCGACAACGCTGGTCTCCTGGTCACGACGGGTGACGTCTTGCAAATAGCGGGGCCGAAAGGTGAGGCCGTCGAACGACCGGCGGTTCGCACGGAGCGTGACCTCGCCCTCGGCGCCGCCGTCGATGAAGTCGAATGCGAGCCGTGGCAGCCGCTTCTTCGCGAGCAGCCGCACGTCCTCGACGCCTGGTGCGGACTCGAGCCGCATGTGGTCCGCCTGCTAGAGGACCGCCACCGGCCGCACCCACGAGCCGGTGCCTCCATGGAACTTCAGCGGCAGGCACACGAACAGGAACTCGTACACACTCGCGTCGGCCAGCTCGTCCAGGCAGAGGATCTCGACCAGGAAGACGCCTCGTTCGACCAGCATCGCCCGATGCACGGTGTTGTCCGGATCGGGGAACGGAAACGGCTCGGTCGCCGAGGTATCGGAGCCCAGGATGGCCATCCCGCGCTCGAAGAGCCAGAGAGCCGCGTCGACGCCGATGCCGGGCCCTGCGGCGAAGTACGTACTGCCGTCGCCGTGGTAGTCCGCCATCTTCCCAGTACGGACGAGCACGGCATCGCCTCGCCGCACCTCCACCTGCTCGCGTTCGAGCGCCCGTTGCACGTGGTCGGCCGTGATCTCGAACAGGTCGGGAAGCCGGGGAACCTCGAGGAGGGCCGGGATGTCGAGCAGCAGGCCGCGGGTGATCACGGGAGGGACCGTGTGGATGCCGTTCTCGCGCCAGCCGAAATCGTCGTAGACGTCGGCC
>Ga0070684_100001620_pt1 | contig 16286 bp, 20 predicted proteins | sample KBSC723LmetaG_FD_65653 | JGI IMG/M metagenome (GOLD analysis project Ga0070684, IMG submission 65653) | Corn rhizosphere microbial communities from Kellogg Biological Station, Michigan, USA - KBS C7.2-3L metaG | ecosystem: Host-associated > Plants > Roots > Rhizosphere ...
CGCCGTCAGGGCGCGGTCGCCTCGTGCATCAGGCGCATCGCCTCGGCCATCTTCTGCAGGCGCGCGACGCGCGTCGCGTCGGTCGAGGTGAACGTGATGGTCACGCCCTTCGGGACGTTCTTGACCTCGACCTTCGTGTCCGCGCTGCCCATGCCCATCGGGCAGAGGCCGCCGCCCCCCATCATTCCCATTCCCATCCCCGGTCCCATTCCCATGTGACCCATTCCCATGTTGCTCATTCCGGGCCCGCCTGCGTCGGCGCCGCCGGGATGCGTGTGCTCGGGCGCGGGCTTGGCTGCCTTGGGCGGGGCTGCGGTCTGGGCAGAGACCAGCGCGGTGCCGCCGGCCGCGCCCAGCAGAAGCGCCGTGATGATGATGAAGTGCCGCATGATCATTTCCTTTCGTTGTGGTGCGCCCTCAAGCGACTGCCTGCTTCGGTTCTCCCAGCGCGCGGGCGACGTGCGCGCGCAGGCCGAAGCGCACGCGCGCCTCGAGCTGACGGACGCGCTCGCCGCTGATCGAGAAGCGGCGGCCGAGGTCCTCGAGGCGCGCCGGCTCGTCGCGCAACAGCCGTAGCTCGCAGATCTCGCGTTCTCGCCGGTCCAGCGTCGGGCGAAACCCGTCGATGGCGCTCTGCAATCGCGCCTGGACCTCGCGCTCTTCGCAGCGGACGTCGGGGCGGTTGGACTCGTCATCCGCCAGGACGTCGAGCAACGTCGGACGGGACCGCGCGTCGCCGTCGTTGTCGTGGCCGGCGCCCGCGTCCAGCGATCGGTCCGGCCCGGGCAGCCGATGCGCGAAGAAGCGCCGCCGGCCATCGCGCGTCGACGCGAAGCTCACCATCCGGCTGGTCGACATCACGTAGCGCATCATGTAGGCGCGGATCCAGAAGACGGCGTAGGTCGTCAGCTTCACGCCGCGCCTGGGATCGAAGCGCTTCACGGCGTGGGCCAGGCCGGCGTTGCCCTCCTGCACCAGATCCATCAGGTCCGCGCGATGCGGGCCGAACATACGGGCGACCTTGACGACGAGCCTCAGGTTCCCCAGCACGAGCCGCTCGGCGTCGCCCGGATCGCGGGCGCGGGCATAGCGCGCGGCCACCTCCGCCTGTTCCTCGGCGGGCATCGTCGGTGTGCGGTTCAGCAGCGCCGCGTACGAGGCGTCGACGTTCGTCATCGGATGCATGACGATCGATTGTGCGAGCGGCATGCCACCGCGCGGATCGGCCAGTGGCGGTCGATCGCCGCAGCGTTCGACGCAGGCGATGCGTTGCGCCGCGCGAGACGTGCAGAATCTGCAGACGGCTGAAGCGGTCGTCCGCGTCGCGTCGCGTGGCACATTTCATGAAGTCGTCAGGGGCATGGCGATGACGAGAACCGCGACCACGAATCAGGATCGGCCTGCGGGCATCGGCCAGACGTCGCGTGGCGTCCCCGTGCCGCGTGGCCTGCGCCTCGGCATCATCGAGGAGCTCCTCGGCGATCTCGCCACCGTCACGATCGGGGGCCAGCACTTCACCATGGAGAAGGTCGTCGGCTTGCTGCGCGTGGAGATCGGCGCGGCCGAGCCGGCGCTCGGCGAGCTGCAGCGGCGCCTGGTGAACCGCGCCATGGAAGACTTGAGGTGCGAGAACGGGCGGCCGCTGCCGGATGCGGCGCGATTCGTCGCCCGCACCCATACGATCACCGCGACGCTGGAGGTGCTGTCATGAGAACCAATCGCTTGCCTCGCTGGCGCGTGCTGCTCGGTGGGTGTCTGTTCGCGGCCGCGTGCGCGACTGCCCCGAAGACGGCGGCCTCGCCGCCGCGGGCGAAGGATTCAGCGCCCGAGAAGATCGCGGCGCAGCGCGCGGCGGCGCCGCACAGCGTGCAACTGGAACCCGACGACGAGCGCTGGGGCTTCGAGGCCGCGCGCGAGCGTCGACGGCAGCAGGACGCGGCCCGCGCGGCGAAGGCCGACGCCATGCGCGACAAGGGCGTCGACGTCACGACGCCGCCCGCTCGCTAGCGACTTCCAGACGGACCCCTCACCCTACCCTCTCATCCACATTGCCGCTCCGCGGGGCGAGGGCAAACGGGTGCGGTGACTCGCGCGTCTCCCTCTTCGCCTCGCCCCCGAAAGGGGGAGAGGCCGACGAGCCGAAGGCTCGGCGGGTGAGGGGGCCCGCGGTGAAGACGGGCCCCTCACCCTTACCCTCTCCCCGCTTTCGCGGGGCGAGGGCAAACGGCTTCAACGGACCGACGTGCTGTAGCTAGATTCCGGCCCCCGCAGCGCGCATTTCGCGCGCGGGGCTGGACCGCCAACGCAGGGCTTTCGCGGTCGGTGGGCAGAACACCGCGGGGATCTGTGGGGGTGGGTTGGAACCGAACTTGCTGTGGTGGTCAGGCAGGAGGTTCGAGATGCTCTCACGCTCTATCGCCATTGTGATCGCGTCCTGGCTGCCGATGTTCGCCGTGATGCTTCCCGTCGGCCCGGTCCACACCGTCAACGCGATGATCGCCGGCATCCTCGCGACGCTGCTGTCACTCGCGGCGCTGGCCGATGACCGCGCGCGCGTCGCGACCGCCGTCGTCGGCGGCTGGGTGGCGCTGTCGCCCTTCATCTTCTCGTCGACGCCGATCGAGGAGGTGCTGACGGTGTCCTGGGGCGTGACGATGTTCGTCGGCATGATCGGTCCCTTCAGCGCGGCACCGCAGATCGAGGTCGTCGGCGCGCCGGTCCCGGTCGCTCCTCCCGTCGAGGAAGAGCGTGCCCTTCCTCGCGCCGCCTGAAGAAAGGAGGCGCGCGTGTCCGCGGCTCGTGGCTTGCGCCGCCGGTTGTTCGCGATCGCCACCGTCCTCGGTGTCGTCGCGGCGGCGCGCGCGGTCCGGGCCGACGAGCCCGCGGATCGTGGAATCTCTCTCTCGGTCTCCGCCGGCGGCGCGTACGACGGCAGCGTGCGGGCGGCCGACACCGGCCGGCGCGTGAACGACGGCGCCGCGTTCGTCGGAGCGACTGGCGTCGGTAACATCGAGCGCCTCGCGATCGGCGGCGCGGTCGACGCCATGCCGGGCGCGCCCGGCAACGGCCGTCTGTCGCTGAGCGTCCTGCTCGGCTACCAGCAGTCGATCGGGCGCACGCGCTTCCAGCTTTTCGGCGAAGCCGGACGCGACCGCTTCTCCGAACCCGGCGCCACCCTGGTCGGGCGCGAGCCCGGCCCGGAGGTCTGGCTGCCGTTCGCGGGCGTTCGCCTGGGCGGGGCCCGAACCGTTCCGGCCCACGGTCTCGTCGAGCTGGGCGCTGCGCTGTTCGCCCGCTACGACCTGGACCACGCGACGGTCACACATCTGAGTGACTTGATGGACCAGCCGTCCGGCCGGTATCGCGTCGGAGGGTTCCGGGCAGGGCTGACGTTGCAGGTGGGCATTCGCCTCGAGAGTCCCCATCCTTGGAACCAGGGAGTCCTGGAGCCGTGATCGCGCCTTCGCCCGAGCCAGACATCGTCCGCAACTTGCTGCGCCCGGACGCCTACGGCGCCGGCGGGACCCGCCGGGTGTCGCTGCGGACAACCCACGCGTCCTGGGTCTTCCTGACCGACGCCGAGGCGTGGAAGGTGAAGCGTCCCGTCGATTTCGGCTTTCTCGATTTCCGCACGCTCGAGGCGCGCCGGCGCGCGTGCGAGGACGAGGTGCGGCTGAACCGGCGCCTGGCGCCCGGCATCTACCTGGGCGTCGAGCCGGTGCGCGCCGCCGCCGGCGGCCACACGCTCGCGGGCGCGGGTGACGGCGCGATCGTCGACTGGGCCGTGCACATGCGGCGCCTTCCCGACGGCGCGAGCGCGGAGGCGCTGCTGCGGCTCGGGCTGCTCACGCCAGAGCGCCTCGCGGCGCTGGCCCGGCGCGTGGCGGTGTTCCTCGATCAGGCGGCGCCGACGCCGGCCCTTGGCACGCCGGACGTTCTGCGCCGCAACGTCGACGAGAACTTCGCGCAGGTGGAACCGTTCGTCGGCGATCTGGTCGACCGCGCGACCTTCGAGGACGTCCGCGCGTTCCAGCTGGGCGCGCTGGCGTCGCATCACCCGCGCTTCGTCGCGCGCATAGAGGACGGGCGCGTGCGCGACGGGCACGGCGATCTCCGCCTGGAGCACGTCTATTTCCTGCCCGCGCCCGACGGCATCGTCGCCGTCGACTGCATCGAGTTCAACGATCGCTTCCGCTGCGGCGACGCGGCCGGCGAGGCGGCGTTCCTCGCGATGGAGCTGGAAGCCGCGCGCCGGCCCGATCTGGCGGCGGGGTTCCTGGCGCGCTTCGCCGAGGAGAGCGACGACTTCGGGCTCTACGGCGTCGTCGACTTCTACCTGTCGTACCGGGCGTGGGTCCGGGGAAAAGTCGCAGCGTTCCTCGCGTCGGACACGACCGAGGACGCCCGGCTGCGCGTCCGCAAGCAGGACGAGGCCCGACGCCAGTTCGCGCTGGCCCGATCCTTCTCGGGCGCGCCCGTCGACGCGCCCTTCGTCATCGTGGTGGGCGGCATCGTCGGCAGCGGCAAGAGCACGCTGGCGTCGGCGCTGGGCCACGAGCTGGCGGCGCCCGTCGTCAGCTCGGATCGGACGCGGAAGGCGACCGCCGGGCTGGCGGCCACGGAGCGGGGCGGCGCGGCTCTGTACACAAACGCGGCGATCGCCCGCAATTATGGGAACGTGCTCGAGCGCGCCCAGCGGGTGCTCGAGTCGGGCCGGGGGGTGATCCTGGACGCGACGTTCCTGGAGCGGCGCTGGCGGGAAGCGGCGGCGGCGCTGGCCCGGGCGGCGCGCGCCCGCTTCGTGTACGTCGAGGCGTCGGCCGATCGGGCGGTCCTGCGCGCGCGGCTGGCGGCGCGCCGATCGCAGGCCTCTGTGTCCGATGCTACCGACGCCGAGCTGGACGCGATCGCGCGCCGCCAGGAACCTTTCGCCGCCGGCGAAGCGGGGCCGCACGTCCCGATCGATACCGGCGGGGCGGCGTCGGCGGCGCTCGAGGCGGCGCTGCGTGCGTTGAACGCGGCCGGGGTCGACCGCGCCGCCGCCCGCCGGGCCTCCTGAGCGCAGCCGATTTCGCGCATTTCTTGCGCGAGGCGCAGGACTCGGCGCATTCGCTGCACCGCCGCGCGCGAGATCTCGCGGAAGACGCCGCTTCTGCGCGCTGGTGTGACGATTGCAACCTCGTGGCGATATGGAAACGGAAACTCGACAGAAGATCTTGGTCGCGACCGACTTCTCCGAAGGCGGCGATGAGGCGCTGACGCAGGCGATGGAGATGGCGGCGACGACCCGCGCGGCGATCGAGCTGGTGCACGTCATCGTGCCGTCGGAAGAGTTCGCCTACGACTCGGTCCACTTCGACCTTGCGCCCGGTGCGCTGTACCTGAGTATCGACCGGCGCCTGTCCGAGCGCGCCGATCGCGTGAAGGCCGCCGGCCTCGCGTGCACCACGAAGATCCTCGAAGGCAGCGCGGTCGCCGAGATCACCCAGCGGGCGCGCAGCATCGACGCCGACCTGATCGTCGTCGGGACGCACGGGCGCACCGGGCTGAACCGCGCGATGATGGGCAGCGTCGCCGAACGCGTCGTGCGGCGGGCGTCGTGCCCGGTCCTGACGGTTCCATTCTCCAGGAAGGCGGCCTAGCGATGCAGACAGCAGCCGCGGGTGCGCCTAACATTGCGTCCGAAACGAGGCCCCGGGCCAAAGGAGCGACGCGCGTGACGGAAACGAAGGGCAGAGTTCTCGTTGTCGACGACGAGGTCAACGCGCGCACCGCGCTGACCGAGTTGCTACGCGACGAGGGCTACACGGTCGACGCGGCCGCGGACGGGTTCAAGGCGCTCGGGAAGATCGCCGACTTCGCGCCCGAGCTGGTGCTGACGGACCTCAAGATGCCCGGCATGGACGGCATCCAGCTGCTGGGAAAGATCCGCGAGAACGATCCGGAGCTGCCTGTGGTCATGATGACCGCGTTCGGCGAGGTCGAGACCGCCGTGGGCGCGATGCGCGCCGGGGCGCGCGATTACCTGTCGAAGCCGGTCAACGTCGGCGAGCTGTCCGTGGTCGTGGCGCGCGAGATGGCGGGCCGCAAGCTGCGCGTCGAGGCGGGCCTGCTTCGGGCGCGAATCGCCGAGAAGTACAGCTTCAACAACATCATCGGCAACGCGGCCCCGATGCAGGCGGTGTTCAAGACCGTCGCGCAGATCGCGGCGTCGCGCGCCAGCGTGCTGATCACCGGCGAGTCGGGCACGGGCAAGGAGCTGATCGCGGCGGCGATCCACGAGCGCAGCCCGCGCGCCAGCGGTCCGTTCGTGAAGCTGCACTGCGCGGCGCTGGCCGAGACGCTGCTGGAGAGCGAGCTGTTCGGGCACGAGCGCGGATCGTTCACCGGCGCGGCCGGCCGCCGCGACGGCCGCTTCCAGCAGGCCAACCACGGCACGCTGTTCCTCGACGAGATCGGCGAGATCTCGCCGGCGGTGCAGGTGAAGCTGCTGCGCTTCCTGCAGGAGCGCGAGTTCGAGCGGGTGGGCGGCAACGAGACGATCTCCGTCGACGTCCGGGTGATCGCGGCGACCAACCGCGACCTGCGGCGGATGGTCGAGGAGGGGAAGTTCCGCGAGGATCTGTTCTATCGCCTGAACGTGATCACCGTCGACATGCCGGCGCTGCGCGTGCGCGCGTCCGACGTGCCGCTGCTGGCGGGGCACTTCCTGCGCAAGTTCGCCGACGAGAACGGCAAGAAGATGGACGGCTTCTCCGACGAGGCGCTGGAGCGGTTGGCCGCGTATCACTGGCCCGGCAACGTCCGCGAGCTGGAGAACGTCGTCGAGCGCGCCGTGGTGCTGGCCCAGAGCGCGCAGGTGACCGCTGCGGAGCTGCCGCCGAACCTCGTTCCCGCGAAGAACCGGGCCGGGCTGCAGATCCCGGGCGCGACGATGGACGAGATCGAGCGCTACGCGATCACCAAGACGCTGGAGATGACGGGCGGTTCGACCAGCCGCGCCGCCGAGGTGCTGGGGATCAGCGTGCGCAAGATCCAGTACAAGATGCACGAGTACGAGGGCGCCCCCAAGTCGGCGCGGGATCCGGTGGATGGAGGTGAGCGATGACCCCGATCGCGAAGTACATGTCGGCGGGACCCCACACGATCGGCCGCGAGCAGTCGCTGGCGGCCGCCAAGGAGCTGATGAACCGGATTCACGTGCGGCATCTTCCGGTGTTGCACGGCGGCAAGCTGGTGGGCCTCATCTCCGAGCGCGAGCTGGCGGTCATCGAGGCGCTGCCCGGATCGAAGAGCCTGTCGGTCGAGGACGCGATGGTGCCGGACGTCTACACGATCGCCGAGGACGCCTCGCTGGAGACGGTCGCGGCGGACATGGCGCGGCTGAAGCTGGGGTCGGCGGTGGTGTTGAAGGGGGACGACGTCGTCGGCGTGTTCACGGCCGTCGACGGGCTGCGCGCGCTGGCGGACGTCCTCAGGGCGCCGCCGGCAGCGCCAGCGTGAAGCAGGTCCGCCCCGGACGGGACTCGACGCGGATCGTGCCGCCGTGGTCGGCCACGATGCGGTGAACGATCGACAGTCCCAGGCCCGTCCCGTGCGACTTGGTCGTGAAGAAGGCGTCGAACACGGGCAGGTCCTCGCCGAAGCCCGGGCCGTCGTCCTCGACGGCGATCTCGACCTCCGCGCCCGCGCGGCGCGCGCGCAGCTTCAGCTGGCCGCCCGTCTCGCTCATCGCCTCGACGGCGTTGCGGGTCAAATTGAGCAGCACCTGTCGAAGGCGCTCCGCCTCGCCCAGGACCGCGGGCGTCGCATCGGCGACGTCCACCGCGATCGAGACGTGAACTGACTCCGCCTCGGGCGCGATCAGCGCCGTGACTGCCGCGAACAGCTCGGCGACGTCGACAGGGCGCGGCTCGAGCGGTCGCGGCTGCGCGAACGCGAGGAACTCGCGCACCAGGCGATCGAGCCGGTCGATCTCGCTCTTGATGATCTTCGCGATCGGCAAGACGGTATCCGGCTCGTCGCCGCGACCGAGCCGCCGTTCCAGCAGCGTGAGCTGCAGCGACGCCGAGTTGAGCGGGTTGCGCACCTCGTGCGCCAGACCCGCCGCCAGCGTCCCGACCGCGGCGAGGCGCTCCGAACGCAGCACGCGGCGCAGGATCTCGTCCTCGTCGGTGACGTCGATGCCGACCGCGTACGTCGTGGTCCGCTCGCTCTGGCCCTTGACGTCCGCTTGACGCCACCGGACCTTCCGCTTGCCGCCCGCCTTCAGCGGCAGGTCGGTGGGCCGCCCGTCCGGTCCCACGAAAGGGCGCCCGTCCGTTCCCAGCATCTCGGCGCGCCCGTAACCCGTCACGCGTTCCAGCTCGCTGTTCCAGGTCGTGACGCGGCCCGCATCGTTCATCGCCAGCACGAACGCGGGGACGGACTCGACCAGCTCGCGGTGCATCCGCTCGGACCGCTCCAGCTCGCGGCGCAGGCGCTCTCGCTCCCGGTACAGGGCTGCCTGGTCCAGCGCGCGGCGGGTCGTGTCGAGCAGATCGGGCGGCGAGACCGGCTTGAGGACGTACGCGAACACGGCGCCGCGCACGGCCGCCATCGCACTCTCGACCGACGCGTTGCCGGTCACCATCACCGCCTGCAGGTGCGGCGAGCGCTCGCGCAGCGGGCCGAGCAGCGACAGGCCGTCGCCGTCGGGAAGGCGCACGTCGATCAGCGCCACGTCGAAGTCGTGGGTGGTCGCCTCCGCGATCGCGCTCTGCCGATCGCGCGTGATGACGGTGCCGACGCCGAGCTCCTGGATGATCTCGGCGAGGTTCTCCGAGAGCGCCTCGTCGTCGTCGACGATGAGGACGAGCCCGCTCATGCCTGACCGTCTGGAAAGGTCAGCAGAAAGCTCGCGCCGCCGGGCCGCGCCTCCAGCTCGATGGTGCCGCCGTGCGCCTCCATGATCCGGCGGCACAGCGCCAGGCCCAGCCCGCTGCCCTTCGCCTTCGTCGTGAACAGCGCCTCGAAGATCCGGTTGCGCTCCTCGTTGGGGATGCCGGGGCCATCGTCGCGGACGCGCACCTTCGTGCCGCCGTCGGGCCCGGGCTCGACCTCGACCCAGAGCTGGCCGCGCCCCTTCAAGGCCTGCATCGCATTCGTGAACAGGTTCGCGAGCACCTGGCGGATCTGATCGGGATCGATGTTCAGCGCCAGGTCGGCGGGCACGGACGAGTGCAGCGTCAGCGCCGCGGGCAGCAGCGCCGCCTCGCCCGCGCTGTCCACCAGCTCGCGCAGCGAGGTCGCCCGTCGCTGGGGCGGGCGGTTGCGCGCGAGGTCCAGGAGGTCGTGGATCGTCTTGTTCGCGCGCTGCACCTCGGAGCCGATGCGATCGAGGTGCTTCTTCACCGCCGGCGCGTCGGCCTCTCGCTTCAGGTGCTGGCGCAGCAGATAGAGAGACGACTCGACGACACCCAGCGGGTTGCGCAGCTCGTGGCCGATGCTGGCCGCGAACTGACCGATCGTCGCGAGCCGCTCGGCGTTGCGGTTCTTGGTCTCCAGGTCCTCGCGGTAGGTCTCGAGCATGATCGCGAGCTCGAGGTCCAGGATCTGATTCAGCGCGGTCGCGACGCGCTCGACCTTCGCGGGATCGTCGAGGATCTCGTTGCGGATGACCTCGAGCAAGCGGACCCGGATGCGGTCCATCGCAGTGAACATGTACTGCTGCGGGAGCGCGATCCGGACGTGCATGCGTCCGATGCGCGCGCGCAGCTGGTAGTACTCCTCATCGTGGGGGCCGAGCAGCATCAGGTCCATCCACTTGATCAGGGTCAGCTTCAGGCGGTCGATCTGGGCCTGGCCGCCGGTGATCGCCTCGCGCGCGCCAGGGTGCGCCTCGATCGCGGCGTAGAAGTCGTCGACGATCGGCCGGAAGAACGGCTGGGCGATCGGGTGCAGCTCGCGCAGCGCGGCCGACGAGGCGTCGGTGAAGCCGACGTAAAGCTTGATGTTGGCGAAGAAGGTCAGCTCTTTCATTCGTCGATCGACTGTCACTGTGTCACGGCGCGGCCGACACGCAAAACCCGGGCCGGACAGGCCAGGCCGTGTCGGGGCGCGGCGACAGGAGGTGGCTCGCCTACGCGGCGAGGACCTGGGACAGCGCGCTCAGGTCGACCGGCTTGGGGAGGAACGTCGCGCCCGCGGCGCGCGCGGCGGCGATCGTGTTGTCGTCGGTGTACGCGCTCATCACGACCGCGCGGATGGTCTGCAGCGTCTCGCGCACGCGCCGCACCAGCTCGGCGCCGGTCATCCCGGGCAGGCGAAAGTCCGTCACCAGGAGGTCGAAGCGGGCGGCCAGCGCCTTCGGCAGCGCTTCCTCGGCGCTGGTCGCGATCACCGTGGCGAAGCCGTGCAAGGTGAGGATCTCGGCGATGTTCTCGGCAAGGTCCTGGTTGTCGTCGACGACGAGGACCGTTGTCGGGCGCTTCTCCATCGCGTGCTCGAGAAACTATGCCAGCTCGGGAACGACCAGACCAGATGCTCGATCGCGCGCAGATCCCGCGTCAGCCGCGCACCCGACGCAAGATTTGCGCGCGGTGGGCGAGCGATTGCGCCGAAACCCGCGGGCGACGCGGTGGAACGGCCGTTGCTGAAGGAGAGGCGTGGAGGTCCCATGCGCTCAACCAAGCTCGTCCTTCTGGTGGTCGTCGCGGCCGGATGCGGCACCAGCCGCGACGCGGTCAAGCCCGACGACATGGGCGCGGCCCAGCATCGCGAGGAGGCAGCCCGCGAGAACGCAGCGGCCCGGCAGCACGCGAAGGACTACGACCCTCACGCGACCGTCCCCAGTCCGTTCCGCCCGGCGGGCGGCGCCGGGTCGGGTGACTATCTTTTCCCGTTGTCGGTCTACAACCCAACCGAGGCTCAGCTGCAACGGGCGGACGAGCACCGCGCGCACGCGCGGCAACACGAGAGGGCTGCCCAGGCGCTGGAGCACTTCGAGGCTGCCGAGTGCGTCGGCTTCCCGCCGGCGGCGCGGGCGGCGTGCCCGCTGATGCGGCCCGTGACGCGCATCGAGGACATCGGCGGCGGTGTGCGGGTGACGTTCGCGAAGGGGACGCCCATCCACGCCGTGTTCGCGCACATGCGCTGTCATTACGCGTACGCGCGCACCCGAGCGTTCGACGACGCGGCCAGCTGTCCGCTGTACATGCGCGGCATCGACATCAAGCGCGCGCAGGATCCGCTGGCCATCGAGATCACGACGGCCGACTGGCAGCACGTCGACGAGCTGCGCCAGCACAGCCGGGAAGAGGCGGTTTACGCCGCCGGGAGCGCGCCATGAGCACAGCGAGCGATCTGATTGTCTGCGCGACCGACTTCTCCGCCGAGGCGGCGAGCGCGCTGGAGTGGGCGGCGGCGTTCGCGCGGCGGGAGAAGGCGCGGATCGATCTCGTGCACGTGCTGCCCGAGCCGACCCACGATCGGGAGCAGCTGGCCGCGGACGCGGCGACGTTCGAGGCCGCGCGGTTGCACGACGCCCGGGCGGGGCTCGCTGACGCAGCCGCCACGGCCGCGCGCGCCGCCGGCGTCTCCGTTCATGCGCACGTGCTGCGCGGCGACGGGCACGCGGCGATCGTCGAGCACGCGCGGGTTCACGGCGCGCGGGCGATCGTCATGGGCGCCACCCGGGCGGCGCGGGTGGAACGCTGGGTGCTGGGCAGCATCGCCGAACGGACGGTGAGGTCGGCGGCCTGTCCGGTCGTCATCGTCCCGCGCCGCCAGCCCGGTGGGGCCTGGCTGATGCCGGACGAGGCGAGCGCCGAAGCGCCGCTGAACGTGCTGGTCGGGCTGGAGGGCCCGACGGGCGTCGCGGCGCTGATCCGGTTCGCTGCCGATCTGCGCCGCCAGGGGCGCTGCGACGTTACGTTCCTTCACCTCTACTGGCCGCACGAGGAGTACGCGCGGCTGGGGCTGCACGGCTCGCGCAATCCCCTCGACGTCGACGCCGATGTCGTGCGGAACCTCGAGCCCAAGCTGCGGCCGCTGATCGACGGGTTACCGGGGCAGGGGCGGGTCACGCTGGAGATCAAGCCGGCGCTGGGCTCGCCGGCGGCAAACCTCGCGCTGGCCGCAGAAGATTCGGCGGATGCGCGGCCGTTCGACCTGATGATCGTCGGGTCGCACCAGCGTCACGGGCTCGCGCGCGCCCTGAACGGATCGGTCGCGCGCAGCTTCGCGCGGCACGCCGCCCGCATCCCGGTGGTCTGCGTTCCGGTGGTAGGCGCCGCGCACCACGCCGCCGACGTTGCGGACCTTCCGCGCCTGCTCACCGTCCTGGCGCCGACAGACCTGTCCGGGGTCGGCAACGCGGCCATTCCGTACGCGTACGCGCTGCTCCGCGGGACGGGCGGTGTCGTCGAGCTGTGCTTCGTGAGCGACCACGCGCTGCCCACGCCGTCGTACGCCTTCGAGCCGCACAGCGTGCTGAGCGCCGCCGAACGCGCGGGGCTGGAGCAGCAACTCCGGGCGCTGGTCCCGGCGGACGCGGGACCGCTGGGGATCACGACGCACGTGTCGATCATCGACGGCGGCCGGCCCGCCGAGGAGATCGTCACGGCCGCCGAGCGCCTGAACGTCGACGCGATCAACCTCGGCTCGCACGGCCGCAGCGGCGTGTCGCGCGCGCTGCTGGGATCCGTCGCTGAGGCGGTCGTCCGTCACGCCCGGCGGCCCGTGCTGGTGGTTCCGGCGCGCCGGTAGCGGCGCCGACGCGCGTCTACCCGGTCGCGTCTACCCGCTGGACTGATCGATGACGACGACGTCGTCGCGGACCACGTCCGGGATCAGCAGCGACGCCTCTTCCTCGTTCATGTCCGCGAGCAGCCACTCCGTGAGGAACGCGAGCTTGGCCGCCAGGAGCGGGAAAGTCGGGAAGGCGCACGCCTCACGGTGCAGCGTCGAGAGTGTCTCCCGCTGACGCGTGTGCTCGTCGAGCAGCCGGTCCGCGCGCACCGGCCCCAGGGGCAGGTCGTCGCGCAGGATCGGGAGCAGCGACTTCTCCTCGAACGCGAGGTGGACCTCCATGATGGTCCGGATGTCGCCGATCGCCGAGGCAACCGCGTCGGGCGCGGGCGCGTCACCGTCCAGCGCCGCCTCCGCGACGCCCCGCGCGCGGCCGAGCAACGAACGGATGCGGTGGTGCTGGGCGAGGATCGCCTCGCGCGCGGTGCCCGCGTCGAGACGCTTCGTGGGGGCGGACCAGCCGAGGTCGATCATGAACGGATCACATTCCAAACTCGTGCCAGGGCGGCGGACGCGCCAGGTGCCTGGCAGCAGCCCGCTGGGCGCGCAAGGCTTGCGTGGCAACGCGCTCGGCCGGCATCCGCTGCGTTCGCGCCGCCGCGGAGAATGCGCCGACACGCCTGGCTGCCGTGGTACGTCCGTTGCTCCCTGTAGGGGCATGCTTGTCCTCGAACGGCCGAGACGGCCCTGCATCTTCGTCCTGTCGGACAGGGCGATCTTCCGTGACTGTCTGCTGTGCTTCCTGCAGCGCCAGGGGTTCCGCGACGTCGTCGGAAGCGTGAGCATCGTCGGCTTCGCCCGGCGGCCGGGCGGATGCCGCGCGCCGGATCTCGTGCTGCTCGACCTTCGCCAGGAGAAGGCTGATCCGCGCGACCTGCTCCGCCTCGCGCGGAAGCGCTGGCCGCAGGCGACGCTGGTCGCGATGGGCACGCCTCTCGAGGTCGCGGCGCATGCCGGCGCCGCCGACGGTTACCTCGCACTCCCGCGCGCGCGGGCACGCGACGTCGTCGCGATCGCCGCCGCGCTCGAGCGGCCCCACCGCGGGCCCCTCCGCTTCCCGGTCTCGCCGGCGGTCGAACGCGAACGCGCGCGCTGGCGCACGCTGACGACGCGCGAGCGCGACGTCCTCGACCTGCTGGTGAGCGGCGCCGACAACTTGAAGATGGCGGCGATGCTGGGCGTCTCGGAGCGGGCCGTGAAGGCGCACATCACGCGCCTGTTCGAGAAGTTCGAGGTGGAGAACCGGACCGAGCTGGCGCTGCTCGCCTGCCACGCCGGCCTGCACTGTCCGATCAGCCGCGCCCGCCCGACGGAGAGGGTGCCCTTTCGGGCAATTGAGGAGCTCGACGCGGCCAGTTAAAAATGGGGGCAATGGCGCCAGAGCCAGCCCATGTCCTCGTCGTCGACGACAACGTCGAGTACGCGCAAAACATCGCCGAGATCCTCGAGATCGGTGGGTGCGCCACGCAGGTGTTCAGCACGGCGGAGGAGGCGCTGCCCGTCGCGCTCGCGCCGCGGGTCACCGTCGTCATCACCGACTACCGGCTGCCGGGGATGAACGGCGTCGAGCTGGTGAGGCGCATCCGCAGCGCGCGCGACGGCGTGCAGGCGGTCGTGATCAGCGCCTACGCCGACGAGAAGGCGGTGGACGCTGCGCGCCTGCTGGGCGCGCAGTTCCTGTCGAAGCCGATCGACTTCGGCGTGCTGGGCCGCCTGGTCCGCGTCATTTCCTGACCGCCTCGTCAGCGCCGGGCGACGAGGTCGAACGACAGTGCGACGTAATCCCGCACACGCACCGTGCCCTTGGCGAAGGTGTACGGCTTGATCTTGAAGTCGCTCTGACGCAGCTCCAGCGCGCCGACCGCGCGCAGGCTGCCCTCGGACGTCATCGTCACGTGGGCGGGCACGATCATCTTGCGGCGCACGCCGTGGAGAGTCAGGTCCCCGGTCATCTTGATGTCGAAGCTGCCGTCGTCATTCTTCGTGGCGGTCACGGCGCGGCTGCGGAACGCGATCTCGGGGAACTTTCCGGTCTCCAGCACCGCCTCGCGCAACGCGGTCTCGATCTCGCGGTGGGTGTCGTCGCTGACGTCCTCGACGAGGTTCAGCGCGTCACCGCGCACGGTCATCTCCAGCGTCGCCGCGTCGGCCGTCCCCGGGACGAGCGTGATCTTCCCGGCCAGGTCACGTGCGACGAACTTGTGATCGTGGCCGAACATGGACGACAGGCCGACGGTCTCGGTCTCGACGGTGAGGCGGCTACCCTTCCCATCGAGCTTGTACTCGGCGCGCGTCGTGGCGACGGGCCTCGGGTCCGTGGCGCCCGGAGCGCCCGGCAGGACGACGAACGCGGCGCCGCCGAGCAGGGCGGCCGCGGACAGCGGAACGGCGAATCTCTTGGATGTCCTCATGTCAGGCGGCAAGTGCACCGGCGATGCCACCGACGAAGCGCCAGCCGTCGCTGCCGCCGCTAGCGCGAGTCCGCAGATATCTCGCCGGTCGGGTCGCGGCGCGCAAAGGATGCGTCAGCCGTGCGTACCAGCTCGACGTGCGCCTGGATCTCGACGCGATCGCCGACGACGATGCCGCCGAAGTCCAGGTCCTGATTCCAGTGCAGCCCGAACGCCTGCCGATCGATCTGTCCGTGCACGCGATAGGCGGCGCGCGGGTGGCCTTCGTCGTCCACCCAGGTTCTCTCGGGGACGACCGTCAGCGCCACGTAGCGCGCGATCCCGTGAAGCTGCAGCCACCCGGTGAGCGCCGCGGCGCCGTCCTGGCGTGGGACGACCTGCGTGCTGGTGAACTCCGCGCGCGGAAACTGCGCGACGTGCAGGAACTCCTTCGAGCGCACGTGGTCGTCGCGCTCCGCCGAGCCGGTGTCGACGCTGTCGAGGTCGACCCAGACGCGGATCCGGGTGCCGGACGGGTCGTCGGGATCGAACAGCATCTCGCCTCCCCACGCGTGGAAAAGTCCCTGGATCTCGCTGACGACGATGTGCCGGAGAGAGAAGGTCAGCCGCGAGCCTTCACCAACGACCTCCCATCGTCCTGTTTTCACCTGAGTCACCATGTCTCTTAGACGGTGCAGGCGACGTGCCGTGACCGCATGAGATCGCGCGATCGCGCCTCGGGCGTACGAATTGCAGGACGGAACCGATAGGGCTGATGAGGATCGTCGTCGCATGTCTGGTCGCGGTTGCGATCGCCGCCGCGCTCGCCGGCGCCGCCACGCGGCGCTTCGAGGTTCGCGTCGACGACGAAGCGCGTGCGTTGCTGGACGGCGCGCGCCACCGCGCGCCGCCCGTGGTGGAGGCGCGCGATCTCGCGACGCTACCGGCGCCCGTCCAGCGCTGGCTCGAGGTGTCGGGCGTGGTCGGGCACGCGCGCGCCGCGACCGTCCGCCTCAAGCAGCGCGGCGAGCTCCGCACCGGCCCGGACAAGCCGTGGATGCCGGTCGAGGCCGAGCAGTACTTCTCGGTCGACCCGCCCGGGTTCGT
>Ga0070684_100001622_pt1 | contig 16280 bp, 14 predicted proteins | sample KBSC723LmetaG_FD_65653 | JGI IMG/M metagenome (GOLD analysis project Ga0070684, IMG submission 65653) | Corn rhizosphere microbial communities from Kellogg Biological Station, Michigan, USA - KBS C7.2-3L metaG | ecosystem: Host-associated > Plants > Roots > Rhizosphere ...
CGTGCCGCGAAGGGGAAGCCGGTGGTCAACCTGATCAACGTCACCCCCGACACCAAGATCCAGGCGATCCTGCCGGTCCGTGAGTTCCGCGAGGACCAGTTCCTCCTCTTCGCCACCAAGCAGGGCACGGTGAAGAAGACGTCGCTCTCGGCGTACGCGAACCCGCGCTCGAACGGGATCAAGGCGATCAAGATCGAGCAGGGCGACGAGCTGATCGACGTCCAGATCACGACGGGGACGAACGACATCGTGCTCGCCACCCGGCACGGCCTCTCGATCCGGTTCCACGAGCAGGACGTGCGCGAGATGGGACGCGACACGACCGGCGTGAAGGGGATCGAGCTCGGGGCTCGCGACCAGGTCATCGGCATGGTCGTGATCAAGCGCGAGGCCACGCTGCTCGTCGTGGCGGAGCGCGGCATCGGCAAGTGCTCGCCGATCGACGACTACCGCGTGCAGAAGCGCGGCGGCAAGGGGATCATCACGATCCATCGCACCGACAAGACGGGCGACGCCGTGTCGATCATGGAAGTCCTCCCCGAGGACGAGCTGATGCTCATGACGAAGCAGGGCATCCTGATCCGCATGCCGGTGAAGGGCATCCGCGTCGCGGGCCGCAACACCCAGGGCGTCAAGCTGGTCAACCTGGACGAGAAGGATCTCGTGATGGCCGTCGCCCGCGTGGTACCGGACGAGGAGGGGGAGGGCGACGCGTCCGACTCCGACGTCGAGCCGGTCGGCGTGGACGGCGACGAGAGCGAGGAATAGCTCCCCGGCACGTGAGGATCGAAAACGGCCCCGACGCCACCGCGTCGGGGCCGTTTCGCTGTGATCCATCGCCTTTCCCGCCCACGGCCCCGACAGTAGTTTTGCCCTCCATCCGTTTCCCGCCAGCAGTCACCGCGCCCGTGAATCGGCCTACTGAACCCACTCCCATCGCCTCGATCGGGCCGCTGGGCATGACCGTCGAGCTGCCCGTGTCGACCCCGGAGCTCGAGGAGACGCTGCACCGGGACCGGGAATCGCTCGTCCGCGACGCGTTGTTGTGGCAGCGGTGGGTGCGCTACGCCGGTCTCCTCGCCGTGGTCATCCTGGCTCTCGTGCTCGGCGAGCGGGCCAATCGCGACATGCTCATCCCCGTCGCGCTGGTCGCGCTGACGTACGTACTGTGCGTGGCCGTGACGGGCGAGCACGTGCGCCGCGCCACTACGGTGCACCGGAGCCGGATCCCGGCCCTCCTCGTCACGGCGGACGTCCTCGCGCTGGCGAGCCTCATCTGGCTGACGGGAAGTCCCGCCGTCGCGACGCGGCTCCTCGTCGGCGCCCTGCTCGTGGTGCAGCTCGCGGTCTTCTACTTCGGGCGGACGCTCGGCATCTACGCGGCGGTGATCTCCGCGCTCGCGTACGTGGTCGTGGCGCGCGTGCTCCCGCCGCAGGCATCCGGTGCCGCACCGGCGGTGCGCGACGTCGCGTTCACGGTCGGACTGTTCGCCCTCGTCTCCGCCGTGCTGATCTCGGCCTATGGCAGCTTCCGCGAGCGGATGAACCGGCTGCGCCTCTTCTGCAAGCTCGTCGAGGACGGTGATCTGCACCCGGTGCTCGATCTCGGCGTCGACAAGCGTCCCGACGACCTGACGCTCCTCGCCCTGAGCTTCGATGCGATGCGGGAGCGGCTCGGCGAACAGATCGGCACCGATCCGCTCACCGGGTGCCTCAACCGCCGTGCGCTGGAGACGCGGCTGCGTGCCGAGCTGCGCCAGGCCAAGCGGCGCGCGAACACGCTCGCGATCCTCGCGATCGATCTCGACCACTTCAAGGAGATCAACGACACCCACGGCCATCCGTTCGGCGATCTCGTGCTGACGGATCTCGCGGGGATCATGCGGATGACGGCGCGCGACACCGACGCGGTGGCCCGACTGGGCGGCGACGAGTTCATCATCGTGCTGCCCGATACGGGATGGGAAGGGGCGCTCATCTTCGCCGAGCGCGTGCGCCGCCGCGTCGACGAGCACACGTTCCAGTCGCCGAAGGCGTCGATGCGGCTGACGATCTCCGTGGGCGTCGCGCTTGCACGCGGTACGGACGCGATCTCGCCGGCCGGGCTGCTCCAGGAAGCGGACCAGTCGCTGTACAAGGCCAAGAGCGCAGGACGCAACCGGGTCTTCGCGTGAGGCCGCGCCGATCATGACCGAGCTGATCACCCTGAAGGAGCTCGAGGCGGCCGCGCGGCGCATCGCGCCCGTCGCCGTTCGCACGCCGCTGCTGCCGTTCGATCAGCTCTCCGAGCAGCTCGGCGTCGACGTCCGCGTGAAGCCGGAGATGCTCCAGCGGAGCGGGGCGTTCAAGTTCCGCGGCGCCTACAACTTCCTCGCGCAGCTCGGCGACGCCGAGCGCCGGCGCGGCGTGGTGGCGCCCTCCTCGGGCAACCACGCGCAGGCGGTGGCGATGGCGGCACGCATGTTCGGCGTGCCGGCGGTGGCGGTGATGCCGACGACGGTGACGCCGGCGAAGCGCGCGGGGGCCGAGCGGCTGGGGGCGCGCATCGAGCTCGCGGGCACGACGACGCAGGATCGCTGGGACCGCGCGGTCGAGCTGGCGGAGGCCGAAGGGCTCACGATGGTGCCGCCGTACGACCATCCCTGGATCGTGGCGGGGCAGGGGACGCTCGGGCTCGAGATCGCCGAGGACCTGCCCGACGTCGGCACGGTGCTCGTCCCGGTCGGCGGCGGTGGCGTGAGCGCGGGCACGGCGGCGGCGGTCAAGCTGCGCGCGCCGAACGCGCGCGTGATCGGCGTCGAGCCGGCGGGCGCGGCGAAGCTGACGCGCGCGCGCGCGGCCGGCCGCCCCGTGCGTCTCGAGACGACGAGCGGCCTCGCCGACGGTCTGCTCGCCGTCGAGGTGGGCGCGCTGCCGTTCGCGCATCACGCGGCGTACGTCGACGACGTGGTGACGGTGAGCGACGCCGCACTGCGCGGCGCGATGCGCGCCCTGTTCGACCGGATGAAGCTCGTGGCGGAGCCCAGCGGGGCGATCACGATCGCCGCGCTCATGGAGCATCTCGTCACGCCGCGCGGACGCACCGTGGCGGTGCTGAGCGGGGGGAACATCGAGTGGAGCGGCTTCGCGCCGCTCCTCGCCGAGTGACGCGATGAACCGCTGCCCGGCGTGCGGCAAGGTCTACGGCGACGAGGCGCGCTTCTGCACGCGCGACGGGAGCAAGCTGGTCGCGATGCCGGCGTCCCCCGCCGGCCGCGGCACGATGGCCGGCCGCGCGGAGCGGCCCGCCGAGCTGACGCACGCCAACCTCACCGACCACGTGCTCGACGGACGCTACAAGATCGTCCGCAAGGTCGGCGAGGGGGGGATGTCGTTCGTCTACCTGGCCAGCGACATCGCGACGCAGGAGCAGTACGCGATCAAGGTGCTCTCGGCCGCGCTGTCGAGCGACGCGAATGCGATGGCGCGGCTGCGGCGCGAAGCGAGCCTTGGCATGCGGCTCGCACATCCGAACGTCTGTCACATCATCCGGCTCGGCGAGACGCAGGACGGGCTCGTGTACGTCGTCATGCCGTACGTCGAGGGCGAGGTGCTCTCCGATCGGAACAACCGGCTCGGCACCCTGCCGATCGCCGAGGTCGTGCGGCACGTGTACGACATCGCCGCGGGGCTGCACGTGGCGCACGAGCTCAAGATCGTGCATCGCGATCTCAAGCCGGAGAACGTGATGATCTGCAAGCAGCCGGGCGGCGGGGAGCGCGCGGTGGTGATGGACTTCGGGCTCGCCAAGGAGCGCCGCGCCGACGCGGAGCTGCAGAAGCTGACGGCGACCGGGATCATCCTCGGGACGCCGGAGTTCATGAGCCCCGAGCAGCTCCGTGGCCGGCCGCTCGATCCGCGCACCGACGTGTACTCGCTCGCGCTGATGACGTACGAGATGCTGACGGCGAAGCTGCCGTTCAGCGGACGAACGCAGCAGGAGATGATGATCGCGCGGTTGCGCAGTGACCCTGTGCCGCTGCGTCAGGCCGCCCCCTCGCTCGGCCTGGAGGCGGTGGAGCGGGTGCTCGGGAAGGCGATGCAGCGCGATCCCAACGATCGATATCAGACGGCGCCGGAGTTCGCGACCGCGCTCGCGACCGCGGCCAAGGCGGACGCGGACGAGGGCACCCGCCTCGGGCGATTCTTCGGCCGCTGAACGCCAGGGGAGAGGACAGGAGCATGACATTCTCGCGTGCATTGGGCTCGCGCGTCGCGCGGCCAGTCGGAGTGATCCTCCTGCTCGGCGGCGCGATCGGCGCGTGCGGCTCGGGCTCGAGCGACGCGCCGGCCGTATCGCCGTCGTCGCCGGCGGCTGGTGGTGACACGACGCGCACCTCGACGCTCGACGGCAAGTTGAGCGTGCCGGCCGGCCTCGCCGTCACCTACTTCGCCAAGGGCGTGAGCGGCGTCCGGTTCATGGCGCTCTCGCCGGATGGCGTGGTGTACGCGAGCCAGCCCGGCATGGGACGCGTCGTCCGCTTGCCCGATGCGAACAACGACGGGGTCGCGGACAGCGTCGTCGCCGTGGTCACGGGACTCTCGCAGCCGCACGGCCTCGCCTTTCACAAGGGCGCACTGTACGTGGCGGCGACGGACGGCGTGGTGCGCGTCGCGCTCGGCGCGGACGGTCGCGCGACGGGAAGTCCCGTGTACGTGAACCGGTATTCCGGCGGCGGCGGGCACTGGACGCGCACCATCGTCTTCGGCGCCGACAGCGCGATGTACGTCGCGGTCGGCTCGACGTGCAACCTGTGCGTCGAGCAGTCGAGCGATCGCGCCGCGGTGCTGCGGTTCAACGAGGACGGCTCGGGGAAGCGCGTGTTCGCGTCGGGGCTGCGCAATGCGGTCGGGCTCGCGGTCGAGCCGACCACGGGGACGCTCTGGGCGTCGCAGAACGAGCGCGACAACCTCACGCCGGACCATCAGAACCTGCCGCCGGAAGAGATCAACATCCTCACCGACGGCGGCGACTACGGCTGGCCGTACTGCTACGGCGATCGTGTGCCGAACCCGGAGTACAACGACGCGGCGCGCTGTGCGCGAACCATCCCGCCAGCGGCGAAGCTCCAGGCGCATTCGGCGCCGCTCGGGATGAGCTTCCTCGCGCGCGCCACGCGGCTGCCGGCCGCGTATCGCAGCGATCTGCTCGTCGCCTATCACGGCTCGTGGAATCGCGACACGCCGACGGGCGCGAAGGTCGTGCGTGTCCACGTCGCCGGCGGGAAGCCGGGAGAGGTGGAGGACTTCATCACCGGATGGCAGCGCGCCGACGGCAGCCGTTGGGGACGGCCGGTAGACGTCCTCGTCGCGGCGGACGGCGCGGTGCTCGTCTCCGACGACCAGGGCGGCGCGATCTACCGCGTCGTGCAGAGCGCGCCATGACCGTGCGCGGATGGCTCGTCGTCGCGCTCGGATGCAGCGCGCTCGCGATCCCACCGGCCGCTCTGCGGGCGCAGGGCGCCCCGCCGTCGCTCACGGGATCGTCGTATCGGCCAGGCGTGAACGTGCTCGATTACGACATCCGCCTCGAGCTCCCCGACAGTGGATTACTCCTGCGCGGCGACGTGACCGTCACGGCGCGCCGTGCGCCCTCGCTCGCCACACTGCGTCTCGACCTCATCGACACGCTGACGGTGCGCAGCGTGGAGGTCGATGGCCGGCGCGTCACCGCGACGCACTCGGCGAACGCGCTCGACGTGCCGCTCGCGGGGGCGAAGGGCGACACGGTGCGCGTGCGCGTCGTGTACGACGGCCCCGTGCACGACGGGCTCGTCGTGCGGAAGGACGCGAAGGGCCGATGGACCTGGTTCGGCGACAACTGGCCGGATCGCACGCGACAATGGCTGCCGACGGTCGATCACCCGAGCGACAAGGCCACCGTGTCGTGGACGGTGCGCGCGCCGACGGAACGGACCGTCGTGGCGAACGGCACGCTGCTCGGGACGAAGGGGCTCGGTGCCGACCGCACAGAGACGCGGTGGCGCGAGAGCCGCCCGATCCCGCCGTCGCTGATGGTGATCGCGGTGGGCCCGCTCGTGCGCTTCGACCTCGGCGAGACCGCCTGCCGCACCGACGATCGTACCCAGTGCGTGCGGCAATCGGTGTACGTGCTCCCCGAGAACACGAGCTGGCTGCCTGGCGCCTTCAACTCCGCCGGTCCGATCGTGGCGCTGTTCCAGGACCTCGTCGGGCCGTTCCCGTACGAGAAGCTCGCGCACCTCCAGTCCAATACACGGTTCGGCGGGATGGAGAACGCCAGCAACATCTTCTACGACGGCAAGCTCTTCCCGACGCAGCGCGTCAGCGATGGCCTCATCGCGCACGAGACGGCGCACCAGTGGTTCGGCGACGCGGTGACGGAGCGCGAGTGGGCACACCTCTGGCTCTCCGAAGGGTTCGCCGACTATTTCGCCGCGCTCTGGGCGCAGCACGCGCACGGCGACACCGCGTTCAAGCGCGAGATGGCGGGGATGCGCGCGAAGATCCTCGCCGACCCGGTCGTCGCGTCGCGGCCGGTGATCGACACCGCGCAGACGAACTATCTCGCCCTGCTCAACACGAACAGCTACGACAAGGGCGCGTGGGTGCTGTACATGCTGCACCAGCAGCTCGGCGACAGCGCGTTCTTCCGCGGGCTGCGCTCGTATTACGCCAAGTATCGAGACTCTACCGCGCTGAGCGACGACCTTCGCCGCGAGCTCGAGCAGGCGTCCGGCCGGTCGCTCGGGCCGTTCTTCGATCAGTGGCTGCGGCGGCCGGGCTTCGCGGACCCGGCGATCGGCTGGGCATTCGATCCGTCCACCGGCAACGTCACCCTGTTCGTGCAGCAGGAATCGGCGCGCGGAGCGTACGCCTTTCCGCTCACGGTCGTCGTCACCGATGCCGGCGGCGTGCCACATCGCCTCTCCGTGAACGTCCCCGCCGAGCCGCGGGCCACGTTGCCGCTCACCGGGCGCTTCGATCGGAAGCCGAAGTCGCTCGCCTTCGACCCGGACAGCTTACTCCTCGCCCGTATCACGCGTCTGTAGGACGTGCCCCGTCGCGTCCTGACACTCGCTACGCTCTCGGCGTCGCTGCTCTGCGTCCTCCCTTCTCGGGCGGCCGCGCAGCGTGCGCTGCCGGCGTCCCGAGCCGACGCGCTGCTCGACGCCGGGCGGTGGGCCGAGGCCGAGGAGGTGCTCTACGCGGACGTGCGCGAGCGCCCGCGTGACCCCGAAGCGCGTGCGCGGCTCGGGCGGTATCTGGCGACGAAGGGCGCGCTCCGCCCCGGGCTCGTCCTCGTGGACGAGGCGGTCGAGTTCGGACTGGAAACGGCGACCGCGCGCTCGGTCGCGGCGCCGATCCGTACGCTGATCGGTTGGCGGGATCGCGAGCTCGCCGGCGCGCGCGACACATCGCTCGAGGTGCGCGCGCCCTCGCGCGACGATGCGATCGTGCGATTTCCCGTCGTGCGCCCGTCCGGCGATACGCTCTGGGCGGACGTCGTCCCCCGCATGATCGGGTTGGACAGCGCGATGGGCGCGAAGCCCATCGTCGGCATCGAAACGATCGACGCGCTCCTCCCGGAGGTGGACGTCGCCAATGGCACGATGCGGCTGCACGCCAATCCGCGCGCGGCGGCCGTCGCGGCGGGTCGGCGTTATCGGCTGCTGCGAACGCCGACCGAGGTGCGCGTGCTGCTCGCGCCCGGGCGCGTGAGATCACTCCCCGCCGCGTTGCGCGAGCTCACGCCGCGCTGGTGGCAGCTCGACCTCCCGCACGGCGTGCTGATCGTGCGCTAGCGCTCGCGGTCAGCGAGCGCCGCGCATCACTTGCCGATCGCGCCGAGCTCGACGAGCAGGCAGCGGTCCTGCACGACGTCGATCCCCGCGCGCGCGAACCGCTCCGCGGCGGGATCGTTGCGGATGCCGAGCTGGAACCAGACCGACGCCGGGCGCTTCGCGATGATGTCGTCGACGTGCGCGTCGATATCGCGCGAGCGGCGGAAGACGTTCACCATGTCCACCTCGCCCGGCACCGCGGAGACCGTGCGATATACGGGCTCGCCGAGGATCTCCGTCACCTCGGGATAGTAGACCGGCACCGGCACGATCTCGTAGCCTGCTCGTTTCGCGTATTCGGGCACGTAATACGCCGGTTGCCTCGACTCGGCCGTCTTGATCCCGAGCACGGCGATCCGATGCGTGCGCTCGAGAAGGGCGCGGATGCCCGCGTCGTCGTCGATCAGGTGATGCTGCCAGGCTGCGTCTGGGCCGGTCACTGAGAATGATGGCGTCATGAGATGGCCATAATGCCAGGATCGTGCGCGTCGAGCGGCCCGATCCGCAGCCGCGGGGTTACATTTCCCGCTGCGTCACGACCCAACACGGAGAAAACGTTCGATGCGGATGCTCGTACTCGGAGCGGGACTGCAGGGTTCGGCGTGTGCGTACGATCTGCTCCAGAACCCGGACGTGAGCCAGGTTCGGCTCGCGGATCTTCGCTTCGACCACCTGCCCGACTTCCTCAAGCCGCTCTCCGGGCCGCGACTCATCCCCACCACGCTCGACGTGCGCGACCGCGAGGCTGTGCTCGCCGTGATGCGGGAGTCGGACGCGGTGATGAGCGCGATCCCGTACTACTTCAATCTGGCGCTCGCCGAGTGCGCCGTCGAGGCAGGCGTGCACTTCTGCGACCTCGGTGGCAACACGGAGATCGTCTTCCAGCAGAAGGCGCTCGCCGACCGCGCCGTCGCGAAGGGCGTCACCGTCGTGCCCGACTGCGGCGTGGCCCCAGGGATGGTCAACATCCTGGCCGAGTACGGCATCCGGCAGCTCGACTCGGTGGAGTCGGTGCGGATCTACGTCGGCGGATTGCCGCAGGAGCCCGAGCCCCCGCTGAACTATCAGGTCGTCTACTCGCTCGAGGGAGTGCTCGACTACTACACGACGCGCTCCTGGGTGCTGCGCGACGGGCAGCGTACGCAGGTGACCGCGCTCTCCGAGCGAGAACCGATCGAGTTCCCCGCGCCCGTGGGGACGCTCGAGGCGTTCCACACCGCGGGCGGTCTCTCCACGATGGCGTTCCGCTACGAGGGGAAGATCCCGGTGATGGAGTACAAGACGCTGCGCTATCCCGGGCACGCCGAGATCATGCAGACGATCCGCGAGCTCGGCCTGCTCGATCTGGAGCCGGTGGAGGTGAAGGGCGTCATGGTCTCGCCGCGCGACCTGTTCGTCACCGTCGTCGGCCCCAAGCTCACCAAGCCGAAGGGGAGGGATCTGCTCGCCCTGCGCGTCGTCGTCCGCGGCACGAAGGGCGGCCGGCCGGCCGAGCGTCGCTTCGATCTCGTCGATCGCTACGACGAGAAGCACGGCATCAGCGCGATGATGCGCACGACGGGCTACTCGCTCTCGATCACCGGCCAGATGCAAGCGCGCGGCGAAGTGCAGCCGCCGGGCGTGTGGACCCCGGACGAGTGCATGCCCGCCGAGGCGTACATCGCCGAGCTCCGCGCGCGTGGGATCGACCTGAGAGAAACCGTGAGTGGGTGAGTGGGATTGAAACGGCCTCGGGAAGCTACTGCCCCCCGAGGCCGTTCCTCATCCCCTCATCCCCTCATCCCCTCATCCCCTCATTCCCTCACGAAGTTGGCAAGCGTGGCGCCCATGCCGTCCATCGTCGACTTCGCGTTCCAGCGGTCGTTGCCGTTGTAGATGAACGAGAAGGCCATGATCTCGCCATTCTTCGCCGTCACGAAGCCGCCGAGGGCGATGACCGTGTTCGTCGTCCCGGTCTTGGCGTGCAGATTCCCCTGTGCGGGGGTGGCGCGCATGCGTCGGCGCAACAGCTCGGATTCGCCGGCGACCGGCAGCGAGCCGTGGAACGCCGACGACCAGGGGCCGCGGTGCGCGTAGCTGAGCAGCTCGATCATGACGCGCGGCGTGAGGTAGTCGAGCGTCGAGAGACCCGACCCGTCCGACACCTTCACCGCCTGCGGGTCGACGCCGACCTTCTTCTGCAGGAACTCGCGCAGGTTCGCGAGCCCGGTCTCGGCCGTGGCCGTGCCGTTCGACGCCGATGCACGCGAGGCGTCGCGGAAGAGCAGCTCGGCCACGATGTTGATGCTCTCGCGGTTCATCTCGGACACGATCTGCGAGAGCGGCGGCGAGTCGAATGACGCGACCTTCTCGGCGTTGCCTGGCGTCTTGCCCGCCTTGATCGTGCCGTCGACGGTGATGCCGACGCTCTGCAGCGCGGCGCGGAGGGCGCCGGCGGTGAAGAGGGCGGGGTCGTCGACGACGAGCGAGTAGCGGAGTGGCCCGCTGCTCGAGCCGATCGAGCCGCTCACGTCGATGCCGCCGTCCGCCGCGCGACGTGCGATGATCCGTCCGCCGCGTCCACCGACGAGCCTGACCGTGCTGCGCACCGGGATGGCCGTCGTCGCGGGCTCGAGCGTCACCGCGGCCGTCTTGCCGCTCGGCTGCACGACGACCCAGACGATGTTCTCGTTGAGCGAGAGGGCCGAGACGCGGGCAGCATAGGCGGCGCCGAGGTACGTCGACTTCCAGCCGTCGGGGATCTTCTGATCGTCGAACGCGGTCGCGTCGTAGACCAGATCGCCCTTGACGTGCTTCACGCCCGCCGCGGCGACCGAGCGGGCGAGCGTCGCCATCGGGAGGTTGGGGTCCTTGTAGAAGCGCGCCGACATCGACGGATCGCCGTCGGCCCGCAGATAGATGTTCCCCGTGATGGTGCCGTCGGCGCCGACCGGCCCGTCACGCAGCACGTCGGTGGAGAAGCGGTGCTCCGGGCCGAACCGGTCGAGCGCGACCGCGGTGGAGAAGAGCTTCATCGTGGACGCGGGCTGCATCATCTCGCCCGCGTTCTGCGCGAAGAGCGTGTCGCCGCGCGTGAGCGAGACGACCATCGCACCGAACTTTCCGCTGCGGACGTTCCGGGCGATCATCCCGGCGAGATCGCTCTGGAGCGCCGCCGCGCCGTGCGGCGACGTCCAGGCGCTCGATGCGGCCGGCGCGGCGGCACCGGAGCGCTTCGCTCGGCGTGAGGCGCGCCTGACCGGCGCCTTGGCGCGGGAGCGCGAGCGGCTCGAGGACTGTGCGGCAACAGCGGCCGGAAGGGGTGCTCGCCCGGCGAGCAACGACTCGACACCCGCCGTCGTCAGCTGCGCGGCGACGGCGAACGTGATGACCGCGGCGCGCGAGGGACGCGCGCCAAGAGTGAAGAAGTGCATTGCGAAGTGCGAGGGTGGCAAGGCGCGTTCCAGCCGCGAGGGCACCATGCCGTGTCGAAACGAGGCGACGTGCGCGCCGCCTCGCGATGCAACGATGGTCAATGAGCGGGCACGTCCCGAATCATACCTTCAGGATGATACCACGCCGGTGCAGCAGGTAGAGCACTCCGTACCAGAACAGTACGAAGGCTACGGCGAATGCAAGCGAGGCGTTGACCGGCGAGAGCCACGAGGCGAACAGCGTCCGGTAGATCCCCTCCTGCAGCGGGATCCGCGCGCCACCGTAGTTCACCTTGAAGATCGAGTAGATGCACCGCGCCATCACCGCCGACCCGACGAAGGCGACGATCGGGTTGGTGCCGTACACGACGAACGGCTTGGTGAATCGCCGCACGCGGTTGAAGTCGACGATCCACATCACCGTCGAGAGCGCGACCGCGGCCACGCCAGCGGAGAACAAGACGTAGGAGCTCGTCCAGAGACTCTTGTTGATCGGGAACGACCAGTGCCACATGAGGCCGGCCATCATGCCCAGCGCGCCGACGCTGGAGAGTCCCGCCAGCCGCTCGGAGAGGGGACGCTTCTCGCCGATCCACCGGCCGGCCAGGTTGCCGAGCATCGCCGTGCCGATCGCTGGAACGGTGGAGAGCACCCCTTCCGGGTCCCACGTCACGCTGGAGCCCCACAGGTGGTTGCCGAGCCCGACGCGGCTCCAGTCGAGCACGAGCCGGTCGACCCACGCCGCCATGGTGCGCGACGGCTCGTCGAGGAGGAGCGCGCCGATCGTCCCCTCGCCCGGTACGGGCAGCACGGTCATCACGATCCAGTAGCCGAACAGGATCGACGCGAGGATGAGGATCTGCTGGCGAACCGTCGTCCGCAGCGTCAACAGCGCGGCCACGGTGTACGCGATCCCGATGCGCTGCAGCACGCCGAGCGCGCGCCAGTGCAGCAGGCGGTCCCCCATGCGCTGGAGCAGCGTCGGATCGGCCACGCCGGGCACGTTCCCCCAGGTGAAGTAGGGGAAGCCGTTGATCAGGAGCCCGAACAGGAAGATCAGCGCGCCGCGCCGGATGATCTGGGCGCGGATCGCCTGCTCGGTGTCACCCCGGGCGCGACGCGCCCCGAGCGAGAGGTAGGTCGTGATGCCGACGATGAAGAGAAAGAAGGGAAAGACGAGATCGGTCGGCGTCCAGCCGTTCCACTTTGCATGCTCGAGGGGCGGGTAGATCGCCTCCCAGGTCCCGGGGTCGTTCACCAGGAGCATGCCGGCGACGGTGATCCCGCGAAAGACGTCGAGCGAGAGCAGGCGCTCGCGCGCCGGCACCGACGGCGAGGTAGGCAGCGCCGCGCGGAGATCGCGCGCACGCGGCAGTGAGGGAAGGGTGACGGCCATCTGGCGACCTCGGCGGTTTCTCGCCTCCTGAGGGCGCCCGTGCGCGCCCGTGGTGTCCAACGTGCAGCCTTACAGACTATCTGAACAGAGGAAGGTGACGGCGCTGGGCCTTTGGCCCTCTGGGCGGAACTTCGCCGCTCGTGCCGTCTACCTGAAAGGGATGCACTGCATACACCGCTCGACGGAGGTTGGACATGCGCCACACGATCGCTCGAGATGGAATCGTCGCCGGGATCCTCGGGGCCACGGCGGTGGCGCTCTGGTTCTTCGGCGTCGACATGCTGACCGGCCACCCGTTCGCCACGCCAGCGGCGCTGGGGCGTGGGCTCGTCGGGATCCTCGGCCCCCACGGCAGCGAGGGGACGGCGGTGTTCGTGGTGGTCTACACCATCTTCCACTACCTCGCGTTCATCGTGGCCGGGCTGCTCGTCGCGGTGATCGTCCATTTCGCCCAGCGCGAGCCGACGGTGCTCGCCGGCGCGATGATGCTCTTCGTCGCCTTCGAGATCGGCTTCTACGGGCTCAGCTCCGCGCTCAGCGCGTCGCCATTCTTCGGGGCGCTCGGCTGGGCGCAGGTCGCGACCGGCAACCTCATCGCGGCGGTCGTGATGGGCATCTACATGTGGCGGACGCACCCGGAGCTCGGCCGCGAGCTCAATCACGCGCTGAGTGGCGGGAAGACCTGATGCGGGGATGAGGGGATGGGGAGATGAGGGGATGCGGAACGACACGGCCTCGGGAGGCAGAAGCTTCCCGAGGCCGTTCGCAGTTCCTCATCCCCTCATCCCCGCACCTGCGCTCCCGCCGTCGTCTCGTCCCCGTCGATCTGCTGCCACTTGTAGAACACGACGGAGATGATCGCGAAGAAGAAGAGGCCGCCCGGGATCCACATGATCAACGAGCCGATCATCTGGTCCTGCATCGGCGTGATCCCCCAGATGCGCGGCGCGCTGGCGTACCACGGATAGAGCACGTGGTCCGCGTAGCCGATGCACACCGCCACGAGTGACATCGGGATGCTGAGCAGGAAGAGGTACAGCATCTGGCCCGGATACGAGAGCCTCGGCAGCTCGGGGAGCGGCGAGAGCACCGGCCACCACATCAGCACCGCCGCCGTCATGAAGCAGAGATGCTGGACGATGTGGATCGCGTGATGGGCCATCGCGTACTCGTACAGCGGCGGCAGGTGCCACGCGGCGAGCACGACGTTGAAGATGACGAAGCAGTGCGACGGCGCCGTGAGCCAGCGCGCCACCGGTCCGACGCCGCGCCAGCGGAGCGCGGGCCGCAGCATCCAGCCCGGCGTGCCCATCACGAGCATGGGCGGCGCGACGAGGGTGAGCACGAGGTGCTGCACCATGTGGGCGCTGAACAGGTAGCCGTCGCTCAGGTCGTGCAGCCAGCCGTTGAGCGAGAGGAAGATCAGCGCGAGCGCGGCATAGAAGGTCGCGCGCTGGCCCGGGGTGGGCGAAGTGTGCCCTCCATTCGCCGGGCGCTGGCGGGCGCGCCAGTGGTACAGCGCGCCCAGGCCAGCCAGTCCGATCACGGTGCTCGGGTGCACCGTGAAGTCGGTGACAGCAATCCGCGCCGCCGGATGCAGCAGCAGCGGGACCGGCGGGAACATCAGGTCAACCCGGTGCGCGCCGAGAGCTTACCGAACAGGAAGAGCAGCGCGACGATGGTCGTCATCGCGATGATCAGCGGCGCGGTGAACAGCACGCGGAACAGCCGGTGGTCGTAGCGCAGGTGCATGTAGAACAGCACGACGGTGGCGAACTTCACCGCCGACAGGATCAGCAACGTGGGTATGAACGCCCGCGACGCGACGAAGCTGGGGATGTAGTAGATCCAGACCTCGACGACGGTGATGAGCGTGAGGATCGTCGCGACCTTCCAGTAGGTGCTCCAGGTCGGATGCTCCTTCTCGATGCCCATCGACGTGTGATCGACGTTGGCGTGGTGCTCGTGGGAGGAATCGTGTGCCATGTCGGTCGCCCTACTTGATGAGGTAGACGAGCGTGAAGATCGCGATCCAGACGACGTCGACGAAGTGCCAGTACAGCGCGGCGAGGTCGACGTTGATGGCGTCCTTGGGACCGAGCCCGCGGCGATAGTCGATCGCGAGCAGGGTGAGCAGCCAGAGCACGCCGGCCGTCACGTGCGCACCGTGGAACCCGGTGAGCGTGAAGAACGAGCTGCCGAACAGGTTCGTCCGGATCGTGAGTCCTTCGTGCACGAACGACGTGAACTCGAACGCCTGGAAGCCGAGGAACGTCGCGCCGAGGATCGCCGTCATCCACAGCCAGAGCTTGGAGGAGCCGAGGATCTTCTCGCCGGTGGTCGTCTTGGGCTGATCCTTGTTCTCGACCGCCGCGAGGGCGAGCACCATCGCGAGCGACGACATGAGCAGCACGAAGGTCGACGCCGACGTGACGGGGATGTTGAGGATCGCCTTGAGCGGCGTGCTGCAGCCGGGCGGAAGGCAGGCCTCGTGCGGGTACGGGCCCACGACGCTCCGACCCTTGTAGATCAGGTACGTCGAGATGAGGGAGGCGAAGAGCATGCATTCCGAGCCGATGAAGGCCCAGATGGCGATCTTCTTGTTGTCGAGCCCCGTGGACGTCGGGGGATGGCCATGGGTGTCGTCGTGCGCGCTCGGCGCGGCGGCGGCGTGAGTCACAGGTGTCTCCGCGGGGGCTTAGTGATGATCCTCGAGCGGGGTCAGGACCCACGCATAGAGCGACAACGTCATGATCAGTGCGCCGGTGAGGATCGTCGCGATCGCCAGCGACATCTTGTCTTTGTGGATGAACAGCAGGCCGGTGAACATGACCGTCATGCCGAACGCGCAGATCATCGGCTTGATCGTCTGGTTCGGCATCGGGATGCCGAGGTCCTTGGCCGACTTGCCGGTCGCTTCCTCGATGTGCATCCCCGCCTCGGTGGCCTGCTGCGGGTAGCTGTTGGCCGGGTTGGGATGGCTGTGGCCGGCGTGCTTCGACCCGACGTCGACATCGAGACGGCGATCGCCGCGATCGGTGTGCGGGACCTCCGCGTTGAGCGCGGGCGCCTTGACGTCCCACAGCGGCAGGCGTGACGTCACGCGCGGGATGCGGGCGAAGTTGTACTCCGGCGGCGGCGAGGGGATGGACCACTCGAGCGTGCCGGCGCCCCACGGATCGTTCCCGGCGATCGGCCCGCGGCGGCCGACGACGAAGAAGTTGTAGATGAAGATCAGCATGCCGGCGGCGAGCAGGTACGCGCCCCAGGTGCTCATCGCGTTGAACAGCTCCCAGCCCTGTCCCGCGTCGTACGTGTAGATGCGGCGCGGCATGCCGTACAGCCCGGAGAAGTGCATCGGGAAGAAGGTCAGGTTCATCCCGATGAACATCAGCCAGAAGTGCCAGTTGCCGAGCTTCTCGCTCAGCAGGCGGCCGGTCATCTTCGGGTAGTAGTAGTAGATGCCGCCGAAGATGCCCATCATCGACCCGCCGAACAGCACGTAGTGGAAGTGGGCGACGATGAAGTAGGTGTCCGTCTGCTGGAGGTCGGCCGGCGGCGACGAGTGCATGACGCCGGAGATGCCGCCGATCGTGAACAGCGCGACGA
>Ga0070684_100001623_pt1 | contig 16270 bp, 13 predicted proteins | sample KBSC723LmetaG_FD_65653 | JGI IMG/M metagenome (GOLD analysis project Ga0070684, IMG submission 65653) | Corn rhizosphere microbial communities from Kellogg Biological Station, Michigan, USA - KBS C7.2-3L metaG | ecosystem: Host-associated > Plants > Roots > Rhizosphere ...
TTCCCGTCCGCCGCGTGCGGCTAACGTGACGGCGTGTTGAGCCCCGCGGTCGACAATCTCGTCGCACAGCTCACACGCCTTCCCGGAATCGGTACGCGGACAGCACAACGGCTTGCGTTCTACATCCTCGCCTCGCCGGCCGACGAGGCCAACGCGATCGGATCGGCGATCGCCGAGGTCAAGGCCCGGGTGCGGCCCTGCCGCGAGTGCGGGAACCTCACCGAAGAACAGCTCTGTGGGGTCTGTTCCGACCCACGTCGCGATCGCACGGTCATCTGCGTCGTGGAACAGCCGGTGGACGTCCTCTCGCTCGAGCGGACCCACGAGTACCGCGGCCTCTACCACGTCCTCGGCGGGGCGCTCTCGCCGCTCGACGGCGTCGAGCCCGGCGACCTGCGCATCGAGAGGCTGCTCGACCGCGTGGGCGCGGACGGCGTCGAGGAAGTCGTGCTCGCCACGAATCCCACGATGACGGGCGAGGCGACCGCGGCGTACCTCGCTGACCGGCTCCGAGACCGCGTGGCCGTGACGAGGCTCGCGAGCGGCCTCCCCGTTGGGGGCGATCTCGAGTACGCGGACGAGGTAACGCTCGGCCGTGCACTCGCGGGCCGCCGTCCTGCGTAGCCCGCCGACGGCCCTCCGGAGGAGCCGAGTATCGGCCCCGCAGCAACCGAGCGATTCCTCGTCCGCGTGATCGATTCGGGGGCGAGACAGCCGGGGCACTCGCTCGTACAATGCGAGCCCGACGGGTACTGCCCAACCGAGGGAGAGGGGGTCGGATTGCTGACTGCGCGGCTCCGAAACTATTTCGTCGTGGGAGACGATTCTCTCGGGCAGAAAATGCGGCTCCGCCGCTGGGCTCGGCTGAAGCAGGAGTTCCCCGATCTAGAGGAGATGCGCGTGCTCGATCTCGGTGGCACCACGGTCTTCTGGAGTCGCGCACCCGTGAAGCCGAAGGCAGTCACCGTGATCAATCTTGGCGCGGCGGGCGAAGGTCTCCCGTGGGTCACGCCGATCGAGGGTGACGCCTGCGACGCGCCGAAGCTCGTGCGCGGAGAGACATTCGACCTCGTCTTCTCGAACAGTTTGATCGAGCATCTCGGCGGCCATCGCCAGCGCTCGACCTTCGCAGAGGTCACTCGTTCGATGGCGCCGCACTACATCGTCCAGACGCCTTACCGGTATTTCCCGATCGAGCCCCATTGGATCTTCCCCGGCCAACAGTTCCTCCCGCGGAAGGTGCAGGCGTGGCTTGCCCCCCGCTGGCCGCTCGCCCATACGTATGGGTGGCCCCCGGACCAGGCACGGGACGAGGTCATGTCCACCGAGCTTCTCAGTCTCACCGACATGCGGACGTACTTCCCCGATGCCCGTGTCGTGTGGGAGCGCTTCCTGGGCGTCCCCAAATCGCTCACGATGATCCGGTGAGGGAGCGCTCGTCCCCATCGCGAAGCCGACACTCGACGCTACGCATGGGCTAGAAAGCAGTCATGGAGAGGCCCGTCATCGGCGTCGTCGGGGCGACGGGAGCGGTCGGCACCGTGACGCTGGCGCTGCTCGCCGAGCGCGGGTACGAGAACGTCCGGGCGTTCGCGTCCGCACGATCGGCGGGCACCCGGGTGCGCTTCGGCGACGGGGAGCTCACGGTGGAGGAGGCCACACCGGAGACGCTGGCGGCCGGCGACGTGGACCTGTTCCTGTTCTCGGTCGGGACCTCGGCGAGCCGAGAGCTCGTTCCCGTGGCGTCTGCCGCCGGCGCGCTGTGCATCGACAAGTCGTCGGCATACCGACTCGTGGACGGTTACCCGCTCGTGGTCCCGGAGGTCAACGGCCGGCGTGCGCTCGATGCAGTCGAGCGTGACCGGATCGTGGCGAACCCGAACTGCTGCACGATTCCGCTCACGTGCGTCCTCCGCCCGCTGCACGAGGCGGCCGGACTGACGAGTGTCCGTGTCTCGACCTATCAGTCCGTCTCGGGGGCCGGTGCCCAGCGGATGACGGCGCTCGCAGCCGAGCGCTCCGAGGAGCACGACCTCGCCATGGACTGGAGCTGGGAAGGCGACGAATCGGACGAGGAGGCGAAGCTCCGCGCGGAGACGCGCAAGATCCTCGAGCTCCCCGAGCTGCGTGTCTCGGCCACCTGCGTCCGCGTCCCGGTGATGGTCGGGCACTCGGAGGCGGTGTGGGTCGAGCTCGAACGACCGCTTACGCCGGATGATGCGTCCGATGTGCTGCGCGACGCGCCGAGCGTCCGCGTCCTGGATCTGCCCGCCATTCCGACACCTCGGCAGGCGGCCGGCATCGACGAGGTCCTCGTGGGTCGCATCCGTCGCGACACCGCATCCGAGAACGGCATCGCGCTGTACCTGTCGAGCGACAACCTCCGCAAGGGGGCTGCACTCAACGCGATCCAGATTGCCGAGCTCCTGCTCTCGGCCGTCGGCGCGCGCGCCTGAGTCACCGCCCAACGCGCCTCAGCGCAGACGCTTCCACCGCCTCTTCACCGCGACCCACGCCCATGCACGCCGCGACGGGTCGGCCAGCACCTCGCGCTCGATCGTCTCGACGGTGTCGTCGACGCGGATGCTGAATCGAGGGCGCAACCACGCATCAGCCGTGCCCGGCATCCGCTCGCTCGTATGAACGGCTGTGTACCCGAGTGCTTTGAGGTCGGCGAGCAACCGACGGTCGTACAGCCCCAGCGGGAGCGCGATTTCGTCGACCGGGCGGCCAATGGTGTCGGCGATCTCCTCGCGCGCGTCGACGAGTTCGCGCTGGCGATCGGCGGGAGACAGGCCACGCAGGGGACGGTGGTCCATTCCGTGTGTGCCGATGGTCATTCCCTGCCGGCTTAGTTCCCGAAGCCCGTCGGCATCGAGGCTGCCTCGAGACCCGACCCGACCGGCGACCACGAAGAACGATGCAACGAGCCCTCGCTCGAGCAGCGCCTCCAGACCGATCTCGACGTCGGAAGCGTTCCCGTCATCGAAGCTGATGCGGATGTCCGGACGGTCTGCGACCAGGTCCAAGACCTTGCGGAAGCCGTCGATCGTGATCCAGTAGCGTGCCTCGCCGGACTCGAGCGTGCGTTGCGGGCGTCCGATCCCGTGAAAGTTCAGCCCGCGGACGACGGCGCTCTTCGCTCCGGCCTCCATCCCCTCAGCGGTCGGCTCGCGGTTTCTCCGCCCCGCGTCGCCGAGGCGTCAGGGCGCTCACATCTCCGACGGGCGTCAGAACGCCGACTCCGCATCGAGAGCTTCATGCTTCGGGCTCACTGCGATGAGGGTCGCAGAGAGCGCAAGGATCACCCAGAAGACAACGGTCTCCTGCACGAACGCCAGCGAGTCGTACGTGAGCATGGCGACGGCGAACCCCGCGATCGACGCGGCGAAACCGGCCGCGAGCACGGGCTCGGGGCTTCCCCTCGTTCTCGCGACGCCACCGAGCCGGCGAATGGCCCGCAGAATCAACCACACCCAGCCGGCCAGGCCGAGCAGCCCGATGTCGAGGAACGTTCCAAGCCACTGGTTGTCGAGGATCGGAGCGTTGCGGAGAGGGTTCAGATCTCCCGTTTGCCTGGTACCCACCCCCTGCCCGAGAAGGGGCCGATGCATACCGTCTTTGATTCTGGGGACAAGATTTGCGCGCCCGCTGATCAGCGTCGGATCACTCGCAAGTGTCTTTTCGTACGCGATGAAGCCCGGGCCCGACTCCGGAAAGAATAGATCCTTTACGGTCGTAACCGATCCGGGGGCGGCGATCTTTACGACGATCAGGAGAGGAATCATCATCGGCAGCAGCGGGACGATCTCCCGCGGTCGAAGCCACAGGAACACCAGCCCGCTCACAAGGAGTGCGAGGATCGGCGTCCGCGAGGCGGTGGCCATGACCCCGATCAGACTCAAGAGCGTGGGAACCCACCAGATGGCCGACCGCGATCTCGCGAGTGCAACTCCGATGGGGACGGTCATCGCGAAGAGCACGCCGAGTGCGATTGGATGATCGGCAGATGCCTTTGCACGGATGAGGCCGTAGCGGAGCGACGTCTGGTTCCCTTCGAATTGCAGGAACGGGAAGATGCTACGGAGGTGATCGAAGATATTGAATCCCGACCTCTGCTCGATGATCGCAAAAACGGCAACAACGCCCACACCCGCGACCATGAACTTCGTCAGTGCAGCGACTCCGCCGTCCGTCGTTACGACGCTCGTAACGAAATAGAACAGAATCACGAACGAGAGAAACAGCGTGACGCTCTTGAGAACCGCGCCAGCGAGTGGCTCGACCCGCCCGAAATTGACCACGACGGACGCGAGTGAGGCGCCCACGATCAGCACGACCGGCCCATCGAGAGGCGTTCGTCGAACGTAGACATTGGGATCCACCAGCAGCGCCGAGGCCCACAGCAAGAGCACAACCGCAAGTGCCAGCCGGTAGGCCTCGAGGCCCAGCGGCAGATTGACTGCCAGCGCGTATCGGGACGCGGGGATGACGAGGACGACCGCGAGGACGAAACCCAGCAACGCATGCCACGTCAGCATCCAGCGGTGCCACGCGACGAAGGCCGAGACGACGATCAGGACGGCCGAGACGGGCTGGATGCCGCGACCGACGACCACGGTCGCTGCAAGCAAGAACGCGCACGAGGCGATCACGAGGACGCCCGTGTCGAGCATCTGGCTCGGGCGGTTGGATCCTCCGGCTACCTCAGCGTTCGTCACCCGTGTGTTCCTCTACCGCCGTGTCTACGAGGGGACGAGACCCACCGGTCGATCCGCAGGCTAACCCTGTGGGCGCCGGGACTTGCCCGCTCGACGCAGCGCAGGCGCCTGCTGCGCCACCTCGACGGAGCTGCCGTCCTCGCCCGAGTCCTCGCGCGGTACGGATCCGAGTGTCGGCCGACGCTGCGCGACGCTGACCGATCCGTCCGGCTCCTCGCGTGCCGCGGGTGCGTCCGGTCCGGGAACAGGCCCCACCGGCGCCCGAACGTGAGCGACCGACGGCTCGCGCTCGACCGGCTCCCTGCGGGAGGCTTCGGAGAGCGACGGAGATGCTTGGCGTCGCTGGACGTTGTCGCGAACGAAGACCACCGCGGCCGTGGCGATCAGCCCGGCGAGGAGGACGAGGACGGGGAGCGCCTTGCTCCGCGGCTTCGCGATCTTCGGCGCGTCGGCGCCCTTCACGACCCTGATCTCGATCCGGTCCTTGGCAGGGATGTCGGCCGCTGCCTGACTCTGCTCGACGTACTTCAGGAACGCCTGCGTGGCGCTGAGCGTCAGCTTCGTCGCCTTCGTTGCCGATGGCGCCGTGGCAGTGAGCATCAGCATCGGGGTCGTGCCACCGCCCACGGTCGAAACGACCGGGACGGCCGTCAACGGGTTCGCCCCGTTCTCGAGGTCGGCTGCCTTGATGAGGCCGCGCCGCTTGAGCACCTGAATGACCGGGTCGCTCGTCGCCATCGCGGCATAGACGTCGATCAGCCCGTTGAACCGACTCGTGTCCGCCAGCGACGAGCTGCCCGTCGGGGTCGAGGGAAGCACCGAGCGAAACTCCGGCGCACCCGCTTGCGTCAACACGAGCGTCGCCTGGTTCGACCATGTCTGGGGCGAACGGTACGAGACTCCCGACGGCGAGACGCGGACGACCGACAAGACCGTGAGCAAAAGACTCAAGGCCACGCCGACGATCACGGCCTTGCGATGACGCCTGAGCGTAGCCGCGTAAAGGGCGACGTCGATCTTGTTTCCTCCAACCTCGACTGGACAGCCAGTGCGGCCCGCGCTGGGACGGCCCCTGCTGATCGTAGCCGGATGCTCGTCGTGCGCAAGCGCTGTTGCGGACGCAACGAGACCTTCATCTGCGCGTCGAGCCCGAACGCCGTCGATAGGGGGCCCGTCGTCAGTCGCGAGATGGGACGAAGGATTCCCGCTCGTGCACTCGGGAGGGTGCCGGTGAGGGATGCCTCACGACGTCGCCGAGCTCGTCATGTCCACCGATCGAGCGACCGGCGTCGCGCTCAACGCTTGCGCACGATGCGGCGGATCCTCCGTGGCAGCGACGACCGGCTGGCGAGCGCGTGGAGGGCAGTCTCGACGCGATGCGTGGCGAGCGCTACGCGGCTCTCGGCGACGTACCCCTGGCAGACGATCGTCTGACCCGTCTTGGCGCGACGCTTGTACTCGTCGTCCCCTCGGCCCAAGTCGATTCGCGTAAGGCCGAGTTCCGGCGCGGCGGCGGTGAGCTCTCGAAGCAGGACCCAGCCCGGAGAGAACGAGGCGAGCTCCGGGTCGTACACCGGGAACCACCAGTGGAGCACGCCTCCGGACCGCATCCCGAAATGCGCCGCGAGCAGGCGCGGCCCCACATGGACCGCGGACAGCACTCCGGCGAAGCCGTCTACCTTGGTTCGGAGCAACCGGTGGAGAAGGGCGATCCTCTCCGGAGCGGCGAAGTAGTCGCGCGCACCGGTGGCGACGTAGCGCGCTCGCTTGAGGGCGATGACCGCGTCGAGCAGGTTCGCGTCGGTGCTTTCGGCGTCGAAGCGAAGCTCGCCGTGTTCGGCCTGCGCCTTGTTCGCTTTCCGCCGCGCCTGTCCCATGTTGTCCCTGCCGCTCTTCGTCGCGCGTCCCAGATACGCCTCGAGCCCTCCCTCCACGCTCACATATGGCGACTCCCGGCGGGACTCGATCCAGGGCTCGAAACCTGGAATCTCGAGGAGGTGATCGAATGCCATCGCGCGCATTCCCGCGGCACGCACGAGCCGACGCGCGTCGATGGGCTCGTCTCCTCTCCCGATCGGACCCTGGAAATCGGCTCCCGGCCAACCCACGGGGCGGAAGACCGAGCCGACGCGGTGCCCCGCGAAGAGGCTGCGGACCCCCTCCTCGTCGCGCTCGATGATCACGTCGACACGCGGGCCCGACTCATGGACTGCGCGGGCGAACTCGGGGTGGAAATAGGGACTGTCGAAAGTCGCGTTCGCGCGTCTCAACCGGTGCCAGGCCTCGAGGTCGGCGTCGTCGAGCGCGTCGATCGCGACGATTGTGGCGACTCGTCCCGTCCCCCTCGCCTCCATATCAGTCAGTGTCGTCGCGACGACTGATCGCGCGCCCAGACGTATTCGCCGACGGATGCGAGTTGCGCGCGCGCACGGCGCCGCGTTTCGAGGACGACGGTCGCGTAGACCGCCGCCGCCGGCCAGAGCCACGGCCGCAGCACGATGCCCCGCATGGCGTTGCCGTACGACTTCGCCGTCCGCCCGCGCGCGAAGAGGTCGGGAAAGCGGCCGGCAAGTTGGTACAGACCCAGCCGACTCCGAGTCTTGATGGACACGAGATCGGAAACGCTTTGCGGCGCGTGGACATGGACGGGCGCATCATCGACGCGAATCCGCTCGCGTGCGTCGAACAGCAGGCGGACGTAGCCATCGTCGGCGATGACGTCCGGGAACTCCCCGAACCGTCGTCGGCCCTCCTCCGAGAGCGCGTAGACCCCCACACCCACCATGCCCTCGCGAACGTACGGCAGACGAACCCAGATCCGATAGTAGGCGCGGACGGCCACGCTCGAGTCTCGCAGGTCGAGGCCCATCACCGGCGCCGCCGCGAGCGCGTCGCGCTCGGAAAGACGGGCGGCGATGCGACGCGCCGACGCGAGCGGAAGGATGACGTCGGCGTCGACGTAGAACCGGGGAAACGACGAGACCGCGACGTCGCCGAGGTTCAGGGCATCGGTCTTCGACGCCTGGGGGATCTCCAGGACGCGGACCGGATCGCCGTACCCTTGCGCGACCTCGGCAGTCCCGTCCGTGCAGCCGTTGCACACGACGACGATTTCGAGCTCCCCCGTTCGAGCGCCTTGCACCAGCGCGTCGAGGGATCGGGCCAGGACCGTCTCTTCGTTGTGCGCCGGGATCACGATCGAGATCGCCACGAACGTACTCATAGCGTGAGTCGAGGGGCTCTTGTGGCCGAATGACCGACGACGGCTCCGTCTCCCCACCAACGAGGGAACATGTGGCCAATACCCCAAAAGGGGGAGCGAGCTGCGTGATGCGGGGGCGACATGAAGGAGCATGCCTACCTTTAGCCGCCCCTCCGCCGCCACGCTCGTGGCGATCGTCCTCACGCTCGTCATCGGAACGCAGGCGAGCTTCGCCGCGTCCTCCAGCAAGAATGACCGCTTCGATCCGCGTGCCGTCAGCGCCCTCGAGGTAACCGCCGCCGACGCGTCGAGCGTCACCCTAGAGTGGCCGCCGTCACGCTTCGAGTGGAGGGTCGCCGGCTATGCCGTCTATGTCGACGGCGCGCGCGTGGCGACCGTCACACCGGACCGCGTGCACCGGTGGAGGGACAGGGACTCCCTGTCGTACACCGTCGGGGGCCTCTCCTGCGGCCGCGGCTACACGATCGGCGTGGACGTGTTCGATCGCGAAGACGACCATTCGGATGTCGTCTCGACGACGGTCTCCACGGCTGCATGTCCCGACACGGCGGCGCCATCGGCACCGATCGGCGTGCGCCAGGTGGCGACAACCGAGAACTCGGTGATGCTCGCGTGGACACCGTCGAGCGACAACGTGGGCGTCGTGGAGTACGGGCTGTACGACTCCGGCTTGCGTGTAGCGACGGTGAGCGACGCCAGCGCGACGGTCACGAATCTCGCGTGCGGCAAGACATACCTCCTCGGGATCGACGCGGCCGACGCCGCCGGAAACCGCTCGGGGCGCAGCGATTCCTACTTCCGCACGGCCGCGTGTCCGCGGACGAACCAGCCTCCCTCGACACCGACGGGGCTCAAGGTGACGGGTGCGAGCCGGACGGGCATGACACTCGCCTGGTCGCCCTCGACCGACGACGTCTCCGTCGCCGGGTACGGCGTGTACGTGTCCGGATCGAAGACGACGGAGACCGCGCAGACGACCGCGGGCGTTACCGGGCTGGCGTGCGGGACGACCTATGCGGTCGGCGTCGACGCATTCGACGGCGCAGGCAAGCGGTCGAGCATCGCGCAGCTGTCGACGGCGACGTCGCCGTGCTCGACGACGCCTCCGCCGCCCCCGCCGTCGAGCGGCACCGGCACGATCGCGCAGACCATCGCGAGCGGGGCAACGCTCTCCGGCGCGATCAACTGGCGCGCGGTGTACGACGCGAACGGGGACAAGGTGCCCGATGATCCGGGATCGGTGCGTTTCCTCGTCGACGGCGCTCCCGTCCTCACCGAGATCAACGTTCCGTTCGGTGACACGGACGGCTTCTGGAACTCCACCTCTGTGGCCGACGGGCGTCACTCCTTCCAGGTGCTCGCGCTGAACGATGCGGGTGCGCAGGTCGCGTCGAACACGGTGAGCGCGACCGTCGCGAACTCGACGACCACGTCGTCGTCGCCGCCGCCGCCCGCGAACACCAGCGACACGACACCGCCCTCGACACCGGGCAACGCGCGGGTCGTTTCCAGCAACGGCACGGGCATCACCATCGCCTGGAACTCCGCGACGGACAACATCGGGGTCGCCGGCTACCACACCTATCGCGGCACGAGTCAGGCGGGCCAGACCTCGCAGACGACCACGACGTACGGTGGCCTCAGCTGCGGCACGGCCTATCAGCTCGGGGTGGACGCATACGACGCGGCGGGCAACAAGTCGCCCCGCGCCGACCTGGCGGCAAGCACGGCGGCCTGCGCGGACACGACGCCGCCCGCCGCCCCCGCCAACGTGACCGTCTCCAACCGCAGCACCACGAGCATCGCGCTCACCTGGGCCGCGTCGACCGACAACACGGCGGTCGCCGGCTACGGCGTCTACAACGCGGGCGACCTCGTCAGCACGACCGCAGGCACGACCGCGATCATCGGGAGCCTGGCCTGCGGGACGAACTACACGCTGGCGGTCGACGCGTTCGACACCGCAGGCAACTCGTCGGGCAAGACGACGGTGATGGTCTCCACACTCGCCTGCGGTGACACGACGCCGCCGGCGCAGCCGACCGGGGTCAAGGCGGTCTCGACGACGACCACCAGCCTCACGCTGGGCTGGACCGCCGCGACGGACAACGTGGGCGTCACGAGCTACGACGTCCTGAAGGCAGGGACCAAGGTCGGCTCCTCGACGACGCCCTCCTACCAGCTGAACGGCCTCACTTGCGGGACGTCGTACTCGGTCGGCATCCGCGCGCTCGACGCGGCCGGGAACGTGTCGCCGCTCGCGTCGGCTTCGGCCTCGACGTCGCCCTGTGCGAGCCCGGCACAGACGGGCTTCCCCAATGCCAGCAACACGGGAGTCCCGCCCGGGACGACGCTGCACAGCTGCTCGGGCACGATCAACACCACCGGGACCTACGACGCCTGCCAGTTCAACGGGCCGGTGATCGTCAACGCCAGCAACGTGAAGATCACGCGCAGCCTGATCCTCGGTCCCGTGCGGCCGTCGGACAATCAGACAGGGCTCGTGATCAGCGACACCACCATCAACTGCCAGTGCCTGTCCACGAACGACAACGACACGCCGATGGGGATCCTGGAGAACAACTACACCCTCCTCCGCGTCAACCTCTACAACGCGGGCCACGGGGCGGGGGTCAAGAACAACGTCCTGATCCAGGACTCGTACATCCACGACCTCGGTGGCAACACCCAAGCGCACAAGGACGGGATCTTCATCGGTGATGGCCACGGGTCACGGATCATCCACAACACCGTCGAATGCGCCGACGGCCCAGCGCGGGGCTGCACCGCTGCCATCGGCATCTTCGACGACTTCTCCGACGTCTACGACTTCGTCATCGACGGGAACCTCTTGAACTCGAACGGCGCGTACTGCTTCTACGGCAGCGGCGGACCGTCCAAGCCGTTCTCGAGCCACAACATCACGTTCACGAACAACCATTTCGGCCGGAAGTTCGAGCAGAACTGCGCCGTGCTCGGACCCGTGACCTACTGGGACTCCAGCAAGCCGGGAATGGTCTGGAGCGGGAACGTCTGGGACGACACCGGGCAAGCAGTCAAGCCCGTGTACTAGAGGCCGATCCGAGCCGGCGGGCTCCGCACGGGAGCCCGCCGCCCGACTCGTCGCCGGCCTCACGCGCCTCCCGTCGGCAGCTCGCGAACCCGGCGCAAGATGAAAGACGCGGGTTTCGGGGTTACCTGCGAACGCGCCCCCGGCGTTACTCTGTCGCGAGGCGCGGCCGTCGTCGTGCGGGGCGTGGCAGCGCGGTTGGGCGGAGCGATCACCGGGCGACGACATTCCTGCCAAACGACATCTCTGGATCCTTGGCGGGGCGTCCGTCATCCTGGCGGCCCTGGCGATCGGCTCCGAGAGCCTCTCGGCCCAGCCGGGCGTTCGCTCCTCCCCGCTGCAGATCGCGCGGGCCGTGTCCTCGGGAGCCTGCGCGGGTCGCGCGAAGGATGTGCCCGGCGGCCCCGACGGCTCGGGCCGGTGCTGGCCCGGGCCTGACAACACGGGCGTCCCGGCCGGCACGACCCTCACCGACTACACGGGGCCGGAGAGCGAGCCCGGCGTCTGCACGATCACGACGCCGAACACGACGATCGACCGCAAGATCGTCAACTGCATCCTCGTGATCCGCGCTGCGAACGTCACGATCACGAACAGCAAGCTGAACACCCGGGTGCTTCTCGACGTGGACGACCCGGAGTCCCGCTCGTGGTCCTTGACGATCCAGGACTCGGAGGTCGACGGCGGGCAGAAGCAGCTGCAGGCGATCGGCTGGGGGAACCTCAAGGTGATCCGGTCGAACATCCATGGCGGCCAGAACGCCGTCCAGTGCGAGAAGAACAGTCTCTCGTGTCTCGTCGAGGACTCGTATCTGCACGGGCAGTACATCCCACCCGACGCGGACTGGCACCTCGACGGGTTCTTGAGCGACGGGGGACAGAACATGACGCTGCGGCACAACTACGTCGTCTGCGACCCGCCGGTGAACTCCGTGGGCGGGGGCTGCACGGCGGACATCGCGTTCAACCCGGACTTCGCGCCGATCAACGGCGCGCTCGTCGAGCGCAACCTCCTCGGGGCGAGCCCCTCGTCCGCCTATTGCACCTACGGCGGCGAGAAACCGAGCTCCCCCACGCCCCACTCGTTCAACGTCGTCTACAGGGACAACGTCTTCCAGCGGGGCCCCAGCGGAAAATGCGGCGTCCAGGGGCCGGCGACCGAGTTCCTGCTCGCCAACACGGGAAACGTGTGGACCTGCAACACGTGGGACACGGGTGGGCTCGTCGACCCGCCGCCGCCGAACCCCCGCGGCTCGCGCGAAACCTGCGACATCGATCGCGACGGCCTGACGGACGTCGCGGAGCTCCGCCGCTATCACACCGACCCGCGCTGGCAGGACAGCGACGCCGACGGGCTGACCGACGGCAGCGAGGTGACCCGCTACCACACGAGCCCGCGGCGGAACGACACCGACCGCGACGGTCTCAGCGACATCCTCGAGATCCGCCGCTACCACACCGATCCGCGCAAGCGGGACACCGACGGCGACGGCCTGACGGACGCCGCGGAGATCCGCAAGTACCACACGAGCCCGCGAAAGCGCGACACCGACGGCGACGGCTCGCCCGACCGCGTCGAGATCCGCGCGGGCACGAACCCGCTCAGCCGCCGGAGCACACCCGGCCGCAACGGATGACTCCTGACGGCGGCCGCCTGGCGGCCGTCATCGTCTCCTACAACAGCGCCCGCTGGCTACCGGCCTGCCTCACGAGCATCCGTGCGATGGCGGGCGACCTGGAGCTCGACATCGTTGTCGTCGACAGCGGCTCGACCGACGACACGACCGAGCTGATGCGTCGGGAGTTCCCGGACGTTCGCCTCGTGGAGACCGAGAACCATGGGTTCGCGGCAGCCAACAACCGGGGCCTCGAGGTCGTCGATGCCGACTGGGTCCTCTTCATCAACCCCGACACCCGGATCCTGTCCGGGACGCTCGAGGAGCTCGTGGCGCTTCTGCGGGCTCGCCCGAAGGTCGGGCTCGCCGGGGTCAAGCAGATCGACGAGAACGGCGTGATGGACCCGACCATGCGACGCTTTCCCACTGCGATCCGCTCGCTGTTCGTGAGCCTCGGCGCCGAGAAGCTCCCCATTCGCTCCTCGTGGACGGGCGAGCGGGTGCTCGATCTCCCGCTCTACGACCACGAGACCCCGTGCGACTGGACGGTGGGATCGTTCATGCTCGTGCGCAGGGCAACCCTCGACGACGTCGGCGAGCTGGACGAGCGCTTCTTCCTCTACTGCGAGGAGACCGACTTCTGCTTCCGCATCCGACAGGCGGGCTGGGAGATCGTCCACTTCCCCCAGATGACGATCTTCCACCACAGCAGCACGACGGGATCGGACGAGATGCTCAGCCGGCAGATGGCGTTCGCCCGGCGGCAGTACATGGCCAAGCACTTCGGTCGCGCCCATCGCACGGCGGGCACCCTCGCGCTCGCCGTCGGCTATGCGATGCGCGCGATCTCGCCGGGGCGCAGCCCTGATCGCCGTAAGCGACGTGCCTCCGCGCGTACCGCGCTTGCGACGCTGCTCGGGCTCACGCCGCCGCCGTTCGGCGATGGGTCGTCTCGCTGACGCGGCCACAGCCGAAGGAGGCGTAGCGCGGCAGCCGCGGTACTCTGTGCCGAGGCGCCGGTGGCAAAGCGGGCGGCCATGGGGGCAGGGGAAGGAGATCACGATGGGGGTGGCCGGACGGAGTCGCGGGAAGCGTCCGCGCCTGCGACCGACCCGACGGGACGGACGGCACGTTGCGCCCCGCGACATCGTCCTTACCCTGTGAGCGGGTGGAATCCGAGCCAACTGATCTGAAACGGGCCGCGGCCCGCGGCGTCGCTTGGAAGATGGGTGCGGGCCTCGTGACGCAGGTCACGAGGCTGATCCTCCTCCTGATCCTCGCCCGTCTTCTGCTCCCTGCCGAGTTCGGGCTCGCGAGCATCGTCCTCGCGTTCGCGGTGTGGGTCCAGCCCTTCGCCGATCTCGGCCTTGGCGTCGCCCTGATCCAGGCACCGCGGTTGACCGAGCTCGATCGGTCGACGGTGTTCTGGACGTCGCTGCCGTTGGGCATCGCATGGACGCTGCTCGGGATCGCCTTCTCATGGCCCCTTGCGTCGTTGTACGGTCAGCCGTCGCTGCAACCGCTGTTCGCAGCCTTCTCGATCTCGTTCCTTCTCGCCTCGCTCACGTCCGTGCCGAATGCGCTGCTGATCCGCGCCATGGACTTCCGTGCGCTGGAGATACGGGTCATCGCCGGCACGCTCGTCGGCGCGTCGCTTGCATTGGCCCTTGCCTTCAGTGGGTTCGGAGCGTGGGCGATCGTCGGCGGCGAGATCGCCGATCGGACCGTGGCCCTCGTCGCGATCTGGGTCCAGTCGCGGTGGCGGCCGAGGCTGACGTTCTCGCGCCGCAAGCTGCGGGAGCAGTTCTCGTTCGCCGGACGGCTCTTCGGGGCGTACCTCCTCCTCGAGTTCGCACAGACGCTGCAGAGCCTGATGGTGGGACGCTTCCTCGGCCCGACGGCGCTCGGCCGGCTCACCGTCTCACAGACGCTCGTCTACCTTCCCTTCAATCGCATCGCCGGCCCGATCCGGGAGGTGATGTTCCCGGCGTTCTCGCGGATGCAGGACGAACCCGCGCGGATCACGAGCGCGCTCAATCGAATCAACCAGGCCCTCGCAGCGATCACGTTCCCAGCACTTGCAGGGCTCGCCGTCCTCGCGCCCGAGTTCACGGCACTCGTCCTCGGCTCGAACTGGGCCGGCACGGACCAAGTGATCCGGGTCCTGGCGATCGCGGGCATGGCGCTCGCGTTCCAGCGCGTGAACTTCAGCGTGCTCTCTGCACGTGGGTACACGCGCATGATCCTCTGGGTCGGTGTCGCTGCGATCGTGTCCACGGCTGTGGTGATCCTCGTCGCGTATCCGTACGGATTGGTCGTCACCCTCGGAGTGATCACCGTCCAGATCCTCGTCCTCCAGACCGTCATCATGTCCGTCACCGCCCGTGCGCTCGAGGCGCGACTACGGGATCTCGCCCTCCCGCTCGCCCGAATCGCGGCCGCGACTGCCGTCATGGCGGCGAGCGTCATCCTGGTCGCAGAGGCTCTGCGGGAGGTGGGAGTCGGCAACCTCGGGATCGTGCTCGCGGGGATCGTCGTCGGCGCGACGGTGTTCCTCGTCCTCCTGACCCGGCTCGAGCCCGAGCTGATCCGCGAGCTCCGGGCATTCGTCCGCCACGCCCGCGGACGACAGGATGCCCGCGAGCAGGGTCCCCGCGGCACGAGCGGGGGGCTTGTCCCGGAGAGGCCGGCGCCTCGATGAGTCGCGACGCGTCGAATGGTCGCCCGCTCGTCTCCTTCGGGCTCCCGGTGCGAAACGGCGCGCCGACCATCGACCAGGCGATCGAATCCGTGATCGCGCAGACACTCGAGGACTGGGAGCTCGTGATCTCCGACAACCGGTCTTCCGACGGCACATCCGAGATCTGTGCCTCGTTCGCCGCCCGAGACCCGCGGATCAGGCATGTTCCGACCCACCGCGACCTCTCGATCCACGAGAACTTCCGCGCGGCATTCCACAACACCCGCGGGACGTACTTTCGATGGCACGGCGACGACGACTGGCTGGAGCCGGAGTACGCCGAGCAGACGGTCGAGGCGCTCGAAGCGTCGGCGGAGGCCGTTCTCTGCACGACGATCCAGCGGTACTACGAGGACGACCGCCCGCGACCGGTCAACGATCCCATTCCCGTGCTCGGCGGGGTCGATTCACCGGACGCGGGCACCCGAGTTCTCACCCTTCTCGACCTCTTCCAGAACGGTGGTCATCTCGGGATCGACCCCGTCTACTCACTGGTGCGAAGAGACGTCGCGGCACGGACGGGCCTGCAAGGCTCGATCCGCGACGGAGACTTCGTGTACTCGTGCGAGATGGCGCTGCTCGGACCGTTCGTGCACGTCCCGCACGTCCTCGCCCATCGCCGGCTGCTGCCTGTCAGCCGAATCGGAAGCTCGCGAAATTTTCTCCAACGCGAGCAGTCGATCGTGTCTGTCGCGCGCGCGTCACGCTGCTTGAACACGCGGTCACGCATTCGGGTGTGCAGCGCGCTCGTCGCGTTCACGACGCGAGAGCACATTCACGGCGTTCGGCGACGCATCCGCGCGATCAGAGACCGACTCGGCGATTAACGAGCCCACCACCGACGTCTAAGCCTTGAACGACACGAAAAGACACCGGCACAATTGGCGGCCGCGAGCGAGAC
>Ga0070684_100001624_pt1 | contig 16269 bp, 18 predicted proteins | sample KBSC723LmetaG_FD_65653 | JGI IMG/M metagenome (GOLD analysis project Ga0070684, IMG submission 65653) | Corn rhizosphere microbial communities from Kellogg Biological Station, Michigan, USA - KBS C7.2-3L metaG | ecosystem: Host-associated > Plants > Roots > Rhizosphere ...
AAGCCGCGCGGTAGACCGGTTTCGAGACGGTTCGAGGGGTGGTTTGAGCCGGTTCAACGGAGGATTCGGGACGGCTCAACGGACGACTAGGGTGAGCGCCGTGGATGTGCTCGTGATCGGGACCGGTGGACGCGAGCACGCGCTGGTCCGGGCGCTGGCCGCCGATCCCGGCGTCGACACCGTGTACGCCGCGCCCGGCAACCCCGGCATGGCCGCGCAGGCCATGCTCCACGAGGTCGACCCGATGGACGGTGCGGCGGTGGCGGCGCTCGCCGCCGACCTGGGCGTCGGACTCGTCGTGGTCGGACCCGAGGCGCCGCTCGTCGCCGGCGTGGCCGACGCGGTTCGGAGCCGGGGCATCGCTTGCTTCGGGCCTACGGCGCAGGCTGCCCGGCTCGAGGGGTCGAAGGCGTTCGCCAAGGACGTGATGACCGCGGCCGGTGTCCCGACGGCAGAGGCTCGCCTGTGCGCCAGTGCGGACCAGGTCGCGGCCGCGCTGGACGCCTTCGGCCCGCCGTACGTCGTGAAGGACGACGGGCTCGCCGCCGGCAAGGGTGTCGTGGTCACGGACGACCGGCAGGCCGCGGCCGACCACGGGGAGACGTGCGGACGGGTCGTGATCGAGGAGTACCTCGACGGCCCGGAGGTCAGCCTCTTCGCGATCACCGACGGCACGACCGTCTATCCGCTCCTGCCCGCCCAGGACTTCAAGCGCATCCACGACGGTGACCAAGGCCCCAACACCGGCGGCATGGGGGCCTACACGCCGCTCACCTGGGCGCCGGAGGGCCTGGTCGACGAGGTACGGCGCACGGTCCTCCAGCCGACCGTCGACGAGCTGGCGCGACGCGGCACGCCGTTCGCCGGGCTGCTGTACGCCGGGTTGGCGCTCACCACGCGCGGTGTCCGGGTGGTGGAGTTCAACGCGCGCTTCGGCGACCCCGAGACCCAGCCACTGCTGGCACTGCTCGACTCGCCCCTGTCCCCGCTGCTGCTGGCAGCGGCCACCGGCACCCTGGCCGACGTGCCGCCGCCGAGCTGGAGACCGGGCGCCGCGGTCACGGTGGTGATGGCGAGCAAGGGCTATCCCGAGGCCTCCTCGACCGGTGACCCGATCGTGGGCACCGAGACGCTCGCGCGCGACCCGGCCGTCCACGTCCTCCACGCCGGTACGGCGCTCTCCGGCGGCCACCTGGTGACGGCCGGCGGCCGCGTGCTCGGGGTGACCGCGGTCGGCGTCGATGTGCCGGACGCGCGGGCGAAGGCCTACGAGGGTGTCGCGATGATCTCCTTCCCCGGCGCCCAGTGGCGCCGCGACATCGCGGCCGGCCGATGACCATCAATACGATGGGGCGGTGACCGTCCCCAACGTCCTCGCGACGCGGTACGCCGCACCCGACCTCGTCGCGATCTGGTCGGCGGAGCACAAGGTCGTCCTGGAGCGTCGGCTCTGGATCGCGGTGCTGACCGCCCAGCGCGACCTCGGGGTCGAGGTACCCGACGGAGTCGTCGAGGCCTACGAGAAGATCGTCGACCAGGTCGACCTCGACTCGATCGCGGCGCGCGAACGGGTGACGCGGCACGACGTCAAGGCGCGGATCGAGGAGTTCGCCGCGCTGGCCGGGCACGAGCACATCCACAAGGGGATGACGTCGCGCGACCTCACCGAGAACGTCGAGCAGCTCCAGGTGCGGCAGTCGCTGACGGTGGTCCGCGACCGCGCGGTCGCGACCCTGGCGCGTCTCGCCCGGCTGGCCGGTGAGTACGAATCGACCGTGGTCGCCGGCCGCTCGCACAACGTCGCCGCCCAGGCGACCACGCTCGGGAAGCGGTTCGCGACCGTGGCCGACGAGCTGCTGGTCGCGGTCGAGCGGCTCGAGAACCTCCTGGACCGCTACCCCTTGCGCGGCATCAAGGGACCGATGGGCACCTCGCAGGACATGCTCGACCTGCTCGACGGCGACGAGACCCGGCTGGCCGAGCTCGAGCGGCGCGTGGCGGCCCACCTCGGCTTCGAGCGGGTCCTGGACAGCGTCGGCCAGGTCTATCCCCGCTCACTGGACTTCGACGTGGTCTCGGCCCTGGTCCAGCTGGTCGCGGCGCCCTCCAACCTGGCCACGACCATCCGGCTGATGGCCGGCCACGAGCTGGTCACCGAGGGCTTCGCCGAGGGACAGGTCGGCTCGTCGGCGATGCCCCACAAGATGAACACCCGCTCCTGCGAGCGGGTCAACGGCCTGGCGGTGGTGCTGCGCGGACATCTCTCGATGGTGGGCGAGCTGGCGGGCGACCAGTGGAACGAGGGCGACGTGTCGTGCTCCGTCGTACGCCGAGTGGCCCTTCCCGACGCGTTCTTCGCCACCGACGGGCTCTTCCAGACGTTCCTCACCGTGCTCGACGAGTTCGGGGCGTTCCCCGCGGTGATCCAGCGCGAGCTCGACCGCTACCTGCCGTTCCTGACCACGACCAAGGTGCTGATGGCCGCGGTTCGAGGCGGCGTCGGTCGCGAAGCCGCGCACGAGGCGATCAAGGAGCACTCGGTCGCGGTGGCGCTCGAGATGCGCCAGGGCCGCACCCACAACGACCTGTTCGACCGGCTCGCCGCCGACCCGCGGCTGGGCCTCGACCGGGACGCGATCGCGGCCCTGGTCAGCGACCCGATCGAGTTCACCGGCGCCGCCCGCTCCCAGACCCAGGCCGTCGTACGCCGGGTCGAGGCGCTGGTCACGCGCCACCCGGCCGCCGCCGCGTACACGCCGGCCGCGATCCTGTGACGATCAGGCGCCCAGCAGCCGGTCCAGCTTGGCCTCCAGCCGCGCCACGTCGGCCTTGGTCGCGTTCTCCAGCTCGGGCTTGAGGTCGACCACGATCGTGCCGCCGGGCTCGAGCTTCAGCTCGGCGACGTCCTCGATCTTGTAGGCGTTCTGCTTGCGCAGCGCACCCTCCAGGTCCTGGCGCCGGACGCCCTCCCTCCGCATCGCGCCGGGCAGCCACTCGCCGGCTCTCGCCAGCACGGTGGTGGTGCCCTCGAGCAGCGCCGTCTCGCCGCGCCACGGCCGGATGACGTGCACGAAGAACGAGTTCGCCCCGACGAGCACCGCGGCCCCGATCAGCCCACCGAGCAGCGAGTTGTCTGGTCCGATCACCGCGTTCTGCACGACGTTCGACAGCAGCAGCACCACGATCAGGTCGAAGGTGTTCAGCTGCGCCAGATCGCGCTTGCCGGCGAGCCGGAGCAGCACGATCAGCGCCAGGTAGACCGCCAACGTGCGGACGATCTTGTCGGGGACGGAGATGCCGAGGTGGGTCAGGTCGTGCCACATGGACCCATCCTGGACTCCTAGGCTGGTCGCATGGCCAAGGCGGTGGTGGTCACGGTGACCGGCCGGGTCCAGGGCGTCTCGTTCCGCTGGTACGCGATGCAGGAGGCCGAGCGGCTCGGCGTCCACGGGTGGGTGCGCAACGAGCCGGACGGCTCCGTGGCCGCGCACCTGGAGGGTGACGACCGGGCCGTCGAGTCGATGGTCGAGTGGTGCCGGCACGGACCGTCGTACGCCGCGGTGCGGCACGTCGCGGTCACCGAGGCGCAGCCGACGGGATCCGACCACTTCGACATCCGGTACTGATCGCGCCCCCTCGTCGATGGGTACCCTCGCCCCATGTCGACCCCTCTGGCGCCCGTGATCGACGGAGCGACCCACCTGCATTCCGGGAAGGTGCGCGATCTCTACGCGCTGGCCGACGGCCGACTGCTGATGGTCGCCAGCGACCGCATCTCGGCGTTCGACCACATCCTCGACTCCACCATCCCGGACAAGGGCGAGATCCTCACCCGGATGTCGCTGTGGTGGTTCGAGCAGCTGGCCGACCTGGTGCCCCACCACGTGCTCTCGACCGACGTACCGGAGGCCGTTCGCGGGCGTGCGGTGATCTGCGAGCGGCTCGAGATGTATCCGGTCGAGTGCGTCGCCCGCGGCTACCTGACGGGGTCCGGCCTGTTGGACTACCGGGCCACCGGCGAGGTCTGCGGCATCCCGCTGCCCGCCGGCCTCGAGGACGGCAGCCGGTTGCCGGAGCCGATCTTCACGCCCGCCGCCAAGGCGGCGATGGGCGAGCACGACGAGAACGTCACGTACGACGCGGTCGTCGCCACCGTCGGGAAGAGCACCGCGGCGTCGCTGCGCGAGCTGACCCTGGCGGTCTACGCCCGGGCCGAGTCGATCGCCCGGGCGCGCGGGATCATCCTGGCCGACACCAAGCTCGAGCTCGGACGTCGCGCCGACGACACGATCGTGCTGGCCGACGAGGTGCTCACGCCCGACTCCTCGCGCTTCTGGCCGGCCGACGAGTGGCAGCCCGGCCGCGCCCAGCCGTCGTACGACAAGCAGATCGTCCGCGACTGGCTGCTCTCGCCGGCCTCCGGCTGGGATCGCGGGTCGGGCGTGCCGCCGCCACCGCTTCCGGACGACGTCATCGCGCACACCCGGGCGCGCTACCTCGAGGCCTACCAGACCCTGACGGGCCAGCCCTGGTGAGTGACTTCTCGGTCACCCTCGAGCTGCCGCACCCGCCGTCGGCGCTCTTCCGGTTCCTGGCCGACCCGCGCAACCGCCCGCTGTGGCAGGCCAGCCTGCGCACGGTCACCGACGTCGACGAGGGCGAGCCGCATCGGGGCATGCAGTGGCGCGACGTGACGAAGGTCGGCATCAAGCCGTGGATGGAGATCACCGAGCTCACGCCGTACCGCCTCCTCGGCGAGACCGGCACCTGGCGCGGCGTCGACGGACTGCTCACCCTGCGGTTCCTGAGGACCCGGCAGGGCACCCGGCTGACGGCGGAGGGCCGCTTGGTCGGACACGGCCCGTTCGCCCTGGCCGCCAGCGTGAGCGGCCGCTGGGCTCCCGAGGCCGTCCGCAAGGACCTGTGGCGTGCCTCGGACGTCCTCACCGAGCGGCGTACGCCGGACCGCTAGCCCGGCCCGCGGGCTCAGGCGAACGGGTCGGGGCGGCCGCCGGGCAGCTGGGCGAGGAGCTCCTGGGCGCGCAGGAGGAGCTTGTGCTCGACCAGGACCTCGTAGCGCGTCGCGACGACGACCCGGACCGAGGAGAAGTCGCGCTGGCCGCGGGTGGCGGCGTATCCGACGAGCGCCCAGACGATCCCGAACAGCACGCCGAACAGCGCGGTCGTGACGATCGTGATGAAGCCGCTGCCGTTGTCGAAGAGCGCGAAGATGATCCCGATGAAGATGCCCAGCCAGAGGCCGGACAGCGCGCCACCGATGGCGACCTTGTTCGTGGTGAGCCGGCCGGTGATCCGCTCGACCTGCTTGAGGTCGGTGCCGACGATCATGCAGTTCTCGACCGGGAACTCCTGGTCGGACAGGAAGTCGACGGCTTTCTGCGCGGCGGCGTACTCGTCGTACACGGCCAGCGACTGCGGGAACTGCAGCTGCAGCAGGCTCGCGCCCCGCGCACCAGGGTTGGCCCGACCGCCGAGTCCGCCGAGCGGGTTGTTCGATGACATGAGCACAGTCTGCCCGCTCCGGGTGGCGGTGCGTCGGGCGGACCGTCCCGCTCCCTAGACTGGCCCTCGTCTGCACTGCTCCGCCGCCCCGAAAGGCACCGCCGTGGCCCGGTACGTCGTCGACGTGATGCCCAAGCGCGAGATCCTCGATCCCCAGGGCAAGGCCGTGCTCGGAGCGCTGCCGCGCCTCGGGTTCGAGGGCGTGAGCGACGTGCGCCAGGGGAAGCGGTTCGAGATCGAGGTCGACGGCGACGCGGACGAGCAGCGGCTCGACGAGGTACGCCGGATGGCCGAGACCCTGCTCGCCAATCCGGTGATCGAGTACTACACGGTGACCGCGGGCGAGCCGCAGGACGACGCATGAGGATCGGGGTCGTCACGTTCCCCGGCTCGCTCGACGACGCGGACGCCGCGCGCGCGATCCGGCTGGCCGGCGGCGAGGCGGTCGCACTCTGGCACGGCGAGGCGGACCTCAAGGTCGTCGACGCGGTGGTCCTGCCCGGGGGCTTCTCGTACGGCGACTACCTGCGCTGCGGCGCGATCTCGCGCTTCGCCCCGGTGATGACCGAGGTGATCGCCGCCGCCGAGCGGGGGATGCCGGTGCTGGGCATCTGCAACGGCTTCCAGATCCTCTGCGAGTCCCACCTGCTGCCCGGTGCGCTGACCCGCAACGACCACCGCAAGTTCGTCTGCCGCGACCAGCGGCTGCGGATCGAGAACGTCCGCACGCCCTGGACCTCGTCGTACGCCGAGAACGCCGAGGTCACCATCGTGCTCAAGAACGGCGAGGGCGGGTTCGTCGCCGACGAGCCGACCCTGGCCCGGCTGGAGGGGGAGGGCCGCGTCGTCGCGCGCTACCTCGACGTCAACCCGAACGGCTCCCTGCACGACATCGCCGGCATCACCAACGAGCGCGGCAACGTCGTCGGGCTGATGCCGCACCCCGAGCACGCGGTCGAGGACCTGACCGGCGCCGGCACCGACGGCCTGGGGTTCTTCACCGGTCTGACCGCGCTGACCGCGGCGAGCGGCCAGGGCGTGCCCTAGCGACGCGTGCCGGCGGCCAGTGCCGCCCAGGTGCCGGGGTTCACGATCCCGGAGGCCGTGCGCCTCGTGGCGATCTGCCACGCGCGCAGTGCGGAGTCGGTCTTCTGGGTGAAGAGCCCGGTGATCGGCAGGTCTGTCCCGGACGTCGCGGCGTTCAGGGCCCGCTGCACGTGTCGCACGGACGGCCCGGTCGAGCCGAACTTCAGCACCGGCTGCGGCCCGGTGACCAGCAGCGACATCCAGCCGCGCCGCCCGAACGACGTACGCACCGGGAGGGCGTGGGCCCGCTGCCAGGCCTGGACCGCGGCCAGGGTCTTCTGGTTGAAGGCGCCGTTGACCTTGCCGGCGTACGCCTTCCGCTCGGTGAGCAGGCACTGCAGCGCCTTCACCAGCAGCGGGTCGGAGCCCGCCTGTACCCGCGGGTAGTCGGTGAGGTCGACGTCCACCCCGCCGCAGTGCTTCTCCGCCCGCGTCGTCGGCGTGCCGAGGCTGAGGAAGTCGCGGTCGATGTTGATCGTGACGCCACCCCACGTCTCGTCGTGGCCGCCGACGTACTGCTTCATGCGCCCACCCGGTCGCCAGCCGTCGTTGCGGATGTACGACGTGGACGTGTTCGCCTCGCCGTCCCAGCGAGCGATCCAGATCTGGTCGGGCAGCCGGTAGGCGCCGGGCTGGTTGACCCGAGCCTGGTCCAGCGCCCAGATGCCCGAGCCGGCGCTGGAGTAGACGCCCGACACGTAGTGGAGGGCGTGGATCCCGCGCGTCCAGCCGCTCAGGAACGAGAGCGCCGCCCTGCGACAGCGCGTCTTCCCCTGGTCGAAGCCCTCCAGGTCGTACCAGAGCGTGCTGCCGGGGCTGATCCCGAGCTTCTGGGCCGCCGTCACCGCGCGCTGCGCCTGGACCCGGCCCTGCTCGCGGGCCTTGCCGTAGGTGCCGCTCGGGCCCGGGTCCTTGCGGATCACCGGGTCCGTGCCGTAGCGCGGGAAGCGCGGGTTGCACGGTGCCTGCGGGCCGAGCGTGATCGGCAGCAGTCTCCAGCCGTTGCGCAGCTGGGTGCTGACCCAGGTCGGGGTCAGGTTGGGCTGGTCGCGGCAGGCGCGCGAGGCACCGGCGATGTAGATGCCGACGGCCAGGAACGGCGAGTGCTTCAGCCAGGCGTTCATCGCCTTCTGCGAGGGCGCCAGGCACTGGTCGAACCCGTACCCGCGGAAGCTGCCCGGCGTCACGACGTTCGCCGCGGCGGCCGTCCCGGCCGGAACCTCGGTGGTCACCCCGGCGATGGTCGCCAGCACTGCGGCGGCGACGAACGGACGGAGGAACATGAGGCGGCTCCCAGCAGATGGACGACGTCCCCGTGGCGGGGGGCCGACCGGAGCCGGGATCCACGGGGACGGGACACCATAAGCACAGCAGTCACACCCGTCACAGCGGTTCGGGGGAACTACAGGTCTGTAGTTCCCCCGAACCAGGTGGGACGTCGCGTCAGGCGGCCTCGGCGAGCTCCGGCTCGAGCTCCTCGGCCACGAGCGGCTCACGTCGGGTGCGCAACCCGGCCGCCGCGACCACGAACGCCGCCAGCGAGAAGGCGGCCGAGGTCAGGAACGCCGCCTCGAGGCCGGGCACGAACTGGCCCGGGACCGCGCCGGTCGCGTAGACCGAGACGATCCCGGCCACCCCGACCGCGCTGCCCAGCTGCTGCGTGGTCTGCAACAACCCCGACGCCGACCCGGCGTGCTCGGGCTCGACACCGCCGAGCACGGTCGTGGTGATCGGCATGAAGATGAACCCGGTCGCCAGGCCCGAGATCAGCACGGGCCCGAACACCGAACCGAAGTAGCTGTCGGCGGCGTTGATCTGGCTCAGCCAGAGGTAGCCGGCGACCATCCCGGCGGTGCCGACCATGATCATCGTCCTGGCACCCGTCCGGCCGATCAGCCACGGGGTGACCCGCGACATGCCGAAGACGGCGAGGCTGAACGGCAGGAAGGCCAGGCCGGTGGCGAACGGACCCATGCCGAGCACCCGCTGGTCGTACTGGACGACCAGGAAGAACATCGACAGGTTCGCGCCGATGACCAGCGCCATCGTGAGGAGTGCGGCGACCCGGCGGCGGTTGCGGACCAGGTGCGGCTGGATCAGCGGGTGCGGGTGGCGCACCTCGGCGCGGGCGAGCACGAGCAGCAGGGCGAGGCCGAGGACCAACCCACCGACGGTGCGCACCGACAGCCACCCGTGCTCCGGAGTCCCGATCAGCGACCAGACGATCGCGACCGCGCCCACCGTCGCGGTGACGGCGCCGACCAGGTCGAAGCGGCCGGGGCGACGCGGGGTCTCGGTCACGAAGCGCCGGGCGAGCAGCAGGACGACGATCCCGATCGGGACGTTGATGAACAGGGTCCAGCGCCACGACCCGAGGTCGGTCACCACGCCGCCGAGCAGCAGGCCGATCGAGGCGCCGGCCGAGGAGACGGCGCCGAACAGAGCCAGGGCCCGGTTGCGCGCCGCCTCGTCGGGCGCGCTCGTGGTGAGCAGGGCCAGGACGCTCGGAGCGGCCATGGCGGCACCGGCACCTTGCAGGGCGCGGGCGATGACGAGCTGCGTCGGGGTCTGCGCGAGGCCGCCGAGGAGGGAGAAGAGGGTGAAGACGCTCAGTCCGATCTCGAACATCCTCAGGCGGCCGCGGACGTCACCGAGGCGGCCGCCGAGCAGGAGGAGCCCGCCGAAGGCGAGCGTGTAGGCGTTGAGCACCCACGAGAGGGACGCCGGCCCGAAGCCGAGGTCGGTGTCGATGCGCGGGAGGGCGACGTTCATCACGGCGACGTCGAGCACCAGCATGAGCTGGGCCATGAGCACGATCGCGATCCCCGTCGCGGCCCGGCCGGCGTGCGCCGGCAGGTCCGCCGGGAGGTCCCGGGATGCCTGGGTGGAGCGGGTGGACAGTGCAGATGACACGAGGTGTGTTCCTTGTCTGGCCCTCAGGCGAGGGCCGAGGTACGCTGTAACGGAGGAGTTCTCCGGTTGGAGAACGAATATACGGAGACACTCTCCGTTTGGCAAGTGAGGTGGGAGATGCGCGCTGATGCACAGCGCAACCGGGAGCGGCTGATCGAGGCCGCCCGCGAGGTCTTCCGCGAGCAGGGGTACGACGCCTCGCTCGACGAGGTGGCCAAGCGCGCCGGTGTCGGTGCCGGCACGCTCTACCGCCACTTCCCCAGCCGGGACGTCCTGATGGACGCGATCATGCAGAGCTGGGTCGACCGGGTGAACGACTCGGCCGACAAGGTGCTGGTCCACGAGGGCGAGCCGCGCGACCTGTTGCTGGCCTGGTTCGAGACCTATGTGGGCCTGATCTCCATGCACAAGGGTGGCCCGGCCAAGATCACCAGCGCGATGGGCGACCAGAAGTCGCCGATCGTCACCAAGTGCCAGACCCTGGCCGCCGCGACCCAGCGGGTCGTCGACCGGCTCGAGGAGGAGCACGCGCTGCGCGAGCACATCGAGGCGGTGCAGATGTGCCGGCTCGTCGGCGGTGTCGCCGCCGTCGCCGACAACTCCAACCTCGACCGGGCCGCCGTACGCCCGCTCCTCGAGGTCATCGCCGACGGCATGCTGGTCTGAGGTCCACGCCGGCTCGCGAGCACGCTCGCCCGCCGCTCGGTGCGATGCTCGGGCCCCGGCCCGCCGGGGCGAGACGTCCTCGCTCGGACGATAGATTGCAGCCGTGCCCCAGCCCCTCGACACGGTCGCCCTCGCCGCCGCCGATCCCGGCCGGGAGCAGCCCTGGGCCGAGCTGGGCCTGAAGGCGGACGAGTACGACCGGATCCGCGACATCCTCGGGCGCCGTCCGACGTCGTCCGAGCTGGCGATGTACTCGGTGATGTGGAGCGAGCACTGCTCCTACAAGTCCTCGAAGGTGCACCTCAAGCAGTTCGGCGAGATCGTGCAGGAGACCCCGGTCGGCAAGATGCTCGCCGGCATCGGTGAGAACGCCGGCGTCCTCGACATCGGCCAGGGGTACGCCGTCACGTTCAAGATCGAGTCGCACAACCACCCGTCGTACGTCGAGCCCTACCAGGGTGCGGCGACCGGGGTCGGCGGCATCGTCCGCGACATCCTGGCCATGGGCGCCCGGCCGGTGGCGGTGATGGACCCGCTGCGATTCGGACCGCTCGAGGCCGACGACACCCACCGCGTGCTGCCGGGGGTCGTGGCCGGCATCGGCGGCTACGGCAACTGCCTCGGCCTGCCCAACATCGGCGGAGAGGCGGTCTTCGACCCGACCTACGCCGGCAACCCGTTGGTCAACGCGCTCTGCGTCGGCGTCCTCCGGCACGAGGACCTCCATCTCGCCAAGGCCTCCGGCGCCGGCAACGTGGTGATCCTGTACGGCGCGCGTACCGGCGGCGACGGCATCGGCGGCGTCAGCGTGCTGGCGTCCGAGACCTTCGACGAGACGGGTCCGGCCAAGCGGCCGAGCGTCCAGGTGGGCGACCCCTTCATGGAGAAGCTGCTCATCGAGTGCACGCTCGAGCTCTTCGCGGCCGACGTGGTCGCCGGCATCCAGGACCTCGGCGGCGCCGGCCTCTCCTGTGCGACGTCCGAGCTGGCCAGCGCGGGGGACGGCGGGATGCGCGTCTCCCTCGACCGGGTCCCGCTGCGCGACTCCTCGCTCGCTCCGGAGGAGATCCTGATGAGCGAGTCGCAGGAGCGGATGATGGCCGTCTGCGAGCCGGGCGACGTGGCGCGGTTCCTCGAGATCTGCGCCAAGTGGGACGTCGAGGCCGTCGTGGTCGGCGAGGTCACCGAGACCGGGCGGCTCGAGATCGAGTGGCACGGCGAGACCGTGGTCGACGTACCCCCGCGGTCGGTGGCGCACGACGGGCCGACGTACCGGCGCCCGCTGGCGCGCCCCGACTGGCAGGACGACCTCGAGGCCGACCCGGCCGAGGCGCTGCCGCGGCCTGCCGACGACGTCGAGCTGCGCGAGACGGTGCTGCGGCTGGCCGCCTCGCCCGACCTCTGCGACAAGTCGTGGATCACCGACCAGTACGACCGCTACGTCCAGGGCAACACCGTCCTCGCCCCACCGTCCGACGCCGGCATGGTCCGCGTCGACGAGGACACCCACCTCGGAGTCGCGGTCGCCACCGACGGCAACGGACGCTTCTGCAAGCTCGACCCGTACCTCGGTGCCCAGCTGGCCTTGGCCGAGGCCTTCCGCAACGTCGCCTGCGGCGGTGCGATGCCGTTGGCGGTCTCCGACTGCCTGAACTTCGGATCGCCGGAGGACCCAGCGGTGATGTGGCAGTTCGCGGAGGCGTGCCGCGGGCTCAAGGACGCGTGCGTCGCGCTCGGGGTCCCGGTCACCGGCGGGAACGTCTCGCTCTACAACCAGACCGGAGAGACCGCGATCCTGCCGACCCCGGTGGTGGCGGTGCTCGGCGTGATCGACGACGTACGGCGCCGTACGCCCACCGGGTTCGTGGCCGGGGGCCAGACGATCGTCCACCTGGGACAGACCCGGGAGGAGCTGTCCGGATCCGAGTGGGCGCACGTCGTCCACGGCCACCTCGGCGGCCGCCCGCCTCGGGTCGACCTGCGTGACGAGGCCAACCTGGCACGGCTGCTGGTCGAGGCCGCGCGTGGTGGCTACCTGACGAGCGCACACGACATGTCCGAGGGCGGGCTCTCGCAGGCGCTGGTCGAGTCGTGTCTGCGCGGCGGCGTCGGCGCGTCGGTGTCGCTCCTGGGAGACCCGTTCGTCGGGCTGTTCTCGGAGTCCGCGGCCCGCGCGATCGTGACGGTCCCCGACGACCGGGTCGACTCGTTCCTGACCATGGCCGCGAGCCTCGGCGTCCCGGCCGGCCCGATCGGCCGCACCGGCGGCTCGTCCCTGGTCGTCACCGACCACCTCGAGATCCCGCTCGACGAGCTGTCCGCGGCCTGGCGCGGCACCCTGCCGGCGACGTTCGGGAGCTGACCGGTCCGGGACCACCGACCCTGGGTGTCCCAGCGCATGGTCCTCCATGCTGGCCGCATGATCGATCACTTCGGCATCAACTGCGCCGACCTCGAAGCGGCCAAGAGCTTCTACGACCAGACCCTCGGCACGCTCGGGTACACCCGGCAGCTGGACTTCGATGTCGCCGTCGGCTACGGCCGCGACGGCGAGCCGGCGTTCTGGATCAGCCGGTTCGACGACATGGGCCCGAACCGCGAGGTACACATCGCGTTCCAGGCTCCCGACGCCGACCACGTCCGCGCCTTCCATGCCGCGGCGACCGAGCTCGGCGCGGAGACGCTCCACGCGCCGCGGCTGTGGCCGGAGTACCACCCGGGCTACTACGGGGCCTTCGTCCGCGACCCCGACGGGAACAACGTGGAGGCCGTCTGCCACTCGGCCGACCCCGACGACTGAGCGCTCCGGTGAGTCCCGCGGCTGCGAGACTGCACGCCGTGAGCACCGAGGCCCGCCGCGTTCGGTACGGCGCGGATCCCAGCCAGTTCGCCGAGCTCTCCCTCCCGTCCGGCACGCCGAAGGGCGTCGTCGTGGTGATCCACGGGGGGTTCTGGAAGGCGGCCTACGACCTCTCCCTCGGCCGCCCGCTCGCGACGAGCCTGGTCGAGCAGGGCTGGGTGGCCTGGAACATCGAGTACCGCCGCGTCGGCAACGGAGGAGGTGCGTCGCGCACCCTCGATGACGTCGCGGCCGCGATCGACGCCCTGGCCGACGAGGACGTGCCGCGTCAGCGGGTCGTCGCGGTGGGCCACTCGGCCGGCGGGCACCTGGCGGCCTGGGCGGCCTCGCGCGGTCGCTTCGAGCGGTGGCGGGCGAGGGTCGAGCTGAGCGGCGTCGTGTCGCAGGCCGGCGTCCTCGACCTGTGGTCGGCCTACGACGACGACCTCGGCGGGAGTGCCGTGCAGGCGTTCCTGGGCCATCGACCGGGTCCGGCCGACGCCCCGGTGGACCCGCTCCACCAGGCGCCGCTGGACATCCCGGTGCACTGCGTCCACGGCGTCGGCGACGACGTGGTCCCGATCGCCCAGTCGCATCGCTACGTGCGAGCAGCGAAGGAGGCCGGCGCGCGGGCGACCCTGACCGAGATCCAGGGCGACCACTTCGCGGTGATCGATCCCGAGGCGGACGCCTGGCAGCAGACGCTGGGGATCCTGGACGGCATGTGATGGAGGCAGGTCTGCGGATCGGCCGTGCGCTCGTCGTACCCGAGCGGGAGCTCTCCGAGCGCTTCTCGCGCTCGTCGGGTCCGGGTGGCCAGGGGGTGAACACCGCGGACTCCCGAGTGGAGCTGTCCTTCGACATCGCCGGCTCGCCGTCCCTGCCCGAGACGACGCGGGCCCGGATGCTGGCGCGGCTGGAGGGGCGCCTCGTCGAGGGTGTGATCACGGTCGCGGCGTCCGAGCACCGCGCCCAGCTCGCCAACCGCCGGGCGGCACGCGACCGTCTGGCGACGCTGCTGACCGAGGCCGCGGCGCCGCCTCCGCGGAAGCGCCGCCCGACGAAGCCGTCCCGCGCGGCCATCCAGCGGCGCCTCGACGCGAAGAAGCGTCGAGGACAGACGAAGCGGTCGCGGCGCGGTGGCTGGGACTAGGGCGTGCGAGCCAGCTCGCTGCCGGCCACACGCAGGTCGGCTCCGCCGGGGTGGATGGTCTCGACGGTCGCCGGTACCGGGTGGTCGTCCTGGAGCCGCGGCCAGTCGGCCGGCCGAGGGACCGCGCGGATCGAGCGGCTGAGCGTGGGTACCAGCGCACCGACAGCCGTGCCGGCCACGAGCAGGGTGATCGCGCCGGTGCCGCCGAGCGTCGCCAGGGCGAAGCCGCCCAGCACCGGTGCGAACGGCAGCACACCCATCGACACGAAGCCGATCGCCGAGCCGACCCGTCCCTGCAGGTGGTCGGGGGTGATCGCGGCCCGGTAGGAGCCGATGCCGGCGTTCCCGGCCGGGTTGAGCAGCAGGATCAGGAAGACCGAGACACAGGCTCCGGCCGGCGTGGACCACCACACCAGCGGCAGGAGCGGCAGCACGCACATCCACGCCACCGCCACCGTGAGCGTGCCGGTGCGCAGGCGGTCGATGACGTACGGCGCGGCCAGCGCGCCGAGGATCCCGCCGATCCCCGCGAACGTCGAGACCAGGCCGATCTGCGCGGGCGCGTAGTGGTCGCGGATCAGCCGGAGGCTGACCACGACGAAGCAGGCGTTGACGAGCAGGTTGCTGATCGCGGACCAGACCAGCATGGTCCTGAAGAAGGGCTGGTGCCAGATGAACCGGTATCCCTCCTTCACCTGCCGCATCGGGCGGGTGGGCGCACCCTCGCGCGGGTGGGGGCGCAGGTCGGTGCGGATCCGGCTCAAGGTGAGGCACGAGACGCAGTAGGAGACCGCATCGACCGCGAACGGCGCCCACGCGCGCACGGCGTACAGGATCCCGCCGAGGGGACCGCCGAGCAGCGAGGCGATGTGCTGGCGGGCCTGGTTCTGGCTGAAGGCCGTGGGCAGGTCCCGAGTCTCCACGACCGTGCGGATCGCGGCCATCTGCGCGGGTTGGAACACGCCGTTGGCCAGGCCCGTGGCCAGGGCGACCAGGAACAGGTGGGGGAGGGTGAGCGTGCCGAGGCAACCGGCCACGACCAGGCTCCCGTACAGGGCGGCGCCGGCCGCGCTCGAACAGAGCATCAGCATCCGCCGGTCGTAGCGGTCGGCCAGGATCCCGGCCGGGAGCATCATCACCGCCATCCCGAGCAGGTCGGCGGCGGTCAGCAGGGCGGCGGCGACGGTCGAGTGGGTGAGCTGGTAGCCGAGCAGTGGGAAGACGAACAGCGCCATCGTCGTGCCGAGCTCACTGATGGTCTCGCCCACCCAGAGGATCGTGAAGTCATGGTTGCGGGCGAGCTGTCGGTATCCGGTCATGTTCCGCACCATATGTTGCGCAATAAACATTGCGCAAGAGTTCGTGCGGAATTTGCTAGGATCGGCCCATGGCCTACGACCCACCGGCGATGTCCGACCCGCGCGTGCTGCGAGCGGTCGCCCATCCGACCCGCGGCCGGATCCTCGACGAGCTCGGTGCGACGGGGCCGATGAGAGCCGCAGACCTGGGGGAGTCTCTCGGCATCCCGGCCAACCAGGCGAGCTTCCACCTCCGGCAGCTGGCCAAGTACGGCGTGATCGTGCCCGCGCCCGAGGCCGCCCGCGACAAGCGCGACCGGGTGTGGAAGCTGTCGAGCCAACGCGGCTTCCGGCTCGACGTGCAGGACATCGAGAAGCAACCGGGCGGTCGGGCCGCGATGTCGGTCTTCCGGCAGAACAAGGCGGCCTGGGCCCACCGGCTCGTCGACGAGGTCTGGTCCCTCAAGCGGACGAAGAACACCTTCAACGCGATCGTCGACCAGTCCATGAAGCTGACCAGGGACGAGGCCGCCGAGTTCATGGGGGAGGTCGACGAGGTGCTCGCCAGGTGGGCCGACAAGACGCGCGGGCGCTCGCGCGATCGGCGCACCTACGTGTTCTACGCGATGGTCCAGCCCTATCCCGAGACGGGGAAGGACGCGTGATTCGATGGGGTGGTGCCCGCCCGACTCCGGCCCGCGTCGTACGCCGACGTGCGTGACGCCCTCGCGGCCGACCCGCGGAGCGCCGAGCAGACCCGGCTGCTGGTGAAGCACTTCCTCGCGGTCCTG
>Ga0070684_100001626_pt1 | contig 16252 bp, 16 predicted proteins | sample KBSC723LmetaG_FD_65653 | JGI IMG/M metagenome (GOLD analysis project Ga0070684, IMG submission 65653) | Corn rhizosphere microbial communities from Kellogg Biological Station, Michigan, USA - KBS C7.2-3L metaG | ecosystem: Host-associated > Plants > Roots > Rhizosphere ...
CGCGCTGCAGTGGTTCCGCCAGGTGCTCGAGCTCCAGCTCGACGCGAAGACTCCCGACGAATTCCTCGAGTTCCTCAAGCTCGATCTGTATCAGGACGAGATCTTCGTCTTCACGCCGACCGGCGACGTGATCCAGCTGCCGAAGGGCGCGACGCCGATCGACTTCGCGTTTGCAGTGCACACCGAAGTCGGACTGCATTGCCAGGGCGCGCGCATCAACGGACGTATCGCCTCACTCGCGCGCGAGCTCAAGAATTCGGAGACCGTGGAAATCATCACGTCACCTTCGGCGAAACCGAGCCGGGATTGGCTGGCACACGTTCGCACGGGAAGGGCCCGACACAAGATTCGTCAGCGGCTGCGCATCGAGGAGCACGCGACGTCGGTCAAACTTGGCCGCGAGATCCTCGACCGCGAGATCAAGCGTCGGCGACTGACCAGGCCCGAAGATCCGGAGCTGCTCAAGGTCGCGAGAACGCTGAAGCTGATGGATGTGAATCACCTGGTCGCGTCGATCGGGCAGGGCGATGTGAACGTGTCGCAGGTGCTGAAGGAGCTATACCCCGAGACCGACGGCGTCGCCGAGGCTCCGAAGCCGGGCCCGCTGGACTGGCTCGTCGACAAGGTGCGCGGCACCACCAAGGGCGTCCGAATCCAGGGCGTGGACGGTATGATGGTGCGCTACGCCCAATGTTGTCAGCCCGTGCCCGGAGATCCGGTTGTGGGGTATGTAACGAGAGGCCGCGGCGTCAGCATTCACCGATCCGACTGTCCGAACCTGCTGATGCTGATTCAGGAGCCCGAGCGGCGCCTGGAGATCGATTGGAAGGAGCTGGAGGGCGAGAAGTTCATGGTGCGTCTCGCGCTCGAGGCAACCGATCGCCGCGGCCTTTACGCCGATCTTGCGACGGCGGTCTCATCGACGGGTACCGATATCAGGAGCTTCGAGCTCCACAGCTCAGATGGTCACGTGATCGGCGAGCTGGCGGTCGAAGTCGGCAACCTCGCGCATCTTCAGAAAATCATCAAGGCAGCCAGGCGAGTGAAAGGCGTGACGGAAGTCGCGCGTCGCGAGCGGTTGTCGAGCGACATCAAGAATGACCAAGGCGGCATTTGATCTGCAGGCGCCGTTCGCGCCGGCGGGTGACCAACCAAAAGCGATCGCGGAGCTGACGCGGGGACTGGAGCGGGGAGACCGCTTTCAGACCCTGCTCGGCGTGACTGGCTCCGGAAAGACGATGACGGTAGCGAACGTCATCAAGAACTACGGCAAGCCGACGCTGGTGCTCTCGCACAACAAGACCCTGGCGGCGCAGCTTTACGGAGAGCTGAAGAGCTTCTTCCCGCACAATGCGGTCGAGTACTTCATCTCGTACTACGACTACTACCAGCCCGAAGCGTATGTCCCCACGACTGATACCTACATCGAGAAGGACGCTTCGATCAACGAGGACATCGATCGGCTCAGGCTTCGCGCGACGTCGAGCCTGATGGAGCGGAGCGATGTCGTGATCGTCGCGACGGTGTCGGCGATCTATGGATTGGGCGATCCTCGCAGCTACCGCGAGCAGATGGTGATGCTGACCCGGGGGCAGAAGATTCCCCGCGACGACATTCTCCGCTCATTGGTGAAGATCCAGTACTCGCGGAACGACATGGGACTGGAGCGCGGCACCTTTCGGGTGCGCGGCGATACCGTGGAGATTCTGCCCGCCTACGAGGAGCAGGGCGTGCGGGTGGAGATGTGGGGCGACGAGATCGAGCGCATCACCAAGATCAATCCACTCACCGGCGATACCATCGCGACGCTGGAGAAATCGGCGATTTACCCGGCCAAACATTTTGTGACGTCGCGGCCGACCATCGAGCGGGCTGTGGCACTGATTCGCGACGAACTGGCGCAGCGTCTCACCGAGCTGCGCGCGGCGGGGAAGCTGCTCGAGGCGCAGCGGCTGGAGTCGCGCACCAACTTCGACATCGAGATGATGCTCGAGATCGGAACGTGCGCGGGAATCGAGAACTATTCCCGTCATTTGTCCGGTCGCGCCGAAGGCGAGCGCCCGGCGTGCCTCTTTGATTACTTCCCGGAGGACTTCCTGGTAGTCGTCGACGAGTCGCACGTCACTCTCCCGCAAATCGGTGGAATGTTCAACGGCGATCGCGCGCGCAAGCTCACTCTCGTCGACTACGGTTTCCGGCTGCCGAGCGCGCTCGACAACCGGCCGCTGATGTTCGACGAGTTCCTGTCGCTGACGCCGCGCGCGCTCAACGTCAGCGCGACCCCGGCGGAGATCGAGCTGCGGCTCTCCGAAGGCGCTGTCGTCGAGCAGATCATCAGGCCGACCGGGCTAGTCGATCCAGAGATAGAGGTTCGACCGGTGCGAGGACAGGTCGACGATCTTCTGAACGAGATTCGCATCCGCGAGCGGCGTGGCGAGCGCGTGCTCGTCACCACTCTCACCAAGCGGATGGCGGAGGATCTCGCCGACTACCTGCAGCAGATGGGAGTGCGTGTGCGGTACATGCACGCCGACATCGACGCGATCGAGCGGATGGAGATAGTTCGCGGGCTCAGGCTCGGCGAGTTCGACGTGCTGATCGGAATCAACCTGTTGCGTGAGGGACTCGATCTTCCCGAGGTCTCACTCGTCGCGATTCTGGACGCGGATCAGGAGGGATTCCTCCGCAGCGACCGGTCTCTCATCCAGACAGTGGGGCGCGCGGCGCGCAATCTGAACGGCCGCGCGATCTTCTACGCCGACAAGATGACGGGCTCGATGCAGCGCTGCATCGAAGAAACGGGGAGGCGCCGCGAGCTGCAGCAGGCCTACAACCATGAGCACGGCATCACGCCGGTGAGCGTTACCAAGAGCGTCGATCAGGTACGCTTCATCACGCGCGTCGCCGACGCGCGGACCGAGCGCGAAGAGCGCGAGCGCGAGAAAGGCCGTCGGGTCGCCGAGTCGGGCGCGCACTATGGTGCCGACAATCTTCCAGCGCTGATCGCGGATCTCGAGGCCCAGATGCGGGAGGCCGCAACCAATCTCGACTTCGAGACCGCCGCCCAGCTGCGGGATCAGCTCTTCGAGGTGAAGGCGAAGGCCGGGCGCAAGGAAGGCAGAGGGTCGCTGGCCGGTCTGCACGGCCGGTAGATGTCAGCGCACCGGCACGTAGTTCCGCCGCGGGCCGGCAAGGGTCATCTCAAGCTGACCGAAGCCGAGCTCAGCGAATGGGGCGAAGAGCTGGGTCGCGCATCGACGCCACCGCTGGTGGTCAGTTTGACGGGGGAGCTCGGCGTCGGCAAGACGACGCTGGCCCGCGCAATCTGCCGCGGTTATGGCGTTACGGAGGACGTCACCAGTCCTACTTATGCGCTGGTTCACGAGTACCGCGCCCCGCGCTCAGCGGTCTACCACATCGATCTCTATCGGCTCGATTCCCCCGAGCAGCTCACCAATCTGGGGTGGGACGAGATCGTGTCGTCGCGGGCGCTGGTGCTCGTCGAATGGCCCGAACGAGCGGGCGACCGGCTGCCGGAGGATCATTTGCCGATCGATCTGGACTATGTGCCCGAGGATGCGGGTCGCCGGATCCTGCTCGCGGGATAACTTTGGAGCGTGACTGCGCTCCGGGTGCGATAAGTGAGTGAAAGCGGCCGTCCTTATACGCTGGCGATCGAAGGATCGACCTATCAGGGAAGCGTAGCGCTCTTTCGTGGGGTCGAGATCGTTTCCGAGCGCACGCTGTCCGCGGATGACGGCGGTGTTGCGCGTGCCGGACGTGGCGAGCGACTGATGCCGGCGATCGCGGAATGTTTTGCCGAAGCGGGTTTGAAGGGCGACGCGATCGCACGGATCGTTTGCGGGTCGGGGCCGGGAAGCTTTACGAGTCTCCGGATCGCGGGGTCGGTGGCGAAGGGATTGGCGGTGGGCTACGGCGTTCCGCTCTTTGCGGTCTCATCGCTCTTGCTGAGTGTGAGTGGCGCGAAACCGGCGCTCCCCCCGGGAGAGTATCTCTCGGTATTGGACGCGATGCGGGACGAATTCTTCGCCAGCCGAATCGTTTATCGACCAGACACCGGCGAGCATGAACTATCCGCGGTGACCATTCTGTCGCGCCTGGATCTCGACGATTTTCGGGCCACTGAGCGGGCTGTACGAGTCGTTGGGCCCGGGCAGGAGATCGACGTCCATCCCCACGCGCGTGGCGTGGCGACGGTCCTGGATCACGTCATTGCCTCGGGGGCCGTCGACCTGGCCGGGTGGGAGCCGGACTACGGCAGGCTCGCTGAAGCCCAGGTGCGGTGGGAGGCCGTTCACGGGCGGCCCCTGACAGCGTGACGCCGCGGCTCAGGCCCGCCACCGAGGGCGATATCGGCGCAATCGCGCGGATCGAGCGTTCCTGCTTCGCCGATCCCTGGAGTGAAGAATCATTTCGGCGGTTACTCGGCGGTCCTTCCGCTATCTTTCACGTGGTCGGATACCCGCCGGAATTCGATGTCGCTGGATACGTGATCGCATTCACCATTGGTCAAGACGCCGAGCTGCTCAACATCGCGGTGCATCCAGAGCATCGCGGGAAGGGGCTGGCTGGCCAGATGCTGGATGCGTTGCTGATCGAGCTGCGTGCGCGCGGGGTGCGCACCGCGTTTCTCGAGGTCCGCGAGTCGAACAATGCAGCGCGGGGGTTGTACGATTCGCGTGGCTTCACGCCGATCGGAAGGCGGCGAAACTACTACCGCCGGCCGGTAGAGGATGCGCTGGTGATGCGGCGGATGCTGGAAGTAGGCGCGGGAGATCAGGAACGGTCGGTGGGCAGTTTTGCTGACCGTTGAAATCGTTGGTTTGCTCGGGCTCTGAGCCCTACCTATACTATTCTGGGCGGGAACCGAACTCTCGCCAGGAGGCACAGTGAGCAGAAGTCTGAATAAAGTGATGCTGATCGGAAATCTGGGCAGCGATCCCGAGGTACGCTCGACGACGGGCGGCAACCGGGTCGCGACTTTCTCGCTCGCGACGAGCCGGCAATGGAATTCGCCGAATGGCGAGAAGCAGGAGAAGACGGAGTGGCACCGGTGCGTGGTGTGGAACACCAAGGGCACCGGTCTCGCCGACGTCGTCGAGAAGTACTGTAAGAAGGGCGATAAGATCTACGTCGAAGGCCGCATCGAGTATCGCCAGTGGCAGGACAAGGAGAACCAGACGCGCTACTCCACCGAGATCAACGTTCGCGAGCTGACGATGCTGGGCGGCGGCCGCGGCTCGCAAGCCGATTACGACGGCGAGAGCAGTGGTCGGAGCCGCGCTCCGGCGGCTGCGGGCGCGAAGACGGGCGCCGCCGGCTCGGGTGGAACCGATTTCGAGGATTTCCCCGGCGCGCTGGAAGAGACGGATGATGATCTGCCTTTCTAACTGCTCCGGAGTCTGAGATCGTTTGGACGGCCGCGCGAACTGCGCGGCCGTTCTGGCATCCATAGTCCCAAAGCCGGCAGTCTGGAGACTGGACAGCTGGAAGTCTGTTAGCTGTCATACTGGCGAGCCGATGGCATCGCTTTTCCCATAGATGCAAAGCACGACAGACTGAAACCCTCCCGACTGTCCACGTCTCCCACCTGCCGACTTTTGGACTAGGGGTGCCAGTCGAAGCGCCGAGGTCCCAGAATCCGAGGCGACAGGCGTGACTTTAGCGGGCACGGACCGTCAAATTGTTGACCCGTCCCGTCTGGCGGGTTATGAATCCGTCAAGTCGGGAGCACGTGTGATCGGTAATCTGAAGCAGGCATCGCCAGTAGCCGCAACGAGATCAGGTTTTCGCGCCGCAACGGTTGGCGCCTTACTGATTCTCGGTACTGTTTCCAGCGCCGCAATGGCGCAGGTTCCGACAAACCCCGACACCACTCGTCCCGCACCTCCTGTCGCGGTGGATACGACCAACAATCTGGTCATGACCTCCGACACCACCAGGGAAGTGAAGCATGTGGTGAAGAAGGGCGACACCCTGTGGGATCTGGCGCAGTTCTACCTCAAGAATCCGTTCCGCTGGCCGGAGATATTCCGGCGGAATACCGATATCGTGAAGGATCCGCACTGGATCTACCCCGGCGAAGTCATTCGCATCTCGGGGACTGAAGTGAAGCCGGAGGCGCTCGCGAGCGCGGACAGTGCCGGTGAGGTCGTATCACACGTTGTAACCCGCCCCGCGCCTGTGCAGCAGCAGCCCGTGGAGAGCGGGGAGAAGTCGGATTTGACGGTATTCGCGTCCCCCATGAGTCGCGCCGCGGCAGCACTGGAGGCGGATGTGATGGGACGGTCGCATGGTGGCGGGGTGCGTAAAGGAGAAGTCGATGCGGCACCGTATGCGGATCGCGATGGCGGTCCAAGGGGCGCTGGCTCGCTGGCCGCGAGCGTCGATCGCCCGGGCATCAAGACCAGCATCGTCCAGTCGAGATATCAGCTGAACGACAACCTCTACATGTCGCTGCCGCGGGGTGCAGTTCCCCAGCTCGGCGACGTCTATATGTCGTACGTGCTCGGCGAAAACCTGGGCGGCGATTACGGCCAGGTCGTCGTTCCGACAGGTCTGTTGCGGATCGAGTCCCTTCCGCCGGGCCAACGCCCGATCGGCCGGATCATCAAACAGTATGGGGAGATCATGCTTGGCCAGCGGGTGATCCCGGCGCCTCCGCTGCCGTTCCCATCGGGCGACATGTCGCCACTAGCCGGCGGAACCCGCGGAAAAGTCATCTACGTCCACGGTGAGCCGGTGCTGCCGTCGATCGGGCACTACGTGATCGTGTCGCTGAACTCCAAGAGCGGCGTCAAAGCCGGCGACGAGATCACCTTCATCGACAACTCCACGGGGCGCGAGGACGAAAATCCGGCCCCACCGGTGGTGGCGGCCGTGGGTCAGGTGGTCCGTGTTACTCCGTACGCCGCAACCGTGATCCTCACCCGCCAGAACCAGCCAACCATTCGCGACGGTATGCCTGTGCGGCAGACCGCGACGATGCCTGAGTAGAGCCTAAAGCGGCAGCGAGGGCATTAAATTAGGGCGATCAGATGATTCCGATCGCCCACTTCGTTGCCGTCACGTTTTACCTCGGCGCCGCGGCCATTGCCGCGCTGCCTTTTGCCCGCCGCCTGAAAGCGCCGGTCGGCGCGGTGGTCATCGCGCTCCTCCTTGGCATCGGCGCGCATGCAACCGCCCTGGCAGGACTCACGCGGCAGTCCGGAGCGGCATCCCTCACCGGCCTCGGTCCGGCGCTCTCCTTTGCGGGACTGGTTCTCGCGATCTCCCTCGTCATCGTCGAGTGCGTCGCCCGGGAAGTGAGCTTGACGCTGGTTGCCGCGCCCGTCGCGGCGGTCGTCACCGTGGTGGGCAACATCGCGGGGATGCGACCCTTCCTCGAGCCGCAGGGCGCGCGCGCCGTGTGGCTCACCATGCACATCGTGCTGAGCTTCGTCGGCATCGCTGCCTACGCGACGGCGGCGGCAGCGGGAACGATGTATCTCGTCGCGCGGCGCGAGCTCAAGTCGGCGCGATTCGGCGCGGTGTTTCGGTTTTTCCCGCCGCTCGACACCCTCGACCGCGTCAATCACGTGTCGTCGATCGCCGGCTTCCTCGGACTCACGCTGGGTCTCGCGCTCGCCGGCGCCTATTCCTTCGAGTACCGCGCCCTCGTCGTCCCGCAGCTCATTTGGGGAGTCGCCGCGTGGGCGGGCGTCAGCGCTCTCGCGCTCGGCCGGGTTCGGCACGGCTGGCAGGCGCGGCGCGCAGCTCTGATGTCAGCGGTGACGTTCGCGAGTGTGATCGCGCTTTACGTCGTCTTCCGTATGGCTTCGCTCAATCGGGGCCAGTTCCTTTGAGCGATTTTCCAGTTGCCCTCCACGGTGAGCGGATCACAGCCGTCGTAATTGGCGGCGGATCTGTCGGCACCCGTAAGGCGCTGGCGCTGGCCGACGCCGGTGCGCAGGTCACTGTCATCGCCCCCGAGGCAATCGCGGAGCTCGAGGATGCGCACGAGGCGCGAAAGATCTCGATCGTTCGCGAGCGGTATCACGCCAGGCACCTGGACCGCGCGACACTCGTGATTGCCGCGACCGACTCGCGGGAGGTGAATGCCCAGATCGCAGTCGACGCCAACGCACGCGGCAAGCTAGTGAACATCAGCGACTATCCCGACGAAGGAAACTTTCACAGCATGGCGCTGCATCGCTCCGGTGACATCACGATCGCTGTCTCCTCGGGCGGAGTGCCCGGCGCGGCGGCGAGGATTCGCGATGCGATTGCGGGCCGGTTCGACACCCGATACGAGAGAGCCGTCTCCGCGTTGCGCGGACTTCGGTCGAGGTTGATCGCTTCCGGCGATGACCGCTGGCGCGAAGCAGCGCCCAAACTCGTTGGCGACGATTTCTGCGAAGCCGTCGAGGATGGGACCTTCACCGAGAGAATGGATTCGTGGCGCTGATCGTCGCCGGCATAAGCCATGTCACGGCGCCGATCGACGTGCGCGAGAAGCTGACCCTGCGCCCCCAGGAAGCGCTGCGTGAGCTTGCGGGGCTGCGCGAGCTCGGCTTTTTGCGCGAAGGCGTCGTGCTTTCGACGTGCAATCGCACCGAGGTTTACGCCGTCGAGAACGGCCGAGACCTGCTTCCGGAGATCACCACAGTTCTTTCGAATCGGCTTGGCAGCGATGCATCCGAATTCGTCTATGTGCGGCGGGATCGCGAGGCCGCCGCCCATCTCTTCGCCGTGACCGCGGGGCTGCGCTCGATGATTCTCGGTGAGGCGCAAATCCAGGGACAGGTGAAGGACGCGTGGGAGCAGTGCAGGTCGGAATCGGGGCCGGTGCTGAACAGAATGTTTCAGACAGCTCTGCTTGCAGCTTCACGCGCGCGTGAAGAGACGGGCATTGGCCGCGGGGCCGCGTCGGTAAGCTCTGCCGCCGTGCAGCTGGCGAAGAAGATTTTCGGCAATCTCACGGGCCGAAGCGCGATGGTGCTCGGTGCGGGTGATGTTGCGGAGCTCGCGCTCGAGTGTCTGCAAAGTGAAGGCGTGCGCGTCGCGATCGTCGCAAACCGCACTCACGAGCGCGCCCAGGCGCTGGCCGAGCGGCATGGCGCCGTCGCGATGCATTACGACCAGTGCTGGGAATCGTTGCGCGACGTCGATGTGCTGATTTGCTCTACGGCGTCACCGGTGCCCGTGGTCACCGTGGCGCGGGTACGCAGCTCGATCGAAGCGCGGGGCGATCGTCCGCTCTGCATTCTCGACATTGCGCTGCCGCGGGATGTCGAGGCGGCGGTGGGCGAGCTTGGCAACGTGTTTCTATACGACCTCGACGACTTGCGCGCCGCGGCCGCAGCCAATCTCGAGCAGCGCGCCGAGGATATTCCCGCCGCGCAGGCGATCGTTGCGGCGGAGAGCGCGAAGTTCTGGGACTGGGTAGCGGGACTCGCCGCAGTACCCGTAGTGCGCGAGTTCCGCGAAGAGATGGACAGGCTGCGTAGTACGGAGCTTGCTGCAGCATTGCGACGACTCGGGGCACTTACGCCTGAGCAGACCGATGCCATTGAACACTTCTCAAAGTCGTTGATGAATAAATTCCTCCACGAGCCGAGTGTACGACTGAAGGCCGCTGCCGCCAACGGTCGCGGACTTGGCGTCGTCGATGCGGCGCGCTACCTGTTCGCGCTCGAGAAAGGCGCGGCGGGTGACCAACATCTCGCGGCCGATCAACGCGCGGCAGCAGCTGACCAACACGCGCCGATCACCGAGCATCCGACCTCCGGAGAGCCAACCGAAATTGCCTAAAGTTCTCGTAACTGGCGGGGCAGGGTTCATCGGCTCGCACGTCGCCGACCTCTTTCTCGCCAAAGGATTCGACACGACCATCGTCGACGATCTCTCGAGCGGGAAGCGCGAGAATCTCCCGGCAGCCGCGCGCTTCATCGAGACTGGCGTGAACTCGGCTGAGTTCTCGGCGCTCATTCGCGAAGGCAGGTTCGACGTGATCGCGCATCTAGGCGCTCAGATCGACGTGCGGCACAGCGTCGCCGATCCCATCAACGACGCGACGATCAACATCCTCGGCACCCTCAACCTCATGGAGGCGCTGCGGCAGACCGATTTCAATACCCGCGTCGTCTTCACCTCGACCGGCGGGGCGCTGTACGGGGAATTCACCACGCCGCCCAACGTCGAGGACTTTGCCAAGGATCCCGAATCGCCGTACGCGATCTCCAAATTGAGCACGGAGTACTATCTCGCCTACTACGGGCGCGTTCACAACCGGGACGCGGCGGCGGTTCGGTTCGGCAACGTGTATGGGCCGCGCCAGGATCCGCACGGCGAGGCGGGTGTAGTCGCGATCTTCTGCGGCCGCATCCTCAACGACAAGCCGCTCACGATTTTCGGCGACGGCAAGCAGACCCGTGATTACGTGTACGTGGGCGACGTCGCGCGAGCAGTCTGGCTTGCCGCAACCCGGCCCCTGCCCCCGCGCGGTAAACTCGACGCGCGCGCGTTCAACATCGGGACGGGAAAGGGAACCTCCGTGCTCGACGTCGCGCGCCTGCTTCAGGAAGCGGCGCAGAGCAAAGTGCCGGTGGAGTTCGCGCCGCACCGTCCGGGTGAGCAGCAGGAGTCGTTCGTCGAGGTCAGCAAAGCCCGCGATGTGCTCGGCTGGACGCCCGAGGTCACCCTCAAAGAGGGTTTGAAGCAGACGTATTCCTGGTTCGCCCGGCAGATGACCGGAGCGGCGCGTTGACGGAGGCAGAGTGCTGAGCGCGCTCGCGCTCATCCAGGGCGCTCAGGCCATCCCACGGTCGCCAATGGAGCTGGTCACCCAGGCGACCGGCGCGACCAAGATCGTGCTCTTCATTCTGGTGATCCTCTCGCTGATCAGCTGGGGAATAATCTTCCTGAAGTGGTACGACCTTCGTCGCGCGGCCGCGATCACTCACTCATTCGCGCACGAATTCGCCGGTGCCAACAGCGTGCAAAGCGCGGCGACGATGGCCAGCCGCAGCAACGGTCCACCGGCCAGGATCATGGAGCGCGCGATGCGCTTCATCGAGGAGACGACGCCGGCGCTCCACGGCACCGCGGATCGCTCGGCGCGCTTCAGCAGCGCGCAGGTCGAAGCGCTGCAGCTCGTGCTCGACGCCGAGACGACTTCGGAGCGTGACAGACTCGGCAAGTGGGTGCCGTCGCTGGCGACCATCGGCTCGGTGAGTCCGCTGATCGGACTCCTCGGCACCGTGCTGGGCGTTATCGACGCGTTCATCGGTATCGCATCGAAGGGCTCCGGAAACATCGGCGCAGTGGCTCCGGGCGTCGCCGAGGCGCTGATTGCGACTGCGGCCGCGCTGAGCGTGGCGATTCCGGCCGTGTTCGCGTACAACATTTTCGCGGCGCGCCTCAACAAGATCGAAGGTGAGCTGGAGAGTTTTAGCTCCGAGCTGATCGCGCTGATGGTCCGAGAGGGAATGATCTAATGGCGCGGCGCGGACGCGGTCGCGGCCGACTGACGCTAAACGCCGAGATCAATGTCGTCAGTCTCATCGACGTGATGATGCTGCTGATGATCATTTTCATGATCACCGCGCCGATGATGCAGGGCGGAGTGGACATCTCGCTGCCCAAGGCGCAGGCGCGTCCGCTCGAATCGAAGAGCGGCCTGACGGTGAGCATCAATCGAAGCGGGACCATCTTCGTCGATGACGCGCAACTCACCTACAATCAGTTCGCGGCGAGCTTCAAGGCGCTGGCGCAGCGGAGGGGAAGCGGCGGAGTATACCTGCGCGCCGACGATGGCGTCCCGTACGGCTCCGTGGTGAGGGTTCTGGCGATCATGCGAGCGAGTGGCGTCGGAGACATTGGCCTGGTGGCCGAGCCACCCGAGGCGAGATGATCGCCCGCCGGGTGACCGGGCCGCGACTCGTCACCCCGTTCACGCTCTCGGTCCTCCTGCACGCGGCGATCGCCATTCTGCTGTTCAGCACCATGACGGAGCGCAAGCAGGTGGCGTTGCCGCCGATGTACAAGGTCAACATTGTCGCGGCACCGCCCGGAGAGAGGGCCATTGGAGAGGTAAAAACTCAGCCGGCAGCAGCGACTACACCTGTTACGCAGCCGACTGCTGCCCCGTCAACCGTCAAGGAAATGCCGCTTCCGAAGGCGAGGTCCGCGGCCAAACCTCCCGCTCGGGTGACGCCGTCGGAGGGTAAGGTCGCGGCGACGCCCAAGGCGAGCGCTCCAAAGGCGACCAGCGTTCCGGCGCAGCCAAAGTCGGCGGCCCCGAAGGCCGGTGGCGGTCCGGTCGGCGGGAAGGGCACTGACGTCGCGACAGTACGCAGTGACGGGATCGACTTTCCGTTTCCCGGGTATCTCAACAACATCGTCAGGCAGATTGCACTCAACTTCAAACCCCGGAATGCATCCGCGCGTCTCAAGGCGGAGGTTCGGTTCCTGATTCATCGCGATGGCTCAGTCTCTGATCTCACATTCGTCAGGCGCTCCGGCAACTTCTCCTTCGATCTCGAGGCGCAGGGGGCCGTGGAAGCAGCATCGAGCGCGGGAGCGTTCGGTCCGCTGCCGACCGGATTTTCCGACGACGTGCTCCCGGTGGTGTTCAGCTTCGATCCGGAGTTCCTGAAGTGAGACTGTCCCGGCGTATCGGTGCATTGACGCTGCTCGCTTGCGCGGTTGGAGCATCGCGTGCGGCGCTCGCCCAGGATACGACGACCGTTCCAGGGGTGCGGCTGGGTCTCAACTACGATCCCGGCACCAAGCCGGGCGTCATCGTGTTGCCGGTTGTCACCAACTACGGCGACGATTCGCTGCGATTCATCATTCAGCGCGATCTCGATTACAGCGACCGCATGAACGTGATTGCGCTGGACGACGAGACCCTCAACGGTCTCGTCCCGCCCGCGGGTGAGAAGATCAACTTTCCGCTGGTAGCGAAGTTCGGCGCCGCGCTGCTGGTCAAGCTCACGCGTACGACGACGGGGCTGCACGTCGCCGCCTACGATGTCTCGCGCGGACAATTATTGCAGTCCGAGCACTTCCTGTTCGACCGCCGCGACCGCGACTGGCGCTTCGTCATTCACGGCATATCCGATCAGATCGAGCAGTGGGTTTTCGGAAAGCGCGGCATCGCGCAGACCCGCATCGCGTACGTTGCGAACGGCGAGCTCAAGATCGTCGACAGCGATGGCGCGGCGACCCGCGCCATCACCACCGGGCGCGGGGCGCTGTCACCCGCGTGGTCGCCGACGGGAGAGTCGGTCGTGTTCACGGTGCTGGGCAACACTGGAACCCAGGTGCAGGAGCTCGATGTGCGGACCGGATTCATCCGCCGGGTGAGCCAGATTCGCGCCGGTCTCAACATCACGCCGGTCTACCAGCCCAACGGCAATGCTATTCTGTACGCTCAGGGCACTGGTAGTGCTGGCACCGACCTCGTCCTCGCCACTCTGGATTCGGGGACGCCGAAGAAACTCACCATCGGCAAAGGCACCGACAACACCTCGCCGTCGTACAGTCCGGACGGGCGACAGATTGCGTTCATCTCGGGCAAGTCCGGCTCGCCGCAGGTGTATATTATGGATGCGGACGGGTCCAACGTTCAGCTGCTCACGTCGTACACTCCCGGAGTGCGCAGCTACCGTGCAAGCCCGGACTGGTCACCTGACGGCCGCGCGATCGCGTACGAGCAGCAGAACGGAAATTTCCAGATCTGGATGATCGATTTGCGCGATCGTGTTCCGAAGCAGCTCACCAGCGAGGGCGAGAACGAGGATCCGTCATGGGCACCCGACGGGCGACACCTCGTGTTCACCTCGACTCGGAGCGGCGAAAAGCAGCTGTGGATCATGGACACCGAGTCTGGCCGCGCGCGGCAGCTCACCCACAGCAAGGGAGCGAGGTTGGCGGCGTGGTCGCCGATTCTCGCCAATCCGGAAGTAGGATCATACTCCCAATGACCAAACCCTCCCGATACACCATCGCGCTGCTGCCACTCCTGCTCGGCGGCTGTTTCTTCGCGACCAAATCAGATGTAGACAAGCTCCAGGCGGACATGATCGGCACCCGTGCCGGCGCAAACGCCGCCGACTCGGTTCAGCGCGCGTACCTCGTCGACTTGTCGCGCAACATGCGCTCGCTCAACGACTCCATCAGCGCGCTGAGCCGGCGAATGAACGCGATGAAGACCGCGAGCGATGCGGACCTCGCCGCAATCAGAGAGGACATCTCTCAGCTCCAGGATCTGAGCGGCCAGAGCCAGCGCCAGCTGCGGGACATGCGCGCCGCCGTCGAGGAGAGAACCCAGCCGGATGCCAGTGCGCCGCCGGATAGCAGCTCGGCCGCGAACGAAGCGCCGGTTGGCGGGGGACCTGGACCAGCGCAGCTACTCCAGGCGGGACGTGACCAGCTGCTCAAAGGCGGCAACGTCGCGGCGCGCGCGGCGTTCAGTCAGCTGATCTCGACGTATCCGCGCTCGGATCTGGTCCCGGAGGCGATGTTCTATACCGCGCAGGCGTACGCCGCCGAGCGCAATGCCGACGCCGCTGACAAGGAGTACGCGTCGCTGATCACGAGATACCCGAATTCTCCCCGCGTGCCGACGGCGATGTACAAGCGCGCGCTGCAGATGCAGGCGACCAAGAAGACCGCCGACGCCAAGCGGCTATTTCAGGAAATCATCAAGCGGTTCCCGCGCTCCGACGAGGCAGCCCTCGCCGACGAGCGTCTTCAGTCGATCAAGTAAGCGCTGGTAGGGGGAGGTCGTGGCATGAGCGCAGCTCCGGACCACGAGATGCCATTTCTGGATCATCTGGAGGAGCTGCGCAGGCGGCTCTTCTGGATTGCCGGTGCGGTCTTGATCGGCATCGTGCTCGGCTTTGCGCTGCTCTCGCATCTCGACATCATCAGGCTCCTCGAGCGCCCGATTCTGCCGCTGCTGCACGGGCAGAAGCTGATCTACACGCACCCGGGCACTTCCTTTCACATCCTGTTGAACGCGTCGCTCGTCCTCGGGCTGATTCTCGCGTCGCCGGTAATCGTCGGGCAGATCTGGGGATTTCTCGCGCCTGCGCTGTATGCGCATGAGAAGCGGGTCGTGGTGCCCGTGCTCGTGGCGATGGTGGCGCTGTTTCTCGCGGGAGTCGCACTCAGCTATTTCGTGGTGTTGCCGCTGACCCTGCGCTTTCTCATGAGTATCGAATCGACGGCGCTGACGCCGTTGATCTCGGCGACCGAGTACTTCGATTTCGCGATCAGCATGTGCCTGGCGTTCGGGCTGGTGTTCGAGGTACCGATTGCGATTCTCGCTCTGACAGCGCTCGGGATCATTACGCCTCAATTCCTGTCGCGGTATCGCCGGCATGCGATTGTGGTGTGCATCGTCGCGGCGGCATTCATTACGCCCGGTGCGGATCCGTATTCGTTGTTCGCTCTATCGATTCCTCTGTACGTGCTCTACGAGCTGAGCGTGTTCGTGGCCACCTTCGCGTATCGCAAGCGCCGGAAGCGCGAGGCAGCGCGTGACGCCGAGGATGCCGCCGCACAGGACGGTGCGAGGGCGCCGGCGTGAAGCGCATTGCGCTGATCGCCGCGCTGATGCTTGGCGGGGCCGCCGGGCTGGCCGCCCAGGTGCGACCGACGCCGCCGATAGCGCGCCGTGATACCGTCGTCAAAAAGCGTGACACGACCGTGGCCGGTCGGGATACGACTCGCGCCGGCGCGGCTGCAAAGGACACCACCGCCGCCACCCGCGAGCTGATCGAGTGGGTCGAGCCCGATTCGGTGATGCAGGCCCTGATGAAGCGCGAAGGTTACACGGCGACGAGGTATCAGGGCGACACCGCGATATTCGACGCGCAGACCCACAACCTCGAGCTCAAGGGCGAGAAGTCGGGCGTCAATCGCGATCAGACCGTCCTCGTCGGAAGGACCATCACCTACAGCGATTCGACGAAGATCATCATCGCGCGCGGCGACACCGTCATACTTCGCGATCCCGAGCAGCAGGCCGCTGACGTGATCGCGCGCGGACAGATGGTCTACAGCGTCGAGCTGCGAAGGGGCTGCGTCACCAACATCAGCACCGCGGTCGAATCGGGCGAAAAATGGTTCGTCGAGGGCGCAAATGCGTGCTTCGTTAGCCAGCCAGTGTTCGTGCCAGATACGAGCCGCGGCCGTGAGACGGCTTTTTACGCGCGGAACGCATCGCTCACGAGCTGCG
>Ga0070684_100001631_pt1 | contig 16234 bp, 18 predicted proteins | sample KBSC723LmetaG_FD_65653 | JGI IMG/M metagenome (GOLD analysis project Ga0070684, IMG submission 65653) | Corn rhizosphere microbial communities from Kellogg Biological Station, Michigan, USA - KBS C7.2-3L metaG | ecosystem: Host-associated > Plants > Roots > Rhizosphere ...
CGGCTGACGAGCGCCTCGGGATCCTCGTCGAGCGCGTACTGGTCGACGAGCGTGCGGGCGAGGTTGCTGAAGTCCCGGGTCGCCGACCGCACCTTCCGGCTCGGCAGGAGCCGCTCGCCGAAGACGACCACGAACACAATCGTCCCCACGAGCAGCGGAATGCCGGCGACGGCGAAGTCGAAGTATCCGAAGCGGCCGACGCCCGCGTCGTCGGCGGCCTGCGAGACGATCACGTTCACGGGCGAGCCGGTGAGCGTGAGCAGCGAGCCGGCATGTGCGCCGAAGGCGAGCGGCATCATCAGCTGGGAAGCGGAGCGCCGGAGTCGCACCGCCATCACGGCGACGACGGGCAGAAGCGCTGCGACCGAGCCGTTCACGCTGATCAGCGCGGTCAGCACGGCGACCAGCAGCAAGGTGAACACGATCACCCGCGAACGGCTGTCCCCCGCACGGTCGATCAGTGCCTGTCCCAGCCAGGCGGTGATCCCGGTCGCGTCGAGCGCCTCGCTGACGACGAACAGCGAGGCGATGAAGATCACCGTCGGGTCGCCGAAACCGGCGAGCGACTGGTCGAGGGTGAGCACCCCTGTCGCCCACAGCGTCAGCGCCGTGCCCAGGGCGACGGCCGCGACCGGCAGGTGGTCCCAGACGAAGACCGCGACCACCACGCCCAGTACGAGGTAGGTGATGGTGGTGTCGCTCACAGCGTTCGGAACTCGCCGTTGCCGACCGCGCGGCCGGCGGCTAGGTCTTCACGGGCGCGCCGGGGCCGAGCGGGATCCCGATCAGGTACCAGACGACGAAGAACAGGGTCCAGAGGATCGAGAGGACGATGGCGTACGGGAGCATCAGCGAGACCACGGTTCCGATGCCGGCGTCCTTCCGGTATCGCTTGGCGAAGATGACGATCAGCGGGAAGTACGCCATCAGCGGCGTGAGCACGTTGAAGGGCGAGTCGCCCACGCGGTAGGCGGCCAGTACGGTCTGCGGCGCGACGCCGAGCCGGAGGAAGAGCGGGATGAAGATCGGGGCGAGCAGAGCCCACTTGGCGATCGCCTGCGGGATGATCAGGTCGACGATGAACGAGATGAGGATCACGCCGATCAGAAGCCAGACCGCGCCGATGTTGATGCGCTCGAGGACGTCGCCGAGCTTGACCGCGAGCACATCGGCGATCCTGCTGTAGTTGAAGTAGGCGATGAACTGCGCGATCAGCAGGAAGAGGAAGAGCAGCCCCGCGAGCCCGGCCCACGACTTCGTGATCGTCTTGAGCACATCGTCCGAGCCCTTGATCGTCCCGGCACCGCGGCCGTAGGCGTAGCCGGCCGCGTAGAAGATGAGCATGATGATCACGATCAGGCTGTCCATGAACGGCGAGTCGCCGATCACCTTTCCGGTGTCGGGGTTGCGAAGCGGAGCGCCCGGGATCGCGGTCAGCAGCGTGATCGCGGCGAGGACGGCGAGCGTGGCCCACAACGCGAACCGCAGTCCGCGCTTCTCCTGCTCCGGCGTGACGTCCGGGGCGTCGTCGGCCTCCTGCGGGCCTTCACCGAGGTCGGCGGGGTCCCAGGCACCGAGCCGGTTCTCGACCAGCTTGGCCGTGATGAAGGTGAGGACGAACGTGACGAAGATCGTCGAGCCGATCCCGAAGTAGAGGTTGGAGGCGAGATCGATGTGGTTCGACTTGCTGCCGCTGGCATCGTTCGTGATCTCCACGAGCACCCCGTCGAGCGGCGTGATCAGGAAGTTGACGCCGAACCCGGCGGCGACGCCGGCGAACGCCGCTGCCAGCCCGGCCAAGGGGTTCCGGCCGACGCTCTTGAACGCCGCCGCTCCTAACGGGATCAGGACGAGATAGCCGGCGTCCGAGGCGATGCTCGAGATGACGCCGAGGAGCACGATGATGAACGTGAGCGTGCTCCGCGAGGAGACGCCGACGAGCTTTCGTATCAGGGCGGCTATCAGCCCGGTCGCCTCCGCCAGGCCGACGCCGATCATCACCACGAGGATGATCGCCACCGCCGCGAAGTTGCGGAAGTTGCTGACGAACGACGTGAAGAGGTACCTGACCCCCTCGCCCTGGAGGAGGCCCTTCACCTTCGTCGTCTCCGTGACCGTCCGGTAGGCACTCGGCGGAACGGGCTCGGTCGGCCCGACGTCGGTCGGCTCCACCGAGCCGCCGTAGTACGTCTCCTGCGTCGGCACGGGCGGCGGCTTGATCACCTCGTACGTCGCCTGGACGTTGAACCAGAACAGGATCTGCGAGAGGACGATCACACCGCCGCAGAGGATCAGGAACAGAATCGCCGGGTCGGGCATCTTGTTCCCCGCCCGCTCGATCCTGTCGAGCACCCGCTCGAGGAACGTGTGCTCGGGCTGCTCCGGCGCCGCTGCCACCGACTCGCTCACGACCTGCCTCCTCTCGTGCTCAGCGCGACGCGTACCGGCCGAAGAAGTCGGCCTCCGCCAGGACCGCCTTCTCGAATTCGTCGACGATCACGCGCTCGTTGGGCGCATGGATGTTGGCAAACCCGTCGGTCGTCCCGAGCAGCAGCATCTCCGCGTCGGGAGCAGCCTCCTGCAGCGCGCTGACGAGCGGGATCGACCCTCCGGTTGCGATCTCCACCGTCTCTCTGCCCCAGGCGGACGCGAGCGCTGCGCGCGCAGCTTCGTATGCGGGGCCGGACGTCTTCGCGGCAAAGCCCTTGCCGGTCTCGGCCACGTGCACGGTGAGCTCGATCCCGAACGGGCGCAGCCCCTCGAGATGCCGCACGAGCGCGGCCTGGGCCTCGCCCGGGTCCTGCTCCGGATGGACGCGCAGGCTGATCTTTGCCCGCGCATACGGGACGACGGCGTTGACGGCCTTGTCCACCGGCAGCACGTCGATCCCCGTGACGGTGATCGCCGGCCCCGACCAGATCCGCTCGCCGATGCCGCCGGTGCCGAGGAAGGGAAGGCCGGGCTCGATCTCGGCCAGCTCGCGGAACTCCTCGTCGGTGTAGGAGGCGCCCTTCCACTCCTCCCGGCGCAGCCCCTCGACGGCGACGTCGCCCTTGTCGTCGTGCATCGACGTCAGCGCATGCAGCAGGGTGAGCAGCGCATCCGGCGCCGCGCCGCCGAACTGGCCGCTGTGCTTCGGGCCGGCCAGGGTGCGCACCTCGACGGTGACCATCGCCATGCCGCGCAGCGCGGTGGTCAGCGTCGGCACGCCCGGCCGCACGCTCCCCATGTCGCCGATCACCATCGCGTCGGCGGCGAACAGATCCGGCCGCGAAGGCGGGAAGGTCGAGAACGCGCTACCGACCTCCTCCATGCCCTCGATCACGACCTTGATCCCCACGGGCGGCTTGCCCTCCCAGGCGCGCAGCGCGCCCACGTGCATGAGGATGTTCGACTTCGTGTCCGCCGTGCCCCGCCCGTAGATCGCGCCGTCGCGCTCGGTCGCCTCGAACGGAGGCGACTCCCACTTCGACTCGTCGCCGATCGGCACGACGTCGTAGTGGCTGTACAGCAGAACCGTCGGCGCGCCGTCCGGCGCCGGGATCTCGCCGGTCACCACCGGGGCCGTGTCCGGCAGCTCGAGCGAGCCCAGCTTCTGCACGCCGGCGTCGCGCAGCAACTTGACGACCTCGCCGTAAGCCTCGAGCAGCGGCGGTCGCGTCTCCTCGGGGTAGTTCGGCGCCGAGATCGAGGGGATCGCCACCAGCCGCGCAAGGTCCGCCTCGAGCTGCGGCATCAGGTTCGACACGCTCTTGACGGCCGACGGCACGGCCACTCGACTCTACTAGCCGCCGGACTGATTGTCCAACGGGGCAACAGCGCGCTGCTCCGCCGCGCGCCGACTGTAGAGGACCATGTTCAGGAAGGCGCTGCCGATCACCAGGCGGGCAAGCACGTACAGCCAGACGAGCATCGTCGCCGCGGTGCCGAAGGCGCCGTACGTCTCCTCGGCACGGCCGAGCCTCGGGGCGAAGTAGAAGAGCACCGCGACCGTGATCAGCTGGTAGCCGACGCCGACCATGACGGCCCCCGGCAGGAGGTCGCGGAGGCGCGCGTCGCCGTGCGGCAGGAACCACATCGCGACGAGCGCGATGCAGACCATCAACGCGGCGCTGAGCAGGCTGCCGAGCAGCGCCTGCGCCCCGATCTGCTCGCGCAGCCAGGCGACGCCCGACGAGGCGGCGAAGGCGAACAGGAAGAGCCCGTTGAAGAGGACGATCGCGTGCAGCGGCCGCCGGATCCGCGGCGGCGGGACGCCCCACGCAAGCGAGAAGGCGAGCACGAGCGCCCGGATCGCGCCCAGGCTGAACCAGAACAGCATCACGATGCCGAAGACCAGGACGAGCACGATCCCGCGGCTGCCGTTCTCCAGCGCTCTCGCGCCGGAGTGAGCCGCAGCGGCGGTGATCCCGAACCGCCGCGCCTCGTGCTCGAGGGCGCCCGGGTCGAGATCGTCCCAGAAGGAGAGGACCGCCGCCCCGACCAGGCCGAACGGGACAAGCCAGAGGAAGAAACGGAAGGCGACCCCCGCCTCGATCAGCACGCCGCCGAGGCGGCGCTCCGTCTCCAGCACCTCGACGACGAGGGGTGCACCCGGCAGGCGTTCGGCGCGCCGGCGCAAGACCTCCGCCCGTGCGGCCAGAGCCATGGCTCGTGTCTGCTCCTCGGTGACGACGGGCGGAGACTCGGGACGCTCGTCTTCCACGTGCCGATCGTCGCAGATGCGCCAGGTTTGTCAGAGTGCCGGGCATGGCGGTCGTTCCCGGCAAGTTGAACGTCGACCAGACCTACAACGACGACTACCGCGGCTGGCCGGTCGCGCCGGTGGACCAGCCCCACCCGATCCGCGGCGCCTTCATGGACCCGCGACCCGATCCCGAACTCGGGGCGATCTACCACGACGGCGTCGACGTCGCGGTGCGCGACGACCGGCCCGAGCCGGGCCATCCGCCGGACCGGACGCACCGCGTGTACGCGATCGAAGGAGGCCAGGTTCGGCGCGCCACGCCGCACGGAGTCCGGGGGCTCGTCGACATCGGGCACTTCCGTTACGAGCACGTGGATGCGCTCGTCAAGGTCGGGGACCAGATCGACCCGGGCGACCTGATCGGCTGGAGCTGCTTCGACTCCTGGCACGTCCACGTCGGCGAGTGGATCTTCCCGCCCGGCGACGATCCCATCCTCGTGAATCCGTTGCGGCCGGGCGGGAAGCTCCGGCCGTACGTCGACACGGCCCCGCCGGACATCCACGAGATCCGCTACTACACGCCGGCCGAGCCGGCCTGGCAGCGGCGCCCTCAGACAACGGTGGCGCTCTTCCCCCAGGCGGGCACGCGGCTGAACAAGACGGCGCTGTCGGGAAAGGTCGACGTGCGTGTCCACCTCGACGACCCTCAGTCGTTCATCGGCTGGTTCGCAGAGCTCCCGTGGATGGCCGCCCCCCACCACCCGTTCCGCGTCGCCGTCGCCGTCGTGAGGCTCCCCGGCGGCGAGGTCATCCTCAACCGGGACGTTTTCCGGGCCGAGCGCTCCGTCTACACGTCCGCCTCGCAGCACTTCGCGCCCGGCACCGACCAGAACCTGCCAGCGAACGAATGCATGGCCCAGCACCGCACGATGCGCTGCGACGGCACCTACTGGTTCCGCCTCTTCCCGAAGCCGTACTGGGACACGACGAGCCTGCCGAACGGGAACTACCGGCTCCACATCCTCGCCTGGGACATCAACGGCAACGAGTCGGAGACCTACTCGGACGTGACGATCCACAACTGACCGCTCCGGGGGCGATGGCAAAGGAGCGGCCGATCGGCCACAATTGACCGGTCGGGACAATCGGTGACGCGGGGGTGATCGAACGGTGAAGGTCTTTCAGCGCGAGCAGCAGCTACGGACGACGGGCGGGCTCCATGTCCGCGACATCACGGACGACGTGGCGGAGGCGGTGCAGGAGAGCGGCGTCCAGGACGGCATCGCCTGCGTCTACTCCCCGCACACGACGTGCTGCGTTCGCGTGAACGAGTTCGAGCAGGGCTTCCTCGAGGACTTCGCCCAGCTCCTCTGTCGCCTCGTCCCGCGCGAGACCTACTACGCGCACGACGACTGGGACCGCCGCACCGAGAACATCTGCCCCGAGGACATGGACTTCGGCAACGGCCACTCCCACTGCATGGCGATGCTGCTCGGCACCGCCGGCGAGTCGATCCCGATCCGGAACGGCGAGCTGCAGCTCGGCACCTGGCAGCGGGTGCTCTTCCTCGAGCTCGACCGCGAGCGCGACCGCCGCTGGATCGTCCAGGTCGTGGGGCACTAGCCCGCAACCGGCCAACCACCAGCCCCGCAACCGGCCAACAGAGCGTCGGCCGTAGAGGCCGCGGCCGGCGAAGCCGCGACCCTTCCGGCCGTGGCCGAGCTCGTGGCGTTTCACACCCAGTCTCTGAGACTGGGGTTGAAACGTTTGCGTGACAGCTCGTCCACAGGGGTGCGGAACGCGGGTCGGGGCTGCCCGGAGATCGCCCGCGCGCTCCGCGAGCAGATCGACTCGGACGATGTGCGCAAGCGCAGCGCCGATACACCCGTTCGGCCGCGCCTTCTTCGTGATCGCCGCGGCCTCGGGATCGTCTGAGCGCTACGCGGCCTCGCGCAGCCCGGCGACCTCGCGGAGCATCGACAGGGTCTCGAGGGCGTTCGCCTCGATCTGCCGGACCCGCTCGCGCGTGATCCCCAGGTGGCGGCCGATCGCCTCCAGCGACATCGGCTCGCCGTCGCCGGCGAGGCCGTACCGGAGCTCGAGCACCGAGCGCTCGCGGTCGGGCAGCTCGTCCAGCGCCTTCCGCAACGTCTCCTGGCGAAGGCTGACCTCGACCTCCTCGTCCGTGTGGGCCTCGGCGGCGAACAGGTCGCCGAACGACCCGGAGTCGTCCTCGCCGATCGGCTTGTCCAGGCTCGTCACCGCGCGCGCGGCCGACTTGACCTCGCGGACCTGCTTGATCGGCAGCTTGGCCTCCTTCGCCAGCTCCTGGTCGGTCGGCTGCCGGCCGAGCTTGACGACCAGCTCGCGCTCCGCCCGGGCGATCTTCTGCTCGCGCTCGACGATGTGTACCGGGATCCGGATCGTCCGCGACTTGTTCGCGACGCCGCGCTGGACGGCCTGGCGGATCCACCAGGTGGCATACGTGGAGAACTTGAAGCCCTTGCGGTAGTCGAACTTCTCGACGGCGCGGATCAGCCCGATGATCCCTTCCTGGATCAGGTCGAGGAGCGACAGGCCGTGGCCCTGGTAGCGCTTGGCGATCGAGACGACCAGGCGCAGGTTCGAGTTGATCATCAGGTCCTTGGCTTCCTTGTCGCCGCGCTCGATCCGCTTGGCGAGCTCGACCTCCTCCTCCGCGGTCAGCAGCTTGTAGCGGCCGGCCTCGTTGAGGAACAGCTGGAGCGCGTCCGTGGTCGCGTAGGCGAGCTCGTGGTTGTCGAAGGTGGCGTCGTCCTGGACGACGTGCCCGCAGTCGTCGCTGAGCTCGATTCCCCGCTCGTCGAGCTGCTCGTAGACGCGCGCGAGCTCGTCGTCGTCGAGGTCGAGCTCGAGCATCAGCTCGTTGAACTGCGACAGGTTGACGCAGCCCTGCTCCTCTGCTCGGTCGATCAGTGCTGTCAGCCGGTCCATCAGCTCCGCCCTCGAGAGTCCCCGATCACTGCTCAGACTAACCTCTGCGAGCGTCATAGCAACCCGCAGTAGCGCGCGGTGTTGGGCCAGGGCCAGAATCCACGTGTCCGATAGGCGCGCTCGGCGACCCACATCTGCTCCAGCGGCGTCCAATGGTCGGCGGTGCCCTTCGCCCGGTACAGCTCGATCCCGTAGGTGCGCTGGAACTCCGTGTCCATCTGGAGCCCGCCGTAGTAGGGAGAGCCGGAGTCGTTCCACGATCCTTCGTACCGGTGGATGCAGAGCCACTGCGACCGGTGGGGAGGTCGGAACGCCCGGGTCTTGGCGGCGGTTGCGCGGTGCTTCCACAGCCGGAGCACCCAGCGGCGGTAGGCAAGGTTCTCGACCCTGCGGGCGCTGTCGCTGTACGGCGTGCGCGCCCGCTGCATGACCCGCTGCCAGCGCCAGGTCTCGTCCCGGTGGGCGGCGATGACCGGCAGGAGCGCGGCCCCCATGTCCGGAGGCACGCGTTTGACCGCACGCACCCGATTCGGAGCCTGCTGCCGCGCGGTCGCCTGCGGGACGAGCGCGATCGCACACGTCACGAGCACGGCCAACAGGACGACGTTTTTCAACGCGGTGGACTCCTTCCCTGGTACTGGCGACGACAGGAGCGGTCAACCACGTTGGGGAACGCACGTCGTCGTCTCGCCTCGAGAGGACTCGCGCGCCGCGGCCGCTCAGCCGTCTGGCTTTGCGCTTACCGCCGCAAAGTAGCAAGCGGATCGGCCGATCGCCGCCGACTAGGTGAGCGAAGCGGTCACCTTCGCCTGGAACGAAGCGATCAGACGTTCGCTTTCGGGCAGCAGGCGCCCTCGTTCGACGAGGCCCGCGGCGACTCCGCGCTGGACGGACTCGACGAGCGTCGTGTCCTCCCGGCCGACCTGGTCGTCGAACGCGATCAGGTCCCGCGCCCATGCGTCATCCACGTCCGTCCCGAAGAAGTAGTCCAGGAAGCCCGTGGTGCGGCCGGTCGTCTCCGGCCACACCGGCCCGATCGAGAGGTTGGCGAAGCCCGGGTAGGCATTGATCTTGAGCGCCGGCCAGACGAGATGGAACGCGCAGGTGCCGCTGCCGTCCCGGGCCGTCCCGTACTGGCTCCAGACGGGACCGTCGCCCTCGAGGACGTACGCGTCCGGGTCGACGTCGACCAGGCGGCTGAAGGCCGGATGGGCGGTCGGGCAGTGGTAGCACTCGAGGTAGTTCTCGACCGCGACCTTCCAGTTCGCCCCGAGCGCGTAGTCGATCCGCTCCCGGAAGACGAGCTCAGCAGGGTCGAACGGCAGGCGGGCCGCGGCGAGGAGCTGCGACGGCGGCGGCGCCTCCGGATCGGCGCCGACGAAGAGGAACGGCCCCCAGCGGTCGAGCGAGAGCGCGACGAGACCGAGGCCGGCGGCGTCGAAACCGTCCTCGCGCTCTGCCCTAGGCGCCGACCGCAGCTGTCCGTCGAGCCCGTAGGTCCACGCGTGGTACGGGCATTGCAGCGTCTCGCGGCGACCGGCGCCGGCGACGATCTCCGAGCCGCGGTGGCGGCAGACGTTGAGGAACGCACCCAGCTCGCCTCCGCCGTCCCGCGTGACCACGACCGGCAGCCCGCCGGTCATGCAGGCGAAGTACGACGAGGGCTCGGGCAGCCTGCCGGCATGGCCGACGTAGTGCCAGGCACGGCGGAAGATCCGCTCCCGCTCGGCCGCCAGCACCGCCGGATCCGAGTACCAGCTCCAGGGATAGGTGTCAGCCACGTGCAGTCTCAGGTTCGGTTGGGCCCGCGCCGATGTAGAGCGGGTGCGACGCGCGGCCCGGACACTGCTCGCCTGCCTGGCGCTCACCGCCGCACTCGCGGGAACGGCCCGGGCGGGCTCCGGCCTCCTGATCGGTGTCGCCGACGACGGCCTCAAGTGGTCCGACAAGGCGACCGCCCAGCACGCGCTGGTCTACACCCGCGACCTCGGCGTCCGCGCCGTCCGCGTCACGGTCCCCTGGCAGCCCGGCCAGACGCAGCTGAGCCTGATCGACCGCCAGCCGGTCGACCGCATGATCCTCGCCACCTGGGGCGGTGGGCTCCGGGTCGTGCTCGCCGTCTACGGCCGACCCGACGACGCACCCCAGAACGACGCCCAGCGCGGCGCGTACTGCCAGTTCGTCGCGAGCCTCCTGCACCGCTATCCGGACGTCGCCGACGTCGTGATCTGGAACGAGCCGAACTCGAGCCGCTTCTGGCGGCCGCAGTTCGCCCCGAACGGGGGGAGCCTGGCGCCGGCCATGTACGAGGCGCTGCTGGCTCGGTGCTGGGACGTGCTCCACGCGGCGCGGCCGGGCGTGAACGTGATCGCGGCGTCCTCCCCGCGCGGAAACGACAACCCGGCCGCCTCGTCCAACGTGTCCCATTCCCCCGTCAGTTTCTACCTCGGGCTCGGCAATGCCTACCGTGCGAGCGGCAGGCGGCTGCCGATCTTCGACACCGTCGGGCACAACCCGTACCCGGTCACGAACGCGGAGCGGCCGTGGGTGCGCCACACGACCGGGCGGACCATCGCCGAGGGCGACTACGACAAGCTGATGGCGCTGCTCCAGCAGGCCTTCGGCGGCACCGGCCAGCCGCTGCCCGGCCAGAAGCAGGTACGGATCTGGTACATGGAGCAGGGCTTCCAGACCGCCGTCGACCCGGCCAAGCGGCCGCTCTACCGGGGTATCGAGACCGTCGGTCAGGTGCTGCCGTCGTTCTTCGCGCTGGCCGCGGAACGCAGTACGGCAGGCCTGGCGCCCGACCAGGCGACGCAGCTCTCCGACGCGCTCCGTGTCGCGTACTGCCAACCCGCCGTCGGCGCCTTCTTCAACTTCGAGCTCGCCGACGAACGGAACCTGGCCGGCTGGCAGTCCGGGCTGCTCTGGGCCGACCTGACGCCGAAGCCGTCATACGGGCCTTTCAAGGCCGCGGTCCGCGCCGTTGCCGCCGGACGGGTCGACTGCGCCCGCTACGCCAAGCTGTCGGCGGAGACCGGCGTCGGGATGGGGTTCACGACGCGGCCGAAGCGCAAGAACCCGTCCGAGCGCGCGTGAAGTAGCCTCTGCGCGTGATCGTCCGCTCGCTCGAGCAGGCCGAGCCCTTCACCACTGCGGACGGAAGCACGATCCGCGAGCTGCTCGGCCTGCCGACTGCTCCCGTGCGTAACCAGAGCCTCGCCGAGGCGACCCTCGCAGGCGGGCAGGCGACGGAACGCCACTACCACGCCGAGTGCGAGGAGATCTACTACGTCGTCGAGGGCTCGGGCGAGATGGAGCTGGACGGCGAGCGGCGTCCGGTCGGCATCGGCGACGCCGTCCTGATCCCGCCCGGTGCCCGCCACCAGATCCGCGCGGACGCCGACGGCCTGCGCTTCCTCTGCTGCTGCGCTCCCGCCTACCGACACGAAGACACCTTCTTCGACTAGTCCCGAACGTTTCAGGCGGGGTCAGACCCCCCATGGAAGTGTGTCGAGAGTGCGCCGAGACCGTGACGCCGGTGCGCAGGAACGGCTTGAAATCGAGGGCACGCATCCTGTGGACGGTTCGTCACGCTTCTGTACGGGGTCAGACCCCCTACAGAACCGTCACGGATCTGCGCCAACTTCTGCGCCGCCGGCTGCGCGTGGGCCGGCCGGCGGTTGGGGCGGGGGCGTGTGGGTAGGGTTGGGCCGATGAGACGCGTGACGATCGGCCTTCAGGTGATTCCCCAGCACGGTGACTTCGAGCAGATGAAGCGCGCCTGGATCGAGGCCGACGCGATGGGCGTCGACCGGATCTACAACTGGGACCACTTCTTCCCGCTGAGCGGCGACCGGAACGGCAAGCACTTCGAGTCGCTGACCGTCCAGGCGGCGATGGCGGCGCTGACCACGAACGCCGAGATCTCGTCGCTCGTGATCTGCAACTCGTACCGGAACCCGAACCTGCTCGCGGACATGGCGCGCACGATCGACCACATCTCCGGCGGGCGATTCGTGCTCGGAATCGGCTCGGGCTGGTTCCAGCACGACTACGACGAGTACGGCTACGAGTTCGGCACCGCGGGCAGCCGCCTGCGCGACCTCGACCGTGCCCTGCCGATCATCAAGGCCCGCTGGGAAAAGCTGAGCCCTCCCCCGCTCCGGCGCATCCCGATCCTGATCGGCGGCAGCGGCGAGAAGGTGACGCTGCGGATCGTGGCCGAGCAGGCCGACGAGTGGCACACCTTCGGCGACGCCGGCGCGCTCGCGCACAAGTCGCGCGTGCTCGACGACTGGTGCGAGAAGGTCGGCCGCGATCCGAAGGAGATCGTCCGCTCGACGACCATCTTCTCCCAGTCGCGCGGCGAGCAACGGGACGGCGAGAAGCTGATGGAGCTCGGATTCACCGACTTCGTCGTCAGCGTCCAGGGGCCCGACTGGGATCTGAAGGAGCTGGAGCAGGCGCTGGCCTGGCGGGACGGCCTCGGCTAGAGCCGCGCCAGAGCACGGTCACCGTCAGCGTGGCCGCCAGCACCGAACCGGCCAGGCCGAGCGCGAGATCGCCCAGCGTGTCGGTGTAGGCGGTTCGCAGCTCGGACGAGTGCCGGATGAACGTCCAGTATTCGACGAGCTCCCAGAGGATCGCTGTGACCGCCCCGAAGCCGAACTGCCAGGCCCCACGCATCGAGGCGCCTCTCGGGCAGGCGCACGAGCAGCTGTCCGAAGCCGGCAACCAGAATTGCCCAGTTGACGAAGTGGTTCGCGTCGTCCCACCACCCGATCGTGTCGTAGAGGTTGAGGGCGTTGCCCGCGGTGTCGATGAGGAACGGGAGGCCGATGAGGATGTCGAGGACGTACGGATACGCAACCCGGCGGCGGCGCCCGGTGAACCACCACGCCACCGGCACGACCAGAATCGCCAGCGGGTACGCGATCGCGCGACCGGTCATCGCCTTCCCGGCGAACTGCGGCAGATCCGGCCGCGCGACGGCGAGGATCAGCAGCGAGACCACCGCGACCTTCACCGCAACGTCGAGCACCAGTAGCGTCCGCGCCTGAACGTGACGATTCTCCTGCGCCTCGTTCCGATCGCGTGCGCGCTCGCCCTCGCGCCGGCGGCGGGGGCCGCGGTCGTCGCCTACTCGGCCGCGCAGAGCATCCCTGCCTCGGGCCGCCTCCCCCAGGGCGGCACCCCGACGGTGAGCCTGAACGCGGCGATCGGCGAACGCGAGGGTGCGTGGCTCGTGGCGACGGAGGCGCACACGGTCTCGGCCACGATCGACGCCCAGGCGCTCGGCCCGCTGAAGGCGCAGCTCTTCTTCGGTCACTTCGTCTCGTTCGGCACCCGTGCCGTCCCGGACGCGCTGCTTCCGTGGAGCGGCTCACCCCGGCAGACGGAGCAGCCGAACCAGCCGCTCTATCTCCAGGTGCTCGTCCCGCCCGACGCCCGTCCGGGCAACTACACGGCAACAGTCACCGTCACGGCCGACGGCAGGCCGACGCCGATCCGCGTCTCGATCCGCGTCTTCTACGTGCAGCTGCCGGCTCCATCGGCGATCCAGGGCAACCTGCTCACGTCCTTCCACGTCGTACCCCAGTCGTACGTGTCGAAGGTCGACCAGCTCTACCGCCTGGGCTCGAACGCGGCTCGCTCGGCCGCGAACGCGAAGCTCTTCTCCTTCCTCGGCGCCTACCGGATCTCGCCGGCAGGCTGGGGCTTCGGCGAACCGAGGTCGCGCGCCGGCTACTCGTCCTCGCCCAAGTGGTGGCTCGACTCCGCCGGGAACATGGTGAAGCAGAGCCCGGCGTCGTTCGCGACGCTGCGCATCCCGATCTCGAACCAGCGGGCGAGCGCGGGCAACCGGATCGCCGGGATCTCGCCGTTCGAGCTCGACTCCTGGTGCGACTACCTGCGCAGCGTGCGCGGATTCTGGGATGCGCACGGCTGGCTCGACGGCCACCTCTCGTACCTCTACACCCTCGACGAGCCCGGCCTCGAAGGCATGCGGCTGGTCGCGCAGCAGGCGGCCACCGCCCACCGCTGCTGGGCCGGGTCGAACATGCTGGTCACCGGCAACCCCACCAGGAGCAACCGCTTCCTCTGGGACGGGAAGGCAGGCGACGACGCCGACATCTGGGCGGTGCTCTCGCGCCGCTACTACGGCCGGTACGGCGACCCGCGCGGGAAGCTCGCGACGATCGCACAGGCGCGGAGAGCCGGCAAGATGATCTGGTCGGTGACCTACAGCGGCGTCGGCGGAAGCCCCGGCTACAGCGCCGCCGAACCGCTCTCCGACCCGCGCATGTTCCTGCTCTGGAACGCGCTCGAGGGCATCCAGGGCACGCTCTACGGCCAGGGGCTGACCTCGTACACCACCGGCAACCCGCTCGACGCGGTCGCGGCGAACGGCGAGTCGGTGCTCGTCTACCCCGGCGCCGACGGGCCGGTGGCGAGCGCGCGCCTCGAGCAGATCCGCGACGGCATCGAAGACTGGGACCTGCTCGACGTCGTTCGCCGCAAGCGCGGGCCGGCCGCCGTGCGGGCGATCCTCGGCAAGGCAGGCCTGTTCAGCGTCACCGGCCAGAGGGTCGAGCTCGCCTGCACCGTCGGCTGCGAGCTCCACGGCTCGACGCGCTTCTCCTGGCCGCACTGGTCGCACGACGCCTCCGCGGCCCAGAGGATCGAGGCCGCCCACCTTCAGGCGCTCCGCGTCGCGGCCGGCTAGTCGCCGGCGGCCGCCGCCCGCTCGACCAGCTTCGGCGGCGCGACCGCGGCAAACGCGTCCTCGACGATCCCGGCCAGCTCGTCCCAGTCCAGCCCGCGGTCGAGCCGGACGCCGAGCCAGCCGCGATGCCCGACGTAGGGTGGGACGAAGAACCGCTCGGGATCCGCCTCGACCAGCATCGCCTGCAGCCCCTCGGGCGCCGCGCACCAGATCGCGAAGCGCCCGTCGCCGTGATGGTCTGTCAGCACCATCACGAACGCGCGCTTGTCGCGGACGAAGAAGGTCGGCGCGCCGTGCGAGAGCCGCTCGTTCGTCTCCGGGAGCCCCAGGCAGATCCGGCGGATCCGCTCGAGCGTGCGCTTCCGTCCGCGTGCGTCCACCGCCGCGCATTCTCTACCCTTCCGCACATGGCCGACCTGCCGCTGACCGGAGGCTGCCTCTGCGGAGGCGTCCGATACGAGCTGGCGGAGGTGCCGGTGGTCGCGGGCTACTGCCACTGCACGCGTTGCCAGCGTCGCACCGGGAGCGCGGCTGCCTGCTCTGCCCTGATCGTGCCGGGCTCGATGCGAATCACCCAGGGCGAGGAGCTGCTGGGGTCGTTCGACCCGCCCGACGGGTGGTCGAAGGTGTTCTGCTCGGCCTGCGGCGGCGCCCTCTGGGCGCAGAGCAACGACGACCCCGGCCTTCGCAACGTCCGCATGGGCACCTTCGACGGCGACCCCGGACTCGCGCCCTCCTACCGCCAGTTCACGGCCTACGCGGCCGCCTGGGAGCCGATTCCCGACGACGGCCTGGCCCGGTATCCCGATCGGCGGCCGCCGTCGTGACGCCGCTCCACGTCACCGACCCGACCGTCGTCCCCGGTGTCGGCGCGAAGGTGATCCGCGAGCTGGTCGGCAACGCGAGCACCGGCACGGACACGCTCAGCGTCGCCCGGATGACGAGCCCGCCCGGCTGGGAGGAGCCCGCCCAGACGCCCGGGTTCGACGAGGTCACGGTCGTCCTCGACGGCACGGTCGTGGTCGAGCACGACGGCGGCTCGATCACCGCGAAGGCCGGCGAGGCGGTCCTCGCCCGCGCCGGAGAGCGCGTCCGCTACTCGACGCCCGAGGGCGCCGAGTACGTCGCGATCTGCGTCCCGGCGTTCGCGCCGGACACGGTTCACCGCGAGCAGTAGCGTCGTTTCGTTTCACCCCGGCGGGAACAAGCCCGAGTGGGCCGTGATGCGCCCCCGGCGCCGCGTTTGCCCTCGCGTCGTTCGGGCTAAGCTCCCCGGCATGTGCCGGAACATCAAGACGCTCCACAACTTCGAGCCGCCGACGACGCGCGAGGAGATCGACGCCGCCGCCGTCCAGTACGTGCGCAAGGTGAGCGGTATGCAGAAGCCGTCCCAGGCGAACGCCGAGGCGTTCGACCGCGCGGTCGAAGAGGTCGCCGCGGTCACGCAGCGGCTCCTCGACAGCCTGGTCACGTCGGCTCCGCCGCGCGACCGCGAGGTCGAGGCCGAGCGGCGCCGCGCCCGCGCAGCCGTTCGCTTCGGCACGGCCGCCTAGATGCGCTTCCGCCGCGGCGCGACGCTCGATACGGGCCAGGTCACGGATGCCCGCGGGCGGCCGAGCGGCCTCGCGCTCGGCGGTGGCGCCGGAGGCCTCGGGATCGTCGGGGTGCTCATCTTTCTCGCGATCACGCTGCTCGGCGGGAACGGCGGCGGCCTCGGACAGCTCGGGGCGCTCGACGACCAGTCGGTCGGCCAGGGCAACACGCCGTCAGAGATCAAGCAGGACTGCCGCACCGGCGAGGACGCCAACACCCGCGACGACTGCCGGATCGTGGGCGTCGTCAAC
>Ga0070684_100001633_pt1 | contig 16228 bp, 12 predicted proteins | sample KBSC723LmetaG_FD_65653 | JGI IMG/M metagenome (GOLD analysis project Ga0070684, IMG submission 65653) | Corn rhizosphere microbial communities from Kellogg Biological Station, Michigan, USA - KBS C7.2-3L metaG | ecosystem: Host-associated > Plants > Roots > Rhizosphere ...
ACAACCAGCACCGCCCCTGCCTCCACCATCACCTGGAAACTCGACCCCGCGCACTCGAGCGCCGAGTTCAAAGTGAAGCACATGATGATCTCGAACGTGAAAGGCAGCTTCAATGGCCTTTCGGGCACCCTCACAGAAGACACCGTCGACCCCACGCGCAGCACCGTCGAGGCCTCGATCGACATCGCTACCCTCAACACCGGCGACGCGCAGCGCGATGCCCATCTAAAGAGCGCGGACTTCTTTGAGGCCGAAAAACACTCGACTATGACGTTCAAATCCACGCGGGTACAAAAGAAGGGCGAAGGCGAATACGCGGTCACCGGTGACCTGACCCTGCACGGCATTACAAAGCCCGTTACATTCGCCGTCGAAGGCCCGAGTGCGCCAGGCAAGGACCCTTGGGGCAATACCCGCATCGGCCTCTCTGCTACGGGCAAGATCAACCGCAAGGATTTCGGCTTGAGCTGGAATGCGGCCCTGGAAACAGGCGGCGTCCTCGTGGGCGAAGATGTCCAGATTTCGCTCGACGTTCAGTTCGTCAAAGCCTGAGCCACGGGAACCAGCCCGATAGAGGATTCATTGGCGTGGGGTTTGCGATCCTTCGCTTTGTGAAACGGCATCCTGAGGTGACCGTCTCTCCGCCGGTAAACTGAAGTCAGGCATGGTTTCCCCCCACTCGAAGGAAGCAATTCTGATTCACTTCTCCGGGCACGACGCGCCCGGGCAGACCGCTGCGCTAACCGGCATCCTCGCGCACCACGACGTTCGCGTCCTCGACGTGGGCCAGGCCGTGGTGCACGAATCCCTGGCGCTGGGCATTCTGGTTGAGACAGCACCCGATGCGTTTGCCGCGGCAAAGGCGGAGCTGACCGAGCGCGCTCACGCACTTGGCCTGCAGGCTCGATTCCGCGTCGTCCGCCACGGAGAGCTCGAGCACTGGGCCCACTCCGCCGGCCGCCACCACTTCATCATCACCGTGCTCGGCCGTGCCATCACTGCCTCGCAACTGGCGCGTGTCAGCGGAATCCTCGCGCTCCATGGCATGAACATCGAGCGCATCGACCGCCTCTCCCGCCGCCTGTCGCCAGAGGATTCCGCGGGGAACGCCTGCGTCGAGCTTGCCGTCTGCGGAGACCCGGCCAATGAAGCGCCCATGCGCGCCGCGTTCCTCGCTGCCGCGCAGGAGCTCTCGATCGACATCGCCTTCCAGCGCGAAAGCATCTTTCGCCGCAACCGCCGGCTATTCGCCTTCGACATGGACTCGACCTTGATTCAAGGCGAGGTGATTGACGAACTGGCTCGCCTGGCCGGCGTCGGCGAGCAGGTCTCCCGAATCACTGAGGCCGCCATGCGCGGCGAGCTCAATTTCGATGAGAGCTTCACTCGCCGCGTGGGTCTGCTCAAGGGCCTGCGGGCCGAGCGCGTGCACACGTTGCTCGAAAGCATCCCGCTCATGGAAGGCGCGGAGCGGCTTATCCGCACCCTCAACCTGCTGGGTTATAAGACCGCCATCCTTTCGGGTGGATTCACGTTCTTCGCCCGGGATCTGCAAGGGCGCCTGGGCATCGACTACGTCCACGCCAACGAGCTTGAGATCGCGGACGGCGTCGTCACCGGGCGCGTGCTCCCGCCCATCATGAATGGCGGGCGCAAAGCCGAAAAGCTCGCTGAAATTGCATACGCCGAAGGCTTTTCGCTGGAACAATGCGTGGCCGTGGGCGACGGAGCCAATGACATCCCCATGCTCAACCTGGCGGGAATGGGCATTGCTTATCGCGCCAAGCCCCTGGTCCGTGAAAGGGCAGGTCAGTCGATCTCTTCTCTCGGACTCGACGGCCTGCTCTACCTGATCGGCGTACGCGATCGCGATCTGCCCATGCACGAACCCGCCTCCTCCGGCGAGTCCCGTTAGCGTCACGCACTCCCCCTTTTCGTGTTATTTCCCCGGACCTCTCGCCACCCCTACATTCGACGGGAGACCATACCGGCGGAATCTTCCCTTATCCGAACACCGAACCCTCGCGCAACGGTGACGGAATGACATTGAGTTGACATTTCTGCGACACCCCTTTGTGCCGGCCGGTCTAGTTTGGGTCCACAAGCCGGAGTCTTCCCTGTTGAAGCACAAACAACTACGTTCGCAGATCTTGACGGCGGTGATCGCTTGCGCGATTGTTCTCGTGTCTCCGGCAGCCTTCGCACAATCCGTTTCGGGAACAATCCTGATCAAAAAGCGGCTGACCAAGCCGCGCGTCACAGCCTCGGTTCCCATGTATCAGCGGGGCCCCTCTGTCCAGCTTGGTGAGGATTCCGGCCAGAGCTCGCGCCAGGATCCAATCGCCTTCGAGCGTTCCCGCGTCGTCATCTATCTGGAATCCGGCCCACCGGACACGCAAACGGCTCCTGCGCAGGAGACCGAAGTGCGGCAGATGGATCGCAGTTTCATGCCCGACATCGTGGTTGTGCCCGCCGGCTCCACCGTGTCCTTCCCCAACATGGATCCCATCTTCCACAACATCTATTCGCTGTCGAAGGCGCGTTCGTTCGATCTTGGAAGCTACGACAAAGGGCAGACGCGAAAGGTGTCGTTCCCCAAACCAGGCATTGTTGAGGTGTACTGCCATCTTCATCCCAACATGGCGGCCACGGTGGTGGTCACGCCCAACCGGCGGTTTGCGCGGCCAGACAGCACCGGGCATTACAGTCTTGAAAATGTGCCGCCGGGGCGCTACACCATCGTTGCCTGGCATAAGACCGCCGGCTTCTTTCGCAAGACGATTGTCATTGGCTCATCGGAACAGGCGACAGCCGATTTCTTCATTCCTCTGGACATCGATTCGAAGCAGAAGGAACAAACCGCCGCGGCGGGAGGTGCGTCGCAGTGAAAACCCACCTGCGCACCCGCGCTTTCCTGCTCTGCTTTGTACCCTTCGCCGTGCTGCTGATGGGCAGTTTCTGGATGGTGCGCCAATTGGTGGACTCAGCCGTGCGCAACGGGTTGCGCGCCGAATTGCGGGAAAGGCAGGTGGCGCTCGCCACGGTCCATTCTGAAGGCGCCCTGCACAACAGCCGCTTTCTGCGCGTCGCCGGCGAAAACTCGGCGCTGAAGGCGGGCATGGTGCTGCTGCGGGCGTATCCCGGCAATGACAACGCACGCCGCACGGTGGAGGATCAACTTCTCGAACTGGGTGAGCGGATGGGCTTCGACCTCATGGTCGTATCCGGTCCCGACGGCGTCCCCATGGCCGGGGTCCTGCGGCAATCCCAATCGACAGGGGATCGCGGGCAGCTCGTGCCTCTTCCTCAGGCGAAACTGGAGGCGAAGCACGCAGGAATGCAGTTACTCGGTGGACGCCTGCTTGAAGTCGCATCCATCGGAGTCGACCAGGGCGAGGAAAATATCGGGCGCCTCGCGCTCGGCGAATTCGTCGACCTCTCCGGACTCACTACGCCGGTGGTGCTTGTGCACGACCGCCAGGTCGTAGGCTCGAACATCTCAACTGCTCTTGTCTCCCAGATGAAGAGCTCGCTTGCCGCCTGCGCGGAACCGGAATGCGATCTGCGCGTTGCCGGTCACGACTGGATCTCTCTGCCCATGGAGGCCTATGGCGACGGCTACACACTGCTGAGCCTTGAAGATGTGGACAAGGCGACTGCCCCTATCGAAGCGCGCCTCAATGTGCTGTTCGCCACCCTTGGCCTCGCTGCTGTGCTGGCGGCCCTGTTCTCGAGCTTCGGATCGTCGCGCTCCATTGCCCGGCCCATCGCCGCCGTCGTGGCCCACCTGCGCAACGCGGTAAGCACCGGCAAGCTTCCGCAAATCGAAGAACAGACTTCCTCCATCCTCGAGATTCGCGAACTGGCAGAGATCTACAACCGTGCCGCAGTGTCGGTGCGGGACTCCGGATTCCGGCTGCAGTCGGCATACCTCGAGTTCGTCGGCTCCCTCGCCAGCGCTCTCGACGCCCGCGATCCTTACACCGCGGGGCATAGCTGGCGGGTCAGCCAGTTCTCCAGCGCAATCGCTTCAGCCCTTGGACTCGCGCCCGAAGACATCGAGCGCATTCGCATTGGCGCGCTGCTGCACGACATCGGCAAAATCGGGATCGCGGACAGCGTGCTTCAAAAGCCCGGGCGCCTCACCGCGGAAGAATTTGCGCTGGTCAAGCAGCACCCCGTGATCGGGCGGCGAATCCTCGAGGGTGTGCAGGGCTTCGCCCCATTTCTGTCCGCGGTCGAACTGCACCACGAAAACTGGAACGGCACCGGCTATCCGCTCGGCCAGCGCGGAGAAGAGACCCCCATCGACGCGCGCATCATTCACGTGGCCGATGCCTATGACGCCATGACCACCGAGCGCTCCTACCGGCGCGGCATGAATGAGGCCAGCGCAGTCGATGAGCTGCGGCGAAACGCCGGCACCCAGTTCGATCCCGCCATCGTCGCTGTCTTTCTGGCTATCCCGCGGGAACATTCGGAGCCGCCACCGGTGTGGTTGCATGCCGCCGCGATCTCCGCTCCGGCGGAGGTCGTGACTCGATGATCCGCGGAGCACTGCTAGGCACCGCTCTTTTCGCCTGTGCTGCAATGATCCACGCCCAGGAGGCCGATTCAGGCATAGGATTGCGCGCCACCCTGACCACCCAGGCGGTTGCTTCAAATGAACTCACTGAAGCTCCGCGATCGGGGGCACCCATTGTGGCAGGCGGCCGCGCGATGGTCTACCCCACCATCAAATTCAATCGAACCCTGTATGTCACGGCGGCGCTGCAGGCAGTCACCCGCCCTTACTATTTCGACGATCTCTCCACCATCGGCTACGGCGCTTATGCAAGAGTGCTGCAGGCCACGCTGAATTACTCGCGCGTGTCGCAGGATGGTTCCGTGCTGCTGCGCGCCGGGCAGATGTCTTCGGCGTTCGGATCGTTCCTGCTTCGCTACGACGATCTCGACAACCCGCTGGTGGGCCTGCCCCCGGGCTATGGATACTACTACGCACCGGTCGGACTGCTCGGGGTGGCGGGTGCGCAGATCGACGCCACGCGGGGCAAGATCGATGCCCGCCTTCAGTTCGCCAATTCATCGCCAGCCAATCCTCGCAGCATTTTCGACGGCGACCAGTATGGAAATTGGGCGGGCGGCGGCGGATATACCATCCGTCAGGGCTTGCGCGTGGGAGTCTCGGGCTATCGCGGCCCGTACCTCGACCGCCATTATGCGTTCTTCACTCCTGGCGAAGCCAACCCCGATACCTTGCCGGCGCATGCAGTGGGTGTCGATGGGGATTGGGCCCATGGGCACACCCACGTCTGGATCGAGATGCAGCGGTTCGTCATGCCCTATACCGCGATTCCGAACTTCCGGCAGTCCACTGCGTATGTTGACCTGAAACGTGTGCTTGGCCCGCGCTGGTTTGTCGCCGGACGCTATGGCTATAACAGCACCTCGGCCACCGGCATCGCACATTCCATCGAAACTGCCGTGGCGTTCCGGCCCAATCGGCTCCAGCTTGTCAAGGCCGGCTACCAGGAGCAACTGCACAGTTCTCCCACAGAATCCGACGACCACAGGTTTGCCATCCAGCTAATCACCAGCCTCGACAAATCTTTCGCGCGGAGCCGGTAGCAAGCGGGTGCCTGAATGCATTCCGCGGCCGAGCCGCAATGTGTCATGCTGGCATTACGATCACATTCCCCCTTTTCGGCCAGCAAGCACGGCGCTCGGAGGTTCAGTGCGGAAGCGGCGAGCTTCTTCCAATTCCAGTGGTTTTCGCAAGCTGCGCATGCTGCCGCTGCTTGCGGCCACTTACTTCATGGTCTCCGGCGGCCCCTATGGCCTTGAAGACATCGTGGGATTCGGCGGCTACACCTTCGCCCTGCTGCTGCTGCTTTTTCTGCCATTCTTCTGGAGCTTTCCGACGGCACTTATGCTGGGTGAGCTGGCGGCGGCCATCCCAGACGAGGGCGGCTTCTACGCCTGGGTACGAAGGGCCATGGGCCCCTTCTGGGGATTCCAGGAGGCGTGGCTTTCCCTGGCCGCCTCCGTCTTCGACATGGCTGTCTATCCGACAACGTTCGTGCTCTACCTGGGCCACCTTGCGCCCCCCCTGGTCGCGGGCCACCGCGCTCTCGCGCTGGAACTGATCGTCGTGGCGGCGTCCGTCATCTGGAATCTCTACGGCGCAAGTGCCGTCGGCGGAGGATCGATCAAGCTGTGGCTCATTGCAGTTTCGCCGTATTTCGTGCTGATTGGGTGCGCGGTGTACATGGGCCTTCGGGGTGTGCATAACGCCTATGGCGGGCATGCATCGATGGCGCCTCCAGCGAATCGCGATTTCGCGACCGCTTTCCTGGTTGCCATGTGGAATTACATGGGATGGGACAACGCCACCACAATCGCGCACGAGGTCGAGAATCCCCAGCGCGACTATCCCCGCGTCATGCTCACCGCCGCTGTCATGGTCATGCTGACGTATCTCACGCCGATTGCGGCAGTCGCATGGGCGGGACTTCCCGCCGGCCTCTTCTTCAGTACGGGCGCGTGGGTCGATGCGGGCCGAATTTTCGCAGGCGCCGGCCTGGCCGTGGCCATCGTGGTTGCGGGTTCGCTCGATGCGTTTGGAACATTCACTAACCTGACGCTGTCTTACACGCGCCTTCCCCACGCATTGGCCGAGGATGGCTTCCTTCCGGCGGCGTTCACCAAGCGGCTGAAGAACGGCGCGCCCTGGGTCGCCATTCTGGCGTGTGCCACCTGCTGGGCGCTGGCGCTGGGGCTGACTTTCGAGCGACTCATCACCATCGACCTGCTGCTCTGGGGCATGTCCATCGTGCTCGAGTTCCTTGCGCTCATTATTCTTCGCCGCCGCGAACCGACTCTCGTGCGTCCCTTCCGCATTCCCGGCCCCAACTGGGTTCCCATCGTCCTCGGCGTCTGCCCCACCCTCCTTATCGCGGTCGCTCTCTACCTTGCACGCGATGAAACTGCCGCACACATGTCTGCGCTCGCATTCGCCGTGCTGGTCGCCGCCGCCGGCATTCCCCTCTATGGCCTCGCATGGCTGCGCAAACGTCGATTTGCTCGTGAACCGGTGTCTGTGCCCGAGTCCTGAACTGCTCCGGCGGGACCGTTGCGGGTTCTCGAAGATCCGGAAAATGAAAGGTTTCAACAAACGCAACCGGATGAAGACTTGTACGCTCGGTTTCTCTAATATGCGCCCAACGCAATTGCATCAGCGATTCACGCTCTGGCGCGAACAAAGTGCCTGCCATGTTGACGAGCAATGTCCGTCCCGGAAAGCGAACCGGTGCTATGCTGAGTGAAAGCATTCATAATGGACGTGCTTTTCGGCTGCGGCTGGATGGGATATTTGCGCTTTGCAGGCTGCAAGCCGTCACAGTGAGGCACACGCATGGCGAACATGAAACAGATTGCCCAGCTTGCAGGAGTTTCGCTGGGCACCGTGTCCCACGTACTGAACGGAACCGTGAAAGTGCGGGAACCGCTGCGTAAGCGCGTTCTGGACGCCGTGCAAGCCACGAGCTACCAACCGAGCCAACTGGCGAGGGGCTTGCGCAAAGACAAGACGAATATCCTCGCCATGATAATTCCCGACATTCTGAATCCGTTTTTTCCGGGCGTCGTGCGCGGCGCCGAAGACGTTGCGTTTGCCAAGGGCTATCGTCTGGTTCTGTGCAATACGGACAACAACCATGAGAAGGAAATGGCGCACGTAAAGGCGCTGCAGGCATATCTTCCCTCGGGCCTGATCGTCATTCCATCCGATTTCAGCGAGCTCGCAGCGGAGACCGACACCTTTCGAAAAGCGGGATCCGCCGTTGTGTGTGTTGACCGCCGGCCTCGCAATTGGGAAGGCGACAGCGTAACCATCAACAATGCCGGCGGGGCGTTCGATGCCGCGTCATATCTGATCGGCCTGGGCCACCGCAGGCTGGCTGCGATCACCGGTCCCCTTCACCTGACCAACTCCCAGGACCGCCTCAACGGGTTTAAGCGCGCCTTGCGCCAGGCAGGCCTCGAGATTCCCGCAGGCTACCTGCAGGAGACGACATTCGATCGAGCCGGGGGCTACGCGAAGGCGAGAATCCTCCTCCGCATGGTGCCGCGGCCAACTGCAATCCTCGCTTGCAATGACATGATCGCCCTGGGCGCCCTGATGGCGATTCGGGAGGAGCGGTTGCGCTGCCCGGAGGATATTTCCCTGATCGGATTCGATGGTCTCGACCTGACGGAAATCACATCGCCGCAATTGAGCTCCGTTTATCAATCGCCATATCAGCTCGGAGCGGAAGCCGTGCAACTGGCCCTGGATCGGCTGGAACACCGGAGCGTCCCGCCGCGGCGCGTGGTGTTAAAGACGGAATTGAAGATTCGCGAATCGGTTGCACCCCCCGCACAGGCACAGAAAATGCGCGGTACGGCCTAGACAGATCAGTCGATCCCGGTGGTTCCAAGTGCTTGACAGCCCGCCGGACGGGATGTAGATTCGATCCGACAATGAAAGCTTTCAAAATTGCTTGCGGACGCCCCGGCTGACCTTGCGTGTGCGCTTGTCCGCCGCATAGAAGAGGACCCAAAAGTGAATCGACGCCGTATGTTGCAATTGATGACCGCGCCCGTAGCCGGAGCGGCCCTGAACAATCTTGTGAAGCCAGTTGCGGGAGCAGTGTTGCCGCCTCGCGCATTCGGCGATGCGTCGCAGGTTAGTCCTGCGACGGAGTTGACCCCGGCTTTGGACACCTACCAGAAGCTGCGCTTCGGCTGCTCCTTCCATTTCGGAATGCCAAATTTTACCGGCGACGACTACGACGTCGGCAGGGTTCCGGCATCTACCTACAATCCCACCCACCTCGATGTGCGGCAATGGATCAAGGTGGCTCACGATCTGGGCGCAAAATACGCGATCCTGGTTGCGAAGTACATGTCTGGATTCTGCCTCTGGCCAGCGAAGAACTACGACTACTCCGTTGCGAACGGCGGCAACAAGACCGACGTGGTGCGTGCGTTCGTCGACGCCTGCAATGAATTCGGCATCAAGCCGGGGTTTTATTACTGCATCCTCGATCCGCACAACGAAGGTACGTTCGAGAAGTTCAGCTGGGACTCGCTCATTTCAGATCGCTATTTCGACATCATCAAGATGCACATCACGGAACTGCACACGCTGTATCCGAAGACGTTTTACCAGCTTTTCGACATCACCTGGAAACTGAAGCCGGCGCAGCGGTCGGAGCTGTATCGTCTGGTCAAGCGCCTGAATCCGGACTGCATTATCGTGGACAACCAGGGTTTCAAGCAGAGCCGCGTGAATCAGGGCCGCACGTGCGAAGCGCCGAGCTGGCCGTGCGATGTGATCAACGGCGAGGACACGCTGCCTCCGCTCGAAGGCCACGATCCGCATGTGAAGTACGAGGGCAGGGAATACTACATGCCTTTCGAGACGTGGCTGCCGACCGGGCCGCTCTATCCTCCCATGCCGTGGATGCACACGTGGTTCTGGCATCCCTGGTACAAGACGCGGCCGGCGGACGTGATCGCGAAATCGTACAAGATCTGCATGGAGTCGAATGCGAACCTGCTGTTGAATCTCACGCCAGATAACACCGGCCAGCTTCCGGAGGAACAAGTGGCGACCATGCAGCGCGTCGCGGAACTGATCCACGCCTAGCAGCGAGCCAACTGCAAAACAGAAAAGCTCCCGGCGCCGGCTGGGAGCTTTGCTGTTTCAGACGGATCGCGAGAGGGTGATCCGAACAGAAAAATGGCGGCAACCGAGGGCTGCCGCCATTTTGCATCGACGAACTGTGCCTATTTGCCTTGCGAGACGACGCTGATGGCGAAGGGAGCCAGGGTGATCTGCTTGCCGCTGAGCGTCTCCTGGCGCGGAGCCTGCTCGCCCGACTTCTCGTCCACCGTCTGAGCGTGCAGCGAACCGCCACTGAATGCCGTCGACAGGTCCACGGTCAGCGCGTGATCGCTGCTGTTGACCAGCAGGATCTTGCGCCCCGCCCTGGTTACGGAAGCTTGCGCATACAGGTCAGAAGAGCCGGCCTGAGTGGCCACCAGTTTGTCGCCCGGACCGAAGTTGTGAGCGATGAGGTGCAGCGCCCAGTAGTGCGCATTTGGCTTGGCGGTTTCGTAATCGAACATGGAGATGGACGGGCACTGCGTACGGTAACCGATCATCTGAGACATGCTGAACACCGGCATGCCCGTATTTTGCGCCATGATGAAGTTGGCCGCCCAGTTGGCGCCTTCCGCGTTCCAATAGAGCGCTGGGTAAGCGGAGTAGGGTTCGTCGGCGCGGCAGGCTTCTTCGCCTTCCTTCACGTTCAGGAACGTGCCGAGTTCATCGATGCTGACCTTCGTCTTGGGAGACAACTCGTCGCGAAGCTTGATGACTTCTTTTGCCCGATCCGCGAGCGAGTTCACCGAGACCCCATCCGTCGGGCCGCTGGCCGGCGCCGTGAAGAACTTCTCCTGCCAGGTGGAGGGATCGTTTTTGGCCTCGACGTAGTTGTGGAACGTAAACCAGGCGATCGGCATTGTCCCCGGCTTGTGGTTCTTCATGTCGAGGAAGTATTTCGCCCAGGGAACCTCGGAGCCCGAGACTTCAGGCGCGAAGAACTGCACGTTGGGGTCGATCTTGTGGATGGCTTCGGTTACGGCGTCGTAGATTTTGGTGTACTGCTCCACGCTGATGCCGTTCTCAAAATCGGGCTCGTTGCAGACATCCCAGAACTCGATTTTGTAATGGTGGCCGGACTTGTGGAATTTGCCGAGTTCGTCAGTGAATCCGCCCTTGGTGTACCACTGGTAGATGCGGGCCTGGTAGTCGGCGAACTGCTTGCCACTGGGATCCTTCAGGTGCGACTTGTGGGTGCCGTCGGTGTAGGGGTAAAACGACGCGCCGGCTTCTTTGGGCAGCTCGAGAGTGGGGACGTCGAACATCCAGCGCGGGATGGTGCCCATATTGATGTGGCGCTTGCCGGACGTGTTCGCGTAGAAGTCCGCCATGAGCTGGTCCATGTAGGTGAAATTCCAGAACGTCTCGGTGGCCGTGGGCTCCTTCAGTTCCGGCACCGCCGTGTTGGTGATGGAGTACCAGAGCTGCAGGCGGGTGTCGTCGGTCTTCAGATCTTTGAGCGCGGCCCAGAACGGGTCGTGGATGGGGCTGTCACGCAAGCTGTACCTGTGATTGAGCATCTGCGTGGTGGGCACCGTGTCAGAGACGCGGGTAATGTTCGACCAGGTGACCTTGACGGATGCAGTGTCATGATCGGCGGCAAAGGCGGGAGCCGCCATTACTGCCAGGAGTACGGTGAGGAAAATTCCTTTGCCCATGCGCATTCGGCTTGCTTCTTTCCTGCCTGGCGGAGAGGTGCCCGAACCAGGTTCTCATCTGCGCGCGCTGCTGACCCCCGCAGGCGCGGTGAACGGGTATCCTGCGGCTGCGGGAGAGGTCGCCCGAGTCACATCACAGCCGCACAGAGGATCGAAACTCGACTAAAAGATGACGCCCTTCTTGAAAATCAGACAGCCGTATGGCCGCGACTCGGTGGTGTAGACGATGGCGTAGGCCTTGCGCGCCCGGTCATAGAAATCGTGGCGCTCGATCCCTTCCATTGGCACGTGTTTGCCTTCCATCCGGTCGATCACTGCCTGACAGTCCTGCTGTACCTGCGGCACCTCATCGGGTGCGTGTACCTGCATCATCCGTTGCGCGGGATTGTCCACAAAGGTGTCAAGGGGCATGAGGTGCAGGCACGCCTCGACTGCGGCAGGAAGATCGGCGCCGTCGAGCCGCACAAGCCTTTGCGCGTGGGAAACGGCGGGAAAGTTGCGGTCCACGATGGCGATTTCGTCGCCGTGACCCATCGATGCCAGAACATGCAGCAGTTCCGGAGTATGCAGAACACCCAACGTCTTCAACATAAGCGCGTATCCTTGACCCGCAATCACGAAAAAAAGCGCTTGCGCTCCGGCACTCAAGCCTTCGGCCTGCGGGAAAGCCGGAGTCTGGTGCCGCTCATAACAACAACATGGGTCCGGGGCAAACTATGCCCGGAGCAGGAGCGCCGGAGGCGTGGCCGTCCCTCGCGGGCAAGCCGCCCCAGCACCCAACCTTGAATGCTTTCAAAGATCAGAGCAACGTTACCCGCAAACGGCAACCGTGTCAAGATGCTCGCGAAGCGATTCGCACGCATGGCGGGGCGCGCTCGCCGTTCTCTGGACTAAGTTTCTTCGCACGGGAACCGCAGATTTATCGGCTTCGCAGGCGCGCCGCCTCTCTGCTGAAGAACCTGTTCCTTGACAACGTTTAGAACCTGCCCCTACACTTCGTCAGATTCGCTCTTGAAAGCTTTCACGCCGCGCCGTGCCATTTGCCGGGACGCCCGTTGCCGGTCCCGCGCTGCGCAGCCTCAAGGACGATTCCACGAGCAGTAAGGAAGGCAGGACGACCCCGTTATGATGCTTGTTCATTCGTACCCATTGGCCGTGACCCTGTGCGTGCTCACCATGATCTGTTGGGGGTCGTGGGCAAACACGCTCAAGATGGAACCGCGGTCCTATCCGTTTTCCCTCTTCTACTGGGACCAGGCGATTGGATACGTCGGGCTGGCTCTCGTCGTGGGGCTCACATTCGGCTCCATGGGTTCAGAGGGGCGCGGCCTGATCGAAGATCTGCGGCAGGGATCAGTCAACAGTTATGAGTGGGCGCTGCTTGGTGGCGTGGTCTGGAATCTCGCCAACGTTCTGTTCATGGCTGCGCTTGACCTGGCCGGCATGGCAGTCGCGTATCCCATCGCCATCGGGATCGCATTGGTCGAAGGCGTGCTGATCAATTATTTCTTCGAGCCAAAAGGCAATCCGCTGCTGATCTTCGGCGGCGTAGCCCTGATCATGCTGGCCATCATTCTCGACGGCCTGGCGTATCGCAATTGCCAGAAGACCAGCAGCGAACCCGGACAACTGGTCAAGGGCATTTCCCTGGCTGTCAGCGGCGGCATCCTGATGGGCCTGTTTTACTACCTGGTGCAGCGCTCGGTTTCGCCTGACTTCAATCATCTGACTGACGGGCGCTTCGGGCCCTACGCGGCCGTCCTCGTCTATGCGGTCGGAGCGTTCCTGTCGAACGTGGTGTTCAACACGTACATGATGCGCCGGCCGATCAAAGGGGCCACGGCCACTTACTCCGACTACTTCAAAGGCGGGCTGATGAAGTGCCATTTGATCGGCATCCTGGGCGGCCTCATCAACGGAGTTGGCGTGATGTCCAACTTTGTCGCTTCAAAGGAAGCCAGCCCGGCGATCGCCTACGGGCTTGGCCAGGGCGGCACCATGATCGCGGCCATCTGGGGCGTGTGCATCTGGAAGGAAACCAAGGGAGCTTCAAGAGCGACGCAGTGGATGATCACCGCCATGTTCGTTTGCTTCCTTGCGGGGCTCCTGCTGCTCGTTACGTCGATGCTGCAATAACGGGCGCGGGAATCCGGCGGCGATTCTCCGCGCAGGCATTGCAGCGGCGATGACCGGCTGCGCCGCACGCCGCTGCGTTTCGATTGGGAGCGAAACAAGTGGATCGAAGGACATTTCTGCGCAGTTCCGCGGCGCTGGCGGTGGCGTCCGCCGCGGGTGAGCTCAAGACCGTGGCGCAGCAGGACGCGCCTCACGCCGAGCACCCCATGGCGCCCCCGGTTGTGAATCAGGCAGTCGCCGGCGACCTGAAGCCCTTCACGTGGGAAGCCGCCGGCCTGCTTTTTGGATTCGAATTTGCCGGCAACCGTCTGCGTTTTCGCAATGTGCTCCCACAGGGCGTGGCTGCCATCGACGGAGTGCCCGCACCGGCGGAGATGTCGGGGCTTGAAACGTCGCTCCATTGCACGGGCGAAGACGTTCCCGATCACCACGGCGCAAAGTTCAGCGGCGCATACCCTGGCTGCCGGATTGTGTTCGCGGGCAAGCACGAGGAGACAACGCCTCGCGGAAAACAACTCGTCCTCAGGCATCGCGATGAGGTCACCGGCCTCGAGATCGAATCTGTCTATGTCAGCACAGGCGACATCGCGGTGGTGCGGCGTTTCACGCGCATCCGGAACACAGGAGCGCGCCCGGTTGGTATCGAATATGTCAGCTCTGCGATGCTCAACAACTTCGCGAACCCCACTTCGTTTCAGCAGGATCTCGTGCTGCATTTTGCCTTCAATTCCTGGCAGGCAGAGGCGCAATGGCGCTCTGTTCCCCTGGCAGAGGCGGGCCTCGTGCAGAACGGCAATTTCAGCGTCTCCGGCGCGTCGTTCACTTCGGTGGGGAGCTGGCCTTCCGAGCGTTACCTTCCCATGGCGATGCTTGAGAACAAGCGCGCGGGCGTCACATGGTTCTGGCAGGTGGAGCACAACGGATCCTGGCATTGCGAGATCGCACAGACCGGCGCCCGGTCACTCTATGCCTATCTTGGCGGTCCCGATGCGCAGCACGCGCAGGCCTGGAAGCAGCTCAACGCCGGCGAAGAATACGAGACGGTTCCGGTTGCGGTCGGGTGCGTGCAAGGCGGGTTCGAGCGAGCCGTCGCGGAACTCACCCGCTACCGCCGCGCAACCCAGTTGCACCCGCGCTCCGATACACGCGATTGCCCGGTGGTGTTCAACGATGTGATTGCGCTCCAGGGCGACCAATCGACCGCCGGCGAGATGCCGCTCATCGACGCAGCGGCCTCTGCCGGATGCGAAGTCTACTGCATGGACGTTGGCTGGTGCACGCGCCCCGGCGAAAACTGGTGGAATCCCGTGGGCGACTGGGTTGCCGATGAGAAACGCTTCCCGGGCGGATTGCGGAAGCTGACCGATTCCATTCGTGGCAAAGGCATGGTGCCCGGATTGTGGATTGAGCCGGAGGTTGCCGGCCTCTGGACCTCCGTCGCCAGGCGGCCCGATAGCTGGTTCTTCATGCGACACGGCCGTCGCATCATCGATCACACGCGTTATCAGCTCGACTACCGCAATCCGGACGTGCGCGCCTACATTGATCGCGTATTCGACCGCCTGGTGCGCGAATATGGCATCGGCTACATCAAGCTCGACTACAACATCAATGCGCACGAGGGCACAGAAACGGGCGCAGAGAGCTTCGGCCAGGGACTGCTTGGGCACAATCGCGCCTTCCTGAGTTGGCTCGATGCGTTGCTCGACCGCTATCCCGACCTCACTCTGGAAACCGTCGCAAGCGGCGGCATGCGGATGGATCACACCATGCTGTCTCGCGCGCAACTCCAGTCCATCAGCGACGCGGACGATTATCGCGCCTATGCCTCGCTTGTGCCCGGGTGCAGCGCAGCGCTTTTACCGGAACAGATGGGCGTCTGGTCGCAGCCACAGGAAGGGCGCGGTCCCGATGCGGCGAGCTGCAACATGGTCAACGCGATGCTGGGACGGATCCACCAGAGCGGCTTTATCAATCGGCTTGCGCCCGCCGAACTCGCCCAGGTGCGAAAGGGCATTGCCGTCTACAAGAACAGGATTCGCCGCTACATTCCGCGATGCACCCCGTTTTACCCCCTCGGCATGGCGGACCTCACCGCGCCCGAACGTCCTTCAGCTCTGGGCATGCGCTCACCAGAGAAAACACTTGTCGCGGTGTGGAGACGCAATGGTCCGGAGAAGATCACGTTGCGCGGGGTCGCTGAGGATCTTCAGGTTCTCTATCCATCAGACCTGGAGATTCGAGTAACCCCGGACGCGCAGGCCACAACCGTTGAGTTTCCGCGGCCTTTCATGGCATGCATTCTGAGCAGCTAATGGGCAAGCGGGACAAACAGGCATGGGAAACATCTGGCGGCAAATTCCTTGACATCGTTTGCAATGCGGGGGTACATTGGCTCATCGCATGAAACGTTTCAATAGTTCGTGCCCGACCGGCTTGGCGCCCAGGCGCCTAAGCCTTGAAGAACCTCCTGCGAATCATGGTCGCTCAGAAGTGGGGTTCGCCATCAGTGCAGCCCTCATACCAGATATGTGGATGGCATATGCGTAAACCGATCGTTGTGGTAGGCAGCATTAATCTCGACCTCGTGTCCAAAGGGAAGAACATTCCGGCGCCGGGAGAAACCGTGCGCGGCGAGTCTTTCAACACCTTTCACGGGGGTAAGGGCGCGAACCAGGCAGTCGCGGTCGCACGCCTGGGTTATCCCGTGGCCATGATTGGCAAA
>Ga0070684_100001635_pt1 | contig 16223 bp, 13 predicted proteins | sample KBSC723LmetaG_FD_65653 | JGI IMG/M metagenome (GOLD analysis project Ga0070684, IMG submission 65653) | Corn rhizosphere microbial communities from Kellogg Biological Station, Michigan, USA - KBS C7.2-3L metaG | ecosystem: Host-associated > Plants > Roots > Rhizosphere ...
GAAATCGCCAGTGCGCTGGCAATCTCGCAGAATACAGCAGCATCGCGGTACCGCTATGCCTTGACCAATCTGAAGAAAACCTTGCAACCACACAATGAACGATCTTTCCGAGCTTGAAAAGGAACTGAGAAAGCTGCGTCCAGCGCCGCCGTCGCCAGTGCTTTTCGAGCGGGTAGGGGAAGCTCTTAAAAATTGTCGGCCATCTGTGTCAGACGCCAAATGGAAGCGATGGCGTTTCACAGAAACGCCCTACAATTGGTGGTCGTTAGGCTTTGGCTTGGCTGCTGCCGCGGTTTTGATTTTGTTTGCGGCTGTTACGATGGAGCGTCGGCACGAGCAGCAACAAATTGTCGCGCAAAATTCGTCTGCGCCCGAGACACGACCGGTCCCCCTTGGAACGAAACGATCGATATCTCCCGGCAGATTCGTTCCCGCCGGTGGGACGAATCTCGTTTATAACACTCGGGACGAAGGTTTGCACTTTGCTGACGGCTCAGAACGGCCGGTGCGACGTGTTCGCTACAACACGCAACAAACGTGGCGGTGGCGCAATCCGAAAACCGGTGCCTCGCTTCGTGTCTCGTATCCCAGCGAGGAAGTCGTGCTCATCCCAGTTTCGGGTCAATGACTTAACAAAACAGAACTATGAAAATGAAATCCGTATTCACCATCACAATCATCGCGTTGTTGCCGTTCGCAGCATTCGCACAAACACCGCCTGCGCCGCCGCAGCCGCCACAGCCGCCGCAACCGCCGCAACCACCAGGAATGCCAGGACATCACGAACCAGGAATGCCGGGTCATCATGAAAAACGGCCAAAGGTTCCGGTCACCTTTCTCGGTGTGGACACATCGCAGGTGCCTGCGGTCGTGAGTGATCAGCTGGGCCTGGCAAAAGGCTTCGGACTCGTTGTCGATTATGTAGAGCCGAACAGTCCCGCTGCTACTGCTGGCGTTCAACAGAACGACATCCTCAAAATGCTAAACGACCAAATTCTCATCGAGCCGAGTCAATTGCGAAAGCTCCTGCAAACTTTCACCGACGGGACGGAAGTGACGCTTACTGTTTTGCGCAAGGGACAGGAACAAAAGCTGACCGCTAAGCTTTCCAAGAAAGAAGTGTCGCAGCGAAATAGTGCCTTTCCCGGAGGCAATCACGATTGGCATTGGGATTTCGATGCCAGAGGTGACCTCGACGAGCAAATGCGAGACCTCAAGGAACAACTCCACGAGCAACTCGGCAATCAACGCGGCATCGTTCGCGAAGCGGTGACGCAGGCTCACGAAGCTGCCAGACGCGCGCGTGATGACGCCCGTCGTGCAGCCGACCAGTTACGGATCTTTTTCGAAGACGACGGCGCGGTTAAGACCAGCAAGATCGATTTGGGCAAAGCGCAGGTTGTTTTCTCGGACGACAAAGGCGAACTCAAATTGGCGAACGTCGACGGAAAAAAACTGCTCACAGTGAAAGATCCTCAGGGCAAATTGGTTTTCAGTGGTCCAGTCGAAACCAAGGAAGATCTCGACAAGATGCCGGCCGACGTGCGTGAACGTTACAACCGATTACAACAAAATGACTTGCCCACAGTCAGGCCGCGATCCGACACAGAGAACGCGGACGAAGCCGACACGGACGACGCAGATGACCAGGATGACGATGACAACGACGACACTGGTGACGTATCTCACGTTTCGTTTCAATCGTCTCCCCGCGAGATGATTCCGCAATCAATCTCGTTCTGACGTTGGCGTCCGACAGAGACGCGCTGCGAACGAATAGTTTGAGACGGCGCCCGCTGCAGCGCAGCTGCTGGAAGGATTGTAATGGTATTTTTCTTGCCGCTTGCCGCTCGCGTGCTTATAAGGAACGCGCGTGACGCTGCGACTTTTGTTGCTCACCGGAATCATTGCGTTCGTATCTCCGCTGTTTGCTCAAACGTCGTCGCCCGCGGCCGCGCCGTCACTCGAGCAACGCGTAGCTGATCTTGAAGCATACGTAACCAATTCGCCGCGCGGGGTGGATGCCGGTTCGGCAAGCAGCTCGAACATCTCCACGCCTGGTCCGAGTTACAACGCGTGGATGATGACGTGCGCCGCGCTGGTGCTCTTTATGACGTTGCCAGGCCTGGCGCTCTTCTATGGTGGGCTGGTTCGGGCAAAAAACGTTCTGTCCGTACTGGCGCAATGTCTCGGCATAGCCGGACTGGTCACCATACTTTGGTGGGCCGTGGGGTATTCGCTTGTCTTTTCGCGGGGGTGTCCTTTTATCGGCGGCTTAAAGTTTTCATTTCTGCACGGGGTCGATGCGCGACCGAACGCTGACTATTCCTACTGGGTTTCGCAGAATGTTTTCGCGATGTATCAACTGATGTTTGCCATTATTACGCCTGCTTTAATCATTGGCGCGATTGCGGAGCGGATGAAGTTTGCGGCGGTGCTTGTCTTCGTAGTCCTTTGGATGTTCCTCGTCTATTTCCCGATCGCACACATGGTCTGGGGAATTGACGGCTGGATGAATGGCGTCTGGAATCCTAAGGCAAAAATTACCGCGATCGATTTCGCTGGCGGAACTGTCGTTCACATGAGTTCAGGGTGGTCAGCGCTCGTGCTTTGCGTTCTTCTTGGACACCGGCTCGGATTCAGAAAGGAAATCATGGCGCCGCACAGCATGGTGCTTTGCATGGTGGGAACTGGTTTGCTGTGGGTCGGCTGGTACGGCTTTAACGCGGGCAGTGCCCTCGCGCCGGATGGAATTGCTGCAAACGCATTCACGACGACCACACTTGCGACCGCGGTTGCCTCGTTCACCTGGGCCATGCTCGAGTACGCACTGCGCGGTAAACCAAGCGTGCTCGGGTTTTGCTCCGGTGCCGTGGCCGGGCTGGTCGTCATTACACCAGCTTGCGGATATGTCGGACCGAGTGGCGCAGTAACGATCGGAATTGCGGCTGGAATTGTTCCGTTCTTTGCATGCACGAAACTCAAAAACTGGCTCGGCTATGACGATGCGCTTGATACGTTCGGCATTCACGCTGTGGGTGGAACACTCGGCGCGTTTCTCACCGGTATCTTTGCGACGGCGAGCGTAAATCCCAATCTTTCGCTAAGCAGCACCGGCTCGCTCAATCCGGCGACGCAGAATGGTTTGGCAGGGATTGTTGGTCACACGCTCTGGGTCGAGCAGCTAAAAGCAATTGTGATCACGATCACGCTGGCCATCGCCGGAAGCGCTCTTATTGGCGCGCTTGTAAGAGGAGCAATCGGCCTGCGGATTCCGCCGGAGATCGAGCGACAAGGGCTCGACATCAATGAACACGGCGAAGAAGGCTACATGACGACAGGTTGACGTTACTAAACGCCAACCCGTCGTCGCAGAAGGCTACAGCGTAACAGAAGCTAACGCTCAATTTCGGATCCGTTATTTTGAGGTGACGCAAACGACAGGTTTAGATCCACTTTCCTACGGGTGACCTACGTCGGCGAAGTTAATTGCCCGTGTTCGGATTGCCCATGCTGTGCATTTCACGTTGCAATTGTTCCCCACTAGCTCTTTTCACGTTTAAAGTACCGGCCTCTGTGGCCCCGTCGGAAACTTCGACCCAGCGACCACCTGTATGACTGCCTGTAGCCGGCGGCATCCAGACCATGTGCTTCCCTTTCTTTTGCTCGGTGCTTGCTTGGCCTGCCGCCACGGGTTTCAGATCAAAATTCAGTTGTGTTATTTGATCTGACTTGGTTTTCGTGTTGCCAATGTTGGCCTTCACTGCACCCTTGACTACGAGCGAAACGCGATAAACGCCGGGCTGTAAACCCTGTGAAATGTAGCGACCCTGAGTGTCGGTCTTTACCGTATTGAAGAGTTGTTTGCCGTTTTGCGACTCAACCCGAATATCCGCGCCTTTAATCGGCTTTCCCTGCGCGTCCTTAACGATGCCCTGAATGCTTGCTGGTCCCGCCCAGGCGTTAACAGCACAAAGGAGGAACCCCATTAACCCGATCTGCAATGATTTAATAAACATAGATGAATAGATAAGATGATTCATTAATTCCTACAGGAAAAAAGAGGCGAAGTTCCAAAATGATTTGCTGAATGACGAAAAAAGAGACGTTTTCGACAATGGACTGTTGGTGTAACCGCGGCTCTGTGAGGCGGGGGCACACAGGGCCGCACCTGTGTGGTGGCTACAGATCAAAAGCGTTTTCTCAATCCGACGTACCAGGTTACGGCGCTTGATTTTGCCTGTCGCTTCGCCACAGCCGTTTTCGAAGGAGCCATTCCTAAAAATGCTGTGCCAGCCGACGACATCGCTTAGCTAGTTCGATGGGAAGCGGCGTCAAGGGAAGGGCGTCGGTCCCTGGATTGGAAGTGAACCTGGCTGTTGGGTCAGTTGTTGGCGGCGTAGATCGTCACCAGAGGCTGCATGGATGTTGGAATCGGAGGCGGCCTTCCCGTACTCGTCGACTTCGACCCAGTTACCACCAAGGTGACTTCCGGTACGAGCCGGCATCCACACGACATGGTTTCCTTTCTTTCGCTCGGTGGTTCCTTGGGTCGTCGCCAGCCGTTTCAGATCGAAGTTGAGTTCAGTAGCCTGATCTTGCCTGGTTTTTATGTTGGTAATAGACGCTTTGACTGCGCCATTCACCAACAACGTTATCCGGTAAATTCTAAGCTGCAGCCCCTGTGAAATATAGCGACCTCTCGCATCAGTTTTTACGGTTTTGAAGAGCTGCTTACCATCTACCGATTCAATCCGAACATCCGAGCCTTTAATCGGTTGTCCCTTTGCGTCCGTAACAGTCCCTTGAATGCTCGCGGGTCCAGCCCAGGCGTTCGCAGCACAAAGGAGGAACCCCATTAAACCGATCTGCAATGATTTAGTAAACATAGATAGGTTAAAAAATTTTGGTTCACTAATTCCTACAGGAAAAAAGAGGCGAGGTTCTGAAATCGCTTGATGAATGAGGGAAAGGCGACGCTTCCGCGAGTGGGCTGTTGCTACAGTCGGGCCCCTTTTGAGGCGCGGCCACACGCCAACAGGGCCGTGGCTACAGATTAGAAGCGTTTTTTCATCGCGACGTCCCAATTACGACCCTTGATGTTGGTCGTCGCTTCGTTGTAGTCGTTTTCAGATTACCACCTATGAGTGGTGTATGTCCGGATGTTGGAATCGGAATGTTCATTCCCCTTGTCGTCGACTTCGACCCAATTACCGCCGAGGTGGGTCCCGGTACGACCTGGCATCCATACAATGTGCTTTCCACTCTTTGCAATATTACCTGCCTGGGATGTTGGCCTGAAATCGAAATTCAACTCAGTCGGTTGATTCTCCTTGGTCCGCGTGTTCATGATGGACGCCTTGACCGTCCCACTCACGAGCAATGTGACCCGATAGACGCCCGATTGCAGTCCCTGTGAAATATAGCGGCCCTGTGTATCGGTCTTTACTGTGGTAAACTCCTGTTTGCCGTCTCGGGATTCGATGCGAACGTCTGCGCCTTTAATCGGTTCGCCTTTTGCATCTTTGACAAACCCCTTAAGAGACGCTGGCCCGTCCGCTGTAATTTTGTTCGTTCGGAAATCGGCTTCCGGTGCGCGATCATGCACACTGGTGTTGGGTGCCGTCTTTGGAGGCGCAGCGGTCATGTCCGCTGTGGTCTTAGCCGTTCGGAGCTCTGCTTCCGATGCGCGATCACGAAGACTAGTGTTCAATGCCGTCTCTGGATGCACAGCGGCCACGCCGGTGATTTTGTTCATTGGGAGCTCGGCTTCCGATGCGCGATCATGCACTGTAGTGTGGAATGCCACCTCTGGAGGCGCAGCGATTACGTCCGCTGTAATTTTGTTGGTTCGGGGACTGGGTGCCAATGCGAGATCACGCGCACTGCCAGTGAATGCCGTCTCTCGAGGCGCAGCAGTCACTCCAATGTTCGGGCGGTGCAGTTCGAAATCTCCCGGATATATGTGACCCGGAACTGCAAATGCATCAGATGGATTTTGTATGGCCATGCTAGCGTCGATAGCGCTTACTCCCAGCGGATGGGTTACATCGCTGAAAAGTCCCTGTAGATAACGGTCGTACACCCTATTGGCGGGTTGTTCGTGCGCGGAAAGCCGATCGGCGAACTTGCTCTTGAGCGCATCGGCGATAGACCGGCCGATTTCGTCTTGCAATGCAAACGCGCTGTCGAACTCGCGCTCGTAAGTTTCCGTCCAAATGCGAAAACCGTTTCGTGCATCGACCAGTTCGGCTGTCACACGAACGCGGTTACCTTGCCGCTGCAAACTTCCTTCAAGCACATTTCCAACGTTGAGTTTTTCCCCGACCTCCCTTGTGTTTTTTCCTTTCAATGAGAATGACGAAGCTCGCCCGACCACGCGCAAACCGTTGACCTGCGTCAACGTACGGAGAATCTCCTCGCTGATGCCGTCACACAAATATTCCTGATCTTTCGCCCCGGTAGAATCGGTAAAGGGTAGAACCGCAATGCTCCTGTCCGGGGGATTAAACTGCGAGGCATGGAAGAGTTCGCCGCGAAATAACCAAACTGCAGCCGCGCCTAAAAGCAGACCGGCAGTCGCTGCTCCAACCAGTTTGGGATTACGCTGCGACCATCGCCAGAGCCGCGCTGGAGGGGAGACTGGACGGGCAACGATTGGACGGCCCGCGAGCCAATGCTCAAGATCGGCGGCAAGGTCTCCGGCGGACTGGTAGCGCGCTTTTGGATCGCGTTCGAGACATCGCGCACAAATCGTCTCCAAATCGCGATCAAGCGATGGTGCCAGCGAGCGTAGTTTGGGCGCCTGCGTTTCAGACGCTTGGCGAATCACGGAAACCGGATTCGAACCCAGGAATGGTGGACGTCCGGCAAGTACGTTGAACAGAACTGCGCCGAGACTGTAAACATCGGCAACTGGGGTAAAACCCACGGCTGCGTCACCGGCCTGTTCGGGCGCAATAAAACCTGCGGTTCCGAAGGTGGTCAGCGACCTTGTGAGATCGTTGTTGCCATCCAGCAGCTTCGCCAAACCGAAATCGCTGACCAATGGCTCGCCTCGCTCGTTGAGGAGAATGTTTCCCGGTTTTAGGTCGCGATGCAGAACTCCACGGCTGTGGGCGTATTCGACAGCATGCGCGACTTTTGCCATGAGTTGCACGCACTTCCGCGGTTCATCGCGCAGAGAAGCTGCGTTCTCCTGCAAGCTTCCCTTCTCCGCGAACTTCATGCTGAAAAACGGCAGTCCATCCTCGCTTTCACTCACTTCATAAATCGGAAGGATGTTTGGATGATCCAAACTGGCCACCGCCTGAGCTTCTCGTCGGAAACGCTGCAGTGCTCCGTGAGAATCAGCGCGATAACTAAGGACGCGCTTTACCGCGACGATGCGCCGGGAATGTCGTTGCCTGGCGCGATAGATCACGCCCATGCCGCCGCAACCGATCTGTTCGAGAATTTCGTAATTTCCCAGGAACCAGGACTTGTTAGGCGCGTCCACTTCCCCGAGAACGGTTTGAAAAAACGCCTGAGATACGTCGTCACCGCCTTGCAACCCCTCGCGCAAGAGGCAGCTCACGCAAATTCCGGTGTCGAGCCGCAAGGTTGCTCCACATTTCTCGCATTTTGTGTACTCTTTGGTAGCGCTCTGGAGCTGATCGGGGCGTAGATCTGAAGCGGCCATAGCAATTACTCGGTTCCTGTTGCGAGTAACGCACACAGGTACCGGATTTCATCATCCACGTCGGCAGGATCTTCAACGGTTTGCGCGACTTCATCGCGCAGCAGACTGCGGTAACGCTGTCGCATGTTGTGCAGCTGTTTTTTCACGGCGGTTTCTGCCATTCCCAGTTCCGCGGATAATTTCGCATATGATACTTCATCGCGTTCGTCTGTAAGACGGGAACTTAGTGCCTGGAAGAGCCAGAGCTTACCTTTGCTTTCACATTCTTCTCTCAACCGTTGAAACGCGTGTTCCACAACCGTCGTCGCCCAAGTGAGGTCGAAGACGCGCTCCGGCGGCAAAGAGTGGAGTGCTTGAACCGAGATGGATAATTGCGACGGCGCTTCCGCCATCCAATCGTCCCAGGAAATAAATTCCACGTCGCCGCCGCGTTTGTGGGCATGAGCTTTCTCGGCGGCATTAACAAGAAAATTCTGGAGCGACTTAAGCAAGAGCGAGCGGAAGCGCCCGCGATTACGATCGGCGTGCTGCAGCCAGTCGTTCTTGAGAATTGTCACAAAGAAATCCTGCGTGCGATCCTGTGCGTCCTCAATCGAATAGCCGCGTGCGCGCACAAACAAGAAAATGGGTCGCCAATAAACCCGGCAAAGTTCGGCCAGGGCAGCGCGAGCTTTTTGTTCTTCACTCCCCAAATTGGACGCCGAAAGAATCAGACTCCAGCGGGTAGTTACAAACTCACGCGCTACACCCGCCTTCTCGTGGCCGTTCTTCCCGTTCACAAATGAACATTGTGGTTCTCACGCACCCACACAAGGATAAAGTGTTGCGGAGAACTCTGCGGCAGGCGTCTGAAGATGTGCAACGCGGGTAGGAATCGCCAGCTTTTCGTCTGCTGTGCCGCCTCATTGCCTAACGAGATCTCAATCCATCCGGTTTATAATGTTTTGCTTAAATAGCGGTATTGACATGCTACGCAAAAATCCTTAATCATCATAGCCGTTCGTTAGTCTGTTTGATGTGACGAGTGACCTTCAAGAAGCGGACTGGAATCGGCTCCTGCGTAGAATTCAGTCGGGCAAATGCACTCCATTTTTGGGAGCGGGCGCCTGTTATGGCGCTCTGCCTCTTGGGGCCGATGTCGCGGAAGAGCTCGCGCAGCGCTACGGGTATCCATTCCCTGATCGAGATCTTGTGCGTGTTGCGCAGTATGCGGCCGTACAATCCGACCCGAACGCGCCAAAAGAAGACGTGGTAGACATTCTGCGCGCAGCCGGTCCACCAAAGTACAACCAACCGCCACAGTTTGGGAACTCCGGTGAACCGCACAGTGTTCTCGCTGGTCTTCCGCTTCCAATTGTCATCACGACGAATTACGACGACTTCATGATCCGCGCTCTGAAATGGAAATTGAAAGATGCGCGCCGCGAGATTTGCCGCTGGCAGGACATCCTGCAGCACGTGGAATCAATTTTTGAAAAAGAGCCTGGTTACAAACCAACGCCTGCCAATCCGCTCGTGTTCCATTTGCATGGCGCGCTCGACGTTTCCGAGTCGCTTGTTTTGACTGAAGACGATTATTTAACCTTCCTCGCGAACATGGCGGCCAAACCAGATCTTCTCCCCGAGGTTGTGCAACAGGCGTTTGCCGCCACCAGTTTTTTGTTCATTGGCTATCGTTTGGGCGATTGGAATTTTCGCGTCCTGTTTCAGACTTTGCGCGCGCGGCAACAATTTAGCAGCATAGTCGTGCTAAAATCTCCAGAGGAAACAGATCCGAATCGCGCGGCGCATCGGGCATATTTCGAAAAATTTTACGGTGCCATGGACATGAAGGTTTTTTGGGGGACAGCCCGAGAATTTTCATCGCAGTTGAACGAGCGCTGGACAACCTTCGAACAAACAAAAAAATGAGCGCTGACCCGGTTACCGCCGAATCGAAGGACGTTCTGTCGTCGAAGAGCGGCCGTGAATTGGACGACAAGACTTGGGACCGACTATTAAAACGCATAAGAGACGACAAATGCACGCCCGTGATTGGCTCGGGTGCGTGCACAGCGCCTCCCGTAGGTGCTGACCCGGGAGAGTGGGCAAAATTGAATTACCCATCGAAGGAACAGATCGCGCTCAAGTTTGCGGCTGATTACGCCTATCCGCTCGACGATCAAACGAAGCTGGAGCGAGTGGCGAAATATGTTGCAGCGACCGATGACATCATGGCTCCGAAAGAGGCGTTCGCCGAACATTATGGCAATCTGCCTTCACCGAATTTTTCGGCATGGCCTAACGAGCCGCACCGGGTTTTGGCCGATCTTCCTTTTCCAGTCTATCTCACGAGTAACTTCGACGATTGGATGGTTCGCGCGCTGATCGAATACAAGAAACGAGATGCGCGTCTCGCGATCTGTCGGTGGAATCGTCATATTCCTGAGAAAGCGCCAAGTTTTGATCCGGATTTCGCTTATTCAGTAGCGAATCCACTCGTTTATCACTTTCACGGTTGCACGCCGTGGGCGGAATCGGCGGTAGTGACCGAGGACGATTATTTTGAATTCCTAATCAACATTTCACGCGACTACAAATCACTCGCGCATAGAGTCGACCGCGCATTGGGAGGCGCGCTGCTTTTCCTCGGCTATACCCTGTCGGACTGGGATTTTCTGGTGCTCTTCCGACTCTTCGCAAACAAGCTGCGCGACAGTGGTAATACGCACATCGCGGTGCAACTAGAGCCTTCCGACGCGCCAGGCGAGCAGGCAGAGAAAGCCGCCAAAGCCGTGAAGTACCTCGATTCGTATTTCGGCAGTGCCCAGGTAAAAATTTATTGGGGCACTTGTCAGGAGTTTTGCGAGGACCTGCGAGTGCGGTGGGAAGCCTTCAGCCGGGGATGAGCGATTCACCCTTCGTCGGACCGCGGCCTTTTGAAAAGGAGGACAGCGATCGGTTTTTCGGTCGCACGCGCGAGACGGAGGAGCTTCTCTCATTGATCATCGCGCACCGAGCTGTCCTTGTTTATGCGCAGTCGGGAGCAGGCAAAAGCTCATTGTTGAGGGCAGGTGTCATCCCGCGCCTGGAGAATCAGCAGTACCAGGTTCTCCGATCGGCACGCGTCCATGGGTTGCTGCCAAACGATGTTCCACCCGAGAGCGTGCAAAACATCTTTGTTTACCATGCGCTTCAGTACTGGGCGACAACATTACTAAACGGCCAATCGATCAAAAATCATGCCAAGACGACGTTGTCTGAGTTTCTCAAACCATTAGTTGCTGCTCCAGCGGCAGACGAGGAAAGCCCGCCACCGTTAGTCGTAATCCTGGATCAATTCGAAGAATTCTTTACGACCAATCAGTATCGTTGGCAGGAACGACGGCCGTTTTTCGATCAGCTGGCGCAAGCCCTGCACGACTTGCCAACGATGAAGGTTGTTTTCGTCATGCGTGAGGAGTACATCGCGCAACTGGAGCCGTTCAACGATTTGCTCCCGGAGAAATTGCGTCCACGTATGCACTTGGAGCGACTGCGCGGGAATGCGGCCCGTTACGCGGTGGTGAAACCTTTCGAGAACTGGGGCCTTTCTTTCGACCCGCATGCAGCCGACGAATTAATGGCGGAGCTTTCTGAAATCCGGGTAGCGGAAGGCGACAAGTTCCGTGAAACGTGCGGCGAATTTGTGGAACCGGTTCAGCTGCAAGTGGTGTGCCAATCACTCTGGGAAAATCTGCCGCCAGAATGGAAAAGTGGAATGAACGCGACCAGCGATGGATCACGTGTGATCACGGCCGAATACATCGAGCGCTTCGGCGACGTGGATAATGCTTTAGCGCGCTACTACGATCGCTCCGTTGAAAGAGCTGCTGCCGCCAGCGAAGGCAGAATAGGAGAAGGTGAATTGAGGCGTTGGTTTGGAACAGCTCTGATAACTCCTACTGGAACACGCGGTCTTGCTTTTCGCGGTGCGCCTGGAGCTACCTGGAGAATCCCCGGTCTGGCGCTAAAAGAACTGGAAGAAGCTCATGTTATACGCCGTGAGGATCGCTCCGGCACAATAACGCACGAGCTGACGCACGATCGCTTCATCGAACCAATACAGAAGTCCAATCATAAGTGGCTCGCTGGATATCAGGATGCGGAGCGAATCCGCGCGGAGTTGGAAGAATACGTTAAACGTGGTTCGGATGATCTTCTGGATGAAGTAGAGCTTCGTGAAGCAGAGGCGTATTTAAATTCGCCAGAGGCAAAAATTCTCGGCGCAACTCCGGAGGCGCGTCTGCTTGTTACGCGCAGCAGGAAGCAAATAGAGGAGGCCAAAAGGCGTCAGGCCGAGGAGTTGGAGGAAGCACGTCAGCGCGCTGAAGAACAGGAAAAACTGCGTAAGGCGGAGAGCGAACGCGTAAATCTCCTGCTGGAAAAGCGGAAGCGGGAACGGGTCTTCGGCATCACGGTCTTTCTTCTCGGGATAATCATGTTGATTGCCTTCGCAGCGCTCTGGTTGGTGTCGCTACGGGCGTCACGACTTTCAAAGCAAAAGGCCGAAGAGCTGGAGACACAACGTCAGGCACTAGTCGAGAAGGGCCAAAGTCTCAGAGAAAACGCAAAGTCAGTTTTAGATAGCGGGACGGATAATCCGATAAAAGATATCACTGCACTTCGGAACCTCGCGCTCGCTTTGAATTGTAATCCTTCGGATACGGAAGCAGCAAGGCTGGCTAGTAATCTATTGCTTCAACATGTTTGGTGTCCGCCAGCCGCGCCGGCCGTGGTCTACCAGAAAGATGCATTGCTGGCAGCGACCTTCATTCCGGGAGGAAGCAACAACGAAATCTTCGCCGTGGGAGGTGATGGTCAGCTCTTGTTCTGGAATGGAGGACGCTCAATGTCACCGATCGCCCAATCATTGTTTGAGAAGCCGACACCCGGCAACCCTCAGCAGATCGTGCAACCCGGCTTTGCATCCTTCAGCCCCGATGGACGCTGGCTGTTGATTATTCCACCGACGCTTGCATCGGCTGCCGACGGAGAAAGCGCCGTGCAAGCCGCGCCCACACAGGCAGCACCGCCCGCAGCTGCCGGTGCTGGCCACGAGCTATGCAGGATTCAGGTCTGGCGATGGTCGATGCAGAATCGAACCTACGAGGCTACGGGCGAAGACTTGGAAATTCAGCGGCTTCGAGGTTCCCGTATCAATTTTGCCTGGTCTAACGAGTCAGATCGGCTTGTCATTGTTAATGCGCGCGGCACCAACGAGGCCGAGTGCGCCTTTTTCCAAGTCGAGGGAACGTTCCGGGAACTCGCCGATAGATCGAAGCGACTGACGGACATGAAGATCGTGGCGCTTGCGTTCGCTACCTACCACAGCGGCATGGCAGCAGTGTCTGTGGATCCCGACGCTCCAGCACTTCGCAAGGCAGCATTATTTTCATTCAGCGATGACTATCTCCAAGTATTCCCCATAAACGGAAAGGATTCGATTCGATTGTCCGAAGGTTTCCTGCCAAACAGTATCGCATTCGGTCCCGGCAATGACGAAATTAGCCTAACGAGTTGGAACAGTGTTCGAATTCTTAATCTCCGTGATGGAAAGGTCACGCCGATCCCTCCCCCGACTTTCCGCGACCAATTCATGCGACTGGTCGTTGGACCTGGCGATTACGGCACGCGTCTCGTCGCCACTTCGCTTTACGGTCGAGTTCACGTCGCAAAGGGGGCGAGCAGGGAAGAGCCGGCCGAGCCTGTGGTCTTTCGCGGCTCGATCGGATTTCCGCAATTCAGTTTGGATGGCCAACGATTGCTGATTTTGTCAGGCGCAATGTTCAACGTGTTCGATAGTGTGCGCCTCGTCGACGTTAGCCCGTTGTATCGGACGCAGGAAAATGCACCCAAGCAACTCGAAGCAAAGCCTGCGCCTCCGTGGTTGGCAGACGTTGCCAGTGCAGTCAGCGCCTCCGATCCCAGTCAAGACGGCTCCTTGATGACACTGGAAGATGTGCGGAAGAAGTATCCCGAAAGCAAAGCTGGTGATCCCTACGAATCGGTCTGGAAGCGTTTTTTTCCAGACGAGCCCCAACGATAATTGATTGCCGTCGAAGGCTAAAGATCCACCATCGAATTGAGAATTCATTGCCGGCGGAGGGGCTCGAACCCACACGACCTTGCGGTCACTGGATTTTGAGTCCAGCGCGTCTGCCAATTCCGCCACGCCGGCGATTGGAGTCCTGAACCTACAAGCACGTACGCGAAGCTCAACTTCACGACAACCTGTAGCCGCTGCGCTGTGCAAAGCGCACAGCGATCGAGTATGACTGATTATAATTTTGTGTTGCGGTGCAGCGAGCGAAACCGGCAGAATCCGCCGCGTGAAAAACTGGCAAATCGCATTGGCGATTTTCGCATCGCTCTCCGCATCACTTGCACTGGCTGATGATTTCAAAACCGTCAGTGGCAAAGAATACAACAACGCGACAGTCAGCCGCGTCGAAGCTGATGGGATTGTAATCAGAACCAAACGGGGAATCTCAAAGGTCTATTTTACTGAACTGCCTAAAGACGTTCAGGAACGGTTTCATTATCATTTCGCTCAAGATGCGCGTGTCACCGCGAATGGAGCGGCGACGGTGGAACGACAAAATGCAGCGGCTGCAGGGCATCGGCTTGGCGAAACCGCTGATCAATTCGCCGCTCGATATGGTGCGCCAAACGATTCGCCTGGTCTCGACAAAAATTTCCCCTTGTTAGAGGGAGCGATTCATCACACCTACACGTACGAAGGCTGGCGAATTCGCGCTGCGTTTGTGCCTCCCGATGGTCCCGCTGTTCGAATGGAGTACTCGAAAATCATTAAGGCGGGCGTCAATGCAGTGATACAGGATTTTGAATTGCAAGCGATCATGACTGCGAATACCCCTTCCGGCGCAACGTGGAAAGAAACCATGTACAACAACCCTGATTCGCCGAACAAAGGCCTGAACAAACTTGCCGAAGGCTATTTTGCTGAAGTAATTGGTGAAAAGATGTGGCAACGCAGCGATGGCGCGATCCTATCGCTGCGCAGCAAACTCATTGTTCGCCTCGAGCTTCCCGCCGCACACGAATACGAAACGAAACTCAAAGCGGAAAATGAACAGAAAGCCCGCGAATCAGTTCCGCAGTTCTGATATGAAGTGTTGATAAATCATCGCCGATAATCTTGCAAAGGCCTGTTCGGAGTTGCCCGTCATACCAGAAGCGACCGAACGGAAGTACATCAGAGATTAGATCAACACCGCGTTTATCGTTGCGCGGGCGGATTTCGTAAACGTGCATCAGTGATGCGACATTCGATCACAAAATCCTGTTAGTTATGTCCACCACTGATTGAATCGCCTGAATCGGCGCTTCGCTCAGCGGGCGACTCGTCAGTCTGACGAGTTACGCCTGTTGTTTGCGTCTCGTCGGGTGCAAAAGCACTTGAAGTGCTATTGCACGAAGCCAGCATCATTGCCAGTAAAGAGAGGGCCGAAATGAAGATGATCGAGTTTTTCATAGCAGGAAAATTGTCGTTGACGGCGCTGGACATTCAATCACAAAGCTCCGCGAATCGTAAGATTGCGGTTGCAGTATCTAGCATTTTTTGAGAATCGAACGGCGGCTTTTGTGGATTTGCGTGAGATGATGCGATTTCGCCGATTCACCTGGCGTTGAGCACGTCAGATCGAGTCGGTATGATTTGAGAAAATCCACGGACGTTGATGCCATTGAGGCGCTCAAGCATCTTCTTGACCGCTATTGTCAAAATGCATTGACCCGCTGTTAACGGTATCACTGTCGTTCATGTCCGCCGTGGCTGTCGGTCGTGTTCGCTCTTACACTCTGAGGCGCACTCGTTACCAAGGAGCTTTTTGGATTTTGAGTCCAGCGCGTCTGCCAATTCCGCCACGCTGGCCTCACCGAAATTTGATACGACGAAGCACGGAACGAACCTCAAATTCCAATCGCGGCTACAGTTGAAGAGAAGCAATCTGTTTTTTGCCGCCTCTCTCTCGCACGAGATCGCTGCGAAACTCCGCCATCCATAAAAAGCCAAGCTCTGAAGCTACGGCCAACATTTGGTCGCACCACGAAATTAAATTGGAGGGAGTTGTGAGGGAGAAGTTAAGAATGCTATTTCGGCGCTTTGTTTTGTGTGCGCAGAATTCCGGCGGTGAAGTTGGGGAATTTGTGAGGGAGAATTCAGTAGTGTTGTTCCGCCGGTTTCTTCTTTTCGCGTGGGATGTGCGGTGCAATCGGAAAAGCCATAACAACTGCGAGCCACGCCCCAAAGTCGAATGGCCGTACGTAATGAACTCCTCTGTTGCAATGCTTGGGCCACCTGTTTCGGCCACCTGGGTTTGGTATCATCACCATACACACTGGCATCACGGGTATTACCGAAGTCGTTGTTAAGAGCGAATATGATGCATCAACAAGTCAGGACACTGACCAAATGCGCCATAGTTTAATCGTCATGGGCAAGCACATATCGTGTCCACCGCAGTATGCTCCACCAAATAACGATGAGGATATACCGCAT
>Ga0070684_100001636_pt1 | contig 16222 bp, 9 predicted proteins | sample KBSC723LmetaG_FD_65653 | JGI IMG/M metagenome (GOLD analysis project Ga0070684, IMG submission 65653) | Corn rhizosphere microbial communities from Kellogg Biological Station, Michigan, USA - KBS C7.2-3L metaG | ecosystem: Host-associated > Plants > Roots > Rhizosphere ...
CGCCACCATGACGTTCGGGGCGGCGCAGATCCCGTCCGCCAAGGTGGACGTCTTCCCCGAGTTCGCACCGCCACGGGTCGAGGTGCAGACCATCGCCCTGGGCAACTCCTCCAACGAGGTGGAGGAGTTGGTCACGATCCCGATCGAGGAATCGCTCGGCGGCCTGCCGGGACTCGATCAGATGCGGTCGAAGTCCGTGTCGCAGCTGTCCTCGATCCGTCTGGTGTTCAAGAAAGGCACCGACGAGATGCGGGCCAGGCAGCTCGTCCAGGAGCGGCTGGCCCAGGTGACGCCGACGCTGCCCACCTGGTCGAGCCCGCCGTGGATGATGCCGCCGCTGTCGTCGACGAGCCGGATCATGAAGATCGGCGTGTCGTCGAACGAGCTCAACCTGATGCAGCTGTCGAACACCGCGTATTGGAAGATTCGCCAGCGCCTGCTGCGCGTACCCGGCGTGGCGTCGGTGGACATCTACGGCGAGCGGCTCCAGCAACGCCACGTCCAGGTCGACCTTCAGAAGCTGGCCCAGTACGGCATCTCCTACCAGCAGGTGATGGAGGAGGTGGGGAACTCCGTCACCGCCGCGGTGCTGCAACACACAGAGGGCTTCGTGGTCGGCGGCGGCGGGTTCATCGAGACCGCCGGCGGCCAGCGCCTGAACATCCGCCACGTGCAGTCGATCGTCACGCCCGACCAGCTCGCCGATGCACCGATCGTGGCCCGCGACGGGCGCACGTTGCGACTCTCCGACATCGCGAATGTGCTCGAGGCGCATATCCCGGTGTGGGGCGAGGCGGTGATCAACGACGGCCCGGGGCTGATGCTGATCGTCCAGAAGTCGCCGGGAGCGAACACGCTGGACGTCACACGCAACGTCGAGGACGCCATGGCGGAGCTCCGCCCAGGTCTGCCCGGCATCGAGATCGACACCACGATCTTCCGGCCGGCGACGTTCATCGAGCAGTCGATCGACAACCTCACGCGTGCCCTGCTGCTGGGCGTGGCGCTGGTCGTGATCATCATCGCCGGCTTCCTGTTCGAGTGGCGGACCGCGCTGATCAGCCTGCTCGCGATCCCGCTGTCGCTGATCGCCGCCCTGGTCGTCCTCAACCTGCGGGACGTGCCGATCAACGTGATGGTGCTGGCGGGGCTGGTGGTCGCGATCGGCGTCGTGGTCGACGACGCCATTATCGACGTCGAGAACATCGTCCGCCGGCTGCGTCAGACCCGGGCCGAGAATCCGGACACCTCGACCTTCAGGGTCGTGCTGGACGCGTCGGTCGAGGTGCGGACGGCGATCACCTATGCCACCCTGATCAACGTGGTGGCGATCGTGCCGGTGTTCTTCCTGGAGGGGCTGTCGGGATCGTTCTTCCAGCCGCTGGTGTTCTCGTACGGCCTGGCCGTCCTGGTCTCGATGCTGGTGGCGCTCACCGTGACTCCGGCGCTCTGCCTGATCCTGCTCTCGCGGGGCGGCCTGTCCCTGACCGGGGAGGGGCCGGGTCGGCGCGAGTCGCCGCTGCTGCGTGTGCTCAAGCGGTGGTACGGCGCCGTGCTCCAGCGCCTGCTGCGGTCGCCCGGCCCGGCGATCGGCTCCGCAACCGTCTGCCTGGTGGCCGGCGCCGTCCTCTGGCCGACGCTGGGAGCGCAGCTGCTGCCGAACTTCAAGGAGCGCGACTTCCTCATGCACTGGCTGACGCAGCCGTCGACGTCGTCGGTGGAGGAGAAGCGGATCTCCGTCCGTGCCTGCCGGGATCTCAGGCAGATCCCCGGCGTCCGCAACTGCGGGTCGCACATCGGGCAGGCGCTGTTCTCCGACGAGGTATACGGCGTGTACTTCGGGGAGAACTGGATCAGCGTCGACAAGAATGCGGACTACGACAAGACGCTGGCCTCCGTGCACCGCACGGTCGAGGGCTACCCGGGCCTGTATCGCGACGTGCAGACCTACCTCCGCGAGCGGATCAAGGAGGTGCTCACGGGTACCAGCGAGTCGATCGTGGTTCGCATCTTCGGGCCCGACCTCGAGGTGCTCCGCGAGCAGGCTGACACGGTGTCGGCCAAGATCGCGAAGGTCGACGGGGTGATCGACGCCCATCCGTCGTTCTCGGAGGATCTCCCGCACATTGCCGTTGCCACCGACCTCGAGGCGGCCCGCAAGTACGGGCTGAAGCCCGGCGACATCCGCCGGCAGGTGTCGGCAATGATCGCCAGCGAAGAGGTGGGCGACATCTTCTTCGGGGGCAAGGCCTACGACGTGCACGTATGGACGCTCCCCGCGCAGCGCAGCAGCCTGACCGACGTCCAGAACCTGCCGATCGACACGCCGGATGGCGGCCGGGTGCCGCTCAAGCGGATCGCCCTCGTCCAGGTCGCGCCCACGCCGAACAACATCGAGCGCGAGCTGCAGTCCCGCCGGATCGATGTCGGCGCCAACGTCGAGGGTCGCGACCTGGCCTCGGTGGTCAGCGACGTCGAGAACGCCGTGAAGGACGTGCAGTTCCCACGTGAGTACCACGCCGAGGTGCTGGGCGAGTCGACGGAGCTGAACGCCGCGCAGCACCGGTTGACTGTGTTCGGCATCGCGGCGGCGGTGGCGATCCTGCTGCTGCTGCAGGCCGCCTTCGGCAGCATGCGGCTGGCCGCGCTGACGTTCCTGCTGCTCCCGATGGCGCTGGTCGGAGGCGTGCTCGCAGTGTGGCTGACCGGCGGCGTGCTGTCGCTGGGATCCCTGGTCGGGTTCCTCACCGTGTTCGGCATCGCCGCACGCAACGGCATTCTCATGATCAGCCACTTCCGGCACCTCGAGACACACGAAGGCGAGGCGTTCGGACCGGGGCTGGTGCTGCGGGGGGCGAAGGAGCGGCTGGCGCCGATCCTGATGACCGCCGCCGCCACCGGCCTGGCCGTCGTCCCCCTGGTCGCCGCCGGCAGCATTCCCGGCCACGAGGTCGAGCACCCGATGGCCGTCGTGATCCTGGGCGGGCTGATCACCTCAACGCTGCTGAACCTGTTCGTGCTGCCCTCGCTGTACCTGCGCTTCGGCCGGGCCCGAACCCGCATCCCGGTCTAGGTCACATCACCTGGCGAGTGCCGGACGCTCCCAGCCACCCGACTGGGGGTGTTCGGCTTGCGCCTGGATGCCGATACCTGACCCGAGATGGCTCCAACCTCCTCGCCCTTCGCACCGTGGGACGGTGACCGGGAGCAGGCCGTCGCCCTCGCCAGCCTGCTCCGCCGCGTCGGCGGCACCGCCGGCGTGCACATCTACGAGCTCGAGGCCCTCGCCGACGGTGCGTACCGCTGTCGTGTGTGGATCGGGCAGGCGGTGGAAAGCCTGCTCGGGGGCATTCCCCCGGGGATGGATGCGGAGGCGGCCTGGGAACACTGCGTGCATCACGACGATCGCGCGGCATACGACGAGACCTGGCAGCGGATGTGCGCGGGCGAGCACACGCAGCTCGAGTACCGGATGGTCGGCTTCGACGGCGAGGTGCGGTGGCTGTGGGAGCGATGCAGCCCCCGCGTCGCGGACGACGGCACCCGGCTGGTCGACGGCGTGGTGGCCGACATCACGGAGCGACGGCTGGTCGAGCAGCAGCTGGCCGAGGCCCGCGACCGGCTGGAGCGGCTGGCCTACCATGATCCGCTCACGGGGCTGCCCAACCGTCGGCATTTCACCGAGCGGCTGCGTAACCGCCTGGGCTCGCCGGGGCGCCTGGCGGTGCTGTTCGTCGATCTCGACGGATTCAAATCTGTCAACGACAGCCACGGGCACGCCGCCGGCGACGCGCTGCTGCAGGAGGTCGGGCGGAGACTCCGCGCCGCGGCCGGCGAGGCGCTGGTGGCACGGCTGGGGGGCGACGAGTTCCTGCTGGTCGGCGACGGCGAGTCGGGCGCCGCCCTGGCGGCCCGCGTCTCCGAGGAGCTCAGACGGCCCTACCACGTGGCCGGTCGCCGGCTCGACCTGGGTTGCAGCATCGGTGTCGCCCTCCACCCGCGGGACGGCACCACGGTGGACGGGCTCGTCCGCGCCGCGGACGCGGCGATGTACCGCGAGAAGCAGGCGGCGCGGGCGGCATAGGCCGCCGCGCACTGTGTCGCCGCGAAGCCGCTTTAATAGCGGGTGCTCGACCTCCTGGAAGCGGCCGAAAGTGTGACACCTGTGCGCGTGCTGGTCGTCGAAGATGAGCAGCGGATGGCGGAGCTGCTGCGGCTCGGATTGACGGGCGAGGGCCTCGACGTCGACGTGGCGGCGACCGGGGAGGAAGCCCTGGAGTCGGCCGGACAGGCCTCCTACGACGCGATCGTGCTTGACGTGATGCTGCCCGGCATCGACGGCTTCGAGACCTGCCGCAGGCTGCGTGGGAACGGCGTCGCCGTGCCGGTGCTGATGCTGACGGCCCGGGAGTCGGTGGAGGACCGGGTGGCCGGGCTGGACAGCGGGGCCGACGATTACATGATGAAGCCGTTCGCTTTCGCCGAGCTGCTGGCCCGCCTGCGGGCGCTGCGCAGGCGCGGATTGCCGGCCCGGGAGGACGTGATCGAGGTCGACGACCTGCGGCTCGATCCCGTGTCACGGAGGGTCGACCGCAACGGCACCGAGATCCTCCTGTCGCCAACCGAGTATGCCGTGCTCGAGGCTCTGATGCGGCGCCCCGAGCAGGTGGTGTCGCGGGACGCGCTGATCGAATCGGTCTGGGGGCTGGAGCGAGAGACTCACTCAAACATCGTCGATGTGTACATCAAGCACCTCCGTCACAAGATCGACGAGCCGTTCGGGCGCCGCTCGCTGGAGACCGTGAGAGGTGCCGGGTACCGCCTGCGCATGACGGCCGGCCGGTGAACCGGATCCCCGTCCGGATCCGGGTCGCGGCCGCCTTCGCTGTGACGATGGCGATCGTGCTGAGCTGGGCGGCCTACCTGCTGTACGTCGACGTCGGCAAGGAGCTGACGGAGGCGGTGGACCGGGAGCTGCAGGTGCGCGCCCACGACCTCAGGCTGGTGGTGGGACAGAAGGGCGGCCCGGCCGACGTGGCCAGCGCGCCAGGGTTCGTGGAGCCCGGCGAGCGGTATGGCCAGCTGCTCGACGAGCAGGGCACGGTGGTCGCCGCGACCCCGGGACTGGCCGGCCGGCCGCTGCTGGCCGGTGACGAGCTGGAGGCCGCCCAAACCGATCAGCTGTTCCTCAACCGGGAGGCCGTGCCCGGGCTCGACGAGCCGTCGAGGTTCCTGGCCCAGGCAGTGCCCACGCCCACGGGAACGCACGTCCTGATCGTCGGTGCGACCCGCGAGGATCGCCGGGAGACGCTGGACGCGCTGCGAACCCAGCTGCTGATCGGGGGGCCGATCGCACTGGCGATCGCGACGGCGGCGGGGTACTTCCTGGCCGGGCTGTCGCTGCGCCAGGTGGATCTGATGCGCCGCCGAGCCTCGACCATCTCAGCCGAACGGCCCGGCGAGCGGCTGCCGGTGCCGCGGACGCATGACGAGGTGGAGCGCCTGGGGGAGACGCTGAACGAGATGCTGACGCGGCTGGAGGCCGCCCTGCAACGCGAACGGGACTTCGTCACCGACGCCGGCCACGAGCTGCGCACCCCGCTGGCCCTGCTCAGAGCCGAGCTCGAACTGGCGCTGCGCCACCCCGGGTCGGCGGAGCAGCTCGAGGGCGCGGTCCGCCGATCGTCCGCGGAGGTCGACCGGCTCGCGCAGCTGGCCGAGGATCTGCTCCTGATAGCCCGCTCGGACGGGGCGCAGCTTCCGCTCAGGCGCGAGCGGCTCGATGTCCGCGAGCTGCTGACGTCGGTGGCGCACAGGTTCGAGTGGCGCGCGGACGACACCGGTGCCGCGATCGTCGTCTCTGCGCCCGACCGGCTGGACGTCGACGGCGACCGGCTCAGGCTCGAGCAGGCGTTGGGAAATCTGGTCGACAACGCGCTGCGGTACGGCTCCGGACCGGTCGAGCTGTCCGCGGCGGCCGCCGGCGGGACGGTGGAGCTGCACGTGCGTGACCACGGGAGCGGGTTCAACGACGAGTTCATCGGGCAGGCGTTCGAGCGGTTCACCCGGGCCGATCACGCCCGCTCCCGGGGCGGTGCAGGCCTGGGGTTGTCGATCGTCCGGGCCGTCGCGATTGCTCACGGCGGTGACGTCCGCGCCCAGAACGCCGGCGGGGGAGGCGCGGACGTCGCGATCGTGTTGCCCGACACGTCCGCCGCCGACCCGGTTGACAAGTAGCACCGCGCACTTTATTGTGAACGTTCGATGAACGTTTCGTAAGGCGTTCGGTGCGCGGCTCCGGTTTGGGGAGGGGAAGGTACGTGCAGGAGGCGGTCGGTCACAGCCGGTTCGATCCGGCGACCCGTGAGCCCTGCCCGGCGGCGGTTGAGCTGCGGCTGCTGGGCGGGTTCGAGCTGCGCTGCGACGGCGCGCCAACGACCTTGCCGATGTCCGCCCGCCGCCTGCTCACCTTCCTGGCCCTTCGTCCCCGGCCGACCAGGCGGCTTCACGTGGCCGGAATGCTCTGGCTCGACTCTCCCGAGCAACGTGCCGTCGCCAATCTGCGGTCGGCGGTCTGGCGCCTGCATCTGCCCGGCCGGCAGTTGGTCGAGGCCGGAAACGGGTACATCGCACTGCATCCGTCGGTCGACGTCGATCTCAGACGGGCCCAGGCGCTCGCCCAGCAGTATCTGGACAGCGCCATCGACCATGCCGGCGGCTGGCTCGATCCGGACTGGAAGCTGCTCGGCACCGAGCTCCTGCCCGACTGGGACGACGAGTGGGTGCTGGTCGAGCGTGAGCAGCACCGCCAGCTGGGACTGGAGGCCTTGGAGTCCGTTTCCGAGCGGCTGTTCGCGATGGGCCAGGTGGCACGGGCGCTGGAGGTCGCCCTGTCGATCGTCGCTCAGGAACCGCTGCGCGAGAGTGCACACCGGATCGTGGTGCGGATCTTCCTGGCAGACGGCAACGCGTTCGACGCGATCAGGCAGTACCGGCTGTACGCCACCCTGGCCCGCCGGCATCTCGGCCTGGCCCCGTCCGACCTGATGGAGCGCCTGGTGCGGCCGCTCCAGCACGTCGCATCCTGAGCGGGGGGCTAGGCCCGGCGGCGGCGGCGTACGGCGGTCGAGACCAGAGCCAGGCCGGCCGGGATAGCCACCGCGAGCGGCAGCACGCCGTCAGGGTCGAGCGTCCGTCGGCCGGCCACATCGATCTCGACCGCCGGGCCGTTCACCGGCCCGGCGGCCAGCTTGCCGGACTGCACCGCGGTCACGTAGAGGGCGAACCTCCCCGAGGTGACGGCCTGCACCCGCCACGTGGTGTCGACCGAGCCGCCGGCCGCAACGCTGCCCACATAGCGGGTGCGATCCGACGACCAGTCCTCGGGATCCACGTAGGTGCCGCGCTCGAGGCTGAGGATGTTCAGGTGCAGGATCGTGTCGGCGGCCGCCAGATCGCCGGCGTTCCGGGTCACGGTGCGCACGGACACCGTGGTGCCCAGATCGGTGCGAACGAGCGTCCGGTCGACCTCCACCTGCAGCTCCGGGCCGGCCGCGCCGGCCGTGCCCACGCCCGCGGTCGCGAAGGCCGCCGCCATGGCCATCAGCCCTGCCAGCGACCGGCGGCTCACCGCTCCCTCCATCCCGTCAGCGTCAGCGACGACGCCATCACGGCGGTCAGCACGAGCAGCGCCACGGCGGCGATCGCCGGGGAGACCAGCCAGTCGAGGTCCTGCGTCCAGTCGTGCCCGTTGGTCAGCAGCTTGCCCACGTAGTGCTCACCCGCTGTCACCGGGTTGAGCCGGTAAAGCGACTCCCCGGCCCATCCGCTTTGAGCGCTCGACGGCAGCTGCGTGGGCGCCAGCAACGCGAGCAGCACGAGCAGGCTGACCGAAAGGCTGGCCCGGTTGGAGTCGACGGCGATGCTGACCAGCATGGCGAACGCCATCAGCCCGGCGGCCAGCAGGGTGCCCACCACGAAGGTGCAGGCGATCGCCTCCCAGACGATGTCGACCCCGCGGCCGAGGAACCAGATGTAGGGGATGACGATCACCCACGCGGCGACCCAGATCGAGAAGGCGGCGACCAGCTTACCGAGCACCAGGGCGCGCCGCGACACGGGGGAGAGCAGCGTGGCTTCGAGCGTGGAGCGCTCACGCTCCCCGCTGATCGCATCGGCGGCCAGGATCATGGCCAGCAGCGCCCCGACAGCGATCGCCAGTTGCGCGGTCAGCGTCACCGATTCGCGCTGTTCAAGGAAGTTGAGGTTGGTGCTGCTGGCCAGCAGGTACACGACGATGCTGAGAAACAGGCTGTACACGGTGCTCAGCGTCAGCGCGCGGCCACCGGCCCACAGATCGCGAAGCTCCCTGCCGGCCACGACCGACCAGCCCGCCGGGCTGCGCGCGGGAGCGGCGATCGCCGTCACCGAGCGTCGTCCTGCGTGATGGCGAGGAATGCGTCGCTCAGGCGCGCCCGATCGAGCTCGAACGACCGCACGGCGATCCCGGCGTCGAGCAGGGAGCCGACCACCAGCCGGATCGCCCGGTCGGGGTCGGTCTGGCCGTCGAACACCACCGTAAGGGCGCCGGGCTCGTCGGCTGCCGCCGACACCCGCTTGACGCCTGTCAGCGAGACCAGGAGGGCGGTCCCCGCCTCTGCCTGCTCCGGCGGCAGCGAGAGGCTGGCATGGCGGTCGGCGCCGAACCGGCGAGAGACCTCGGCGACGGTTCCCTGCGCGGCCACGCGCCCCCGGTTGAGCACCAGGATCCGGCTGCAGATCTCCTCCGCATCGGCGAGCACGTGGGTGCTGAGGAGAATCGTCCTGCCGTCCTCGGCCGAGATCCGCCGGATGGTGTCGAGCACGTGCCGGCGGCCCGCCGGATCGAGGCCCAGAGTAGGCTCGTCGAGGAACACCACCCGCGGCTCGCTGATCAGCACCCGGGCGATGCCCAGGCGCTGCAACATGCCACGGCTGTAGGTGGCGATCAGGGAGCCGGCCCTGTCGCCGAGGTGGACGATCTCGAGCGTCTTTCGGGCGGCATCCTTCGCCTGCTCCCGGGACAACCCGAACAGCCGCGCGTGATAGGTGAGGTACTCGCCGCCGGTCTGGATGCGCGGATAGCCGGCGCTCTCGGGCAGCACTCCGATGAAGCGGCGGATCTCGCGCGGCCGCTTGCCGTCCACGCCGGCCACGGCGAAATGCCCCGAGGAGGGCCGGTACATCGTGGTCAGGATCCGGATCAGTGTGGTCTTGCCGGCCCCGTTGGGGCCGAGGATGCCGAGCACCTGACCGGCCTGCACGTCGAAAGAGACGTCTTCCAGCACCGGCGCGCGGTCGAATGATTTGCCGACCGCTTCGACCTGCACCGCGGGTACCACGCCGGGCGTCACCGTTCCCGTCCCCATTGTCTTCCCCTCGACCATGTGCCTCTGCAGGCAACCATACCCGAGCGCGATGGCAAATGTGCGGGCGGTGACGTCGCCGTGACGTTTCCGTGACGTCGGCCTGATAGACCAGCCGCGTTGGCCACGGCCGCGGAGGTGATCTTCCGGTGTGGTGGTGAGTGTCGGAGTGGGCTCTCAGGAGGTGGGATCCCGGTGATTCGCTCGCTCGTCAGGGCAAGCCTGCGCTTCAAGCTCGTCGTGCTGACCATTGCAGCGGGCGTGCTGGTGCTCGGCATCCAGCAGGCCCGGCAGATGCCCGTCGATGCCACCCCCGAGTTCGCGCCCCCGATCATCGAGGTGCAGACCGAGGCGCTGGGGCTGTCGGCGCCCGAGGTCGAGGAGCTCGTGACGCTCAACCTGGAAGAGCTGCTGAACGGCACACCGTGGCTGCGGTCGATCCACTCCCGATCGGTGCCCGGCATGTCGTCGATCGTGCTCTCGTTCGAGCCCGGCACCGACGTGCTCCGGGCTCGCCAGCTGGTCAGCGAGCGGCTGACCCTGGCCATCGCGATCCCCAACGTGGCTCAGCCACCGGTGATCATGCAACCCTTCTCGTCGGCCAACAGGGTGATGATGGTCGGCCTCTCGTCGGGCACCGTCTCGCCGATCACGATGGGCGTGCTCGCCCGCTGGAACATCCGACCCGCGCTGCTGGCCGTGCCCGGGGTGGCGAACGTCGCCATCTGGGGCCAGCGAGAGCGTCAGCTGCAGGTGCAGATCGAGCCGGACAAGCTTCAGGCCAACAACGTGTCCCTCGACCAGGTGGTCACGTCGACCGGCAACGCAATGTGGGTGTCGCCGCTGACGTTCCTGCAGGCCTCGACGCCCGGAGCGGGCGGGTGGATCGAGACGCCCAACCAGCGGCTCGAGGTACGCCACGTGTTCCCGATCGCCACCGCCGCAGACCTGGCCAAGGTGACCGTCGACGGACACGCGAAGCTGCAGTTGGACGACGTGGCCAGGGTCGTCCAGAGCCACCAGCCGCTGATCGGGAACGCGGTGCTGTCGAACGGCTCCGATCTGCTGCTCGTGATCGAGAAGTTCCCCAACGCCAACACGCTGGATGTCACGCGAGGGGTGGACGAGGCGCTGGCGAAGCTGCAGCCGGGCCTGACCGGTATCCGCATCGACTCCAGCGTGTCGCGCCCGGCGGACTTCATCGACGAGTCCCGCGACAGCCTGACCACGGCCCTGATCGCGGGCACCGTGCTGCTGCTGGTGTTCCTCGCCGCCGCCCTGTTCGACTGGCGGGCCGGACTGATCACGGTCGTGGGCGTATCGATCTCCCTGATGGCGGCGCTGCTCGTGCTGGACGTGCGGGGGGACACGATCAATCTGGTGGTCGTCGCCGGGTTCGTGGCCGCGCTGGCGGTACTGATCGATGACTGCGTGGCCTCGACGGCGGCCCGGCTGAGGCTGATGCACGACCGGGCCGGTGCCGGAGACCCGCCGCCCAGGTCGGAGCTGGCGGTCGCAGCGATGCTCGAGTCGGGGCGGTCGATCGGCTACGCGACGCTGATCGCGCTGACGCCGCTGCTGCCGATCTTCTTCGTAGGCGGGACGACCCGGATGTTGGCCGAGCCGCTGGTGCTGTCTTACGCGCTGGCGATCGTGGCGTCGGTGCTGGTCGGCCTGACCGTCACTCCGGCGCTGACCGTCGTGCTCGGGCCAGGCCACGCCGACCACCGCCATGAGCGCCTCGTCGGACAGCGGCTCCGGCGCGGCTACCGGCGCCTGGCCGTGCCGGTGCTGCGACGGCCGGGCACCGCCGTCGCCCTTGCAGCAACGGCCGCGCTGGGCGCCGCGCTGCTGGTGCCCACGTTCGGCCAGCAGATCCTGCCGGCGTTCCACGACCCCGATCTGGTGGCACGGTGGACCGGTCCGTCCGGCATGTCCGAGCCGGAGACGGCGCGGCTGGTCACGCGCGCCAGCCGCGACCTACGGGCGATCCCAGGGGTTCGTGACGTCGGCGCCCACATCGGCCGGGCCGTGCTCGGTGACCGCGTGGTCGACGTCAACTCGGCCGAGTTCTGGGTCAACGTCGACCCGTCCGCCGACTACCCCGCCACCGTGGCGGCTGTCAGAGAAGCCACCACCGGCTACCCGGGGATTTCCGGCGACGTCACCTCGTTCCTCAACGACCGCGTCACGCAGTACGACCAGGGACCGCAGCACGCCATCCTGGTGCGAGTGTTCGGGCCCGAGTTCAGCCGGCTGCACAGCACCGCCGACCAGGTTCGGAAGCTGCTGTCGGGGATCGACGGGGTGAAGAGCACCAGCGTCGATCAGGAGGTCACGCAGCCGACCGTCGACGTCGAGGTCAATCTCCAGAAGGCGCGCGCCCACGGGCTGAAGCCCGGCGACGTGCGCCGTGCCGCCTCCACCATGCTGGCGGGGCTCGAGGTGGGCAGCCTGTTCGAGCAGCAGAAGGTGTTCCAGGTCACGGTGTGGAGCACGCCCGACAGCCGCGCCAACCTGACCGGGATCGGCGACATCCAGATCGACACGCCGGGGGGCGGGCGCGTCCCGCTCCGGGACGTCGCCACGGTGCACATCGCTCACACGCCGACCGTGATCGAGCGCGATCAGGTCTCGCGCCGCGTCGAAATCGGGGTCGACGTCGGCGGTCGCGACCCGGCCGCCGTGGCGGCCGACATCCGCGAGCGCCTGGCGACGGTCGCCTTCCCGATGGAATACCGGGCCCAGGTGATCGACCAGTACCGGTCGAAGGAGGATCTGCACCGGCGGATGGCCGGGTCCGGCCTGGCCGCAGCGCTGATCATCTTCCTGCTGTTCCAGGCCGCCTTCCAGAGCTGGCGCCTGGCGACGCTGGCGTTCCTGTCGCTGCCGTTCGCGCTGGCGGGCGGGGTGGCGGCGGCCTTCCTCGCCGGCGACGCGCTGTCGCTGGCGTCGCTGGTCGCCTTCGCCCCGATCCTCGCCCTGGCCGCCCGCAACGGCCTGCGGCTGTTCGGAAGCTATGCGGGCGGGGCACCGGAACCGGGGGAGGGGCGGGACGACCGGGTTCGCCGGCTGTCGGCCGAACAGCTGCCGGCGATGCTCCTGACCGCGGTGGGCACGATGCTCCTGCTGCTGCCGCTGATCGTGACCGGCGTCGTGCCCGGGCAGGAGATCGCCCACCCGATCGCGATCATCGTCGTCGGCGGCCTGGTCACCGCCGCGCTCCAGGGTGCGTTCCTGCTGCCGGCGCTCTACCTGCGCTTCGGGCCACGCACAGAGCGCAGCAGGGAGGGCTGATCGCCGATGCCCCAACAACAGATCAACGGAGGACCCACGATGCGCAGCCGAAGGCTTTCAATCGCCGCCCTGCTCGTGGCGGCCCTCGTCACGGCGGGATGCGGTTCGGTCGCCGGAGCCGATGAGGCGACTCAGGAGCCGGCGAAGGTCGAGCCGATCGACGGCACGGATCAGAGCCGGATCATCCTGTCGGCGGACGCCGCCCGGCGGATCGGCCTCACAACCACGGAGGTGACGGCCGCTTCGGGGAGCCGATCGCACATGACGGCCGTTCCCTACTCTTCCATCGTCTACTGGCTGGACGGCGGCGCTTGGGTGTACACGAAGTCGGCCCCCCTGACGTTCGTCCGCCAGCCGGTGGTCGTCGACGACGTCCATGGCGACACGGCGACGCTGTCGAGCGGTCCGCCGGTGGGTGCCGACGTTGTCGACGTCGGTAGCGTGGAGCTGCTCGGCACAGAGTTCGAGATCGAGGGCGAGTGACGGCCCAGGCCCGTCACGCGGCCGAAGGCCGCCGCCCATGATGCGGTGGGTCGTCGGCTCGAGCCTCTACTTCCGGTTCCTGGTCGTGGCGCTGGCCGTCGGCACGCTGACGTTCGGCGCCACGCGCGTCCGCAACATGCCGGTCGACGTCTTCCCCGAGTTCGCGCCGCCGTTCGTTGAGGTGCAGACGGAGGGGCCGGGGATGTCGACGGAGGAGATCGAGTCGCTGATCACCATCCCGCTCGAGCAGTCGCTCAACAGCACACCGGGGCTGGACGTGATGCGATCGAAGTCGGTGCCGGGCGTGTCCGCCATCACCCTGGTGTTCAAGCGCGGTACGGACAGCCTCGAGGCCCGCCAGCTGGTCAACGAGCGGCTGGCGATCGCGATGCGGAGCATCCCCACCTCGGCCGGGATCCCCTGGATCCTGCAGCCGTTGTCGGCGACCAGCAGGGTGATGAAGATCGGGCTGTCCTCGTCGACGTACTCGCTCACCGACCTCTCGATGATCAGCTACTGGACGATCCGGTGGCGGTTGATGGCGGTGCCCGGGGTGGCCAACGTGGTGATCTGGGGCGACCGGTTCAAGCAGCTTCAGCTGCAGGTCGACCCGGACAAGCTGCAGGCCCGTGGGGTGACGCTGGAGCAGGCGATGGACACGACGTCCAACGCGTTCGACTTCGGTCTGTTGAAGTACACGGACGCGGCGAAGACGCGGGTCGGCGGATTCATCGAGACGCCCAACCAGCGGCTGGGGATCCACCACACGATGACGGACATCGGGCCGCCGCAGCTGGCCCAGGTGCGGATCGACGGCACCGCGGCACCGCTGGCCCTGGGCGACATCGGCGCGACGACTTGGGGCCACCAGCCGCTGATCGGCGACGCCGTGATCAACGACCAGCCGGGCCTGCTGATGGTGGTCGAGAAGTTCCCGTGGGCGAACACGCTCGAGGTCACCGACGGAGTGGACAAGGCGCTGGACGAGCTCCGTCCGGGGCTCCCCGGTGTCCAGATCGACAGCCACATCTTCCGTCCGGCAGGGTTCATCGAGCTGTCCATCCACAACCTGCGCGATGCGCTGCTGCTGGGGACGCTGCTGGTCGTGCTGGTGCTGGTCGCCTTCCTGTTCCAGTGGCGGGCCGCGCTGATCAGCCTGATCGCCATCCCGTTGTCCCTGATGGCGGCGGCGGTGGTGCTGTACCTGCAGGGCGGGACGATCAACACGATGGTGCTGGCCGGGTTCGTGATCGCCGTCGGGGTGGTGGTCGACGACGCGATCATCGACATCGAGAACATCGTCCGCCGGCTGCGCCAGGCTCGGGCGGCGGGGAGCGAGGCGTCGGCGTCCTCGATCATCCTCGAGGCGTCGCTCGAGGTGCGGCGGGCGATCGTCTACGCCACGCTGATCATCGTGCTCGCGGTGCTGCCGGTGTTCTTCATCACCAGCCTGGCCGGCGCGTTCTTCAAGCCGCTGGTGCTGTCGTACGGCCTGGCCGTGCTGGCCTCGATGGTGGTCGCGCTCACGGTCACCCCGGCGCTTGCGCTGCTGCTGCTGGCCAACGTGCCGCTCGAGGAACGTCAGCCGCCGCTGGTGCGCGTGCTGCAACGCGGATACACCGCGGTGCTCCGCCGGTTGATTCGAAGCCCCGCCCCGGCGCTCGCGGTCACTGTGGTCACGCTGTTCGCCGGGTTCGCCGTGCTGCCCTTTCTGGGTGAGTCGCTGTTCCCGCACTTCCAGGAGCGCGACTTCCTGTCCCACTGGGTGACCAAGCCGGGCACGGGCCACCCCGAGATCATGCGGATCACCCAGACGATCAGCCGCGAGATGCGGGCCCAGCCGGGCGTCCGCGGGTTCGGGGCGCACATCGGCCGCGCGGTGCAGGGCGAGGAGATCACCGGCATGAACTTCAGTGAGAACTGGATCAGCCTCGACCCCAATGCCGATTACCACAAGACCCTGGACGAGGTCGAGAAGACCGTGCAGCGCTATCCGGGGCTGTTCAGGGACGTGCAGACGTACCTGAACGAGCGCATCGAGGAGGTGCTGGCCGGGTCGAGCGAGCCGATCGTGGTCAGGATCTTCGGGCCCGATCTGGACACGCTGCGCAAGAAGGCGGATGAGGTTCATGACGCGTTGCGGGGCATCGACGGCGTGGTCGACCTGCACACCGACCTGCAGACCGACATCCCGCACATCCAGGTCAGGCCGGTGTTGTCCAAGGCGGCGCGGTACGGCCTGAAGCCGGGGGACATCCGGCGGATCGCCGCCACGCTGGTCTCCGGCGACGAGGTCAGCGACATCCACCGCAACAACAAGGTCTACGACATCATGGTCTGGAGCACGCCGAAGACGCGGCGCAACGTCGCGGACATCCGCAACATGCTGCTGGACACCCCCGGTGGCGGACATGTGCGTATGAAGGACGTGGCCGACGTCCGGATCCTGCCCACTCCCAACCAGATCGAGCGCGAGCAGGACTCGCGGCGGATCGACGTGGCGATGGGCGTCGAGGGCCGGGGACTGGGCTCGGTGGTCGAGGAGGTCAAGGACCGGCTGGGGCACGTCTCGTTCCCTCGCGAGTACCACGCCGAGGTGTTGGGCGAGTTCCAGGAGCGGGAGGCGGCCCAGGGCCGGATCTTCAGCTTCGGGCTGGCCGCGGCGATCGGCATCTTCGTCCTCCTGCAGACCTGCATCGGCAACTTCCGGATCGCTGCCCTGGCGTTTGTGACATTGCCCTTCGCCCTGGTCGGCGGCGCGCTGGCCGCATTCGCCACCGGCGGCATCATCACGCTCGGCTCGCTGGTCGGGTTCCTGACGGTTTTCGGCATCGCGGCCCGGAACGGGATCCTGCTGATCAACCACTACCAGCATCTGGAGACGGTGGAGGGGCAGGCGTTCGGCCCCGACCTCGTGCTCCGTGGCTCCCGTGAGCGGCTGGCGCCGATCCTGATGACCGCCCTGGCCACCGGCCTGGCGCTGGTACCGCTTGTGATGTCGGGCGAGATCCCCGGGGCCGAGATCGAGTACCCGATGG
>Ga0070684_100001637_pt1 | contig 16221 bp, 14 predicted proteins | sample KBSC723LmetaG_FD_65653 | JGI IMG/M metagenome (GOLD analysis project Ga0070684, IMG submission 65653) | Corn rhizosphere microbial communities from Kellogg Biological Station, Michigan, USA - KBS C7.2-3L metaG | ecosystem: Host-associated > Plants > Roots > Rhizosphere ...
AGGGCTTCGGCGACGTCGACTTCGTCGTCGAGGCGGTGCCGGAGCGGATGGAGATCAAGCAGGCGGTCTTCCGCGAGCTCGACGCGGCGACGCCGGGCCACGCGGTCCTCGCCTCGAACACGTCCTCGCTCTCGATCACCGAGATGGGGGAGACGACGCTGCGCCCGGACAAGGTCGTCGGCTTCCACTTCTTCTACCCGGCTTCGGTGATGCCGCTGGTCGAGGTGATCGCCGGCGACGACACCTCCGAGGAAACGGCGACCGTCGCCTACAACTTCGCCCAGGCGATCAAGAAGCAGCCGATCGTCTGCGGCGAGGTTCCCGGCTTCGTCGTCAACCGCATCCTGATGGCGACGATGGGGGAGATCTGGCGGGCCCAGGAGGAGCAGGGGCTCTCGCTGAAGGCGATCGACGAGGCGATCGCCGCCGCCCAGGTGGCGCCGATGGGCCCATTCTTCCTCACCGACCTGCTCGGGCTCGACACCGTGCTGCACGTGGCCGAGCACCTGCACGAGTCATACGGGGAGACCTTCTACGTCCACGAGGGGCTGCAGGGGCTCGTCGCCGAGGGCAAGCTCGGCGCCAAGTCCGGCGGGGAGGGCTTCTTCAATGACGGCGAGCAGAACGTTCCCGGCGAGGCCGAGCCCGACGCCGAGGAGCTGGTCGCCCTCTTCACCGGTCGTGCCCTGATCGAGGCCTGCCTCCTGGTCGAGGAGGGCGTCTGCTCGGTGCGCGACATCGACCTCGGGATGATGGCCGGCGCCGGGCTCGACCCGCGCCGCGGGCTGCTGCCGCCCTTCTGGAAAGCCGACGTCGAGGGCCTCGACGCGGTGCTGGAGCGGATCGAGGGGCTGCGGGAGCGCCACGGCGACCGCTTCAAGCCGCCGGTGCTGCTGCGCCGCCTCGTCGCCCAGGGTCGCCACGGGATGAAATCCGGCCAGGGCTTCTACCCCTACCCGCAGCCCGACGAGGGCGAGCAGGCGGAGACCGTGAAGCTGGAGACGCGCGGCGACGTCGCGATCGCCTGGCTCGCCAACGCCCCGATGAACGCCGTCTCCCCCGACGTCATCCGCGACCTGAAGACGGTCTGGGAGCGGGTCAAGTCGAGCGACGACATCGGCGCGATGGTGGTCGCATCCTCGGTCCCGGTCGTCTTCTCGGCCGGCGCCGACATCAAGGCCTTCACCCGGATGGACGAGGCCGGGGGCACTGAGCTGATCGACACCGCCCACGCCCTGCTGCGCGACTTCGGCCAGGCTCGCGTGGCCACCGTGGCCGCCGTCAACGCGATCGCCTTCGGCGGCGGCTGCGAGGTGGCGATGGCCTGCGACGTGCGGATCGCAGCCGAAGCCGCCGTCTTCGGGCAGCCCGAGATCAAGCTCGGGATCATCCCAGGCTTCGGCGGCACCCAGCGGCTGCCGCGGCTGGTGGGGCCGAACAAGGCCCTGGAGATGAACCTGGTGGGCGACGCGATCCTCGCCGGTGAGGCAATCGAATCCGGGCTCGTCAACCGCGTCGTGCCAGACCACGAGCTGTTTGAGACGGCGCTGATGTGGGCGCGCAAGCTCGCCGCCCAGGCGCCCGTGGCGCGCGAGCAGGTCAAGCTCGTCTCCGGCGCCGGCGATCTCGACCAGGGCATCGAGGCCGAGAAGCAGGGCTTCGCCACCGCCTTCGGCAGCGACGACGCCAAGGAGGGCATCGCCGCCTTCCTCGGCAAGCGGACGCCGAAATGGAGCGGCAGCTAGCCAAAACAACCCGCCGACGGGCCGATATGTCGCGTTATACGCGACATATCGGCCCGTCGGCGGGTGTTGCGCGGCTCGCGGAGCTGATCCGCGAGTCGCGCTCCACGGTTGCGCTGACGGGAGCCGGGATCTCGGTGCCGTCCGGGATCCCGGACTTCCGCACGCCGGGGACCGGGCTCTGGGCGAACGTCGACCCGATGGAGGTCGCCCACATCGCTGTCTTCGAGCGCGATCCCGCCCGCTTCTGGTCCTACTACCGGCCTCGCTTCCACTCGCTCGCCGGCAAGCGACCCAACCGGGCGCACGAAGCGCTGGCCGAGCTCGAGCGCCGTGGCCTGCTGGATGGGGTGATCACGCAGAACATCGACCGCCTCCACGTCGCCGCCGGCTCGCGGAACGTGGTCGAGGTGCACGGCTCGGCCGAGACCTGCTCCTGCCTGGGATGCCTCGTCTCCTACGGGATGGAGGAGGTCGAGGCGCTGTTCGACGACGCCGGGATCGCCGTCTGCACGGCCTGCGGCGGCGCGGTCAAGCCCGACGTCGTCCTCTTCGGCGAGCTGCTGCCGGAGAGCGCGATGGCGCGGGCGCAGGAGATGGCCGAAGGCGCCGAGCTGATGCTCTGCATCGGCTCCTCGCTCGCGGTCCATCCCGTCGCCGGCCTGCCCCAGCTCACGCTCGAGGCCGGCGGCGAGGTCGCGATCGTGACCAAGGGGCCGACGCCATACGACGGCGAGGCGACGCTGAAGCTGGAGGGCGAGGTCGACGCCGAGCTGGCGGCGCTGCTGGCCGCACTCGACTAATCCGCGGCCGCCGTGGCCGGCGAGGCGAGGGGACGAATGCCCTGCTCGCCGCAACTGGCCACGATCGCCTTGGAGCCGGGGTCGTCTCGGGTCGCGGCCCGAGCGCAGATTTCCCTTGCTTCCCTGCCGCAGCCATGAACCAGCTCGGCGCCCGTGCGCCCGGCCACCGGAACGGAGATGCAGCCGGCGGGTGTTGGCGGCCGGCTGTCCCCCGCGGTCGTGAGCAGCAGGACTGCGAGCGCGATGAGCATCGTCGCCAGTCCGGCGCCGACGACGTTTCGCTCGCGCTTCGCCAGGCGTCGCAGGGGCGTGTTGACGCGCTGAAAGTGTCCTTCCAGGGGCACGCGGAGCAGGTTATCGCCCGATTTGTGTGCCGTTTACGACATTGGGGCGAACCTTTACCGCCGATCTTTAGACACTCGTACGTAGTGGCCACGGCGCCGTGGCGAGAGGGTTACGGCAAGCAGAAATGGGCGCTTCGTGCCGGCGGGGAGCTGTCCGTGTCCGGTAGGCCCGCAAACGAGAAAGGAAACACCGGATCAATGGAATGGTTGAGCGAAGGCGCCAACTCATGGCAGCTCACCGCCGCGACCCTGGTCGGCCTGATGAGCATCCCGGGGCTGGTCGTCCTCTACGGCGGCGTGATGCAGAAGCGCTGGTCGGTGAACTCGATGATGATGGCGTTCGTCGCCTTCGCGATCGTGCTCATCCTCTGGTGCCTGTTCGCGTTCAGAATGGCGTTCGGAACCCCGATGCACATATTCGGGGCGGGCGGCAGCAGCTTCCTGGCCAATATGTGGGGCCAGCCGGGTTCGATCCTGAGCAGTGCCAGCGAGCTCGGGCACGGCCACATTCCACTGCTGCCGACGGTGACCGAAGAAATCGAATTCCCCCAGTCGACGCTCGCCTACTTCCAGATCGTCTTCGCCGCGATCACGCCGCTGCTGATGCTGGGGTCGGTGCTCGGACGGATCAACTTCAAGGCCTGGATCCCGTTCGTCGCGCTCTGGACCGTCCTCGTCTACACGATCAACGCCTTCCTGATCTGGGGCGGTGGCTACTTCGCCCAGCACGGCGCGGTTGACTTCTCCGGCGGCTACGTGATCCACCTCGCCGCCGGCGTCTCCGGTTTCGTCGCTGCTTGGGTGATCGGGCCGCGCCTGCAACGCGACCGCGAGGTCGACGCGCCGAACAACCTGGCGATGGTCGCGGTCGGCGCCGGCCTGCTCTGGCTTGGCTGGAACGGCTTCAACGGCGGTGACTGGTACTCGGCGGGCAACATCGCCTCGGCCGCGGTGCTCAACACCAACCTCTGCACCGCCGTCGCCTTCCTCGTCTGGGTCGCATGGGACTACGCGACCGGGCGCAAGCCGAGCCTGATCGGCAGCGTCAACGGGATGATCGTCGGCCTCGTCGCGATCACGCCCGGCGCCGGCTTCGTCAACGGCTGGGGCGCGATCGTGATCGGCGTCATCGCCAGCACGCTGGTCTACTTCGCGCTCAACTACCTGAGCAGGGCGCGGCCGTTCCGCAACGTCGACGACACTCTGGGTGTCGTCTATACCCACGGCTTCGCCGGGCTTGCCGGCGGTCTCCTGGTCGGGATCTTCGCCAACAGCGCGATGGCCGAAACCACGCTTGCGGGTACGATCTCCGGCGGCGGGCTGCACCTGCTCGGCTGGCAGGCGCTCACTGCGCTCTGGGTGATCGTCTTCTCGGCGATCGGGACCTTCGTCCTGCTCAAGCTGGTCGGGCTCGTCGTGCCGCTGCGGATGACCGACGAGGAAATGGAGGTCGGCGACATCGCCGTCCACGGGCACGAGGTGTACCCGTCCGACGTGCCCTCGCTCGGCTATCCGAACGGAGTCGGTGCCGGCACCCCGGTACCGACGACGACGGCGGGGACATCCGCCTGAGGGGTCAGGCTGCCGCCCCGTTCGGGGCGGCAGCCACCTCCCGCAGCACGTCGAGCATCGTCGCCACCGCGGCGGTGACGGCGGCGCCACGCCGCGTCGCCGCAAAGACCTTGCGCACCGGGCTCTGCGGATGCAGGGCCCGGACCCGGATGTCGGTGCGCACGGCGGAGAGGGCGAGCTGCGGGATCAGGCCGACGCCGACCCCCGCCGCGACCAGCCCCTGGACCGTCTGGTAGTCGTCGCTTTCGAAGGAGACGCGGGGCTCGAAGCCGGCGGCATGGCAGCTGCGCACCACGTGTCGCGCGCAGGGGGTCGCGGCAGAGGTCTGTATCCAGCTCTCCTCGCTCAGCTGCTCGAGCCGGACCTGCTTGCGGCGCGCCAGCGAGTGCGCCTCAGGCAGCGCCAGGTGCAATGGATCGTCGAGCAGCTCGAAGCGCCTCAGCCCGGCGCCAAGCCGCTCGCCAACGCCTTCGAACTCGTAGAGCAGGGCCAGGTCGAACTCTCCCGCCCGCAGCCGGGGCGCGATCTCCTCGGGCTCCCCCTCGGCCAGCGTGATCTCCACGCCGGGGTGGGAGGCGGTGAAGGCCGCAACGCCCCGCGGGATCAGAGTTGCCCCGGCGCTGGGAAAGGAGGCGACGCGCAGGCGCCCGCCGCGGCCGCCGGCGATCGCGGTCACCTCGGTCTCCGCGGCCTCCATCCGCGCCAGGATGCCCTCGGCATGGTGGGCCAGCGCCGCTCCCGCGGCGGTCGGCCGCACGCCGCGGCGGTCGCGCTCGATCAGCGGCGCGCCGACCTCGCCCTCGAGGGTCGCGATCGCCTGCGAGACAGCCGACTGGGAGTAGGAGAGCGCGTCTGCCGCCGCCGAGAAGGAGCCAAGCGCGACCACCTCGCGCAGGACGTGAAGCCGGCTCGCGTTCAGCATCAGTAGATCTTATCTCAAGGATAGGTATTAACAGTTGTGCTGATGGAAGGAAGGTGCCACGATCAGCTCGAACTTCGCCGCAAAGCCCTCACCAAGGAGCCTCGAAAATGGCACTTCGCATAATCGTTTCCTACGACGACACCGACAACGACCGCGACGCGCTGGCGCTCGGGCGCCTGCTGGCATTTTCCGGTGCCGAGCTCTCGCTTGCCTATGTCCGCCACTCCGAGGGCGGCGCGCTGGAACAGAAGGAGGCCGAGGAGCTGCTGGCACGCGGGGCCGAGTCCGTCGGCGCGCCGGACATGCCCCGTCACGTCGTGGTCAATCCCTCTACCAGCGAGGGCCTCGCCGAGCTGGCCGAGCGCGAGCAGGCGGACGTGATCGTCTTCGGTTCGGAGTACCGCACCGCGCCCGGCACCGTGGCGCCCGGGAGGCCGGCCCACAAGCTGCTGCTCGGCGGCCCGGCGGCGATCGCGGTCGCACCGGCCGGCCTCCGCTCCAACGCCTCGGTGAGCATCAACACGGTCGGCCTCGTCGACGAGGGCGATCCCGCCGCGCGCGAGACCGCGGAGAGCCTGGCGACGGCGCTCGGCGCCGGCGTCGCCGAGCACGGCAGGGGGCACTGCGAGCTCCTCGTCGTCGGCTCGCGACCGGAGTCGCCGCAGGGCAAGGTGACCCTCAGCGCGGCCAGTGACTACGAGGTCGAAACCTCGACCTGCCCGGTGCTTGTCGTGCCGCGCGGAACGTCGCTCAGCTTCGCGGTGGCTCAGGCTCAGACGGTTTGACGACCAGGATCACGGCCGCGACCGCGGGGTCGCGGCCGGCGATCCTCTCGCGGGCCTGCGACCAGGCGACCGGCTGAGCCTCGCGCTCGGCAAGCATCTCGGCGACGACGGCCTCCGGCACGTCCGACTCGACGAGGAAGGCGTCGGGCAAGCTCGGTCGCGGTGCCTCGGCGAGCACCCGTTCGGTCACATTCTCGGCACTGCGTTCGGCGTTCGACCAGCCCTGGCCGAAGGCGAGGTCGGGGTTGTCGAGCCGCTTTCCCTCGAGCACCTTCAGCGAGCTTTCGCTGGGAAGCCACTCGTATTCGGCCAGCTCGAACGGCCGCTCGGCAAGCCACGGCTCGATCACCCGGCTCAGCAGCTCGCGATGGCTGAGGTTGAACACCCGTGCCCGGTTGTCCGCTGAGCTGAGCTCGACGTGAAAGGCCATGCCGCAACCATATGCTCAGGCTGATGGAGCTGCCGCAGCCCGCCGCCGTCGTCTTCGACAACGACGGCCTCCTGCTCGACACCGAGTCCGTCTGGACGCGCGCCGAGCGCGATCTGTTCGAGCGCCGGGCGCTCGAGTTCACCGCCGAGCACAAGCGTGAGCTGGTCGGGACCTCGGCCGAGACCGCGGCGGGCATCCTCGAACGCCGCCTCGGCGAGGCGGGCCGGGCGGCCGAGCTGATCGAGGAGCTGAACGAGCTCGTCATCGCCGAGCTCGAGCACGGGGTGGAGGCGATGATCGGCGCCCGCGAGCTCCTGCATGACCTGAAGCAGCGCGGCACGCCGCTCGGTCTCGTCTCCAACTCGCCGCTGCGCTTCGTGCAGCGCTCGCTGGAGATAGTCGGCTTCGTCGACCGCTTCGACGTCGTCCTCAGCGCGCATGAAGTCGCGGCGCCGAAGCCGGCGCCCGATCCCTACCTCGAGGCCTGTCGTCGCCTCGGCGTCGAGGCCGGGCCGTCCGTCGTCGCGCTCGAGGACTCGCCGACCGGCGTCGCCGCGGCCCGCGCCGCCGGCCTGACGGTGATCGGCATCCCCTCGCTGGAAGGAATCGAGCTGGCCGAGGCGCACGAGATCGCCGAGTCACTGCTCGACGTCGTTGTGAGCCGGCGGCTGGCGCTTTGAGGGACCCTCACGTCAGCCCGCGAGGATCCGGCGCCGGCGCAGCACTCGCTCGCAGATCGCTGTGAGGTTCTCGACCGTTGCCCGCTGTGCGAGGCTGAGATCGCCCTGGATAGCGGCCGTCGCGGCCGCGACGGCCGCCTCGCGTCGAGCTTCCAGGGCCGCCATGTCATCGTCGTGGCCGGGGTCACCGAGGGCATCGGCCAGCTCGACCAGAAGCGCTTCGAGGCCGATGCGCAGTTGCAGGGCCGCCTCGCGGAGGCGGCCTGCGTCGAGGTCGGCGCGGGCTCGCAGCAGGAGCGTCTCGCAGGCATCGAGCCGCTCGCGGCCGGACAGCACCCCGCCGACGCGTTCCTGTGGGCGCAGCTCTTCCATGCGCCGGCGGCGGAGAGAGCCGCTTGCGCGAGGGTCGACCTCGCGCGCGTGGGTGAAGGAGCCGTGGGCGAGCTCTTCGCCGCTGCCGTAGCCGACGCGGGCGACCGCTGCCTCCTCAGCGTCCAGCTCCTGTGGATGAGCCCCGCTGGCGACGGCATGGGCGTGGAGAGCACGGTTGAGCACGCGCACCGCCGATCCCAACATCTCGTCGGTCGAGACTTCCGAGCCAAGTGTCCTCTCGAGCCACGACGTTGCCCCGGACTCGTCGTCAAAGGGCTCCGCGGCGCGCACGACCGTGACCCGGCTCAGCGGCAGCTCTGCCGGTTCGGTGTCGGGTTTCGCGACCCGCGCCCGGCGCCGACGCCGCGAGGGAGCCGGCGCCGCGAGCGTCTTCAGCACCAGAACGTCCTCCTTGTCGCCGTCGCGGACGACATAGCGACCGTCGGCGGGCCCAAGCGTTCCCGCGAAGTCGAGCTGGGCGAATCCGAAGAGGGTCAGGGCCGCGAGTACCGCGACGGCCCGGGGTGGACCTGCGGGTTTTCGATTTCCCCGAGACGCCTGATCAGGCGGTTCCACTTGTCCGGCGAGAGTTCGCCGAGGCTCGGTGAGAGCCCGCTCGCGCCGCCGACGCTGGTCAGGAAGGAGGCCATCTCACGTCCCCAGATCGTTTCCTTGCCCTCGCTGTATTCGGCGTGGCTGAGCGGTACGCCGGCGGCATCGGCAAAGCCCATCTCGATCGAGCCGCCGGGGACGAAGGTCGCGATCTGTTCGCCGGCCGCGACGTGCTGGCCGGCGTGCACCGTTGCCTGGACCCCCTCGTATACGAAGATGATCTGACCCGCCCGCTGTCCGCTCAGCAGCTTGTAGAGGACGCCACCGCCTTCCGGCCAGCCGGGGGCGCCGGTGGCGAGGATTTCGGCATCTCCGACGGCAGCGATCGGGCCGGTTCCGGTGAAGTCGACGCCCTGGTCGATCCGTCCCGTGGTCGCGGAGAGGAAGGGGCTCACGTATTCGATTTCAAAGCCCGGGTAGTAGCCGATGTGGACGTGGTCGTAGTGGTCCGGCAGGGAGAAGCTGGTGTCGCCCGGCAGGTCCTCGAGCGAGATCACCTGGTGCGGGTGCATCGTCCCCTGCAGCCGCAGCACGGTCTTGAGCAGGGCATCGGTGAGGGTGCCGGGACCCTGGTGACCGCGCACCGGCACTCCGTCGATGGCCGCGATGTCGACCGCGTCCCCGCTCGAGTGCTCCGAGACGTTGCCGGAGCTCGTCATCTCGCCGTGCCCGCACTCGAGCGAGCTGACCGTGAGGCGGAAGCCCTTGCTGACGAGGTACTCGAGCACGGCCAGCACGCGGCGGTCGATCCGGCCCGAGGCGACGTCGCCGCGGCCGCATTCGTAGATCGAGAGGCTCCGGTCATGCAGGACCCGCTGCTCGAGCGCTTCCTTCGGCAGCAGCAGCACGCCGCTGACGCTGAGGTCGCTGGCGAAGGGGTCCTTGCCGTTGGCGCGGTAGATCGCCGTCGCTTCGAGCAGCTTCCAGCCGTCCAGGATCGGCTTCGGGTCGATCTCGGCGGCGCCGCTGCCGGCCGGGCGGATGGCGAAGTTGATGTGGGCTTCGACGCCGCCGGTGGCCGCGCCCATGCGGGCGATCACCGCCCCACCCGTAACCCTCGACCCGACCTTTAGGTCATGGGGCGCGGCTGCCCTGTGCTCGGCGACGCCGGCGCCGTCCTGCTTCGCCGTCCGCTGGGGGTAGGCGTAGACGCGCGGCCGCAGGTTCTGCGTGTCGACCAGGGGCTGGCCGGACCCGTTCGGGGCAAGCACGCCACCCCCGCCGCGCAGGATCTGGCCGAGCTCGGCGTAGGTGTAGCGGTTGCCGTAGGCATCTTCGAGGACGATGAACTTGCCCAGCTTCGGTGATTCGCCGATCACCTTGATCACGCCGTCGTTGACGGCGACGATCGCCGCGCCCTGGTGGGAGAAGATGTTGATGCCGCGCCGCGTGGGCGAGGAGGCGATCACTTCCGCCGCATTGCCGTAGGAGTGGTGGGAGCCGGCTTCGTCCCGGCTCAGCGCTTCCCGCACCGAGAGGTCGTCGGCGTAGGTCGAGTCGGCGGCGACAGGGAAGTGGGCACCCTCGGTCAATCCGGTCAGCGAGCCGACGAGGTCGGGTGGGAGCTTGCCGTAGGCGCGGGCGTCGGCGAGCACCTCCTGCACGTACCAGTCGGCGTGGTTGTAGGTGAAGATCGCCTTGTAGAGGTCGTTGCTGCCGCCGCTGATCTTCAGCAGGTGGGCGGCGGCGCAGATCGCGTCGACCGGGTTGTAGGGATCGTTGCGGCCATCGCCGTTCGCGTCGAGCCCGTACGCTTCCCAGCTCGACGGCAGGAACTGCATCCAGCCGATCGCGCCCGCGGTGGACGGGCCCATGTTGGTGCCGAAGTTCGTCTCGATCTTGTTGATCGCGGCCAGCACCTGCCAGGGAATGCCGTACTCGGTTCCGCAGGCCTGGTAGATCGGAAGCAGGAAGGGCGGGATTTCAAAGGACTCGATGATGAAGTTGGGGACGCCGATCGGCGCGGGTCCGAACGGGGCGATCGTGGCGCTCGGGTTGGCTTCGGTGGGAGAGCCGCCGTTGTTGTATTCGGAGCCGCCGCTGGGAGTCTTGGGCGGTAGGGGAACGCCGGCCGTCGCGCTCGGCGCCGTCACGCCGCCGCTGGGGGTCGTACCGCCGCCAGGGCCTCCGAGACTCTGGTTGTGGTGGACGCCGGCGCTGCCGGCGTCCACCGTGGCGCCGGCCTTGACGCCGCCGCCCGTGCCGGAGGGCTGCGTTTCCGGCGCTTCGACCGGGCTGCCGCTGGTCGCTCCCGATGTCGCTTCGCCTTCCTCGCTCGTGCCTTCGGGCGAGGTGCAGTCCGGGTCGGCGCTGTCGACGAGCCCGTCGCCGTCGTCATCGACGCCGTTGGAGCAGGCGGGCGGAGGCGTCGCGATCGTCGGCGTGGTCGAGAGCGGTGCCGTCGTTTCGGTCGTGCTCGGAAGGGCTTCGGCGTCGGCGAAGCCAACTCCGAGCGCCGTGATGGCGGCAAATCCCGCCAAGGCCATGGTCAGTGCGAGCTTGTGTCTCATACGACGGCGCCTTCATGCCCGACGGCACGGATCGCATAGCGATGCCGGGCCCTCTCCCTGCGCAACAGGCCCGACCAAGCTACTTGCTCGTCCGGGGGTCCGCAACGGCATGCCGCAGCCCCCAACAAGCCCTTAATCAATACCGATTCCATGCCCGCAGCCAGGCAGGATCACATGCTCTCCGGATGCCCCGGTCGAGACCCCCTGCCGAGGCTCCCCCGAACAGGCTCTAAGCTGACTGCCGATGAGCGCCGGAGCGTCGCGATGACCGAGACCCACGACGACCACGAGGGCCTGCGCGCCCGCAGCGAGCAGGCGATCGGCGAGCTCGCCCAGGCCCTGCTCGACAGCCAGGTGCTCGAGAACGCGGTCGCGGCCGCCTTTGGCGCCCGGGAGAAGGCGCTCGAGGCACAGCAGGCGGCGATGAGCGCGCTCAATCTGCCCTCGGCCGGCGACGTCGAAAGGCTGGAGCGGAGGCTGCGTTCGCTCTCCCAGCGCCTGGAAGAGATCGAGGACCAGGTCGACCGGGTTGCCCGCGACCTGGGGGAGACACGGCGTCGTCTGGTCGCCGAGGAAGCCATTCGATCGCCCGGGGACTCGTAAGTCTAACCCTCAACTTTAGGTTAAGAGTGCGTGGCAAGCGGCGGTTCCGGCCACTCGCTCCGCCTGCGCCAGCGCCTCCAGCTCGAGGCGTGCCGCACCGCCAGCTTTCTCCGCGACTATCAGCAGCGCCGCCGCCTCGACCCCGAGGATCGAGGCGGCGGCGAGCAGCGGCGCTGTCTGCATGTCCGCGGCTAGCGCCTCGCCATGTCGCTGCGGGCGCGCGGGATGGGCGTCGAAGCTGACGATCTCCGCGGGCTTGTGCCCGCCGCCGAGCGCAGCGGCGAGTCGCTCGCTCAGCGCGGCATCGGGGAGCACCGTCTCGCCGACCCCGACGCCGAGCGGCCCGGCGCTGCCGCCTGCCGCGATCGCCTTGCCGACCAGAATCAGGTCACCGGGATCGCGGTCGGGGCTGAGGGCGACGCACGTCCCCACCCGGACCACGCGCCGCACTCCGAGCTCGGCAAGGTCCTCCAGCACCAGCACCGCGCTCGGCCCACCCATTCCGGTCGCCTGGATCGTCAGCTCGGCGCCGCCGAGCGCCTTGCCGAAATACCCCCACAGCCCGCGCGCATGGTTGCTCATCTTCGGTTCGGCGAGCAGCTCCTGGGCCAGGAGCAGAGCGCGACCGGGATCGCCGACGAGGATCGCGTCGGCTGCGATCGGGGCGGTGGGGCGCAGCCGGGCAGGCACCGCGGCGGAGCCTATTGGCACGGGGCAAACCGGCGTTGGGTCTAGCCTCGAAGCTCGTCGATGCTAAGCGACGATCGCATATCCCTCAGCGAGGCTTCCCGCCGCGCCGGCGTCTCCGCGAGCACGCTGAGACGCTGGGCGAAGGAGAAGGTCGTGCCGGTGCGCCGCGGGCGCTGGACCGCGGCGGCGGCTGCGCAGGCCCGGGTCGTCGCGCGGATGCGCGAGCGCGGCCACTCGCTCGAGGACCTGAGACGCGCCGGCCGCGAGGGAAGGCTCGCCTTCGGCTTCACCGAGGACCTCTTCCCGCGGCCGGAGGAGCAGTCGACGGTGGATGACGTGGCCCGCGAGACGGGCCTCGAGCCGGAGCTGGTCGAGCGCATCCTGGTCATCCTCGGGACGCCGCTCGAGCGGAAGCGGTTGCTCAACCCCCACGACGCACAGGCGCTGCGCCACTGCGCGCGGGTGCTGGCCGCCGGCTTCCCGCTCGTCGCCTTCCTGCAGCTCGTCCGCGTCTACGCCCAGTCGCTGCGGCGGATCGCCGACACCGAGGTGCGCCTCTTCCACCTCTACGTCCATGAACCGCTGATCCGCGACGGAGTCCCCGAGCTGGAGATGGCGGAGGAGATGGGGGAGCTGGCGGGCGACGTGCTGCCGCTGGCCTCGCCGCTGATCGACTACCTGCACACGCGCTATCTGCGCTTCTTCCTCGAGCAGGACGTGATCGGCCACATGGAGGGCGCCCTGGAGGCAGCCGGAGAGCTCGGCCAGGTCCCGATCACCCTCTGCTTCATCGATCTCACCGGCTTCACCCGCTACACCGAGGAGGAGGGCGATTTGGAGGCGCTCGACGTGGTCGAGAACTTCGTCGAGACGGTGGAGGAGACCCTGCCGCCGGAGGCGACGATCGTGAAGACGATCGGCGACGAGGTGATGGTGGTCTCACCCGAAGCCGCTTCGCTGACCGCCTGGGCCGTGGAGCTGCTGGGGCGCTTCCCCCGGCGTCCGCGACCGCGGGTCGGCATCCACTGCGGCCGCGCCGTCTACCGCGACGGCGATTACTTCGGCACCCATGTCAACCTCGCGCATCGCGTGGTCGGCCACGCCCAGGCCGGCGAGGTGCTCGTCACCGACCGGATAATCGAGGCGATCGAGGATCGCGGCGACCTCGCCTCCGAGCCGATCGGCGAGGTGAGCCTGCGGGGCTTCCCGGCGCCGACCCCACTCTTCGTCGTACGGTCGACGGAGTAGATGTTCGAACGCGTGCGAGCGGAGGGGCTGCTGCCGGCGGGCGAGTCGGTCGTCGTCATGCTCTCCGGCGGGCGCGATTCGGTCTGCTTGCTCGACCTGGCCGTCCGCCTGCTCGGGCCAGAGCTGGTGACGGCGCTGCACGTGAACTACGGGCTGCGAGCGGACGCGGACCTGGACGAGGCGCACTGCCGGGCGCTCTGCGAGCGGCTCGACGTGCGGCTCGAGGTCGAGCGGCCGAGCCGGCCGCGGGATGCCGGCAACCTGCAGGCCTGGGCGCGCGACGTCCGCTACGCGGCGGCGGCCAGCCTGGCGCAGATGGACGATGCCCTGATCGCCAGCGGCCACACGGCCGACGACCAGGTCGAGACGATCCTCTACCGGCTGGCCTCCTCGCCGAGCCGGCGCGCCCTGCTCGGGATACGCCGGCGTGACGGCAACCTGGTCAGGCCGCTGCTCGGCTTCAGCAGGGCGGAGGTAACGCGCTACTGCGAAGAGCGCGGGCTGAGCTGGCGGGACGACCCGACCAACGCGGAGATGGGCTACGCCCGCAACCGCGTGCGGCACCGTCTGCTGCCGGCGTTCGAAGAAATCCACCCCGCCGCCAGCCGCAACCTGCTGCGCACGGCGGAGCTCCTGCGCGACGAGGCCGAGCTGCTCGACGCGCTCGTCGACGCCGAGCTGGGCCGCTCGGGCGACGGCACGATCGCGCTCGAGCGCCTCGCCGAGCTGCCGCCGCCGCTGCGCCGCCTCGTCGTCCAGCGCCTCGCCGACGATGCCGCCGGCAGGCCGGTGCCGGGGGCGGCCAATCACGCCGATGAGGTGGCGGCCCTGCGCCGCACCGGCACGGCGATGCTCGACCTCGGCCGCGGCGTGCGCGCCGTCGTCGAAGGCGGCATCCTCCACACCGAGCGCTGACGTGCCGTGAGTTAGAGGCCCCTATGGGTACTCAACTAACGGCACGTCCTAGACTGCGCGCCGTGAGCGACTCCGCGATCGGCGAGACCCTCGTCTCCAGCGAGGAGCTGACGCGGCGCGTCGCCGAGCTGGGGGAGCAGATCAGCGCCGACTACGCCGACCGCGACCTCTTCATGGTCGGCGTGCTCAAGGGCGCCGTCCTCTTCCTCGCCGACCTGATGCGCAGCATCAGTGTTCCCTGCGAGATCGACTTCATGGCCGTCTCCAGCTACGGCTCCCAGACCGACTCCTCGGGCGTCGTCCGGATCATGAAGGACCTCGACGCGCCGATCGAAGGCCGCCACGTGCTGATCGTCGAGGACATCATCGACTCGGGCCTCACCCTGCAGTACCTGATGCGCAACTTGAAGGCCCGCAACCCGGCTTCGATCGAGGTTTGCGCGCTCCTGACCAAGCCGGAGCGGCTGCGGGTCGATCTCTCCCCCCGCTACGTCGGTTTCGAGATCGCCAACCGCTTCGCGATCGGCTACGGGCTCGACCACGCGCAGCGCTATCGCAACCTCTCCTACGTGGCCGCCCTGGACGCCTAGACCGCTCATATAGCCCTGGTACGCTGATTTTCCCTGTGAGGCGTTTCTTCAAGAGCGCGGCTTTTCCGATCCTGCTGGTGGTGATCCTCGCCTTCGTCGCCCAGCGGGTGATCAACAGCCCGTCCGGCACGGAGGCACCCTCCTACAACGAACTGGTCAAGCCGAAGACCGGGCTGATCGCCCAGGGCCAGATCAAAGAGGTCTCGGTCAACGTCAAGGACAGCTCGCTCGACGTCGAAAAGAAGAACGGCGAAAAGTTCTCCACCGGTTACCCGCCGAACACCGAAGAAAGCCTGCTCCGGCTCCTCAACCAGAGCGAAACGACGAAGACCGTCGTCCACGGCACCGGCGGCTCCAGCCTGCTCTCGCTGCTCACCTACATCCTGCCCTTCGTCCTCTTCTTCGGCTTCTGGATCTTCCTGATGAACCAGATGCAGGGCGGCGGCTCCCGCGTCATGAACTTCGGCAAATCGAAGGCGAAGCGGATGTCGGTCGACGCGCCCAAGATCACCTTCCGCGACGTCGCGGGCGTCGACGAGGCGGTCCAGGAGCTGCAGGAGATCAAGGAATTCCTCGAGAACCCGAAGAAGTTCCAGGCGCTCGGGGCCCGCATTCCCAAGGGGGTGTTGCTCTACGGCCCACCCGGCACCGGCAAGACGCTGCTCGCCCGCGCTGTCGCCGGCGAGGCCGGCGTGCCCTTCTTCTCGATCTCCGGCTCGGACTTCGTCGAGATGTTCGTCGGCGTCGGCGCCAGCCGTGTTCGCGACCTCTTCGAGCAGGCCAAGCAGAACTCGCCCTGCATCATCTTCATGGACGAGATCGACGCCGTCGGCCGCCACCGCGGCGCCGGCATGGGGGGAGGCCACGACGAGCGGGAGCAGACGCTGAACCAGCTCCTGGTCGAGATGGACGGCTTCGAGATGAAGGACAACATCATCCTCATCGCCGCCACCAACCGCCCCGACATCCTCGACCCGGCGCTGCTGCGGCCGGGCCGCTTCGATCGCCAGGTCGTCGTCGACCGGCCCGACCGCAAGGGCCGCAAGAAGATCCTCGAAGTCCATACCCGCGGCAAGCCGCTGGCCAAGGCGATCGACCTCGATGCCCTCGCCGGCCAGACCCCCGGCTTCACCGGCGCCGACCTCGCCAACCTGATCAACGAGGCGGCCCTGCTCACCGCCCGCACCGGCCATCGCGAGGTCTCGATGCAGGAGCTCGAGGAGGGGATCATGCGGGTGATCGCCGGCCCCGAGAAGAAGACCCGTGTGATGAGCGAGAAGGAGCGGCTGATCACCGCCTACCACGAGCTCGGCCACGCGATCGTCGGCCACCTGCTGCCCAACTGCGATCCGGTCCACAAGATCTCGATCATCAGCCGCGGCCAGGCCCTCGGCTACACGATC
>Ga0070684_100001642_pt1 | contig 16207 bp, 39 predicted proteins | sample KBSC723LmetaG_FD_65653 | JGI IMG/M metagenome (GOLD analysis project Ga0070684, IMG submission 65653) | Corn rhizosphere microbial communities from Kellogg Biological Station, Michigan, USA - KBS C7.2-3L metaG | ecosystem: Host-associated > Plants > Roots > Rhizosphere ...
CCGTCCGTGATCGGACTCTGTCGTCTGGCGGGAGAGCTGCGCTTTGTACGCCGCGATCGAGCGCCTCAAGTGGCGGATCTCGTCTTCGGCTAGGCGCAGGTCGGACTCCAGCACCTCGACACGCATCCGTTCGCGCTCAAGCGGGTCCTGAGGCGCCTCAGCGACCTCTCCGGTGACCGCGTCGATACCGCTCACGACGCCCGCCACCCGTCACTGTTGGCCTCTCGAGACCATGCTCCCATCGTCAAGGCATTGCCACGGTCATCGCGACAGAGACGGATCCGCTCCATCGCAGCGCGATCCTCAGCAGCGGCCGAATCCATCTCCTCCTTGGCCTCGAGGACTGCGTCAGTGCCCTTGGCCAGTACCTCGGCGACAGTCGCCCCCTGAGGCTTCAGACGACCCACTGCGAGGGCGAGTTGCTTCCGGTACTCCTTGGTCGCTTTCGCCAGCTTCTTGCCCGACGCCTCGGCCGCGTTGATGGCAGCCCGGTGCTCCCTGCTAACCGTCATCGACATCCGACGAAAGCCGGCGTAGTCGTAGGGCTCGGCCCCGACAAGCTGATCGTCGAGCACCTCGTACTGCTCGCCCGTCTCTGGGTCGACGACGATCCTCATGCCCGCGAGATGTCCAGAGCCTCGACAGCAGCGACGGCCACGGCAGCGACCTGGATCAACTCCTTGCGGTAGTTGACGAAGTCGAACTCGTCGATCCGCATCTCGGCGACGTCCTTCGCGACCTCGCCGACCTCCTCGGTCAGGATCGCGAGCCACTGATGCGGAGAGTGGTGCTGCTCTCCCCATTTGCGGATCTGGTCAGCGCGCTCCTCTTCGACCTCGACGAGGATCCCGTCAGTGCGGGCGAGCAGTTGTCTGTCGTCCATCACGCCGCGACCTCGGCCTTCAGGAACTTCTCGACATCCTCTGCCTGGTCGACGTTGAGATGCGCGATCTTGCCGCTGTTGACGCCGACCTCGGCGAGCTTGGCCTTGAGGACGGGCATGAGCGTGACGACGGGCTTGCCCTCGACCGTTTCGACGGTCGCGAGCCCAGCCTTGGTGGCAAGCTCGAGGATCCCCGTGGCACGATCCATCGGGATCGATGGCGATGCCGGCCGCGCTGCGTCCTTCGACACAGACTCGCTAGCCGCCTCGGTCACCTCATCGCGCTCGGGGTCATCTCCCGTCGGGATCAGGAAGAGATTGAGCAAGGCGTACTTGAGTCCGCCTGTGTATGACTTGTAAGAACCCTTGTCGCCGCCAGTGTCAGCCCCAGCGCCGACCCAGTAGAGGGTCTCCTCTTCGCGGGAGTCGACATCGATGAAGCGGTACTGGAGATCCAGCGTTGTGACAAAGCCTTTGCCACCCGTGTCGGCGAAATGCTGGACGTTGCTAGCGCCGGGGAACACGATGATCCTCCGCTGCAGCAGCTCGGCACGGATCTTGCGGTTGACGTTTGCTGCCTCGACGTAGTCGTATTTGTGGTGCTCGTTGCGACCCGTCTTGCCAATGCCGTCGATCGTCAAAGCGATCTCGTGCAGCTTCTGAAGTAGCGTCGGCAGCGGCGCCTGATCCGTCTCGGACATCCAGATCTCCTGTGTCGATTGCCTACCTTCCGAAGCTAGGCAAGTGCCCCACTACAGCCTCGACCACAGGCCCTTGGAGCAGCCCACGAGGCCACGTTTCTGCATCGATCGGAGCAGTCCACCAAGAGGTCCCGGCTCCAAGTCAGAGGTGAGGTCTTTGAATCTCGACGGAAGCTGCCCTAGAATGTCCACTTCACGTTCTGCAGTGCGTGCCACCTCAGGGTCTTTCGACTGAATGTCAAGCACCGCGTTGTGAGCGCTGAGGTAGGCGAGGAAGTGATCACCGTTCGCCCAAGAACGGACGAACTTGTACGTGCCGTCGGGTTTCGTGTTCAGGACGTATCGAACGTCGGTGCGCGGAAAGCCCATCTCGACACTGGCCAGCTCGTACCCCTCTAGCTGGGCAAAGTGCTGGGTCGGGTAGACGTCCTTCGACGTCTTTAGATCGACGAGAGCGAGCCAACCTGGGTCCGGAGGCGGGATCGGGGGCCCGAGCTCCTTGATATGCCTCAGGTGACAGCGGATGTCGTAACGGCCGGCGAACCGATGCTTCTCGCTGACGACCTGGACCTCCGTGGAGACGAAGCTCGGTCGATAGTCGAGATACCAGCGCAGCACCGCTCGAGCGTGCCCTTGGACCTCCGCGCTGAACTTGCTCAGGTCGGGGATCTCTCCCGATTGCCCCAGCCCCTCGAGGACGTCGTGGACCCAGTTGCCGCGCTCGGCCGCTTTGTCCCGCGTTGCCCAGGGCGTGAGGCCAGCCTTCTGGAGTTTCGCTCGCAGCTCGCCCGGATCAACTCCCAGCACCTTTGCTGCGCCGTTGACGCCGATCTTGAAGGCCCACGCAGACGCGATTCCCCACGTCTCCGTCTCCCCCATCTTCGAGATGGTGCTGATCCCTGGCAGCTTCTCCCCGCGCAGCGCGTAGGCGTGTGCCGCCGCGTTGAAGTCGGTCTCCGGTCTGACGACCGTAGGCCCGGTCATCGTTTCAGCCACGCCTTGAAGCGCTGCCAGCGCGACTGCTCAAGAGCCTGTTCGATCTGCACGGGTGTGCAGTTGCACGCTTGCCGGCGACAGATCAGACAGCTCACGCGACCACCGCGCCCTTGATCTTCGCCTCTGACTTTGGGATCTCAAGATCTGGGTAGAGCCCTTTGTCGAAGTTTTCGAGAAAACGAATGAGGACCGGCTCGTCCAAGCGTTCTTGACCGTCGATGCCATAGATGCTAACCAAGCCGCTGCCGTAGTCGACATCTGTGATCCCGGAGCCTTGGAGCGTCATGGCCAACGTGCAGGCTCGCCTGTGACCTCGGATCCCTCGGGTCATGCGACTCGTTGATCCCAGGCCGTGTGCCTTCCGGATCACGTTGACGATTTTCACCACTGCCTTGCGGTCTGCGACCAGCTCCTCCGGGGTCATGATCCACCCTCAGACAGAAGACAATCTGGCCAGACGTCTCCGTTCTCTACACGCTTCTGGGTCTCGTAGGGCTTCAACACCCGCTCGACTAGATCCACCTTCGCTCCCTCAAGCGCACCCAAGCACTCAGCGAGCGCGGCGTAGCTCAACTGCTTCTGCAGGAGGTAGTTGCAGATCTCTGTCTGGAGCGCATATGTCAGCTCGCCAGCATTGACGGGTGACTGGTGTGGGATCGTCGCGAGCTCGTACTTGCGCTGTGGCGTGATGTAGGGCATTAGACTGCCGCCTCTCGTTCCACGATCCGTTCACCTATCCATTGCGCGATTTGCGGGACGAGGGCGTTGCCGAGGGCTCGCAGGCGGTCCACTCGAGCGGGAACCCCATTAGCCACTCGACCCACGTCGGGTTCAACTGCCCACCAATCGCCGAACTGATTGACGAGGTCGGCGTTGTCTCGAGTCGCTCTGCTCTGTTCATGCCGCGCCTCGCTCCCCGAGAGAGCGACGGGCCACCTGCCCCCCCCCGTGGCGTTGGCCACATTCCCGACCGAGCCATCGACATCAGCGAGTGACGCACTGGCCCGACCCTCCCTGACGCCCCCCCCCGATTGCTTCCGTAGCTCGTCGCTGCAGGGGTAGGCAACAATCCAGATCCGGTCTCTCTTGTGAGGGGCGCCAACGGCTGAAGCTGAAATGCCGTCCCACTCCGCGTCATACCCGAGCGCCATGAGGTCAGCAAGCACTTTTTCGAGACCCCTTTTCCGGAGAGCCGGGACGTTCTCCACGACGACGTATCGGGGTCGAAGTTCGCCAACAAGTCGGGCATACTCGGACCAAAGACCCGAGCGGGCTCCGGTGATCCCGGCTCCCTTGCCGGCGAGGCTGATGTCCTGACAGGGGGAGCCCCCGCAGAGCACGTCAACAGGCTCGACGTCGCTTGCTCGCAACTGGGTGATGTCGGGGTAGCAGGGGACTCCTGGCCAGTGCTTGTCGAGTACTCGCTTGCAGAACTCGTCCTGCTCGCAGAACCACGCGGTTCGCATCCCCGCTCGCTCAAAGCCGAGGTCGAACCCGCCGATCCCTGAGAAGAGAGATCCGACATTCATGCGCCCGGACGATCGTCGAGCTGCGGGTGGTGCTCCTTGAAGTACATGAGGCCGAAGGCGTGAAACACGACACTCGCCAGGTGAGAGCATCCAGTCTCGGGATCAGTCTCCTCACCCTCCCACCAAGAGCGCGCGTGACGGATCAGGCTGTCGAACGAGAGACTCCAGTCGTACCCCTTGCGCCAGTTGTCTCGCGAGTACTTCTGCGCTCCGGCGTTATAGAGCCGTGCCACCTCGTCAAGCTGGGACCATGGAATGAGACTGTATGACTCGGGCTTCTTGCCCTTTTCGCCACCAGTGCTTCCGTTGACGACGCGGACCTCACCAGTGATTGTTGTGGGAGTGGCCTCCACGGTCGTCGCGTGACGCACCCCCAGAGGCGCGCCCCCAGCGAAGGCGTGTGCCCTGTCGATATCTTCCGGCGAGACCTTCTTCATCTCGGCCTGCTTCTTGGGGTCCGTCACTCCTGGGTTGAGCGCCCCGAGACTCGCGTATTCGTAGATCGTCAGGCCGCAGAGTCGACCAACGAAGGTCTCGAGACGCGCCCCACGCGATTTCTGCCACCCGGGCAGCGTGACGATGGCTTCGATGCCTTCGTCGGCGATCAGCTTCACGTCCCGTGCGAGGAAGTCACCCCAGCTGTCGCCCTGTGCGTAGTGCGAGGGATCGCCGTCCGGCGACGCTATGGCCAGGGCACGCGTCTCGGGGGAGTCGAGCTCTGCCGGCGAGACGACGTCGTAATCGAGAGCGCGCAGTACCTTCGCCGCGTGATCGAATGCGGGGAAATTAAACTGCGCAATACCTGTCATGGGTCCCGCCACGTACACGCGCATCCGACTCACTCGTCCCGCTCCTTTTCCGAAGCCCGGTTGAGGGCCTTGACGATGTTCGTGGCCTCCTGCTGCGAGAGGAGCCCGCACCACGCACGACGCCAAAAGCGCGTGTTGTGACGGTGCTGACGTGTGAACGCGCGTCGCATCGCCCTCCGCTCAGCGCGGTTGGGCAGACGCGTCGTCTCGTCCTTGTCGAAGATCGACAGCGAGAGAGACTTCATGACGACGCTTCCTGTCGACGACGGCGCAAGGTCTCGGTCGGCGGCTCGGTCAGCGGGGTGACGGCGCGTGGTTCCCCGGTCTTGGGGTCCTTGCCCGCCTCCCGTCGAATGCGCTCCACGCTGTCCTGGTGGACGCCGTAGAGGAACGCCAGTTCGGCCGAGTCCTTGCCAACCTCCTCGAGGATTACGGTCCGCGTGACCCGCTTGACCGGGTGGTGTCGATCGGTGCCGTGGTTGAGCCGGCCGCTCAGGGCGCCGAGCTTCTGCGCCTCAGACACCCTAGCCAGCCGCACGACGCGCTGGAGCAGTTCCTCGGCCTCGTCACCGAAGTCTCGCGGCGCTCGAGTACCAGCCTTCGATCCAGTCACTCGATCTGCCTCAAAGTGCGACGTGGCGCCACTCGCGTGGGTGAGAAGCGTCTTGTAGCTCTTGATGATCGAGTGAATCGCGTCAGTTAGAGTCATGCAGTCGCTTTCGGAAGGTGCTTGAGCACGTTGAGCAACCACGGCAGCGGCACATCTGCGCGCCACTCGCCTTTGTTCCTGCGCCAGAACACCATGGGCACGCCACCACGACCCGCATCAGTTGCATCGGTGGCGGCTTGCCTCACCATGGCGTCGACACTCATCCGCTCGTCGCGCTTGACCTCTATGTGAAGGTCGGGGAAGTCGAACAGCAGAACGTCGGGTGCTCCTGACTGGCGATTTGCCTGAAGCTGAGCAGTCCGAATCGCTCGGATCTCGTGCTTGGCAGCCTCTTTGACGACATCGCGCTCACCTTGCGCGCCCTTGTCTCTGCTCATCTTGCCCACTACTCAAAAAGGTAAGGACGCGCCCCACTACAGCCCTCGACCAATTACGCGCTTACGGGCACGCTCAATTCCGCCTGCCGCTTTCACCATCGCGACCTGCTCATCGAGTCGCAGATAGGGCAGGAGATCGAGCTTGTGAGCGTCGTAGAGGTCGTGACAGCCGGCGCCCCCCTTGATCTTCGAGCAGAGCGGTACCACTAGAGCGGGCTCTGTGAAGTTGCCCCCAGCGGTGCCTCGATCCCACGTGTGTGCCGCATCGCATCTGTCGGCAGGTTCACCGCAGACTCGGCACTCGCCCTCGTCTTCGACCTTCTGACGAGCAGCGTTCACGAGAAGAGCTTTCCCAGCCGCCCACGGACGATCGAGTAGTCGATAGGTGAGAGCGGCACGCCGTACCCCCACAGCAGCGCGCCGAGGTCGAACACGTTGCCGCCCATGACGTCCTTGTCCAGCAGCGGCTCGCAGGCGTAACAGGCCCACAGCGTCTTGTCGGCCCGGAAGCTCGGGGTGCGCTCGTTGCCGCCCTTGTGGAACGGGCACTGCATCCACCCGTCAGCGTCGACAGGTCGTCCAGTGAGGACAGGCGCGTAGACGCTCGCCGGCACCCACTTCAGGCTGTCTGTGGTCTCTGGATTGATGCCAGGCGCCGCCTGGCGCCTCGTCTGTCCCTGCATGCGCTCGAGCCACGCCTGGGGTACGTTGGCCACCTCGGCTTCCTCCGGGCCTACTTCCCACGAATACGGCTTGCCGCTTGGGTGCAGTGAGGGAGGCGCGACGATGTAGCCGTTAGCCTTGATGTCGACGCCTGGCGCTATCTCCCGCCTGAACGAGCCGCCAGGGTTACGCAGCAGCACATGGGCGCCACCGCCCCCGGTCAGAGCAGTTGGCGTACTTGGAAGGGCTCCGAGTTCTCGTTCAAGCTCGAAGAGCGCATCCTCTCCCCCATTGCGGGGGTCGAAGTCGACGACGACGAGGCCGCTGGCCTCGCACGTGATCCCGATATTGGCGGCTGGAGCTGCCTTCCACCACTTGAAGACCTGAGCGAGATCGCAGGTCCCATCATGCATCCCATTTGGGACGAGACTGCCGAGTGGTGCCTTTCCGCCCTTCTTGAGTGGGAATACCACCCACCCTCGATCAGCGTAAATGCAGGCGGCATCCCTGAGCTCATTCACTGCAGGAGCAGCAGGTTCGCCCCTGCGAGCATCATGGACGCGAGTCCGAGCCTGAAGTTGCCAGCAGCAAGATCCAGGACGCCGAGACACATGAACGCGCTCACGGCGATCCAGACGAAGGTCATCCTCATTTGCGCGTCAGCTCCTTGCGGTAGAGACCTCGCAACTCCTCAGCCTGCGAGGGCGACAGCCACCCGACCGCACGCTTCATTGCGCTCTTCAGCGCATCGCGTTCGCGCGTGACCTGAATCTCACTCATGAAGGCGACCTTGGCCTCGTTGCGCCCGGCGGTGTCATTTACCAGCTCGCCCGGAATCGCCGTGTTCAGCGGCGTGAAGACCGTGTAGACAATCCGATTGCGCACTCCGACACATAGGACGCCCTCGCCCTTGTGCGGTCGCTCTTCGTGGCGCACGTACAGCAGTAGTTGGCCCTGTGGAGTGCGGAAAACCTGTTGCGGACCGGACACATCTTCCGAATCTAGGCCCGCGCCCCACTACTGAGGCTGTTGGGGCTCAGCCCATTACGCTTCGGCTTGTGCCCGAAAAGAGCCAGGCATCGTTGGCTGAAGACAGAGAGGTTTGGGAATCCACTCTCCTGGCCAGGAGCTAGGAATTGAAGACTACGTGGTGGTATCCCTACTTCTCGAGCCTGTGTCGACAAACATGGTGCCCCACTACGGGGCAGCGTGGTACGGTAGGTAGCGTGGTTATAGTCGGCAACGGGGCTCAGCGATGGGTATAAAGATTCAGCGGAACGGCTGCCCCGCCGGAGCCGCTGGTCGAAGTGGCGCTGAGCACGCCCGCCACGCTCTTGTGCGGGTCAACCTTCGAGGTGACCCCCCTCCACCCAGTACAGAGTGGATCTACTTCATTCAGGCCGAGCAAGGTGGCCCAATTAAGATTGGGCGTAGCCGCAATCCCCAGCGGCGCCTCGCTCAAACACAGATACATCACCCAGAACCACTAGTGCTCACGCGCACGGTCGCAGTCCACGCGACCAAGATCGACCTAATGGAGCGCAACATCCACAAGCACTTCAACCACGCCCGCCTTCGAGGCGAGTGGTTCGAGCCCATAGACGAGCTAGCCAAGCTCGCTCGGGCCAAGTCTTTGGCGAGCGTCTAAGCCCGCCTTCCGTTGGCGTCGACCCTGGGTCCATGGCCAACGACGGGCCGCAGGAAGACCACTCTGTCCGCTGCTCTGCAGCCGCGACTTCTCCGGCCCTGAAACTTCGACCGACCGCGCGATGCGGAGGTACGCATGTCCCTGATCGCTGGCCAAATGACGCTCGAAGAGTGCATTGCGCTGTCCGAAGCGTGCGACGAATGCCCGGATCAGGCCACGTGCCAGGCTGAGAACGCCTGCCTCGCGGAGCTCGAGCCCACCGTAGATGGAAACGTCATGTGGGACGACCCCGAGAAGCTCTCATGAGCCTCGACGAGACGCTCAAGGACATCGAGCGCTCCTTCGGCGCCGGCTCGATCCTCAATCTCGCAGACAAAGCGGTTCAGCAGGTCGACCCGATCTCGACTGGCGCCCTGACCCTAGACCTCGCTCTAGGCGTCGGTGGATTGCCTCTCGGCAGGATCGTGGAGATCTTCGGGCCCGAGTCCTCGGGCAAGACGACGGTCGTCCAGCACGTTCTCGCCAACGCCCAGAAGCGCGGCCTGCGATGCGCCCTCATCGACGCTGAGCACGCCTTCGACCCCGATTACGCGGTCGCCACGGGCTGTGATGCGGCTTCGCTCCTCATCTCCCAGCCCAACAGTGCTGAGGAGGCCCTCGAGATCGCCTCCATGCTCGTCCAGAGCGGGGAGATCGGCGTCGTGGCCATCGATTCGGTGGCTGCGCTGACGCCCAAGGCCGAACTCGACGGCGAGATGGGGCAGCTCCAGGTCGGTCTCCAGGCACGCCTGATGGGTCAGGCCATGCGGAAACTCGTCGGCCCAGCCTCTCGATCGAACACGATGGTCCTCCTGACCAACCAGATCCGGGAAAAGGTCGGCGTGATGTTCGGGTCTCCCGAGACTCAGCCCGGTGGTCGCGCGCTGAAGTTCGCCGCCAGCGTCCGTATGGACATCAGGCGCATCGCCACGGACAAAGACTCCAGCGGCGAAGCAGTTCAGAACCGAGTCCGCGTCAAGGTTGTCAAGAACAAGGTCGCCGCGCCCTACAAGCAGGCCGAGTTCGCCCTGCGCTTCGGCGAAGGCATCGACACGGTCGGCGAGTTGCTCGATCTCGGGGTTGCCCAGACAGCCGTGAAGAAGTCGGGCTCGTGGTTCGTGGTCGGCGATGAGCGCGCTCAGGGATTTGAGGCCGCTCGCATCCTCCTCGCTCAGAACGAGCCGCTCATGGCCCTGATCCGAAAGAAGGCGCTCGCATGAAGGCCCGCGATATCAGCGAGCTAGAGCGGTATATCCGCTGGATCGCCAACGAGATGGGCCTCCGCGACTGGACCTTCCATGTCGTGATTGCCCAGCCCACGGCAAAGGGATCGGACGACGGTAGCGGGCACGAGTGGGGCGCGATGTGTACGCCCATTCCAGGCCGCAAGCACGCCACCCTGACCTTCCATCCCGAGCGACGCGACGACGAGCTGGCCGAGCTGCGCCAGACGGTTGTTCACGAGCTTGTCCACTGTCATTTCTTCGGCCTCTGGGACACCTGTCGGCGAGACCTCCCACTCGACGAGGAGGCCTACGAGATGTGGATCGAGGGCGTTCGTCGTCATATGGAGTACGGCGTCGACGCGGTCGCTGACGCCATCGCGCCACGGATGCCGTTGATCAAGTGGCCAACGAAGGGGACTCGATGATCCGCCAACGCAAGAGCAGCAACGAGCTGGTCATCCCCTACGCCATCTGGCGTCGGTTCAGCCACTCAAGAGCCTGCAAGATGGTCGGCCTGAAGGGACGAGCATGAAGACATACGACGACCGCCATCCCTTCGCCGTCCGCAAGGGCGCGCGTGTCCAGTGGATCGGTGACCCAGCACGCGGAGAGTTCCTCCCCCGCGAGAAGCGCAAGAAGCGCCGTAGATCTTAGTCGAGCGGTCCCTCCCCAAGGACGTCACCACGCTCGGCAAGCACCCCGACAGCGAGATTGGATCCGGCCGCATCCACAGGTGCGGTGATACCCGGTTCGTTACCGGAGGTCGGGGACTCGGAGTGGCAGGCAAAAGCGTCGCCCCACATACGTCATGCCACCACACTGCGACATTCGGCAGCGAAACCCTACCCACTCCACCCCATGAACCTTCCTCGAGTATGCCTGGAGGATCGCTGTCCTGAGATCGCCGGCCCATCCAAGCGATGCGTCAAGCATTCGCAAGGGCGCCGATCCCCGTCTAGCGCACTGACCAGTGCCCCTGGGTACAAGAAGCTCCGTCGTGAAGTCCTCGATCGAGACCAGGGCATCTGCCATATCTGTGGCCAACCAGGCGCAGACACGGCCGATCATGTCCAGCCGGCATCTCACGAGGGCGCCAACAGCCTTTCTAACCTTCGCGCGGCTCATCGCGCCTGCAACAGGAGTAGGTCAAACACATGGCAGACGAGCTAGCGGGCTTCCCCTCAAGAGAGCTCGGGATCAACCCTCAGACCGGCAAGAAGGGCAGCAACCAGTTCCTCCGTGGCAACAGCCACGCCGATCAGAGCACGAAGGGCCCCCGCGCCAATCGCGTGCAATCACGTCAGACCCCTCGCACATCAGGGCCCAAGGTCGGCAAGCCGACCGCCGTCAACCCCATTGGCGCAGGGTCGAGCAACAGCCTCAACGGCTAGGAGATCTCCCTCACATGGCATCGAAATCGAACCCGAACAACATCGGTGTGACGAACGAGTACGCGGGCAACGTGGCTCCCAAGCGCGCCGATCAGTCCACCATCCTTCCCGGTGGTAACAGGGTCAACCGCAAGCGCATCAACCCCACGCGCTCGAGCGTCAGCAAGAACAAAAGCTCGATCTACCCAGGCGGCGAATCCCGCTAAATCGTCAGCGCTTAGGGGCTTAGTCGCACCTCACGCGTCAAAGGAGGGAACGTGAAGAACCTCTGCCCTCAGGTGGACGTCTCGCGACGTGTGCTCACGTACTCAAAAGCACACCTCCCCTCCTTTCTCGTGCGGATCTTGGCACTAGCTGAGCGTATCCATCGCTGGAAGCGCAGTAGGGATCTACGCGTCCGGGACGAACGCGTGCTACTCCTTGTCGATCCCACTCACCCTAGGTGGGCCGTCAGGCTTTACGGACGAGCACGGGCTGAGAACAGGCTCCGTGGCTACTGGTAGCCAGCGCGTCCCAGGGTGCCGTTCTTCCATGATCCGTGCGAAGGTCGCCGCCACTGACTGACGTACTATGTCCTCGGTCTCGTCAGGCTTCACGCCACGCGTCCAGCGCCGATCGCTTGAAGTAGAGCTTGCCGCCTGGTGTGTCCTGCTCAAAGGGGATCTTGCGTGCAGACGAGAGCTTATGGAGCGTGCTCTTGGGAATGCCCAAGTACTCAGCCGCTCGCGTGGCGTCTATCCAGTTGTCCTCCGGGTGGTCGATAATCTCGGCCACCCTGGAGGCTATCTCGTTGATCAGCTCGTCTGGTATCGGTATAGAGGTCATGCTAGTCTCACCATTGCGAGACCTCCTTCGTAGGTCTGGCCATGGGCTCGGACGTTTGCGCGTCGCGAGCCCGCTTTGTGTAGGGTAGCTACGTTGGCGGTCGGCCATGAGCCCGGACAAGCTAGGAGTCGCGGGCTCTCTTTACGCCGCCAGTCTCAGGTCAGGCTCGTCCATGTCGGTAGCCTTGAGCAAGTCATCCAAGACCGCCTCAAGCTTAGCGATACGTTCCCCGATTACCTCTAGCTCCTCGGGTTTAAGCTTACGTCCACGACACCATTTAGCCAGCGAGCTAGCGAACCTCACGGACGCGTCTGCCGCTGAGCAAGCGCCGACAAAGTCCATACCTACGTGGCGAAGTGGATCCTTGCGGTGCGCCGTCTTACGGGCGCTACTGGTGCCTTCGGCATTTACAGCGCAAAGGGCCGAAGCCTCCCTGGTCGTCACGCCGGCCCGGACGATTGCCACCCTATCGGGGTGAGACGCTAGGATCATGTGAGCGCGCATAGGCGAGCGCGCGGACCACTCATCGCGAGCATACGCTTCTGCAGTCGCAGCCTTTAGTCTTACATTTGCACAAATACTGGTTAGCGAAGTGTTCTCTAGCCATAGCCTTCCGGCCTCGCTGGCTAGAAGGATAAGCCGTAGATGGTCCTGCGCTCCGCTTGTTCTGTATCTCTTTATGTCATCAGACGCGCGGAGCATAGAGTCACGCCTTTGTACTGCCTTCTTCAAGAGTGGCGATACCCGCGCTGCCGGTAGTGTGTCGGGAGCCTTGATTCGTGCGCGTTCTGGCGTGGCTCCTCTAACTGTTATCTCATAGTAAGCGGTTCGACGATAGCGGACGAATGAGATATACCGCTCACCTACATTGCTACTTGCTCCCGGATCCATTAGGTTGAGGCATTCAAGCCACGCGTAGCACTCATCCCGAGCTGCCTCCCAACTCTTGCGCCCTAGCGACATAGCGTTTAGTGATGCCTTTACTGCAGGGTGATCCTGCTCATATCCAATGGGTGCGTTGTCGTCCGTCTCTTGGGTAGTCATGTGGTCGAAGCCTCCTAGTTAGCGTGCTGCTATGACGTGTCCACGACCATCGCGAACGATGGTCACACAAGCGCTCTCGGCTGCTGCTTCGAGCTTCTCACGCTCAGTCCGGGCCCGTTGCCACTTCGCTAGAACCCTCATCGGCTGATCTTCTCGTGAGGAAGCTTGGTGACTTCGGACGCAGGATGAGCGAATAGACACTCGCCCAACCGATGTCCTCCCGGGATCATCTGGACTGGACTTAGTCCAGGCCTCTTGCGAGCCTTGCTTGGTCCGCAGTCCTCGTAGGTGTGGACTATCTCTCCGTTAATCGTTCGCACTACTTGCCGGCGCATGTGGTCGTCCTCCTAGTCTCGTTTGCTAGTAGCCTCTCGGTCAGCTCGTCTGCTTCCTTGGCGACTATGCAGAGCCCTAGCGCAAGACAGCTAGCGATGCCCACGATGCCCACGACGCCACCGAGACACACGAGCACTACAGCTAGAGCGCTCATGCGTGCTTCACCTCGATCCCTAGCGCTCTCCGCACTGGTTCGCGCACGAAGAGCCGATAGGTGATGTCCATCAGTCCAAGGACGATCAGCGCGCGTCTCATGTGATCGGCTCCCCGCTGACCGGATCAACTAGCTGACAGACGCGACGAACCAAGATCATCGGCTCGCCATGCTCATCTAGCAGCGGCCCACTTCCGTGCATGAAGTAGTCCCCAGGAGTCGCGCTGAACTCGTTGCCCTCCGAGTCCAGCATAAACACGCCGTGAATGCCCTCACAGCGCTTCATGTTCTTGATGGTGGCGAGCATGATTAGATCCTCCGGAACACGTAGACGCCTGCCGGCGAGCTGACGCTGTAGTAATCCGACATGAACAGCTCGTTAGCGGCTGAATCCCAATCAATGTGCGAGCAAGGCCACGAATCGGGGATCTCTGTGCCCAGACCGTCGGCTAGCTTTTCCGCATAGGCGCGCTCTGAGTCGTGCTCGCCGCAGAACGCCTCCTCGAAGCTGTCGGCGGTCGCGTACTCGGCGCCCACATGTTCTGCATAGGCGACGAACGCGGCGCCGTGCTCCTCGATGAGTGCTCCGAGTTCCGCTATGGCGAGGTTCAGAAGGAGGTCGAGCAGGCTCTGAGCTACGAAGCTGGAGACGAGATCATGCTGGCTGGTCGAGCGAGTTTCGGCGACCTCATCGGCGAATATGAGCCGCTCGAGCGATTGACCGATCAGCTTGCCTGCGTTGTAAGCGCCCAGCGAGCCAATCCATACGCGCGGTGTCTTGGTGGCTTTCATGACTGCCCCCCCCACACTGCAATCACGAGCGACGCCGGCATCTGAGCACTGATCTGCTCAGGCACCCATTCGGTCCGCATCGTGCAGTCCTTCGGAAGCGCGATCTCCTCTGATCGCACGTCTTCCATAACCAGCAGTCCTAGATCCCGCTCCCTGCTCCTACGTCCAAACATGATCCCTGTACCTCCTAGTTGACGTGTCCCGACGTACTGCCGTGGTCGTGTCGGTTATGCAAGTACATCCTATGCACACCATCGGACGCGTGTCAAGACCCCTAGAGCAGAAGTGTCTGCATCTACACGTCTGTTCTAGTGGCGATGCAAGAGCTCAGGAGAGCCCAGGACACACGAGTAGCTAGGAGCGGAGAGCACAGAACGTGGTCTCTCGAGGATCAGCAGCCGGCAGAGACCCCTGGGGAGGGCCTTAGGAAGTCGGGTCGCTCACGCCTGCCCGCCGTGTGATTTTGCTCCGTACGCATCCCAACATGCGCCGAAACCTTGTGCTTCCCCCGCACAAAGTCCTGATCTAGGGCTCTTTGACTAGACGAGCGTGATGCGGCGCACGACTGGGACGGCCCGAGACGGATCTGCCGCCTTGGCGTCCAACTCCCTCGCTACGCGGAGGAGTTCATCCCGAGTCTGGTCATCGGCGGCTCGCTTGACGAGCGCCCGGAACAGGTCTGCCTGTTCCTCGTAGCCGATAAACCACATGCCTCCGACTATAGGGCGATACCAGGCGGTGTCAAATGCTTCGCTGCATCCTCACTGGCCACAAGATGGTCATGAAGAAGACCGTCACGACGATCTGGTTCGAGTGCTGCCGCTGCGGCGAGCACGGCTGGGTCGGTCCACGTATTTCAGCAGACCTCGCCAGCCGCTTTCGACCGACCAGGAGGACTCCGTGACCTACTGCTTCCGCTACTTCGTCGCGAACCTGCGCTACCACGGCCTCCGACAGTCGCTCCGGACGCTGGTCTGGAATATCCGCTTTGAAGCTGGCTACAGGCTCGGCGGCTTCACGAGCGCCCGTAGGGACTTCTAGCGCCTCTCGCCGCCATGTCCAGAGCACGCACCCTGGATACCGCCCGATTTGCTCCACTCGCCGTCCGCGCATTCGACGGGGTAGCCGCGACCGTTGGGGTAGTTCGGGATGCAGGTGTGTTCGGAGCAGAAGCCAGATTCGCCGCCTGATTCTGCCGGTTCTTCGGCTTCTTCTTCGGGTTCTTCGGACGGTTCTTCCGCCGGCTGTTCTGGCGCCTGTTCCGGTGCTGCGCTAGCGGGAGGGCTGTAGGCACGTGCCGCCCACAGTGGGAACGCTATCTTGATGTCGACCCCTCCCGTGCAGACGACGCCATCGCTCGTCACGCAATCCAGTTCGTAGCGCTTTCCCGTCGTCGGGCTGAACGCGCCGATGGACGACGTAGATTCGCTAGCTGCCAGCTCGCGCGCGAACTCCCGGAAGACATTGTCCGCGAACGCACAGCTCGTGCTCGAGGCGACGGTGATGTTCTGGTCGCAGTGGATCCCGAACACGGTCGGCGTCGGGTGATGGTGGGTCACAGGCGCCGCAGACGCTGGTTCGGCTTCCGTTTCGGCTTCCGTAGTCGTCTGGGCCCCGCATCCCGTGAGGGCCAGGGCCAGTAGCAGCAGCGTGATCCACCGCATCATGCGAATGATCCTACAGGTTGGAGTTCCGGATGTCTGCCCCCGCCCCTATAACCACTCACCAGGAGATCGTGCGGGGTGACGATTATCGGATCGCCGACCAACGCGCCTTGAGCTGGTCCTCTCCGCAGTGGCCGAATCTCGCTGGCTCGACCCTCCAGATGGTCGTCGGGCGCTTGGATCCGAACATCCCGGCCATTGCGGCCCTCTCGACGGTCACCTGGACCGGATCGGTGCCCGCTGGGCCCGCCACCACCACGGCGACGCTCGAGCTGACCTCCGCGCAGACAAAGCAGGTCCCCGTCGATTGCCTCGACTACTCGCTGATCGCGACTCTCGCTGACGGCGATCGAGTCACGCTGGCGATCGGCAAGCTGACGGTCCAGGGCGAACCTGGCGCTCCCACGCTCATCCCCTCTCCCTAGGACGCGCTCTCCATGTCGAAGTTTAAGATCGCTGC
>Ga0070684_100001648_pt1 | contig 16191 bp, 18 predicted proteins | sample KBSC723LmetaG_FD_65653 | JGI IMG/M metagenome (GOLD analysis project Ga0070684, IMG submission 65653) | Corn rhizosphere microbial communities from Kellogg Biological Station, Michigan, USA - KBS C7.2-3L metaG | ecosystem: Host-associated > Plants > Roots > Rhizosphere ...
TAACGTTTTGTGTTACGTCCTCGCCAACAGCACCATTGCCGCGCGTAACACCGCGCACCAATACACCGTCTTCGTAAATCAACGAGCATGCCAAACCATCCATCTTTGTGTCAACAAAATAGTTAAACCCCGCCTGCGGCGCCAGTTTTTTAATGCGATCTTCCCAAGCTTGGAGCTCCTGCATGTTAAACACATCATTTAGACTCAACATGCGTATTTTATGTTCGACACTTACAAATTCTGGTAGTGGTGCGCCGGCAACTCGTTGGCTTGGTGAATCGGGTGTGATGAGATCGGGGAATTCAGCTTCAAGTTCAGAAAGTTCATGCTTCAAACCATCGGCCGCCGATTCGCTCATAATCGAATGATTATTAACGTGATACTCATAGCGATAGTCATTTATGAGCTCACGCAATTTTATAATGCGGTCATGGGCGCGTAATTTGTTCATATCATACTCCGGTAAAGTCTATAGATGTACGTACTAGCATACATAATAGTGAAGGCGCCAAGAAGTTGCACGACGATTGGGATAAGCGGTATAGCATCAAAATGGAGCCAGCCATCGAGTACCAACATTGGCAAAAGTACAACTGTCCAGGCGGCAAAAAGAATGATGATCAGCATAAGCGTATGCCCAACAATCCGCACCCGCCGGCCCATGACAAGCTCACTGGCAATCGAGAGTGCCCGCCACGGATACATTTGCGGAAGCGTCACCACAACAAGCGCCAAGAGCGAACCGGCAAGCCAATAGATCGACAAAATACAGAGCAACAAAGCACCAGTTGCAAACATCATAAGCTCTACTCCACCTTGTATCCAACCACCACCTTGGGCAATGCCAAAGATGTAAATACCAATAGCGCCAGGCGTAAGCTGCGCAATTATCGCCATAACTACTAAAACATAGGCGACGAGCGGCGCAGATGCGCTGTATAGTGCGTCACGCAACTTAATTGTCTGCTCGGCAAAACGCATACGCAGTGCCCAAACAATCGTCAACCAAAACATGAGGGCGATAAAAACACTCAAGAATTGTTGGAGCTCGGTCATGTTGGTGTTGAACGCGCCAGTGACGGTTGAGGTAAATAGCGAAACAGCGGTCCCAAGCGAGTTAAAGGAGCCGCCAAGTACATCGAGTGTCGCGTTTTTTAAATCAACAAAATCGGCCTGCGCAACACCGCCAACAAAAACGTACGTAGCTGCCACATAAATAAGTCCAAGACCAATTAAAACCCTCTTCTCTTGCCAAAGTGTTTTAAAGGTTCCGCCGACATTTGTTTTAACGCTAACAAGCGGCCGAATAGTACGAGGCTTGCGTGTTTTGCGGAAACTCCGATGCGGACGCTCAGCAAGATAGGCCCGCTTTTTCTTACCAAGCCACTGCCGTATCTTTTTGTATGTTTGTTTTATGATACCCACGCGTTTATATTGCCCTTAAAGTTGATTACCCATTGCTTTAAGACGTTCGATACGCAGCTCGATTGGCGGATGTGTACTAAGTAAACCTGCGAATGATTTTTTAAGTGGGTTTGCAAAAAAAAGATGAGCCGTCGCTGTATTTTGGCGTTTCATGCCTGAGCCGTGGTCACGAATCTTTTGGAGCGCGCTTATTAGCCCTTCTGCATAGCGTGTAGTCATCACCGCTGTGCCATCAGCAAGATACTCGCGCTGACGCGAAACAGCAAGTTGCACTAGCGTAGCAACAATCGGCGCCAAAATTGCTGCAGCAATACCTAAAATGAGAAAAATCGGGCTAGCATTACGATCGCGATCGTTACCACCCCACCACATAAGCCTAAGCATAATGTCGGCCAAAAAGGCAATGGTACTTACCAACCCAAAAACGATCATCATAACGCGAATGTCGTAGTTTTGGACGTGGCCAAGCTCGTGGGCCATAACAGCCTCAAGCTCGGAATCGTTCATCATGTCGAGCAGGCCAGTAGTAGCACACACAACTGCATGTTGCGGGTCGCGCCCAGTGGCGAAAGCGTTTGGCGCCGGATCATCAATAATGTACACCTTTGGCATGGTCATGCCGGTGGCGATACTCAAATTCTCGACAGTGCGGTACAGGCGTGGTTGCTCTTTTTTAGTAACTTCTTGCGCGCCATTAACAGCCAACGCAAGTTTTGCAGCAGCAAAATATTGGATGAGTGCGTACACAGCGCTCACAACCAGGGCTAGATATAAGTAATCATATGTGCCGTATAAACCGCTAAAAATCCAGCCGAGCGCGCCAATAATGGCCACAAAAATGGCCATTATAAGTACAGTCTTACGTTTGTTAGCGGCAATCGCGGTATACATGTGGGCGCACGGCCTCCAAAGGCTTACTAAAACTTAACTTCGACAGGTTTTTCGGCTGCGGCGCGGTCTTCTACCTCGTAGAACTCGCGAACTTTAAAACCAAAAATGCCAGCAATCAAGTTTGACGGAAATGTGTTGATCTTGATATTAAGCTCGCGGGCAGAACCGTTATAAAAGCGGCGCGATGCCATAATCTTATCTTCTGTGTCAGTTAATTCTGCTTGTAGTTGCTGAAAATTCTCTGAGGCACGGAGCTGTGGGTAGGCTTCTGCTACCGCAAACAAACTCTTAAGAGCGCCTTCAAACTGGTTTTCTGCTTTTGCTGTCTCTTTAACACCTTGGGCGTTAAGGGCGTTGGCGCGAGCCTCGGTTACTTTCTCGAACACGTCACTTTCGTGCTTAGCATAGCCTTTAACTGCATTTACTAAGTTTGGGATGAGGTCGAGACGGCGCTTTAGTTGGACAGTGATGTCGCTCCAGGCTTCATCGACACGAACTTTTGTTTTAACGAGACCGTTATAAATAGCGACAAATACTACAACCAGCAGTACTACAATCGCTAAAATGATCCATGTAAGATTCATTGTTTCTCCTTATAGGCGTTATTTGTCATTATTGTAGCACCTCCAGTGTAACGGTGCTAGCAGGGTCAACGCGTGAAACTTTTTAGTATGCTCGGTCGTATACTTGTTGCAATGAATGAAACTAATACCATTCAAAAGATTCTAGCCGGTGACACGAATGCCTACGAGCATCTCGTTGCCCGCTACCACGTGGGTTTAATTATCCACTGTGAGCGTTTGGTTGGTGATCGTGACCAGGCAGAGGATGTTGCGCAGGAAGCCTTTATAAAAGCATTTAACAACCTGCGCGAATATAACTCGGCAAAGTCGCGGTTTTCTACCTGGCTCTACAAAATTGCAACAAATAAGGCAATCGACTACCTGCGGGCCGCAAAACGCAAAATACCCATCGAGGATATCGAGCTCATTGTCGACGAGGCCGCACCAGATTACGAATCCGAGGAGACAAAGCGCGAAGTGCGCGACGCAGTATCTAAACTGGAGCCGCCTGCCCACCGCCAAGTCATCGAAGCTTACTACTGGTATGGTAAAAGCTACAACCAGATTGCCAATCAACTCAATGTACCAATTAACACTGTGCGCACTTGGTTGCGCCGAGCAAAACAACAGTTAAGGAGCGACTTGTCATGAAAGACATTACTTTCGAGACACACATTATCGCTGCGAACCCTCACGGCGACCAAACAAACAGCTTCATTAAAAGCGTCATGCAAAAGATTGCAGCGCCTAAAAAACAAAACTTTTTACAGGCACTTGTGAACCTCCAAAAACCAGCCATCGCGCTCGCCGCATTCGTTATTGTCGTGCTGCTTGGTGGTGCGGTATACGCAGCCGTACACTTTACGCCAGCTCTCATACAGTTACTCGGAAAAGAAACGAACAGCCGCGGTGCTACTGAATATTCGGTTGCGGGTTTTGCAGATTGTGCAAAAAATACAGGCGGTTTAGCGACTCAAAAATTCGAAATAAAAGCTGAGGCGCCTCATTTAACTGACGACGATGTTCAAAAAATTCTACAGGCAAAATGCGAACTTAGTTGGGTTAACAAGTTTGTCGATAGTACGTGGCCAAAGTACGGAACCAACCCCGAATGGAAGGATGGCGACACAATTTACTACGCGCGAACAGACATACTTGGGAACGTAGTACACTCCGATAAATCAGGATACAGCGTGCGTTTTGGTCAGAACCAAACATCCGAACGCGCCGCTGTGGCCGGCGAAACACTTAAAGCTTATGCAGGCGACCAAGAAATCTCACTCGACACTATTAGGCCAAATGATACCGTATTTACAATCGTAAAAGTAAGTGAGATATATCACGATTTGAGTAAATACGGCTGGGATAAAGAAAAAAATAGCATAACAATGCCCATTACCGAGCCAGACAATCACATGACAGTAATAGGTGCGCTCGCCGTATTCAAGCTCAGCCTGGCTGATAAGTACTACGGCAGCATGCAAGACTATATTACCGAAGTGCCAGAATGCGTAGGTAACGCCGGCGAGTACTGTCCTAACACCCCTAGCATTGATGTGTACCCACGCGTTGGCGGCGAAGGCGCAACCAACCCAAATAGCAAGGTATACGAAGATGGTGTCGTGCGGATGATAAGCGGCACGGTTACTACCCTAAGCGCAGACACTGTCACGCTCAAATCGCGAACTGGCAACATCTACACCGCGACTGTCGGCGAGGCTGGCTTTGAAGTATACAACCGCGATTACACCGCGCCGTACGCTCCAGTTGATGCCAAGCTCAAAATTGGCAGCACCGTGATGATTATGTATAACCAGCCAAAAAACGCTAATCCAAAAACCATCACAAAAGAACAAATCAGTAGGGTGGGCTTACAGCTTGAATCGCTTAACCCTAAACGGGACAATATAAAGCAGTACTAAACTCTCCCAAAAAAAGCGGCTACACCGGCCGCTTTTTTAATTGGTCGCGGCGCCAGAGAAGCTCAATTGTTATAATCCCGACAATTCCAAAAGCTGGTACAAATAACATCTCGGGGAAGTGCATCTCAAAACCAAACAAATCACTCGCGAACGGAATAAGCATGGTTGCGGCAAATGCCGCAGAAAGCGCAATAATAAGACCAGCCTTCCAATACCGCAGTGGCCGCGCCAAGCACAGCAGCACCCAGGCGCCGATTAACATCACAACACTCGATGCCACCGTGCTGGCGAGCGCCTCCGAGCCGCCACGCGTGGTTACGGCTAGATAGCTCGCAAAAATAATAACCGCAATAGCTACACCAGCCGGCACAGAAAACCCGAGCACGCGCCGCAAAAAACCCGGCTGGTAGCGTTGGTTATTTGGCGCAAGTGATAAAAAGAACGCTGGGATGCCAATAGTGAGCGCCGAGAGGATACTTAAGTGCCGCGGCAAAAAAGGGAATGGGAGCGCGGCAACAGTAACCGCCAGAGCCAAGCACAGCGTATAGACATTTTTAATAAGGAACAAATTTGCAACGCGTTCAATGTTAGCGATTACCCGCCGACCTTCGGCCAGAACATGCGGCATGTGCGCAAATTTATTATCGAGTAGCACGAGCTCGGCGATTGCCTTTGTAGCTTGCGCACCCGTGCCCATGGCAATGCCTATATCAGCATCTTTGAGTGCCAGCGCATCATTCACACCATCACCAGTCATGGCCACAACATGACCTTTTGATTGAAGCGCCCTGACAATTGCTCTTTTTTGATCGGGCGTTACGCGACCAAATACAGTGTGTGATTCGAGCACCTTAGCTAGCTCAGCCTCGTCGTTTGGCAGCTGACGCGCGTCAAATGGCACACCAATATCAAGCCCCACTTCACGAGCAACAGCCGTAACAGTGCGCGGGCTATCCCCCGAAATTATCTTGAGCTTTACTTTTTGCTCAGCAAAAAACGCCAGCGTTTCGCGAGCATCGCTGCGCACCTTCTCGCTCAAAACTATCAGACCAATAGGTTGCAACGTTTTAGGTAAAGCTTTGGCAGTGGGTTCTGTTTTTGCGTGCAGTAAAACAAGTACGCGTTTGCCGCTATCAGCAATTTTATGCGCGTCGTCGCGTACTTTTTTTTCGGTTGTCGCAAGTGTCATCTCGGGGGCGCCCATAATCCAATGTTCGTTTGGGCCTGTTTTTATTGCGCTCCATTTGCGCGCAGACGAAAACGGCACCGTATAGCTCGCCTTCTCAGAATGCATAAATGCATCATGCAATGCCTGAAGCGTTGGCGAATTTGGATCACGAGCAAACGCGCCTAGAATCGTCTCAACGCGGGCCCTATCTTTTTCGTCAAAGATAATGATTTTATCAAATACAATTTTCGCCTCGGTAAGCGTGCCTGTTTTGTCGAGACATAAAACGTCGACACGGGCTAAACCCTCAACCGCCGGCAGTTGCTGCACCAAAACGTTACGCCGCGCGAGCGCGAGTGTGGCGAGCATAAACGCAAGCGACGTAAGCAGCACAAGCCCATTTGGCACCATGCCGTCCAGCGCCGCCGCAGAACGCACCAATGCTTCCTGCACACCATTACCGCTCCGCACTATCTGTCCCCAAACCAAGAGCGGCCCCGCAACTAAAATAGTAATGCTTATGTAACCGAGCAGTTTGTTGGTACCGGTCACAAGTTCGGAGCTCGCAATTTTAAATTGTTTGGCTTGGGCGGCAATTTTATGGGCATAGGCGTCCACGCCAACCGCGGTTGTTTTTAAGTAGCCCTGTCCCGCAACGACAAACGAACCGGATAATGCCGTATCTTTACTGTGCTTACTAACCGGATCGGCTTCACCGGTCAAGAGTGACTCATCGATTTCGAGACCTTCGCTGCTCAATATCTCACCATCTGCCGGTATCTGATCGCCAGTAGAAAGTTTTATAACGTCTCCGAGCACGACTTGCTTGATGGGAATTGTTTGAAGCTTTCCTGCCCGAACCACATGTGCGACGGGCGCGTTCATAATTGCCAAACGATCAAGGGTAATTTTAGCGCGAAGTTCCTGAAAGATCCCTATCGCGCTGTTTATAATTACAACGACACCAAATAACGCATCGATAGGCGAACCAACCACCAGCACAATAACCGTCAATGCCGTAAGCAGCGCGTTAAAACGAGTAAAAATATTCGTCCGCAAGATTTCGGCGATTGAGCGGCTGGTGTGCTCGTGCGTATCGTTAACTTTACCAGCGCTTACGAGCTTTGCAACTTCCGCCGCCGAAAGACCTTCAAAAGATATGTTCATTATGTATGAGTATACAAAAGATGCGCTCAAGTAACTATCGTAGACATGCCGGACATAGGTGGAGCTCCACCTATGTCCGGCATGTCGTAACGCTATAATCCAGCATCAAGTGTCGCGAGGGTGCGAAACTTGGCAAGACATGCTTCGGTGTCGAGCCCGTTCAGCGCGTCTGGACTCACAACACTCCGCAGGCAGTCCCAGTTGTTAAGCCACCGCAACACCTCGCTCGATACGGAACTCATCGCCCGCATGAAATCGAGCAGCATAGTGTCGCAATCACTCCGGCCGTTCCTGACAGCAGCTCTGCCTAAACCGGCGAGTTCTGTCAGTGTAGGTCGCGCTTGTAACAACCAAGCATGCACCACCTCCGGCCTGTCGGCTAAATCGTTCCCCGAGCCATACATAGAGGCATTGAGAACCTCAACAAAAAGTGCTCGCTGTAGGTCGTTAGCTTGAAAACCCGGCATGGTTGCCTCTCTTTGTGTAGCGTCGCGTACATGCAAAATTATATAATAACACCGCGAATACGCAAAAGTTTCTACCCGCGCCATTTTGGACGACGAAATTAGAAGTGGCCCACGCAACACAAAATAAAAATAATTACAATGGTGGGCGAGGTGGGACTTGAACCCACAAGGTTGTTAAGACCAGCGGATTTTAAGTCCGCCGCGTATACCAATTCCGCCACTCGCCCTCGAGTGTGTACGTAAATAATATTATATCATCTGCGGGTTGCTTACCAGTCGACAGAAAGATCTGAATCGTTTTTTGTTGCGGCATCGAATGTAGCCACGCCAAACTGGTATGTTGTTCTTAATGTTGTGTTCTTAACCAACGGCAATGGAGCGCCACTGGCATTAAGGGCGGGTAAAAAAGTTACCTCACTGTATACAGGCAGTTGCGCTGTTGAATCAACATAATATTCGAGGTGTGAGCCCTCAGCCGGCACACCACGGTAACGATATGGGTGCGTATCAGGGCTGAGGCCTATGCTATTAAATGCATCGCTAAGTACTGAGTTGGCGCGGTAAACATCATCTCTGTGCACCGGTTTTATATCAACACTATAATGAAGGTATTTTTTGCCGCCATGTTCAGCGAGTACAAGGCTGTTAATGTTAATTAGCCCATGCGCGCCCTTCAAAAAGGTAGTAAATGCGCCGGCTTGTTTGTCGGTTAGGCCGCTAACAGTTATACCTTCTGTAAGGTACGGAGCGATGCTCGTGAGCGTGCAGGGGTTAGTGCCTATTGTGGTGGTATCCTCCCACGCGGCTTCTGCGACTCCAACCTTGGTGTACACGCGGCCATCATAGCAACGCGTTTTGTCGCGATTTGGGGCACCTTCGCTACCCGTTTCTATAGCGGCAGTAACTTTTTTAGTGCCATAATCGAAGCCGACTTTTTGATAACTCACAACATCCGGCCTTATAGTTGCAGCTGTTGTTGTGTATTCTTGGTGTGCTGTCACTATTTTTTGTTGTTCTGCCGCATTTGTAAGATATCCCCAAAAAGTCGCGTCTTTATCTAAACTCGCAACTTTAATAGGAGTAAGATCGCCCTTAATTGTAAGAGCCGGATTAAGACCCACCTGATCGGTTGGTGCTCTGAGTAAAATGTACCCTGGCCACACAAATAGTACGACAATGACAGTAATAACCGCGAGGGCGAGCACGACACTCAAAACAAGATGCTTTTTGCGCCCAACTCCTACCATGACTTGGCTTACGTTCTCTTTCATAAGCTCATTATAAAGCAAAACATAAGTGATTTAACAAATTGGAGGCACCTACCGGAATTGAACCGGTGTACGAGGTTTTGCAGACCTCTGCGTAACCACTCCGCCAAGGTGCCATACCATGCTGATTATAGAGGAGCACCCCAAACCATGCAATTAAATGGCGGCTAGCTACTGAGTAACGCCGCGCACTCCGCCTCTAAGAACCCACCCTGGGCCTTCATTTTTACATCTCCGCGCAGATTCATGCGTGCCGCCTCTTTTTCATCGCTAAAATCACCTTTTATGTCAAATAAGGCGGCGTCGACATCTTTGCGGTAAGCGCCAAAATACACATTTGCAAGGCGCGCCCAGGCGGCTGCACTGAGGCACATATGGCACGGCTCCAGAGTGCAATATAATACACAACCAAACAAATCGTCACCACCGCGCTTTTTAGCTGCCGCGCGAATCGCATTTATTTCGGCGTGCGAAGTGGGGTCTTTTGCAACCCTAACCAAACTTTCGCCAACCGCTATTACTTCACCAGATTCATCAACAATAACAGCACCAATTGCCGCACCGCCATCATACGTCGCCTGTTTTGCAACAGCTATTGCCCGGCGCATGTACGGTTCTGGTGTGCGCAGCATTTTACCTATACCGTTAATTTGGGCAAGTAACAGAGGTTATTTTTAATGAAGTCAGGTCCACCACAACGCTCATACCGTCGGTGTGCAGACCTCCGCCATTTGATATAGAAACCGAAACAACTGCATTTGCGCCATCGGCAGATTTAAGAGTAGCGGTATATTTATCGCTTACGTATTGAGCAGTACAACTAAACGGAGTTGCCTGAGTGACGGCAGCAGCTTTGTTGTAAAGGTCGGCTGATAAGTTATCTTTTACTGCCATAAGGCCAACCTGAGCAACTGGCTGCGTGTTGGACTTATCACTATTCGCTTGTTTAACGGCTGAGAGGTAATCATCGTATGTTTTTTGCGTAATAATAGTCGCCTCTTGGCCTGTATAAGGTTTATTTTGAGCTGTGATATTGCCAGGTGTAGTCGCAGATGTTGAGCTCGGTTTTTGCTGGGCTTGCCATATGTAATAGCCACCAAAACCAACTACAACCAAAATCAAAATAATAATAAGCGCTTCAACAAGGGTAAAACCGGCTTGGCTCTTTTTTATCATGCATCGCCCTTCTTCATTACACTTATAATTTTAAGCTTTAAATACAGACGGCGTCAACAGCATAACCAATATGTAAGAATGCCGATTACTGCGTATAATAAGCATTAGGGACATAAAAGGAAACCATGACAGCAGTTAACGACCGCCACGAAATAACCTCATATATCAAGCACCACCCAGTTGCAATACTTGGTACCGTAGACACGCATGGGGCGCCGCATGGGGCCGCAGTTTATGTGTACGCTAGTTCACTGCAGGCTGTTTATATTGTCACCAAAACAGATACCCAGAAATTCAAAAACATCCTTGGCAATCCCCATGTAAGTATTACAATCGCCGATCCAGCCGAAAACAGTAGCTTGCAAATTACCGGCAAAGCACATGTTGTAAAAAACGAGCCAAACGTCATCGAGATGGTCATGCAAAACATGACAAAAATTTACACTACAAGCCCTGAGTGGTTGCCACCAATCGTAAAATTGCGCGCAGGGGCATACCAAGTGGTTAGTATCGAAGTTAATTATGCGCGGCTCAGTGAGTATAAGGGTAAACAGCCAGGCAGCACACACATCTTTACCGAACTCCATTTTAACGGCGAATAAAAAAAGTTAGGCTTAAAGCATTCGCGTCGTGTCATACTATGCTTATGCTTAAACACCCGCGCGCTATAAAACGCTCGGCACAACGCCGTTTTATTGATAAAGCAATTTTTATTGTGGCAGTTGTCCAACCGCTAGCCACGCTGCCGCAAGTTATTACTATCTTTCAGACGCACAACGCTACGAGTGTCGCCCTACTCACGTGGGGGATTTACCTTGTGTTCGACTTTTTTTGGCTATGGTTTGGTATCGCCGAGCGGCAAATCGCAATCATCTTAAGCGCCACAATCTTTTTGATTCTGGAGGCAGCCATATTAGTTGGCGGGTCGATATATGGTGCGAGTTGGTAGTATAAATAAAAGTCTCATATTATACGTTATATGCAAAAGGACGCCAAAATGATGACGTCCTCCGCACTTTCTAGGCTATGGTTGGTACGGGCGGTAGTTCCACCCCCACGGCCACTTCACGCTCGCTGTACCGTCTGAGCGCAGCGACACATGAAAGTGATCGCCCCAACCGGTGTCAACGTCCACGCCTCCACCGACATCGGTCAAGGTTGCAGTTGGCAGGTCGCTGCACAACCAGCTGTCGCAGTGAAATCGCACGGAGGTATGACCATCGTAAGTGATTTCCCATACGTTGATCGTCTTTCCGACCTGATGAGTCAAGACGAACGTCTCTCCGGTCGGAAGCCGTACTTCATTACCACCAACAACGACAACCCCTTGGGTGCTGTTTGGAGTCGCCGCGTCAAACAACAACGCGAAGACGATGACAACGGCGACGACTGCGCCAATGCCAGTCGCCCAGCCTCTGAACCGCATGGATCCTCCCTTAATTCTTGAGCAGATCCGCTCTATACATTAGCGAAACAAGGTTCACAAACGCGTAAAGCGGCTGCTCAAAAAGGACTTTGAAAGTGCAGTTACTTGAAGATTATAACATAAATTCTTATTAAAAAAAGGGGGGAACCTTGGCATCGCGCCAAGTACTCCTGCGTGCCTACACTGGTCGCAACGTACCCGCAAATACCTGCCAGGCAAGCAAACTCTTCGCCACAAGACTCAGAATAATATACGCCCGTTCGCCGTACAAATAATCCTTCCAAGGGCCGACTTTTTTATATTGCAGCGCCATATTGATAGCAAAGCACCCAAAAAAGAGAAAAATCGAGACGAAAATCCAATAAACAAACGCGGGCGGCGCGCTGCCCTGCTGGGCCGACAACCAAAAACAAAAACCGATAACAAACCAGGGTGTGGCACCCGCCAAGCATCCTATCCAATAACTTAACCAACTGGTTCTCTTGGTTGTTTGATTATGCACCTCCATCACTAAGCCCAAAAGGTTCATAATCGCTATCAATACAAATATCATCAGAAGATTTGTAAAGTCGTACACCCCAACGAGCACCGCAATAGCAACCATCATAATACTTGCCGAGATAGAGTACTCAACCCAACGGACTTTATTGATACCATGTGCAAGATCTTGATTGTATTTTTTATTATAAATTGTCGCAATAAAAAAATGAGCGAGGGCGGAAAGGAAAAAGAACAGCGCTATCAGCAGTGGAATCGAAAGGTCAAATAAATGTGCCGTTGCCGGTTTGAGCGTTTGGGATGCATGATCGAACGTAAGATAGCTTCCCGTTATTGACACATCGAATGTTCTGCTCAAAAACAATATGGCGACGCCCTGTATTGCGTGCACAGCTGCCATAACAAAGTTGAAAGTTCTTAAGTTAGTTGTTGTAATTTTACTCATGATATTAGCATAAGCGCTTTCTGATGGATACACAAGCAACTAAGTTCGTACTTCTTGATCGCAAAATAGCAGCTTGGTATAATGTACAATATGGATAACGTACAGAAAGTATTCTTTTCGATGGGTCTGTCGCTGGAAGGCTTTATCGCCGGCCCCCACGCGAGCCCACAAAACCCTATGGGCGATGGCGGCGGTGAGCATCTCCATAAATGGCTGTTCAATCAAAAAGCCTTTCGCGAGAACCTAGGCCTTGGTGAAGGCGGAGAAACAGGCAAAGATAACGATATTGCCCTTGCTATTATGAAGCGTGCTGGCGCTGGCATTATGGGCGATAATATGTTTAAAGAAGGCGAGATTGTCTGGCCTGAGAACGCGCCATTCCACATGCCCGAATTTGTACTTACAAAAGCAGAGCGTGAACCATGGGAGCGACCAGGTGGCACAACGTTTAACTTCGTGACGGATGGCATAGAGAGTGCACTCAAGCAAGCTAAAGAAGCGGCTGGCGGAAAGGACGTGCAAATTCACGGTGGCGCCAACGCCATCCAACAATATCTTAATGCCGGCTTGGTTGATGAATTCATCATTCACTATTCACCCGTCTTCTTGGGTGCAGGCGGAATACCACTATTTGCAAATATTAGCCCTGGCATTAAGATTAGAATTGTTGAGACTGTTTCGTCGCCAAACGTCACGCATGTGACTTATGCGGTAGAGGCATAAGTAGGTAGCTATTGCATATGAGCATTGCCTTAATGCTGCTGACGGCTTTTTCGGAAGCGTAATCACGGCCAGCATCGTGAGGGCAGCTCAATAATAATATCAGGGCTACTTCCCTCGTTAGTCTTGGAAGTCACGCACCCGACAGTCAAATTCGCGGGACCACTTGTTGCCACGATGCGATCTACGTCTCAAAGACAGTATGGAAATGCTGTGCCAATAGGTCACGAACGGCATGAACAATATCTAATTCGCTTTCAGGGAAAGAGTTTCGTAATCGTTGGCTACATGTCAATTCAGTTATTCGCAATTGTTCAGGGTCTTCTATACCGAATGATTCGCCCATTACCTGTTTACCTGGCCCATGGATATTAGCAACTAACGGCAGAAGTTTATCAGCTAGGCGCACAAAGCGTGCTTCGGGTTCCTGTTGCTTCTCGTATCGTTTTAAGAGCGCGCCTGTGTGTGGGGGCAGTCTATTCAGCAGCCGCTGCATGGCCTCATGCTCATCTGTCTCTTTTTGCATTAATTCAGATTCATTGAGTGCAAATGTTACCGTATCGCCAGTTTCTAGCTCAACGAGATCATGGACTATTGCGAATTGAGTCACCAATGCGCAGTCTAGATGAGGTAGCAGTTGAGCAGCCAGCTCTGGAGCAATCAGGGACAGCATAAAGCTATGCTCGGCATCATTCTCGTAGCGGTCTTCGCTGTATCGCGGTGCTCGTTCGATAGCTGCAAAATTTATAGCATGCCGGCCAAGCTGGAGCGTGGTCTCGTAAGCATGATGTACACGACGCTCTTGCGATGCATCATTTATGTCAAATGAATGCGATATATTTTCGCTACTATCTTTCATGACACTCGTTTCTTGTTGTTAATAACATCTTATAATTTCACTATAAAGTGCTAAAATCATGAAAGATAGGCAGTATAAATTGACTCAAATTTATTAGACTAGTTCATGCACCACATTCAAAAATACATTCTCAAAAAACTAACTCTTACCAAACGTGCACGTTTTAGCGAGATGCGCCCGCCTCGTACTGACAGCAATGTCTATAGCTATCATTTATCGGCTTTGCAGCATGATAGCTTCATCAAAAAAAATGACAAATCTTACGACCTGACTCCTAAGGGTTTAGCCTATGTTGAGCGCATTAGCGTCGACTCTTTTGAGCCACGAATGCAGCCTAAAATAATTACTATCATGATTGTGCAAAATGCAGACGGCATGATTCTGCTGTGGCCAAAAAGCAAACAGCCTTTTATTGGCACGTGGTCACTTCTAAGTGGCAAAGTACACCTAGATGACGCTTCTATACTTGGTGCCGTTCAGCGTGAATGCATTGAGAAATTTACAGTTGAGCCCAATTTTATTGACCATAAAGGTGATAGTTATATCCGCGCATATGTTGACAGTCAGCTAGTATCGACGGTATTAGCTCATATCTGTCGTGTACGTATTAGTGATGACGCCAAATTCCATGAAAATGTCAGATGGTATACACCAGAAGAAATTCTGAACCTTGATACTGCACCAGCAACAACTAACATCATTTCTCAAGCACTCGCTACCAACTCATTCTATTTCGCAGAATATAACATATATGTGAACCAAAGAAAAAACGGACGAACTGAGGCTACTTCGCTGGCTAGGTAGCCAAGCAATCGTGTTATCCTAAAAGCAGTCTCGTGAGGACTGAAAAAAACAAAAAATAAAAACGGAGGGTTACTTTTATGACTCGGGATATTAAAGGTGCGATTTTACCAGGAAAGTTACAGCCTGGTGATCGCGTCCGTTTTGTATCACCCGCAAGCCCGGTACCAAAAGATGGGCTCCAAAATGGCGCAAAAGTACTGGAAGATTTAGGTCTCATCGTTGAATATGGTAAGCACATATTCGACGTGGACGACACGCTTGATTACCTAGCAGGCAAAGACGAAGATCGTTTGGCCGATTTTAATAAAGCGTTGCGCGACCCAGGTATCAAGGCGATTATCGCCACGCGTGGCGGAAAAGGTGCCTACCGCATTGCTGGGGACCTTGATTTTGCGGCCGCCCGCAAGCATCCTAAATTGCTCGTAGGTTTCAGTGAAATTACTATCTTACACATGGCACTACTCAAGCACGGTATTGGAGGTGGCATACATGGTGCGCCATGGGACGCCGAAGGTTTTGGCAAAGAAACCGCTGCATCATTCGTGAAGGCCGCCACAACTACCGAGCCTATCACTCTCCACGCCACAAAAAACGAACACACCCACGTGCTTTCTACGCATGGCAAAGCCGAAGGTGTGCTGATTGGCGGCAACCAGGATTCAATCGCCACCGGCGCAGGATGGGTGCTACCAAATTTCGATAAAGCCATACTACTTATCGAAGCGGTTAATCTCCGCCTCGGGCACATCGACCGACAGCTAACCATGCTTATTAGAACCGGCATTATCAAAAACGTTGTGGGCGTAGCCATTGGCCAATATACAGACTGCGGCAACGCCACCGACCCAACGGGAAGTTCAAAATGCACCGAGATTGATATTTTACGAGATAGGTTTAGTCTGCTCGGTGTGCCGATTTTGGGCGGTCTACCCCTTGGCCATGGCAAGAATCCCATCGCCATACCGATTGGGACACAGGCAACATTAGATGCTGATGAAGGAACGCTGACGGTGGCAGCGGGCGTGCGATGATGAATAGTATAGCTCGCTAAGTCGGGATGCCAGCAATGCGCAGGTTTGTAAATTTATTTCCTCCTTGATATGCGGCTTGAGTTCGAAGGGACTTTACGAGAAACCGGATAAATTTGGCTTAGGTATATCAATGAAAAAATTGTTACTATGGAGGAATTATGACAAGAATGGACCTACGAACAAAACTCAACCCCGCATTCACAGCCCTCCTCGTTATAGACATTCAAAATGATTTTTGCGGTCCGTCTGGTCTTATGGCGTTGATGGGCAAAGATGTATCCGGCATGGACATTATGATTGAGAAAATCAAAAAGCTCGCTGACGTATGCGAAGCGGCTGGCGTCCCGGTATTTTATACCCA
>Ga0070684_100001649_pt1 | contig 16185 bp, 19 predicted proteins | sample KBSC723LmetaG_FD_65653 | JGI IMG/M metagenome (GOLD analysis project Ga0070684, IMG submission 65653) | Corn rhizosphere microbial communities from Kellogg Biological Station, Michigan, USA - KBS C7.2-3L metaG | ecosystem: Host-associated > Plants > Roots > Rhizosphere ...
GCGGGCGACCCGCACCCGGTCGCGCTCGCGGACCTGCAGACGGGCGAGCACCGATTCCATCCGCCTGCCCACCCCCGAGGTCCGCCTGGTGACGAGGAGGACGAGGATGTTGGAGGCGTCCGCCACGTCGTTGCTGATTCCCGTGATTGCAGCGAGGAAACCTCGGAACCGAGGCGGCATCGATCCGTCGTCGGCGGGCGATGTCCGAGCCTCCTGCTGAGGTTTCGCTCAGGCCGTGGATGCCCCCGGGGAATCGCCGCGCTCGAAGAGAGCCATGGCGCGCAGCGCCGTCCGTTCGGGCGGCCACTGGGTCGGCTACGGCTGGTTCATGTCGTTCGGGACGGTGCTGCCCCTGTTCATCTTCCTCGGCGGCTACGTCGTTCACCTCACCTTCGTCGGGGCTCCGCTGGCCAGGCGGATCTACCGCCTCGGGATCTGGACCTCTACCCTCGGCCAGGACCCGCCCGGGAAGGACAAGGTGGAGGCGAAGATGGCGTCGGGCACGAAGAAGCCGTTCTTCGAGCGCGCGCGCCCTTACCTGCCGCCCGGCTGGGTCGAGCGCCGCACGAAGCCGTTCTCGACCCTCGCGCGCATCGTCTGGTTCGTCTTCGTCGGCTGGTGGCTCGGCGCCGTTTGGGTGGTGATCTCCTGGAGCCCCTTCCTGTTGCCGTACCCGTTGTTCGACACCGTCGCCTCGCTGCTCGAGGACGTCCCGACCACGATGACGCTCGCGCAGCCGGGATCCGCCCGCGGGCAAGGCACGAGCTCGACGGGCTGACCACAGCGTGTTCTTCTCGCTCGACAGCTGGCAGCTGGCCGCGATCATCCTGGCGATCGTCGGCGGCGCGACCCTCGCCGGGTTCGCGGGCGGGCGGTATCTGCGCGAGCACTCCGCCGTCCTGCGCGAGCCGTACGGCGTGCTCCAGGCGGCGTTGCTCGGCGTCGTCGGCCTGATCCTCGCCTTCGGCCTCAGCCTGGCGGTCGACCGCTATCAGAACCGGCGGGCCGCACTGGTCGAGGAATCGAACGCGATCGGCACCACCTACCTGCGCGCCCAGCTGATCGCGGAGCCGCAGCGGAGCGAGTCGCTGGCGCTGCTGCGCCGCTACGCGACGCTCGCGCTTCGCGTCACCCACGAGGTGCCCCAGAGCGACGCGATGCGGCGCACCAGCGCCCAGGAGGGCATCGTCCAGCGGCGGCTCTGGCGGCTCGCCGGACAGGCGATGGCCGGAGCGCCGGTGGCGAGCGCCCCGCGGCTCTACGTCGACAGCCTGAACTCGACAATCGACCAGCAGTCCGTTCGCCTGAGCGCGCTGGCCAACCGCGTGCCGTCGGCGGTTCTCGCAGTCGAGCTGATCGGCGCCGCGGTCGCCCTGGGGCTGCTCGCGATGCACATCTCGCTGCTCGGACGCGGGTTCCTGCCGATGCTGGCCGCCGCGGCGCTCGTGACCATGCTCCTGCTGGTCACGTTCGACCTCGACCGCCCCACGCGTGGCCTGATCGAGGTGCCCGACGCGCCGCTGAAGGCGCTGCGCGCGTCGATGGTGCTCCCGCCGGCCGCGGCCGGACCGTAGCCGCGGCTACGCTCGTCCTGCGATGGGCATCGCGCCGGAGACGACGGTCGGGGCCGTGCACCTCACGGTCTCGGACCTCGCGCGCTCGCTCGACTACTACCGCAGCGCGATCGGGCTCCGCGTGCTCGAAGAGGGCGCGGGGCGGGCGTCGCTCGGCACGGACGGCGGCGAGCTGCTCGCGCTGGTCGAGGAGCGCGGCGCCCGGCCGGCCGCCGGGTACACCGGCCTCTACCACTTCGCCCTCGTCGTTCCCGAGCGCGTCCAGCTCGCGGCCTGGCTCGCCCATGCGGCCCGCGACCGGGTGCCGCTGGTCGGGCTCTCGGACCACTTCGTCAGCGAGGCGCTCTACCTCTCCGATCCCGACGGCCACGGGATCGAGATCTACCGGGACCGTCCGCGCGAGATCTGGGAGGGCAAGGTCGGCACGACGCTGACGACGATGCCGCTCGACGTCGACGACCTGCTCGGCGTGCTGGACGACCCGGCGACGGAGCCGTTCGACGGGCTGCCTGCCGGGACCGCGATGGGCCACGTCCACCTCAAGGTCTCGAGCATCCCGGAGACGATCGAGTTCTATCGGGACGTCCTCGGCCTCGACCTGACGGCACAGCTCGGCGACCAGGCGGCGTTCCTGTCGGCCGGCGGCTACCACCACCACGTCGGTGCGAATACGTGGGAGAGCGCCGGAGCCACGGCTCCGCCTCCCGGCACCGCAGGTCTCCGGCACGCGACGGTCGTCCTTCCGGACGAACCGGCCCGCGCCGACGTGGTCGCGGCGGTCGAGTCGGCCGGCCTGCCGGTCGACGACCAGGACGGCGAGCCGCTGGTGCACGACCCTTCCGGCAACGCCTTTGTCGTCGCGGTGTCCTAGGATCGGGCCATGCAGCTTCGGCTCGACTCGCACGTGAAGACGACCGACGGGCTCTCCGGCACGCTCGCAGACGTCGTCCTCGACCCGGTGAAACGGGCGGTCACGCATGTGGTCGTCCGGGCAGGCGATCCCGACCCGTCGGCCCGGCTCGTGCCGTTGCAGCTCGTCGTCGAAGCGGGAGACGCACTGTCCCTCAAATGTACGACCGCCCAGTTCCAGCAGCTCGAGTCGATCCAGGGGTACGCATACCTGCCGGTCGACGAGCGTCCCGCCCCCGACTCGGAATGGGACGTCGGCGTCGAGGACGTGGTGATGATGCCGAGCTATCAGGGAGCCGACCTGGGCGTCTACACGGCCGAGATCGACCCCAACGTCGGCGTCACCTACGACCGGGTGCCGAAGGGCGAGGTCGAGATCCGCCGCGCGAGCGTCGTCGCCTCGTCGGACGATCACGAGCTCGGCGCCGTGGACGCGGTCGTCGTGGAGGAAGGCCGGATCACGCACGTCGTCGTCGACCACGGCCACCTCTGGTGGCATCACGCCGTGACGGTGCCGATCGAGTCGGTCGCGACCCTCGAGACGAATGCGATCGGGCTGTCCCTGACCAAGGACGAGTTCGGCAAGCTCCCAAGCACGAAGCACTAGGAGACAGCACGGATTCGCAGAGACAGGCTGAAGCCTGTCTCTGCTCGAGCTAGGCGGCCGGCTCGGTCGCCGGCGAGACGACGAGCGTCAGCCCGTCGAGCCGCTCGACCACTACCGAGTCGCCGCGCGACGCGCCCGCCTCGCAGCGCGCCTCCCAGAGCTCGCCGTCGAGCCGGACCATCCCGACGGGACGACAGTCGTCCGTGACTTCGGCCACCTTGCCCGTCATCGCCTCGGCTCCGGTCGTCGCCTTCGTCCGTCGGCCGATCCGCTTCGACCAGTGCCGGAGCAGGGTGATCTCGCCGACCTCGAGGATGCAGGCGACGACCAGCACGACGATGCTCCAGGGCGAGGGCACCAGGAAGATCGCCAGCAGGATCGCGATGATCAGGATCACAGGGCGGTCATATCACCCCGCGAGGGGCGAAGGCCCGCTCAGCCGGCGCAGTGCTTGCAGACGCCCGTGCGGAGACGGCCGCACGATGGACACCGGCGCCACCGGCTCCGCCACTCGAGCAGCTTCGACTGGACGCCGATCCGCAGCATCAGCGCGCCTGCCCCGCCGCTGAGCACCATCGCGAGGAGCAGGTGTGACGACGAGCCCGTCATCGGCCTGGTTCGTCCGCGCTCACATACCGGCATGTACCCGATCTCGCGGTTATGCATCACGCTGCGAGGGATTCGGATTCGGCCTCGGACACGACGGCCGTGCCGGCGAGGTAGTCCTGGAGCGCACGCCGCCGGTCGTCGAACAACACCGGGGCGAAGCCCGCGAAGAGCGGGATCACCGCCAGGATCAGCCCGACGAACCGGACGAGCGCCCGCCCCACCGACGGCGGCCCGCCCGAGCCGGTGAGCACCCTCAGGCTCAGGAGGCGCATGCCGGGCGTCTGGCCGGTGGTGCTCCAGAACAGGACGAAGTAGCCGACGACCACGACCGCCCAGCCGGCTCCGAGCAGCGAGCCGGTCAGCCAGCCCGAGTGGAACGCGTCGAAGAGCGACTCGATCAGCGCGATCGAGGCGGCGACGACGAGGAAGGCGAGATGGACGAGCAGGGCGTCGGCGACGATCGCGACCGCACGCGCCACCAGGCCGCCGTACGCCGGGGCCGAAGCGGCGCGCGGCCGCCGGCCCACGGCGCGACGGATCCTCCGCTCCGCACCGTCGTCGGCTGCCCTGGCCCGGCGTCGCAGCGACGCGGCGATGTCCGCCCCGAACCCGGCGGTCTGCCGGGCAAGCGCGGCCCGCACCTCGGGGCTCTCCAGCGTGCGCGCCAGGGCGGTCCGGAACGCCTCGCTCTGGACGACCCGATCGGCGAGGGTCTCGGTCAGCCGGCTGGAGATCGCGTCCGACAGCCGGCGCTCGAGCTCGGGGCTCGCCAGCGCCCGCTCCAGAGCCTGCTCGAGCCGCAGCCGCTCGGGGCTGCTCCCGCTCGGTGTGGCCACCATCGCCTCGAGCCACTCGGCGAGCACCCGCTCGACGACGTGATGCTCGACGATCGACTGCGCGACGGTCTCGGGGAGCGGCCCGGCCAGGACGGCGTCGACCGCACGCTCGGCCTCGCCGGAGAGCGCCGAGCGGCCCGAGCGGGCGGCCGCCCGCGCAGGCCCGAGCGCCATACGGCCGAGCCGCGCGGTGATCCCCTCGGGCTCGTGGTGCTCGCCGCTCACGGCGACTCCCGCGGCCGGACCCTGAGCCGGGCGACGAGGAGGGCGACGACGGTGACGAGGTAGAGCTGGCCGAGCAGCGCCTCGACCACCGCGAGCATGTGCCCGAGGTTCGTCGCCGGTGTGTAGTCGCCGTAGCCGAGCGTCGCGAGCGTCACGTAGCTGAAGTACAGCCGTAGCGCCCTCGTGCCGTCGCCTGCCTGCGCGAAGAACGGGCTCGAGCCGATGTCGGCGACCGCGCCGTAGGCGAAGACGAAGATGATGCCGATGCTGACATAGATGCAGATCGCGCCGAGGATGGTCTGGGCGCTCACCTCGGGGCTCCGCGCGATGCTCCGCGCGATCACGACAACGACGCCGATGCTGAGCAGCGCGGAGACGACGCCGACGCCCCCGATCAGATCAGCGCCGCCCACGGCCGAGGAGACCACCGCAAGTCCGATCGCGATCGCCAGCATGGCGAGCCCGAACACGAGCCACGAGCGCGCACGGGCGAGCCCGGAGGTCCAGAGAGCGGCGATCAGCGTGAGGCCCTGGAGCACGACGAGGACGCCCGTCGTCCAGGCTGCGTCCGACGCCGTCGCGCCGAAAACGAACGATGCCCCGATCAGGACGAGCACCGTGCCGAAGCTCCGGCTCGCGTGGTGCGCGTCGATGCGGCGGAGCAGCGGATGCCTTCGCATCGTTCGGGGATCGGCGGTCATCGCCGCTCGGATCATAGGACGGCGCGCAGTCCCTTCTCTCGCGTGCAACCATGTCGGCGTGAGACGCCGGTGGCCGATCGCCGTCCTCCTCGTCGTCGCGACGGCGGCGGTGGTCGCAGGTTGCGGAGGCTCCGGGAACGGTTCGACCACCACCACGGCGGCAGCGGCGGCCCAGCAGTGGGCGAACGGATTGTGTGCCGCAACCACCACGTACACGGCATCGCTGCGATCGATGGGCACGACCCTGAAGGGCGGAGGGTTGAACCGGCAGACCCTCGACGCCGTCGTCAGCGACGCCAAGGCATCCACGCAGGCGTTCGCCGACTCGGTCAAGGCGCTCGGCCCGCCGCCGGTGTCCGACTCGAAGGGCAAGCAGATCTTCGAGACGCTCCAGGGCCAGTTGAGCGACGACGCAGACGCGATCAAGAGCGCGACGGCGAACGTCTCCGGTGCGGCCGACGTCCTCACCGCGATCTCCTCCGTCGCCGGCACGCTGGCCAAGGCCGGTACGCAGATCTCCGACGCGTTCGGCCAGGTCAAGCAGCTCGACGCGAACGACCAGGTACGGCAGGCGTTCTCCGACGCGCCCGCCTGCGATTCGCTGACCGGCTCCTAGATCTAGGCCTCGAGCAGGTCGTCGCGCGGCCTGGCGATCATGTAGATCAGCACCCCGAGCAGGGGCAGGAAGATGACGAAGACGGTCCAGCCGGCCTTCGCCCAACCCGAGTGGTCCTGCCGGCGGAAGTTGTCCGCGAGGACGAGGATCAGCAGGTAGATGAAGATCACCCAGGCGAAGAAGATGAACATCGTCCACATGACGTCGAGGAACGGGTAGTCCGCGCCGAGAAGCGTCGGGGCGAGCGCTGCCATCAGTCAGTACCTCCGAGTCGACAGTGTCGCGCTGACGGTACGACGTCGGCCGGTCGGACCGGCTGCCCCGGGCCGCCCGACAGCGCCGGGTGGCCCGTCCGTCATCATCGTGCGGACCCCTCGACACGAAGGAGGTTCGCCCAGTGCTGCGCATCCCCAGGTTCGCAGTGGTTCTCGGCAGCGTGCTCGTGCTCGGCGCGCTGCTCCTGGCGTCCAGCGCGACCGGCCGGAGCCAGGCCAAGCCCAGCAACGTTCAGGAGCCGTTCATCTCGTCCAAGATCGCAGTCGTCGTCGGCGCGAAGCTGATCGGAGACCGCGGTAAGTGGGACGGGTCGGGCACGCTCACCTACGCCTACCAGTGGCTCCGGTGCAACAACAACGCGATCAACTGCAAGTCGATCAACGGCGCGCACGAGACCACCTACACGATCGTCAAGGCCGACCAGGGCAACACGCTCCGGTTCCAGGTGACCGCCAAGAACTCGGAGGGCTCCACCACGGCCATGTCGAACGCGACGGGTGAGGTACCGAGCAAGACCAACGCCCCCGCGGAGATCTCGCCGCCGACGATCTCCGGCAGCGCCGTGGTCGGCCAGAGGCTGACCGCGACCAACGGGACATGGCAGGGCACCGACCCGATCAGCTACAGCTACAGCTGGCAGACCTGCAACGCGGCCGTGACGAGCTGCTCGGCGACGGGGAAGACCGACCAGACCTACACGGTCGCTGCGTCCGACGTCGGCAGGCGCGTCCGGGTCCGCGTGACCGCGAAGAACAGCGCAGGCAGCTCGTCCGGGCTCTCCGACACGACCGACGTCGTCGCCTCGGGCGGCGGCGGTGGCGGCGGTGGCGGCGGCGGGAACGCCGTCAATGTGAAAGACGTCGGCCCGGCCGGCGAGCGCCTGACGGTCGACAAGGTCGTCTTCAACCCGAATCCGGTCACGAGCAGGAGCGTTCCGATCCGCGTGACGATCACGGTCAAGGACACGAAGGGCCGGCTCGTGCAGGGAGCGCTCGTCTTCATCCGCTCGACGCCGATCGTCACCTCGACCCCGACCGACGCCCCGACCGGCGCCGACGGGACGGTGTCGTACAGCATCCAGCCGCGGTCGGACTTCCCGATCAAGAACAGCTTCAGCGTGCAGTTCTTCGTGAAGGCCTACCGCCAGGGCGATCCGACACTGGCCGGGATTGCGGGAACCCGGCTCGTTCAGGTCGCCACCCGCACGCCCTAGCCGAAGCAACCTCGTGGAGGGCCGGCCCCGCCGGCCCTCCACGTCGGGTCGTCCCCGTCCAACGCTGTGCTAGACGCCCTGCTGGCAGTGCCTGAGGGCGTTCAGGCAACCCGTGACCAGACTCTGGAGCGTGGTCTGGTTCCAGGCGTTGAAGAAGTCGGCATGACCGGAGTACTGACCGCCGGACGCGAGCGCGAAACCGGCTCCGCCAGCGCTCGGATAGCGGACGTTGACCTGGACGGCCGGCACCGCGACCGGGTGGTCCGCCGGACAGCGGCCGCGCATCGAGTATGCGAGGTGGCTGATGTGGTCGGCCGAGTCGAGGTTCACGCCGTCCCAGCAGTCGGGAAACGCGACGTGCAGCGCCAGGCCCATCCGGCCGGCGTTCGGGCACGTCGGGATCGTCGCCTGCGGCCGGACGCCGGCCAGCGGGCCGCAGTTCCAGTACGTGACCTTCAGCCCCTGCGGGCTCGTCGCCTTCGAGTTGCCGGCGACCACCCGGAAGCCGGGCGGAAACGCTCGCACCGGAGCGAGCGTGTGGCGGCGGTAGTAGACCGTCGCCGCCCGCGGCAGGATCATCTGCCCCGACGCCGAGATCAGCGTCGGCACCCAGTACGCGGCGGTATCACCGGCCCGGCGGCACGACGACGACTTGCCCTGCAGCGACGCGAGGGTCGAGAAGGCGTTCGTCGTGTCGTTGCCGATGAAGGTGTGGTCGTGCGACTTGCCCGGTTGCCCCGGATAGACGATCGGGTCGTCGGTGTTCCGGTGGCTGAACCGGCAGCCGCTGACGAAGTTGACCCCGCGCAGCTGTGCCGGCCCGGCCGCTGTCGTGCCCGTGGTGCTCGGCCCCATTCGCTTCGCGAGATGCGCGAACGAACGGACGCTGCTCTGCGAGCCGAAGCCGGCCGAGGCCGCTCCGGCCGCGGCGATCGCAGCCGCCCCCACCAGCGTGCTGATCACCACGACACCGTTCCGCCTCATCGCGCTCCCTTGGTCCGCTGCCTCCACGGGGAGTCTGGGAGCGTCGTGCAATGGGGACGTAAAGTCCGTGTCAGAGACGTGTAATCAGCGGCGCTTCGGATACACGGGTCCGAGCGGGCCGGCGGCCCACTCCTCGTCGGGCCAGCCTTCGAGCTCCGGGTACCAGTGCGTGTTCCACGGGTTCAGGTAGCCGGCGCGTGTGAGACCGCCGGGCAGCGTCTTCGGGAAGCCGTCGGCGGCGGCCTGCGCCGCCTGGCGCCAGAGCTGCGTGATCTCGCGCTCGACGATCACGGACCCTTCCTTGTAGCCCTTGCCGGTGCGGGGGAGGTCGAGCTGGATCGGCTCGCCCCAGACGGTGCAGCAGGTCCGCCGGTTCTTGAGGTTCCACCCGAACGTGTCGATGCCGCACGGGATGAGCGGCACGCCCTCCTGGATGGCGAGCATCGCGGCGCCCGGGTGCATCGGCCCCGGGTAGCCGAAGAGCTGACGCGTGCCCTCGGCGAAGATGCCCGCGACGTGGCCCTGCTGGACCGACCAGCGTGCGACCCGCAGCGCGTCGCGGTCGCTCTCGCCGCGGCGCACGGCGTATGCGCCGGTCCAGCGAAGGATCTCGCCGGCGATCGGAATCGACAGAAGCTCGATCTTCGCCATGTAGTAGAGCGTCCGGGGGCTGTGCAGCCCGACCACGATCGGATCGACCTCGGAGAAGTGGTTCGAGGCGACGACCAGACCGCCTTCGAGCGGCATGCGCTCGTGCCCGTACCCCCAGGCGGGCACGATCAGGCGGGCGACCGGGATCACCACCCCGCGCGCGATGGGCCACGTCCGCTCGGGGTTCTCGTCCAGAAGCTTGTAGAGGCCCAGTTCCGTCAGCACCGCGCGAGTGTATTCGGCAGCTCGAACGGCCTCGACGATTCAGGTCGTCTCCGCGGCGAGGAACGTGCGTGCCGCCCAGACGCAGATCTCCTCCGCCGCACGATGGTCGAGCCCGCGTGTGTCCTCCAGGACGATCATCGCCTCCCAGCCGATCACCAGCGTGAGGGCGGAAACCAGCCGCTCGAACCGCTCGGAGGGGACCGCGCCGCGGAGCGGCTCGAGCGCCCGTTCGATCCACTCGACCCGCCGGTAGCCCCGGCGTGGCGTCGCGCGCGGCCGGGGATCGGCGGCGCCCACGGTGTGCCGGATGATCGTCCTGCCGAGCTGCTCCGTCTCGGCGAATCCCTGCTGGACCGCGCGGACCAGCGCTTCGAGCCGCTCCGCAGGTTCTCCACCGGCCTCGAAGCGCGGCTCGACGGAGGCACGCGCAGCCTCGAGCGCGGCGTCGGCGAGCAGGTGCTCGACGGTGGGGAAGTAGAGGTAGACGGTGCGGCGCGACACGTCGGCGGCTTCCGCGATCTCGGCGACCGAAGGCTCCTCCTCCCGCCCGAGCAGCTCGACTGCGGCATCGAGGATCGCCTTCCGCGTCCGCCGTCGCTGGCGCTCCCGCCCACCGCCCTCCGTCGCCTCCGGCACCGCCTTCACCTCCTTGACAACCCCCGGTCGGAAAGAGTATACATCTGCGCAGTAATTACACAGGTGTGCAATCAAGAAGGGAGTTCCGATGAAAGCGCTCGAGGTGCCCGCGTCGTTCTCGGCGCCGGGCGAAGGCGAGACGACGTGGTTTCAGCCGAACCGGATGACGGTCAAGGCAAGCGCGGAGACGACCGGGGGCGCCTTCGGCCTCCTCGAGTCGTTCGTCCGCGCCGGCTCGTCACCTCCGCTCCATGTCCACCACCGCGAGGACGAGTCGTTCTGGGTGCTCGCAGGGCGGGTGCGGTTCCGGGCCGGCGACGAGGAGTTCGAGGGCGGCCCGGGCTCTTTCGTCTTCCTGCCGCGCGACGTTCCGCACACGTTCATCGTCGAGGGCGACGAGGACGCGCACATGCTCACGCTGCTTACGCCCGGGGGCGGCGAGGGGTTCTTCGTCGACGCCGGCCGGACGCCGGAGGGGCCGGGCCTGCCGCCCCCGGGGCCGCCGGACGTCCCGAAGCTGCAGCAGGTGTCCTCTCTCTACGGGGCGGAGATCGTCGGCCCGCCGCTCGTCGCTTCCGGAAAGGAAGGGTGAGGGCCGTGGAGAAGCGGCAGATCAACCCGTGGAGCTGGCAGGACCGATTCGGCTTCTCGCAGGCGTGGCGGGTCGACGGCGCCGAGGCGGTCGTCTTCCTGGCCGGCCAGGGCTCCGTGTCGGCCGACGGCGAGGTCGTCGGCGAGGGCGACTTCGAGGCCCAGGTGCGGCAGACGTTCGCCAACATCGCGACGGTGCTCGAGCAGGCGGGCGCGTCGCTCGACTCGGTCGTCAAGCTGACCGTCTACCTGACCGACATGGCCACCCTGCGTGACTACGGACGCCTGCGGGCCGAGCTCATGCCCGGCCCCCCGCCCGCCTCGACCGCCATCCAGGTCGGCGCGCTCGCGCTGCCCGGGATGATGATCGAGATCGAAGCAATCGCCGTTCTCTGAGGGTTTCGCCGCCGCGCCCGACCTGTGCGGGCGCGGCACCCAAACGTTCCTCAGGTGCGAACGCGGTCAGGGAAGGGGGCTCACGGGGGAAACCGGCCGTTTCCCCCGTGAAGCGAGCGGAGCGAGCGTCTCAGACGCAGTCTTTGAGCCCCTGCGCCTCCGGCAGCGACTCGAGCTTCTTCAGCGTGTTGTTCTCGATCTGGCGGATCCGCTCGCGGGTGACGCCGAACGCACGGCCGACCTCCTCCAGCGTGCACGGCTGCTCGCCCTTGAGGCCGAACCGAAGCTCGATCACCTTCCGCTCGCGGTCCGGCAGCGACTCGAGCGCGCGCTCGATGTCCTCCCGCCGGAGCGAGAGCGATGCCTCCTCGTCGGGCGACTCGGCCGCCTCGTCCTGGACGAAGTCGCCGAGCTCGGACTCCTCCTCCTCGCCGATCGGCTTCTCGAGCGAGACCGGGTGCTGTGCCATGCGAAGGATCTCGCGCACCTCGTCGGTCGTCATCTCGAGCTCCTCGGCGATCTCGTCGGGCCTGGGCTCGCGCCCGAGCCGCTGGACGAGCTGGCGCTCGATGTGGACGACCTTGTTCAACTTCTCGACCATGTGCACCGGGATGCGGATCGTCCGCGCCTTGTCCGCGATCGCCCGGGTGACCGCCTGCCGGATCCACCAGGTCGCGTAGGTGGAGAACTTGTAGCCCTTGCGGTAGTCGAACTTCTCCACCGCCCGGATCAGGCCGAGCGAGCCCTCCTGGATCAGGTCGAGGAAGGAGAGGCCGCGACCCAGGTAGCTCTTCGCGATCGAGACCACGAGCCGGAGGTTCGCCTCGATCATCTGGGTCTTCGCGATCAGATCGCCGCGCTCGATGCGCTTGGCGAGATAGACCTCCTGGTCGGCGGTCAGAAGCGGCACCTTGCCGATCTCCCGCAGGTAGAGGCGCAACGAGTCGAGTGACGGCTCCACGGTCAGGTCGAGCTTCGGCCCCTTCTCCTCCTCGGCCAGGGCCGGCTCCTCGTGGGGCGGATGCTTGTGCTGCTCGCCCTCCATGAGCTCGACGCCGTGGTCGATCAGGTACGTGTAGAAGTCCTCGACCTGCTCCTTCGTGAGCTCGACGTCCTCGAGCCCGCTGACGATCTCGTCGTAGGTCAGGAAGCCGCGCTCGACCCCTGTCTGAACGAGCTTCTGGAGTTCCTCGACCTCCGGGAGAGCAATATCGACGGTGAGCACTGAACCTCGGCTTTCTCGCGCACTGGCGGGTAGTCGGTTGACCAACCTGAGACGCAAAAAAGAGCCGGAGTCTTTGCCGCTGCCCCGGCCCACCTATGCCGGCGAGAGATTAGTAGAGCGGCCGCAATTTGGGAAGAGGGGTTTTCGACTCGTCTTCGCCGCGGGCGATCCGGCGCGCTCAGACGGGCCGGTCGTCCGCCGGCTCGCGCGACACGTATTGCAGCTCGGACGATTCCTCCCGCCCGGCGCTGCCGGCCTCCTCGCTCGCCCTGCTCAGGAGGTCGGCGACCGGCGAGTCCAGGCCGGATCCCTGCGGGCCAAGCTTCGCGAGGAGTGACTGCAGAAATGCCGTGACCTTGGCGCGTGCCCGCTCGGCGAGCTCCTCGGCCTCGCGAGCCTCGCGCTCGAAACCGAGCGTCTTCGACCTCGCCTCCTCGACGATCGCGTTCGCTTCGATCCTCGCCTGGGCCTTCAGCTCCTCGGCCTCGCGCTCGCTTTCGGAGCGGACCCGCGATGCGACCAGGAGCGCCTCGGTGATCTCCTTCTCGCGCTCCTCGTTGTCGGTGAGCTGCTGTTCGAGCTCGACCACACGCGTCTGAGCCTGGTTGCGCTGGGCCAGTGCCGCCGCCAGGTTCGACCTGAGCTGGCCGACGAGCTCGTCGGTGGCCGCCCGGTCGTAGCCCTTGCGGGCGGTCGGCAGCTGGATCTCGGTGCCGACTTCTATCGGTTCATCCGACGCCACGATCCGATTCTTTCCGTTCCGCCACCAACCTGCAAGCACCGGAGCAGGGACTACTCGGCGCTGCTCGACCCGGCCCCGGGCACTTCACCGCGGTCGGGACGACGGACGTCGGCAAGGAGATCGTGGATCAGCGTCGTCAGATCCCGGCGGGTCTCGTCCGCCTCGCTGCTCGCGCGGGCGAGGACCGCCCGGCGCGCACGCTCAGCGTCCGCTTCGATCTCGGCTGCCCTGGTCTCCGCAGCCGCCACGATCGCGTCGGCCTCGCGCCGCGCGTCGGCCAGAGCGCGCTCCGCGTCGCGGATCACGGCGGTCGCGCGGGGATCGCGCTCTTCTCCGGGTTCCGACGTCAGGCGGCGTTGCTCGGCACGTCTCTCAGCGGCCACGCGTCGTCGCTTCGAGCGGCGGAGCCTGACGACGAGTATCGCCGTCGACCAAACGAGCGCGATCACGACGAGTGCAGCGCCCAGGCCGACGAGGGCGGGCATCATCCGCCCGCCCCGGCCGATTGCCGCTGCACAGGACGAGCGCCCACTGACCTGATCGTAGATACCGGAATATCCGACCGCAATCGACGCCGCGCTGGGCTCCGAAGACCAATCTTCTCCTAGTTGCTAGGATGCCCCACCCCGTACAGGCTGGAGAGAGACGGGAAGGGGAGAGTAGTTCTGCGGCACAACCGAGCGGTGGGCGGCCGGCTGCGGCGTTGGCGCCCCCACGTACCAAAGGCAACGTACTGATGCACGACGGCTCGTCGTTGCACGACTACCTGGCCGTCCTGCGTCGTCGGAAGTGGCTCGTCCTCCTCGCGGTCGTCGTCGTACCCGCGGTGGCGATCGCGCTCTCCCTGCTGCAGACGTCGAAGTACCAGGCCTCGGCGGAAGTTCTCCTCAGCCGGCAGAACCTCGGCGCGCTCCTGAACAACGTCAACGACCAGTCGCTGGCCGGTGACCCCGCTCGGCTCGCACAGACGCAGGCGGACCTCGCGCAGGTCCCCGAGGTCGCACGCCGCACCCTCGCTCTCGCTGGGATCAAGAACATGACGCCTGCGCAGTTTCTGGCGACCTCCGACGTCGCCGCAAAGAGCGACGCCGACCTGCTCGTCTTCACCGTCCGGAACCGCTATCCGTCGGTGACCAAGCGTCTGGCCACGCACTACGCGCGGGCGTACATCGCCTACCGTGGCGAGCTCGACACCGCCGCGCTCACCCGCGCACGCCGGGAGGTTCTCGGTCGGATCCGCGCGCTCGAAGCATCGGGCGACCGGAGCTCGTCCCTCCACGCGAGCCTCGTCGACAAGGAGCAGCAACTGGCGACCATGGAGGCGCTCCAGACGTCGAACGCGTCCCTCATCAAGCCTGCACAGGGCGCCGCGCGGATCCAGCCGCGACCGACCCGCAACGGCGCGCTCGGGCTCGCCCTCGGGCTCCTGCTCGGGGTCGGACTGGCTTTCCTGTTCGAGGCGCTCGACACGCGCGTCCGGACTGCCGACGGTGTGGCTCGGCGGCTCGGCCTGCCGGTCCTGGCGCAGATCCCCCAGCCGCCGCGCACCCTTCGCAGCGGAGGGCGACTCGCGATGGTCGACGGTCCCAAGTCGATCTATGCCGAGCCGTACCGCATCCTGAGGACCAACCTCGACCTGGCCAGGCTCAGCGGTACGGCGAAGACCTTCATGGTGACGAGCGCGGTCGAGGGCGAGGGCAAGTCGACAACGGTCTCCAACCTCGCCGTCGCGGCGGCTCTGGCCGGACAAGACGTCATTCTGGTCGACCTCGACCTCCGCCATCCGTATGTCAGCACGCTTTTCCCGGAGGCAGGACCGTATGGACTGACCGACGTCGCTGCCGGACGGATCACCATAGGTGAGGCTCTGAGCCCCATCTTCCTGGAGCCGGGACCGCACAGCGACCGGACCGACACGCACACGTCGAGCTCCAACGGATCAGGGCACCACGCAAGGCTGCGTGTACTACCCGGAGGGACACCGCCACCGAATCCCGGCGAGTTCATCAACAGTGAATCGGTCGAACAGATCTTGGCCGATCTCTCAGCCCGCTCGGACATTGTCTTGATCGACTCGGCTCCGATGCTGGGGATCGGAGACGCCCTCACGCTCGCCTCGAAGGTCGACGCACTCCTTCTGGTCACGCGGCTGAACATCGTGCGCCGGCCGATGCTGCGCGAGCTCGAGCGGGCGCTGACGAACTGCCAGGCGACGCCGCTCGGCGTCGTGGTGACCGGCGCCACCACCTCCTCGGCTTACGGATATGCCTACGGCTACGAGCTGCCTCCGATGGGCGGAGAGAAGCCCGAAACGTCCGCCCGCACCGGCAGGCACCTCACGTGAGCACCGCGCAGAAGGATCACTCCCCGGACTCGTTGCTCGCGATTCTCGAAGCGGACGGCGACAGCTCTCACCCTGCCCCATCTGCCAACAACAGCCGCCGTGCGCACCTGGTTTTGCGAAGCCTTGTCTGCGCAGATGTGTGCGCAGTCGTCGCTGCATTCCTCCTTTCACATATCGCCTCCGACCGTGCCGCAGGGTGGACCGAGGCGTTGCTTCTCCTCGGCCTGGTGCCGGCCTGGCTGATCCTCGAGTACGTCCACGGGATGTACAGGCGAGACGTCGGGTGGGTCGACCATACGACGCCCGACGAATTCGGTCGTCTGCTGCACGTGGCAACGATCGGGACCTGGCTCTTCTGGCTGGGAGCCTGGGCGTGCGGGCTCGGTCCGAGCCTCGTCGACGCGGTTCTCTTCTGGTCGTTCGCCCTCGCTTTCACCACACTCGGAAGGGCCGCCGCCCGGGCGCTCTGCCGGCGCCGGCCCGCTTACCGGCAGCGTGTCGTGATCGTCGGAGCCGGGACCGCAGGCACGCTGGTGGCGACCAAGCTCCGGAACCACTCCGAGTATGCGATCGACATCGTCGGTTTCGTCGACGACGGGGACTTTCGCGAACCGCCAACTCGCGACAGATCGCCCATCCTCGGCGCGTTGAGCGATCTCGAGGAGATCGTCCGCTCTCGCCATGTCGATCGGGCTATCTTTGCGTTCTCGTACGAACGCGACGAACGTCTGCTCGACCTGGCGCTAAGGCTGCGGCGGATGTCCGTCCAGGTGGACGTAGTCCCCAGGCTATTCGAGATGCTGAGCCCGGAGGTCGACGTCCATA
>Ga0070684_100001652_pt1 | contig 16182 bp, 15 predicted proteins | sample KBSC723LmetaG_FD_65653 | JGI IMG/M metagenome (GOLD analysis project Ga0070684, IMG submission 65653) | Corn rhizosphere microbial communities from Kellogg Biological Station, Michigan, USA - KBS C7.2-3L metaG | ecosystem: Host-associated > Plants > Roots > Rhizosphere ...
CAGCCCTGGGCCGGCGGGATCGTGGTGACCACGTGGCGCTGGCCCAGCAACGGCTCGTTGACCAGCCGGCTGAGCGCGCCGTCGGACTGCCGGGCGCCATAGATGTCACCGCCGCTGTCGAGCTGGAACGCACGGTCGCCGAGGCTGAGCGGCACCACGTCGGGCGGTGGCTGCACGGCCGTCGCGCCGTCGGCCGTGACCCGCATGTTGATCCGCGGATTGGCCCCGATCACGCCGCTGAGCAGCACCGACTTGGGGGTGAGCGGGACCAGCTCGACATCGTCGAGGCGATCGGCCGGGTTGTCCCGCAACGCGTTGATCGTGAACGGCGTGACCTGCTCGTTGCTGGCCGGGGTCATCCCCCCGTCGAGCTCGTTGTGCATCATCGTCACCTGCAGGTTGCACCGGCGGGTGACCGCGTTGTCCACGCACACGTCGACCGCGGCGTAGATCGAGTCGGGCAGGGCCCCGGTTGCCGCCCGGACCTGCACAGAGATCGTCGACTTGCCGGTCGGGCTGGGCGTGGGCTGCTCAATCGTGCTGGTGTCGGGCCCGACCGGCGACGGGTTGTAGTCCGGCCGACCGAAGACCGACGCGAGCGCCACCGGCGCGAAGACGGCGAGCGTGCCGAACAGCGCGCCGACCACGGCGAGCCGATCCCGGCGGCGGACCCGCTTGGCTCGGCGGCGCAGCCCGGAGAAGTCGGGCATGAAGGTGGCCGCCTCGATCTGGTCACGAAGCGTGCGGAAGTCAAGTTCACCCGGCATCGCGCACCTCTTGCTCATTTGGCGCGGACTTGTGACGGGGTGGGTTGGCCGGCGGGGCAACCGGCGGGGCCGTTTCGGGTTCGGCGTCGCTCAGCAGGGTGGCAAGCATCGCCCGGCCCCGCGAGAGCCGGGCCTTCACGGTGCCGACCGGGACGCCGAGCGCCTCGGCCACCTCATGCACTGACATATCAGCTAAATGGTGCAACACGATGGTCTCGCGTGTCGCCTGCGACAATTGCTGCAGGGCAGCGACCAGGGCGACGCGGTTGGCGTCCACGCCCGGGATGCTCTCCACCGGGCGCGCCACGCGACCGCTGCGGACCAGCGTGTCGAAGAGCCGGCGGCGGCGCCAGCGGGTGCGGGCCATGTTCATCGCGACGGTCCGCAGCCAGGCCTCCGGGTCGGCGACGTCGAGGAACTGCCGCGGCCGGGCCAGCGCCCGGGCGTAGGCCTCCTGCACGAGATCCTGGGCCTCGGCGTGATCACCGGTCAGGGCGTAGAGGGCCGCGACGAGCCGCCGGTAGTGCGCCTGGTACGCCTGCCGTACCGCCTCGCGCGCCTCCAGCTCGTCGCCCACGCCGCCCACCTTCCCATCACACCATTGAGCGTCACTTTCGAAGACCCCCCGGGCGGCCCGGCGGTTGCACCGAACGGGCTGCTGACACAATGACCGACATGTCTCAGCGCCCTCGCGTGCTCTCCGGCATCCAGCCGACGGCCGATTCGTTCCATCTGGGCAACTATCTCGGTGCGGTGCGCAACTGGGTGGCGATGCAAGAGACGCACGACACGTTCTACTGCGTGGTCGACCTCCACGCGATCACGGCCGGTCACGACCCGGCCCAGCTGAGACGCCGTACGCGGGTGAGCGCAGCCCAGCTCCTCGCGGCCGGGCTCGACCCGGACCGGTGCACGCTCTTCGTCCAGAGTCAGGTGCCCGAGCACGCCCAGCTCGCCTGGGTGCTGAGCTGCATCACCGGCTTCGGCGAGGCGAGCCGGATGACGCAGTTCAAGGACAAGTCGAGCAAGCAGGGCGCCGACCGGGCAACCGTCGGCCTGTTCACCTACCCGATCCTGCAGGCCGCCGACATCCTGCTCTACCAGGCCGACGCGGTGCCGATCGGCGAGGACCAGCGCCAGCACCTCGAGCTCACCCGCGACCTGGCCCAGCGCTTCAACACGACGTACGGCCCGACGTTCACGCTGCCCGCGCCGTACATCGTCAAGGACACCGCCAAGATCACCGACCTGCAGGACCCGACGGCCAAGATGTCCAAGTCGGCGTCCAGCCCGAACGGCCTGATCGAGCTGCTCGAGGAGCCGGCCCGGGCGGCCAAGAAGATCCGCTCGGCGGTCACCGACACCGGTCGGGAGATCCTCTTCGATCCGGTCGACAAGCCGGGCGTGTCCAACCTGCTGACCATCTACGCGGCGCTGACCGGCCGGAGCATCGACGAGCTCGTCACCGCGTACGCCGGGAAGGGCTACGGCGACCTCAAGAAGGACCTCGCCGAGGTGGTCACCGAGTTCATGGCGCCGATCCAGCAGCGCACGGCCGTTTACCTGGACGACCCGGCCCAGCTCGACAAGCTGCTCGGGATCGGCGCGGAGAAGGCGCGCGCGGTCTCCGAGCAGACGCTGCGCACCGTGTACGAACGGGTCGGTTTCCTCGCGCCGGTCTCCGGACAGTGACCACGATCGGCGTAGCGGTCGACATCCCCGAGCCGTGGGGCAGCCTGCTCACCGACCGCCGGCTGGCCGCCGGTGACCTGGTCGCCGAGTACATCCGGGCGCACGTCACGCTGCTTACGCCGACCGAGATCCCGACCGTCGACCTGCCCGCGGTCGCCGACCGGCTGGCCAGCGTGGCCGCCGGTTATCCGCCGTTTCCGCTGCATTTACGCGGTACGGGGACCTTCCGGCCGGTGACCCAGGTGGTGTTCGTGGCCGTCGCGGCCGGCATCGGCGAGTGCGAGGAGCTGCACGAGGCCGTCCTGGAGGCGCTCCCGATCGAGCCGGCCACCCGCTTCCCGTACCACCCCCACGTGACGGTCGGGCAGAACGTCGACCCAGAGGCGCTCGACGCCGTGTACACCGACCTGGCCGGTTTCCAAGCCGGGTTCCGGGTGGACGGGTTCACGCTCTTCGAGCACGACGACGGGGGCCGGTGGAAGCCGTACCGCGAATATTCACTCACCGGGATAGCGAGCCGGGCGAGCGACGATACGCGACGATAAAGGGGTGGCGGGTTTCCTCGACCGGCTGGAGGCCAGGTTCGACCGGGGCGTGGTCGCCGCGCGGGCCCGTTCGTCGGCGTTCGACCACTTCTGGCGGGCCCAGCAGCGCTATTTCGACGTCGACGCCGGCCGGCTGGCCGCGGCGTCGACGTACTACGGCTTCTTCTCGGTCTTCGCGATGGCCGTCATCCTGTTCGTCATCCTCGGCCGGCTGTTCCGCGGCAACACCAACCTCGTCCAGCACGTGCAGACCTACCTCACGGTCAACCTGCCCCAACTCGACGTCGATCAGGTCCTGACCGGCAGCCAGAAGGTCGGCATCATCGCCATCGCCGGCCTGGTCATCGGCGGCGTCGGCTGGGTGGAGAACCTGCGCTCGTCGCAGCGGGCCATCTGGCGGCTGGACGAGCAGCCCGGCAACGTGATCTTCCGCTGGCTGATCGACCTCGGCGTGCTGGTCGGCCTGGGCATCCTGCTGCTGGCCTCGATCGCGATCTACTCGGGTGTCCAGGAGGCGATCTACTGGCTGGCCGGCGACGTCGAGCAGGACCCGGTCCGGGTCGCGCTGCGGGGTACGACGACGATCAGCTCTGGCCTGGTCGACCTCGTGCTGGGGGCGGCGCTCCTGGCCGGGGTGCCCCGGCTGCGCCTGTCGCTCCGCCGGCTGTGGCCCTCGGCGCTGCTGTTCGCGATCGGCCTCGGCCTGCTCAAGACGCTCGGAAAGTGGTACATCACCCGCACCGAGCGCAACCCGGCCTACCAGCTCGTCGCCGGCACCGTCGGGCTGCTGCTGTTCATGTACGTGCTGCACCGGATCCTGCTCTTTGCCGCCGCGCTGGCCGCGACCAGCACGAAGGGCCGCGCGAGAGACCTGGCCGGCGGCAAGCCGCCACCCGACCTGCGCGCGGTCGCCCAGTCCGCCGAAAACGCAGCCGCATTTGTCGAGCAGGCCGCCGAGTCGGCCGAGCGCGCCGCGACCGCGGCGGAAAAGGTCACTAAGCAAGCCTCCTGACCCCTGGTCGTCTACATTGGCGCGGTGGGTGCTCTTGTGACGCTTGACCTCCCGGCCGACGCGCCGGCGCTGACCTTGCCGTGGATCATCACCTTCGGGCCGATGGACGACAACGAGGAGTGGGAGCCGGTGGTCTGCGGGCCCTACGAGCGCTTGCACGCCCTCGCCTTGGCCGAGACCGTGGTCGCCGACGAAGACCTGATGGCGGTCGTCGAGCCGCTGCAGCCGCACGTGACCGTCGACCAGATCCGGGGCGACATCGCGGCCGCCCGGCTGGCCGCCGAGACCGAGGACGTCGAGACGGCCGCGCTGGACGCCGAGCTCGCCAACTACGAGGAAGACCTCAGCGGGTTCGACGACCACGACGGCGAGGTGCACACGCCGACCCCGCCGCCGAGCGTCGACGAGGTCCGGGCCGGCTTCGCACGAATCGCCGCCAAGCTCACCGCGTAGCGGCGAACCAAGCCGTGGTGTCCGGGGGCAGGACCGACCCGGACATCGGGGCGCTGGTGAGGATCGGGGCGCCCAGATCGAGCCGGACCGGCAAAGGGCTCAGGTTCGTCGCCGAGATGAGCCCCGACGGCCGCTCGAACACCAGCACGTCGCCCGGCGACCGGCGCCACTTCAGCGACCCCGTCGGGCGGCCAGGTGCGGCGTTGGCGCAGCGCTTCCCGGTACAAGTGGAAAAAAGATCGTGAATTTGCGCGCTGTGCGGCGACGGTTTTCGTCGCCCAGTCCGGCGGCATCGGCAGCCACGAGGCCGGTGACGGGCCGAACCCGAACGGCGGTGCCGCGCCCGACCACGGGATCGGCACGCGGCACCCGTCGCGGCTCGGCGTCCGCGGGTCGTGGCGCGCCTCCGCGGGCCCGTCGACCTCCGGCAGGCCGAGCTCCTCGCCCTGGTAGAGGTATGCGGCGCCGGGGAGCGCCAGCATGAGCAGGATGGCCGCGCGGGCCCGTCGCTCGCTGCCGAAGCGAGTCACGTGCCGGGGCCGGTCGTGGTTGGACAGCACCCAGGTGGGGACGTCGTAGGCGGCGCACGAACGGTCGATGACGTCCCGCAGCGTGGCCGCGTCCCAGGGCGCCTCGAGGAAGTCGAAGTTGAACGCCTGGTGCAGTTCGTCGCCGCGGACGTAGCGGGCGACCCGCTCCGGCGCGGTGTCGAAGACCTCGGCGACGGCCATGCGCTCGCCCGGGTACGAGTCGAGGATCTTGCGCCAGCCCCGGTAGATCTCGTGGACGTCCTCGTGGTCGAACGCCGCGACCGCGCCGAGGTCCTTGACCATGCCGTGGGCGACGTCGACCCGGAAGCCGTCGACCCCGCGATCCAGCCAGAACCGCAGGATGTCGTCGAACTCGGCGCGTACCTCGGGGTGGCGCCAGTTGAAGTCGGGCTGGGCCGGGTCGAACAGGTGCAGGTACGACTCGCCGTCGGCGACCTGGGTCCAGGCCGGCCCGCCGAAGAGCGAGCGCCAGTCGTTCGGGGTGCGGCTGAAGAGGTACCGGTCGCGGTTCCGGCCGGCCAGCGCCTCCTGGAACCACGGGTGCTGGTCGGAGGAGTGGTTGGGGACGATGTCGACGATGACCTTGAGCCGTAGACGGTGGGCGTCGGCGAGCAGGTCGTCGAAGTCGGCGAGCGTGCCGAAGACCGGGTCGACGGCGCGGTAGTCGGCGACGTCGTACCCGCCGTCGATCATGGGGGAGCGGTAGAACGGCGACAGCCAGATCGCGTTGACGCCGAGGTCGGCGAGGTAGGGCAGGCGGCTGCGGAGGCCGGGCAGGTCGCCGATCCCGTCGCCGTCCGCGTCGGCGAAGCTGCGCGGATAGATCTGGTAGATCACCGCGTCTCGCCACCAAGCCCTCATACCACCGTGATCGGTCAGGAAAGGCCGGAACGTAGGGCGGCCGCCAGCCAGGCCCAGCGGTGGGCCGTGGTCGGCACCGGCGGCCAGCCGTTGATGATGGCCAGCAGCTGCCAGTAGCGCTCGGCGCGCGGCTCGTGCGACAGCTCGAGCGCGTCGAGCAGGTCACGCCGGTAGGCCGGCCCGTCCACCCGGCCGACCGCCTTGGCCCACGGTCCGACCAGGCCGTCGACGATCGGGGCGGCCTCGGGTGCGGCGGGCGGGATCCCGGCGTCCATCGCCGCGGTGACGCGCTCCACGACGACCCGCGCGATGCCCATGATTTCGGGGCCGCTGGGCATCACCGCCGGCCCGTCGCCGAAGCTGCGCTGGCCCATCGCTCGCAGCCGGTCCTGGAAGTCCACGTCGCGCAGCAGCTCCGCGAGCTCGATCCAGGCGTCGACCTGCTGCTCCGTCGGGTCGTCCGGCAGGTCCGCGGTGACGCTTCGCATCCGTTCGGCGAACGCGGCCGACTCCGGCGTGTCCGGTACCCCGGAAAAAATCGTGTCGAAGAATTGCTGAACGATGCGTTGCCGCTCGTCCGCCGTCGCCTGCGCCAGGCGACTCATGCGCTCGAGCTCGGCCGGCGTCGGCTCGCGATCGGCCAGGGCCCGCAGCGCCGCTCGCCGCAGCCGCAGGATGCGGATCTGCGCGCCAAGCGCGTCGGCGTGCGCGGCCGCCACCGCCCCGAGGTCGGCCCCCTGGTCCAGCACCTGCCGGATCGTGGCGATATCGAGCCCGAGCTCCCGCAGCGTTCGCACATATTCCAGGCGTACCAGCGAGCCGTGGTCGTACCGCCGGTAGTTGGCGCGGGTGCGATCGGCCTCCGGCACCAAGCCGACATCCGAGTAATACCGGATCGTCTTGACCGACAGCCCACTGAGCCGCGACAGCTCGCCGATGTTCATACGTTGATGGTGAAGCCTCCGAAACCGGACGTTGAACCCTTCGGACGTCACGGCCGGATAACGCCCGCCTCCCAACCCGGCCGCAATCGACAGATCGCGAGGATGGAAGGCGTACGCTCCCGTCACGTTGGTTCACCGCGGCTCAGGGGGCGGCCCAGAGGCCGTTTTTCCGTTTGCGGTGCTTTGGGGAAGGAGATCATCTTGCGCCGATCGCGTGGGATGAAGGTTCTTGCGACAGCTGCGGTGGCGATCGTCGCGTTGAGCACGGCCGCCTGTGGCAACAGCGACTCGGGATCGTCAGGGGGCTCGAGCACGCCGGCTAAGAAGGACGTCAAGGTCGGTCTCGCGTTCGACATCGGTGGTCGGGGCGACAAGTCGTTCAACGACTCCGCCGCCGCCGGCCTGGACAAGGTTCGCACCGACCTGAACATTCAGACCAAGGAACTCGCCGCGGTTGTCGGCGAGAGTGAAAACGACAAGTACTCGCGGCTCAAGCTGCTGTGTGACGCCGGTTACAACCCGGTCATCGCGGTCGGCTTCGTCTACGACGGCGCCGACGCCACGACCGGCCCGCTGGCCCGCGCGGCCAAGGATTGCCCGAACACCAAGTTCGCGATCGTTGACGGCTCGACGAAGGCCGACAACGTGGCCGACCTGACCTTCGCCGAGGAGCAGGGCTCCTTCCTGGTCGGCGCGGCCGCCGCCCTGAAGACCAAGTCCAACACCGTGGGCTTCATCGGTGGCTGCCTGGTCGACTTGATCAGGAAGTTCGAGGCCGGATTCATCGCCGGCGCCAAGGCGGCCAAGCCGGACGTCAAGGTGCTGTCGAACTACCTGTCCACACCGGCCGAGCAGTGCAAGGGCTTCAACGACCCGGCCAACGGCACCAAGCAGGCCAACGGCCTCTACGACCAGGGCGCCGACGTCATCTACGCGGCCGCCGGCGGTTCCGGCACCGGCGTCTTCGAGGCCGCCAAGGCGAAGAGCAAGCTGGCCATCGGCGTCGACTCGGACCAGTACAACACCGTTACCGACGCCTCCCTGAAGCCGGTCATCATGACCTCGATGCTCAAGCGCGTCGACGTCGCGGTGTTCAACTTCGTGAAGGAATTCGGTGACGGCAAGTTCACCGCCGGCCAGCGGGTCTTCGACCTCAAGGTCGACGGCGTCGGCTACTCCACCAGCGGTGGCATGGTCGACGACATCAAGAGCAAGCTCGACGACTACAAGCAGCAGATCGTCGACGGCAAGATCACGGTTCCGACCAAGCCGGCCGCCTGATCTTCCCAATGACGGCGGGGAGCCTTAGGCTCCCCGCCGTTGTCGGCGTGTTGCAAAGGAGCGGTGATGGACACCGAACCACCCGCCGTTGAGCTGAGGGGAATCACCAAGCGGTTTCCCGGGGTCGTGGCCAATTCCGACGTCAACCTCTCCGTTCGCCGAGGCACCATCCACGCGATCGTGGGGGAGAACGGCGCCGGCAAGTCCACGCTCATGAAGATCCTTTACGGCATGCAGCCGCCCGACGAGGGCGAGATCATCATCAACGGCACGCCGCAGAAGTTCAGCTCGCCGCACCAGGCGATCGACGTCGGCATCGGCATGGTGCATCAGCACTTCATGCTGGCCGACAACTTCACGGTCACCGAAAACGTCGTGCTCGGCGCCGAGAAGCTCTACGGGATCGGGGCCCGGGCCGAGGCCAAGATCCGCGAGATCTCCGACCGCTACGGCCTCGGCATCGACCCCGAGGCGATGGTCGAGGACCTCGGCGTCGGCGACCGGCAGCGGGTCGAGATCCTCAAGGTCCTCTACCGGGGCGCCCAGATCCTCATCCTCGATGAGCCGACCGCGGTACTCGTGCCGCAGGAGGTCGACGAGCTCTTCCGCAACCTGCGCGAGCTGGTCCGCGAGGGCCTGACCGTGCTGTTCATCTCGCACAAGCTGGACGAGGTGCGTGCGGTCGCCGACGAGATCACGGTCATCCGCCGCGGTACGACGGTCGCCACGGTCACCCCCGACAAGGTGACCGCCCGGGAGCTGGCCACCTTGATGGTCGGCAGCGAGCTGCCCAGCCCGGAGGCCCGCGAATCTACCGTCACCGACATCCCGGTCCTGGTCGTCGAGGGGTTGACGGTCCGGTCGCCGGACGGCCGGCCGGTCATCGAAAACATCACGTTCACCATCCACAAGGGTGAGGTCGTCGGCATCGCCGGCGTCGAGGGCAACGGCCAGGCCGAGCTCGCCGAGGCCATCCTCGGCATGCGGGTCGGCACCGGCACGATCAGCCTCGACGGGGTCGACATCGCCGCGTGGGACACCCGCAAGCGGCGCGAGGCCGGCGTCGGCTACATCCCGGAGGATCGGCACCGCCAGGGCCTGGTGCTCGAGGGCACCCTCTGGGAGAACCGCATCCTCGGCCACCAGACCGAGCCGCCCAACGCACGTGGCTTCCTGCTCAACGTCTCCGGCGCCCGCAAGGACACCCAGCGCATCGTCGCCGCCTACGACGTTCGCACCCCGGGCATCGACGTGTCGGCCGGCGCCCTGTCCGGCGGCAACCAGCAGAAGCTCATTGTCGGCCGCGAGATGAGCCACACCCCCAAGGTGCTGATCGCGGCCCATCCCACCCGCGGCGTCGACGTCGGTGCCCAAGCCGCAATCTGGGACCACATCCGCCGGGCCCGCCGCGAAGGCATGGGCGTGCTGCTCATCTCGGCCGACCTGGACGAGCTGATCGGCCTGTCCGACTCCCTGCGCGTGATCTACGGCGGCCGCCTGGTCGCCACCGCCGACCCGGCCACCGTCACACCCGAGCAGCTCGGCGTGGCGATGACCGGTGCCACCACGGAGGCCAGTTCGTGAACCGGCGCATCGATCCCGCCAAGCTCGTGCCCCAGTTGGTGGCCCCGGTGGCCGCGCTGGTGCTGGCCGCCGGGATCTCGGCCGTCGTCCTGCTGATCGCCGACAAAAGCCCGCTCACGGCGTTCTCCGGCATGCTCGACTACGGCACCACACCGGACTCGCTGGTCGAGATCCTCAACAAGACCACCGAGAACTACATCGCGGCGGTGGCCGTCGCGATCGGCTTCAAGATGGCCCTGTTCAACATCGGCACCGACGGCCAGTCCCGGATCGGCGCGTTCTTCGCCGGCTCGCTGGCCGGGGCGTCGTGGATGTCGTGGCTGCCGGGCCAGTTGAAGATCGTCCTGATCATCGTCGTCGCCGCGATCGTCGGCGCGCTCTGGGCGTCGATCGCGGCACTGCTCAAGATGTACCGGGGGATCAGCGAGGTCATCTCGACGCTGATGCTCAACTCGATCGCCGGCTTCCTGGTGACCTGGCTCCTGAACGACCACTGGGGGGTTCAGGGACCCGGCGGGCAGATCAAGACCACCCCGATCCTGCCCAAGAGCGCGTGGATGCCGAGCCTGCCGCTGGTCGGCGGGACCAACAACGAGGTGCTCGGCTTCTTCGCGATCGCGGTCGCCCTCGGCGTCGTGTACTGGTTCCTGCTCGGCCGCACCCGCTTCGGCTTCGACCTGCGCGCCACCGGCTGGAACCCGTCAGCCGCGGTGGCCAGCGGCGTGGACGCGCGACGCATCATCCTCACGACGATGCTCATCTCCGGCGCCGTCGCCGGCCTGATCAACCTGCCCCGCATGCTCGGCGAGACGCACACCTACACCGAGGGCTTCGCGAGCATCGGCTTCACCGGCATCGCGGTCGCCCTGCTCGGTCGCAACCATCCCGTCGGCATGGCCTTCGGCGCGTTCTTGTGGGGCTTCCTCGCGCGTTCGCAGATCATCCTCGACCTCGACGAGATCCCCAAGGAGATCGTCCTGATCATGCAGGGTGTGACCGTCTTCGCCGTGGTCATCGCCTACGAGCTCGCCAACCGCATCGGCGCCACCGCGCAGCAGCGGCGGGTCGGCGCGACGGCCGACAAGGCCCCCGTCGCCGCGGCCGCCGGAGCCTCGCTGACGATCGAGGAGACGAAGTGACCGCCGACACGATCCTCTCCACGTCGCCGGCCGCCTCGCCGGGCGGGAAGTCCCGGGGGCGCCGGCTCACCCTGCCACGGCTGCTGATCATCATCTCGATCGGGCTGGTCGGGCTCGCGCTCGTGCACCTGCTCACCGGGGCCGACGATGTCTCGTCGAGTGGCGCGATCCAGGCGGCCCTCGAGTCGGCCGTGCCGATCGGCCTGGCCGGCCTGGGCGGGCTTTGGGCCGAGCGGGCCGGCGTGGTCAACATCGGCCTCGAGGGCCAGCTGATCCTCGGTACCTGGTTCGGCGCCTGGGGCTGCCTGCACTTCGGACCCTGGCTCGGCCTGCTCGTCGGCATCCTGGGCGGCGCCCTCGGCGGCCTGGTGCACGCGATCGCCACCGTTACGTTCGGGGTCGACCACATCGTCTCCGGCGTCGCCCTGACGATCCTGGCCACCGGCGTGGCCCGGTTCCTGTCGTTCCTCGCCTGGGAGGGCAAGCCGGGCGGCGGCGGCTCGACGCAGTCTCCGACCGTGCCGCACCAGCTGCCCCGGATATCCGTGCCCGGCTTGAGCTCACTCGACGGGCTCGAGAAGAAACACTGGTTTCTGATCAGCGACCTGGTCGGCGTCCTGCGCGGCCTGCTGGTGGACGTCTCGGTGGCGACCATTCTGGCCGTGATCCTCGTGCCGCTGACCTGGTACTTGCTCTGGCGCACGTCGTTCGGGCTGCGCGTCCGCTCGGTCGGCGAGGACCCGCACGCGGCCGAGACGGTTGGCGTCAACGTCTACCGGTACAAGTACTACGCGGTGCTCATCTCCGGCGGCGTGGCCGGCCTCGGTGGCGCGTTCCTGTCGACGGTCGCCTCCACCATCTACCGCGAGGGCGCGACCGGTGGCCGCGGATACGTCGGGCTGGCCGCCATGATCTTCGGCAACTGGCGGCCGGGTGGGCTCGCCGTCGGCGCGTCGCTGTTCGGCTACACCGACGCGCTCCAACTGCGCCGGGGCAGCGACTCCGTGCACGCGCTGTTGATCCTGGTCGGCGCCCTGCTGGTGGCGGTCGCCATCTACGAATTCCGGCGCAAGCACTGGATGCTGATGGGCGTCTCGTTGGGGCTCGCGGTGCTGTCGTACCTGACGTTCTTCCTGGTCCACACGATTCCGACGCCACTGGTGCAGGCCGCGCCGTATGTGACGGTTCTGGTGACGCTCGCGCTGGTAGCCCAGCGGCTGCGACCACCGGCCGCCGACGGCAAACCGTACCGCCGCGGCTCCTGATTCCTATGCTTTAACGCATGGACAGTGAGATCGACTGGACGGTGCTACGGGAAGCCGCCGTCGGGGCGATGCGGCGGGCCTACGCGCCGTACTCGAACTTCCCGGTCGGCGCCGCGGCGCTGGTCGACGACGGCCGGATCATCACCGGCTGCAACGTCGAGAACGCGTCATACGGGCTCGGGCTGTGCGCCGAGTGCGGGTTGGTGTCGGCGCTGCACGCGAGCGGTGGCGGCCGGCTGGTCGCCATGGCCTGCGTCGACATCAACGGCGCCCCGCTCATGCCGTGCGGGCGCTGCCGCCAGCTGCTGTGGGAGCACGGCGGCCCGGACTGCCTGATCGATCACGTCGACGGTCCGGAGCCGATGGCCTCGCTCCTGCCGTACGCGTTCGACGACAACGACCTCGGGCGCGCTCCGCGCGAGCCCAAGCCGAGCACGGCCGTCCCGGCCAGCCTCGCCCTGCTGGCCGGGACGGGCACGGTCTTCGTGCACCCGGACCTGGTCGGCGGCTCGCAGGTCTGGACCGCCTACTGGGAGCGCTCGTCCAAGTTCGGCGCCGACCCCGACGAGCCGACCGGGATCCTCGAGGAAGGCCCGTCGTGGCCGAGCGTGCACGACGCGGTCGCGTGGGGACGGGCCCGCACCCCGCGCGTGGTGGTCGTGGACGGGGCCGGCGAGACCGCCTGGGCGGGTACGGGCGGCCGCCCGGCCGGCATCGAGAAGGACTGGGCATGATGACGTTCGCGGCGGTTGATGTCATCCGCACCAAGCGTGATCGCGGGATCCTGAGCGACGAGCAGATCGACTGGGTCGTCGCCGCCTACACCCGGGGCGAGGTCGCCGACGAACAGATGTCGGCGCTGGCCATGGCGATCCTCCTCAACGGCATGACGGCCGCCGAGATCGCCCGCTGGACGGCCGCCATGATCGCCTCCGGTGAGCGGCTCGACCTGTCCGCCGTCCCGCGGCCGACCGTCGACAAGCACTCGACCGGGGGGGTCGGCGACAAGATCACGTTGCCGCTGACCCCGCTGGTGGCCGCGTGCGGGGCGGCCGTGCCGCAGCTGTCCGGCCGGGGCCTCGGCCACACCGGCGGCACGCTGGACAAGCTGGAAACCATCCCGGGGTTCCGGACCGGGCTGACCAACGCCGAGTTCGTCGCCCAGCTGAGCGACGTCGGGGCGGCCATCTGCGCGGCCGGCGAGGGCCTGGCCCCGGCCGACCGCAAGCTTTACGCGCTGCGCGACGTCACCGGCACGGTCGAGGCGATCCCGCTGATCGCCAGCTCGATCATGAGCAAGAAGATCGCCGAGGGCACCTCGGCGCTCATCCTCGACGTCAAGTACGGCTCCGGGGCGTTTATGCGGGATCCCGCCGACGCGCGGGAGCTTGCCCGGACCATGGTCGAGCTCGGCAAGGCGCACGGGGTGACCACGGTCGCGCTGCTCACCGACATGGAGGCGCCGCTCGGGGCGGCGGTCGGCAACGCGATCGAGGTCGAGGAGTCCGTCGAGGTCCTCCAGGGCGGCGGGCCGAAGGACGTGGTTGCGCTGACGCTCGCGCTCGCCCGGGAGATGCTCGACGCGGTCGGGCTGACCGAGGTCGACCCGGCTGCGGCGCTGCGCGACGGCCGGGCGATGGACGCCTGGCGAGCGCTGGTCCGCGCGCAGGGCGGCGACCCGGACGCGCCGCTGGCCCAGGCGCCCGAGCGGGAGGAGGTCCGGGCCGAGCGCGACGGCTTCGTCGAGGCCATGGACGCCTACGCGTTCGGCGTCGCCGCGTGGCGGCTTGGCGCCGGGCGGGCCCGCAAGGAGGATCCGGTGAGCGCGTCGGCGGGGGTGCTCCTGCACCGCAAGCCGGGCGACGCCGTCAAGCAGGGGGACGTCCTCTTCGAACTGCGGGCCGAGGACGCCGGACGCATCCCGGGGGCCCTCGAGGCCCTTGAAAGCGCCACCACGATCAGCCCCGCCGAGCCGGCGCGCCGGCCGCTCATCTCCGAGAGGATCGCCTGAGATGCCCTCCCTCATCGGCCCGCCGACCCAGATTCCGGTACCCGGCGGGAAGCTCATCGAGGAGTACGTCGGCCGGGTCAACTCCGGCGAGCACGCCGTGTCGATCGCCCGCATGGACGCGCCGGGCGGCTGGAGCGAGCCGTTTCAGTCCCCGGACTTCGACGAGTTCACGCTGGTCCTGCGGGGCAGCGTGCAGATCGAGCACGACGGTGGGGTGCTCGAGGTCGCGGCCGGGCAGGCCGTGGTGACGCGGGCCGGCGAGCGGGTCCGCTACAGCACGAAGGACGGCGCCGAATATGTCGCCGTCTGCCTGCCGGCCTTCGCGCCCGAGCTCGCGAAGCGGGAAGACTGAACGCCCCCGACCCTCCCAGCGTGCGCGAGGCGAGCCTGGCGCAGCTTCGCCGTTTGCAACTGCCGACGCCGCCGGAGGACTACCCGCTCCTGTGGGATCCCGACGACGACGTCGAGTTGCGCCCGATCACGGACATCGAGGCGCGAACGGCGGTGCTGAACGTCACGCTCGCCCGCACCTACGGGATGCCGCCGGGCCTGGCCATGGCGTGGCTGCTCGACGCCCACCTGATCGACCGGCTGACCGAACCGGAGTGGGCCTACGTGTCGATGGGCGACGGCGACGCCCGCTCGTTCGCCATGCACCTGGACGCGCTGTTCGCCCTGTCCTGGCTGCTGGGCATCACGCGTGACCTCGACCCGCGCTGGCCCCCGCCGGGCGGGCTGATGGCCCGGCTGCCCAACCTGGCCGAGAACGAGCCGTTCGCCGACTGGCGCAGCCGCACGCTGAGCGCGCCGCCGTCGCCCGCGCTCGCCGCCGTACAACTGGATCTGCACTACTGCCTGGACCGGGCCTACCAGGAGGCCGAGGTCCGGGGGCTGACGCTGCCGGGCATGATCGACTCGAATGCGATCGCGCAGCGCCGGTGGGCCCTGACGTGGGCGATCCACTTCACCGGTCCACGGCACGGTCCGCCGGCAGGCTGGGAAGACGTGGACCTGTCGTCGTAGCGACCAACTCGGGGACCGGCGTCTGCTCGGGTAGTGGATGTTCGCGTAGGCCGATCCGCGCCTGCAGGCGCTTCAGTGGCTTGGGCGCCCACCAGTTCCACCGGCCCAGGAGCGTCATCGTCGCCGGGACAAGCAGGCACCTGACGACGGTCGCGTCGATCAGCACGGCGGTCGCGAGGCCCACCCCGATCTCCTCGACCGTGCCCGTCCGGGCGGCCGCGAAGCAGCCGAACACGATGAGCATGAGCAGCGCGGCCGACGTGATGATCCGCCCGGTGTGCTGCAGTCCGCGCCGGACCGCGGTGTCGGTGTCCCAGCCGCGGTCGACGTACTCCTTGATCCGGCCGAGGAGGAACACCTCGTAGTCCATCGACAGCCCAAAGGCGAACGCGAAGACGATCACCACCATGAACGGGTCGAGCCCGCCGACGGTCAGCGTGTCCAGGACGCTCGCGCCCCAGCCGTGCTCGAACACCATGACCATCACGCCGAACGTCGCCCCCAGCGAGACGACGTTGGCCAGCACGGCCTTCACCGGCACGACGAGCGAGCCGGTGAACGCGAAGAGCAGCACGATCATGGCGACCACGGTCACCCCGATCGCCCACGGCAGCCGGTCGACCAGCAGCCCGATCAGGTCGATGAGGACGGCCGCGTCGCCGGTGACCCAGGACTGGGCGCCCGGCGGCCGGTCCGCCCGCAGCCGCTTGACCAGCGCCTGCGCCGCGTCGTCCTGGGAGCCGCCGCGCAGCGCCAGGTCGACCCGGGTCACCCCGGAGCCCAGCGTCCGGGCCGGCTTGACCTCGGCGACCGCCGGGTCGCTCGCCCATCGCCGGGCGTACGCGTCCAGCCGGGCCTGATCGGTCCGCGCGACGACCGTCACGGTCGGCGTGAACTGCTGGCCGAAGCGGGCGGTCAGCTCGTCGGCCACCCGGGCCGACTCGAGGCTGCGCGGCACCCCCTCCAGCCCGGGCAGCTTGATCGTCGCCGTGAAGAGCGGCAGCCCGGCCAGGATCAGGACGGCCGCGGTGACCAGCGCGATCCGCCACGGCCG
>Ga0070684_100001653_pt1 | contig 16179 bp, 16 predicted proteins | sample KBSC723LmetaG_FD_65653 | JGI IMG/M metagenome (GOLD analysis project Ga0070684, IMG submission 65653) | Corn rhizosphere microbial communities from Kellogg Biological Station, Michigan, USA - KBS C7.2-3L metaG | ecosystem: Host-associated > Plants > Roots > Rhizosphere ...
GAACGCGTCGGGCCAGCAGGGGACTGCTGCGATCACCAACACGCAGCGCACCGGAATCGGCTCGTCGTTCAGCCGCGTCAACCTGCGCCAGAAACTCAGTCAGCCCAACGCGGCAGACCCGATCGTTTGGACGACGGACTACACCGGACCGCTCATCAGCTATACGGCGTCACAGAACAACGTGAGCGGACACGGCGTCGACGGTACCGGCCTCGGGCCGTCGCTTTCGATGGGCAGGCATCTCGACTATTACGCCGCGAACCGAGTTGATATTTGCAACGTAGCCGTGTCGGGATCGACTCTGGCTACGAACTGGTTGCCAAGCGTGAACTGGCCGTCGGGCGGTACGAACCTGTTCAACCAGATGGTTACGATCGTGAATGCTGCGGCCGCGAGTTTCGGCAGCAGTATTGCGGCATTCGTTTGGATCCAAGGCGAGGGCGATGCCGCCGATTCCACCATGGCGTCGAACTACCAGACCAACCTGACGGCGCTTTTTAATGCCGTGAGGGCGCAGTGGCCCGGGGTGCCTATTGTCTTCAATCAGCTTTCGAACTCGAACTCTGGCGCCTTTAAGGCCACGGTGCGTACCGCGCAAAGCAACGTCGCGGGGGCGTTTTCGTCCTGCACGATGATCGGCGTGGATGATCTGACGCTCACCGACGGCCAGCACTTCAACGCCGATAGCTACGCCGCTCTGGGCGACCGGCTCGGCTCGGCACTCGTGACCGCGCTGGGTCTCGCGAGCCCTGTTTCGTGGACGATTGATCCGTACTCGCTGATTGGGACTCCGAGCACGGAGGCCGAGGTCATTGCGATGCTTGCCGCGGCTGGCATTACGTGGCCGGGCGGAAACATGGGGCTGTGGCTCTGCCAGGAGACGAGCGGAAACCTCACCGACTCGAGCAACGCCGGGGCCTTTGGCATGACCGCCGGCGGCACCGGAACAACGTATGCAACGAGCAACATCAACTGGCAGCGAAAGGAGCTGTTCTTCCCCGAAGGCACCACCGGCGTGTTCTCGACGACGAGCGCATCGCTGCCCGATCCATCGACTACCGGGCAGTTCCGCATCGGCTACGTGTTTCTGGGCGCAGCGACGACCGTCAAGCGCAACGTGTTTGTCATCGGCACGGCAGGATTCACGACGCTCGGCCGTGATCCGACAGCGCCGGGTACGTTCTGGCAACTCACCGACGGAGCCAACACGACCGCCGATACATCACACGCGGTGACGGGGAGCTTTCGTCCTTGGGTGCTCGCCCGCAGAAAGGCGGCCGGCACAATCGATGCGTACGTCGACAACGCTCACATTTCCGGAACGCTCGGCACGGTAACCGGAAAGAAAGCGTTCATCGGCGCAGGTAGCAATCCGCTCCACGCTGTGAACTGGGTGCTCGATCTTTACGGATCGGGAGCGGAGTTCTCGACGGCACAGACTCGGACGATTCTAAACACGCTCAACTGGGGCAATACCAACCTCGGCGCCTCCGCGATCCCCTGGTGAGGAGACAGCCATGCAGATCATCCGCCTGAACGAAACGACCGCCGCCCTGATCGAGATCCCGTTTACGTCGGTGCTCGCGACGAACCTGCAGTCGCGCATCCTCGGCTCGACGCTGGCGAACTCCGGCATCTCGGTGTGGATCAAGAAGGGTGGGACGCAGGCAGCCGTCGCCGGCGGCGCCGGAGCGTTCACCGCGACCGACGACACGAACGCACCAGGTGTACGCGGTTATCGCCCAGCAGTGGCCGAACTCGTTCTGGGCGTATCGACGTTCGTGTTCACCGGCACGAACATGGAGCCGCGCGAGGTGCCAGTGATGGTCGTCAATGACGATCCGTATCGGCCCGACTACTACGGCACCGCGACCACGGGAACGCTCACGCTCACGTCGTTCACGACTGATCGCACCGAGGCGACCAGCGACCACTGGAAAGACTCGATCGTAGAGTTCCTGACAGGCGCGAATGCTGGAGTCGTCAAGAAGATCGGCAGCTACAACGGAACCACGAAGGCGATCACGCTCGCGTCCGGGCTCGCGCTGCCAAATGTGCCGACCAACGGAGACAAATTCCGGCTGATCACGCGGTGATCCGATGGGGCTCCTTCTCTTTCAAACCCTCGACGTAGATGCATCGGCAATCCCCATGACCACTGACGACCTCATCCGCGACCGCATCATCACGGTGATCTCCGGCCTCACGCCAACGTCAATCAGCCGCGATAAGTTCGTGGCCTACCGCAACGAGGGCGGCGCTGATTTCCTCAAGTGGGCCGACCAGACCGGCGACGGCGCGCTCCGCCGGTTCCAGGTCCGCGATGATGGCTCGCGCCCGTCACCGGCGGTCAGTAACGGCGACCTTGAGGAACAACTCGTTGTTTTTACGATCTACGTCGCATATCCCAAGGACAGTCGGGCCGGGCACAAGAACGCGCTCGACCGTGACCGCATGATGTCCGAGGACGAGTATCGGATCCTCTACAACATCGGCTATTCCGGCGCGTCGAACTTCACCTCCCCATACCCCGATGCGTCGTGGCGCGAGGGCAGCGTTGACCGCATTCAGAGCGCCGCGTGCGACTTCATCCGCATCCGACAGACGATGGGCTACTACCGCGCCGCTCCGCCGTAACGTTCTCGACAATTGACCACGCGCCGCACCTTCGGGTGCGATGGCCGGCAATCCAAGCGTACGCGGTGCGATCTGCTACGAGCTCGAATCGGCGTTCGCAGAGGACGTCACGACGTTCGCGACGCTGCGACTGCCGGTCGTCGGCGCAGTCGACACCACCGGCCTGAAGCACGACAAGCAGGATGCGCAGCGTGTCGTTCAGCGCAGGAATGACGGCACCCAACCGATCCTGATGACTCAGGGCGGGTCGGTGAAGATGAAGTTCTGGCTCACCGGCCACGGCTCGGCGACCAGCGGCGCTACCTCGCTGTCCGGAATGGAGACGTTCCTGGGTTATGTGTTCGGCGCCTCAGCGGTGTCGAGTTCGACGGGTACGACCGCCACCGGCGGCACGGCGGCGGCGCCCACCACGGCGGCGGCGAACGGCTTCACGGCCGGCTCACTCGGCCGCCTCGGCACGCTCGGGGACGGTCGCGGCGGCGGCCAGTTCTTCGCCGTCAGCTCGCACTCCGCATCGACGCTCAACCTGCTCACGGCGATCGGCGCCTCGCCGACGAACGGCGATGTCGTCTACAGCGCCGCAACGATCTCCGTGAAGGAAGATCCGACCACGGCGACGACGCCATCGAGCATCCGCCTGCTGCTCCAGACCGCGAACCTCGAGTACGAGTGCCACGGCTGTGTGGCAACGAACGTCACGTTCGGCGGGCTCGCGGCGGCGCAGGTTCCCTATGTCGAGGTGACGTTCTCGATCGCCTGGTGGCGCTACTCGATCGCGACGTTCCCGAGCGCGGTCGCCACCGAGACGTTCCAGCCCGCGGCGACGGCGACGGGAATCATGTTCCTCAACTCGGTGGGTACGGCGACGTATGCGACGCGCACGGTTCGCGATTTCTCCATCGACTACAAGCTAGGCATGGAGATGCTCATGGGCTCCGGCGGCATCGGGACCTATCAGGCCATCGTTGGCGCGGCCCGCACGCCGGATGCCATCACCGTCTCGTGGGTCGAGGATGCAGACGCGGCGACGACGACTCCAGTGCTGCCCGGCTACGGCACCGGAACGACTGCCTACCACCTGCTCTACACGTGCAATCCGACGGCACAGAAGGCGGTCGGCTTCTACTTCCCGAACCTCTGCGTGACCAACGTCGCCACGCAGATGAGCCAGAACAACGTGAACCGACTCAAGATCACGGCGCAGGCATACACCGGCACCACGACCACGACGGATCTCACGGCTTCCGCATTCCGCATGGGGTGGGCATGAGCTTCGCGCCGCTGAGTCTGCAGGCCACGTATGCGCTGATCTCCGCGCTCGACCCGTCGCTCAACCTGCCGAGCGACGATGCCGAGAAGGACAACGCGATCCGCATCGCTCGCGAGACGGGCAAGTGGGACTCGCTGGTCAAGGTCGGCGAGCAGCCCACGACGTTCTGGATGCGCCAACTCAAGGGCACGGATCGCACGTGGCTCATCGGCCATCAGTCGCGCAACCGGCTCACCGATCTCGAGCTGTGCGAGATCGCGTTCCGGCTCGCCATCGATAAGATCGACAACTTCGGCTCGTTTCACACAGTGAAGCGCAGCAAGGTGGAAGGCCGAGACCTCGCGACGAACGAGGTGCTCGACGCAATCTATGCGGTGAACGCGGACCCGTCGATCGGTCAGACCATCGTCGCCGAGCTCGGCGGTGTCGTGATTCAGCGGCTTATGGAGGGCGTTGCCCCAAAATCCTAGAGGGGCTGCGGCTCTTGCCCTGGTTTCACGAAGCCGCCCGACGCGATCCCGACGCGATGACCTATCTGTCCGATTGCGAGAAGTGCATGCAAGCCAATCCGAAGATCCAGCGGCAGCAGATGGGATGCGGGTACGAGTCAGCGATCGACGCTGACTTTGTGTGGATGCCTGAGGGTATGCGACTCCGGCCCGGCGAGACGATGAAGCACTGCGCCGGCTATACGTGTCGGCTGCCCGAGGTCATCGAGATCGCGCGAGCTCGCGTGCATTGGGACAAGGGCTCGATCGAGTCGTTCTGCGACGGACGGCCGACGGACGCGATGCTGCTTGGGATCGAGGTGCTCGATGCGTCGGCGAATGAACTACAGGGTGCGCTGATGACGCCGAGGAGCGAGGGCGGGCTGAGGGGGGAGGAATAGCTGTGGGGCTCGCCGATTTGACCTCCGAAATTTTGGTCGAGATGAAGATGGACGCGTCTCAGCCGAAGCGCGAGCTTCAGGAGCTGAAGAACTTCCAGTCTGCGCTTGGCGAAGAGGAGGGCAAGCGGGCAGCGGAACGCAATACCCACTTAGGTGAGTGGGTGGAACGCCTGGGAAAAGTGACGCTGGCCGTGGTCGCCATCCACGAGGTATCTGAGTTTTTATGGGATGGCTGGAAAGACGGAGTAAAAGATGCTCGCCTGGCCACTCAGGCAATCGGCGTTGATCTCGAAAAGCTGACAGAGGCAACGCGCGGTCTTATCGCAGAAAACGATCTCCTGGCGTTTGCCGCCAAGGCAAATCACTCGGCGTTTAAGAACAGTCAGCAAGATATCGAGAATGCCGGTAAGGCGATCATCGCGCTCGAGCATCGCGGCGTCGATGCGGCCGAAGCGATGGACGCGGTCACACGCGCTCTCGTCGAGGGCAAGACGAAGGGCCTTGAACCGTACGGCATCGTCGTTGACAAGCACATCCAGGATCTCCAGAACCTTGGCGAAGAAAACCTGACGCTCGCCCAGAAGACCGAGATCCACACCAAGGCGATGCAGTCGCTCAAGACCGTCGCCGATGAGGTCTCCGACTCGCAGGACGACGTCGGCGATTCGATGCAGCGTTCGCAGGTCAAGCTCGCGAACGCGTGGGACGACATCAAGAAAGAGCTAGGCAAGCTCGTGATCGCGTTCCAGCCCGTGATCGAAGCGCTGGCGAAGGTGCTGACGCTGGCGACGAGCATCGCACAGGCGGCTGGCGCGACGATCGGCGGCGACGTCGGCTCCATGTACAGCAAGAACTCGCTGCTTGGGCGGAACAACATGGGCGCCGCCTTCGCCATGGCCCAAAGCGCGGCCGGCGGCGATCTCTTGCGTCAGCAACAGGGAATGAACCGCATCGGCGCGATCGCGCAGGATCTCGGCGAACGGTTCAATAGTTATTACGTCGACTCCTCGACCATCGATATCGACAAGTACGAATGGAAGCGCGATGAGGCGGCCGAGAAAAAGGCGGCCGAAGCGGCACTCGTGCTCGCGGCCCAGAAGATCCTCCGCTCGGTATCGGCGCCAGGTCGCGATTACACGCTCGGTTTTAACACTGACACGATGAACGGAGGGATTGCCGCCGCCGGCTCCTCGCTCCTCAACATGCCAGGCATGGACGCCAACATGTCAAGCCTCGAAAAATACGAGGCGTTCCGCCAAAAGACGGGCGTCAGCGTCGACAATCTCGAGAAGGGTCAGCGCGAGATGATCGACGCTGCGGATCTCAAGCAGGTCTTGCAGTACGCGCAGGAGTTCCTGAACCAGAAGACCGACAGCGTCCTCGAAAAGACGTTCGGTCCCGTCGGGCAGTTCGATCTCTACAAAAAAGGTTTCGAGAGCCTCACCGGCGGCATCGGCCGAATGTACGAGGCCGTCGTCTCGGGCTCCGAGTCTGGGATCGGCGCGTTTCAGAAGTTCATCGCCGCGCAGGTCGCCGCCGAGGGCAAGCTGATGATGGTCGAGGCCGTCAAAGAGGGCGCATACGCGATCGGTAACCTCGCCTATGGCAACTTCGCAGGTGCGGCTGCGCACGCTCAGGCGGCGGCGGAATTCGCGGCCGGTGCGGTGTTGGCTGGCGTTGTCGCGAGCGAGCTCGGATACGGCGGCGGTGGAGGTAGCAGCGGGCCGGGGCGCGGTTCGAGCGGAGGTGGGCAGGGCGGCGGCGGTTCAGGCGGTGGCGACAATTCTCGGCCGATCATTATTTCCTATGGCGACAGCTTCGCAGAGGACTCGCCGCGTAGCCGCCAGACCAAAGCGGCCAAGCTGCTGGGCTTGGTAACCGGCACTAGCGGAGGCAAGTTCTCGTGAGCTTCGATGGCCGCGTGGAAGCGCTGATCAATGTGCCGAGTGGTGTGACCGTGTCGGCTACTACTGGCTCAGGGCCGCCGTGGAAGCTGGTCAAGAACGCGGCCGGCTCGTGGGATGCCGGTGTGTCATCAGTGCAAAGCATCGCCGGTGATGGGTATGTGCAGTTCGTGGCAGACGCGACCACGCCGGTGTCGCGCTGGTTGATTGGCTTTTCGCATACGGACACCGATCAGAATTTCAATACGATCCAGTATGGACTGATCATCGATGAAATCGACGTGACCTCGGACATGCAGGTGTACGAGAGCGGCGTAAATGTCTTCACGCTCGCCGAGGCTAATGCCGACGGAGACGTGTTCCAGGTTCGTCGCACCGGCACGACGATCACATACTGGAAGAACGGCGTGCTTAGGTACACGTCGGCGACGCCCACATCGCAGACATTGGTTGTCGACACGAGCTGTCTTAACGCCAACGCCACGGTCCGTGGCGTTGCGCTGTACGACAATGGCACGCCCGTGAATCTGCTCTGGACGAACGTTGTCGGTGTCACAACCACGCCAACCGCAGGCATCACCGCGACAAAGACGCTGCCGTCGGGATCCTATTTCGTTTCCGGACTGCTCTCCGGCCTGGCGAGCGCCCTGGGGTCCTCTATCTGGAGCACATCGCTGTCGACCGGAGCGAGTCAGACCGGACGGGTCACGCTCAACGCCGCTGCCGCGTCATGGTCACTCGCTTGGACGTCGGCTGGTTCGACACTTCGCGACATACTCGGATTCACGGCAGATATTGGCGGCGCCTCCTATCCGACGACCGCGAACGGCCTTGCATCGTTGATTGGCTATGGCACATGGACAAGCGGCGCGGGGTGGCTATTCAACGAGTCCGCCGCGCCAGCCGCGGCGGCATTCGGTAGTCCTGCCCTCGCGCTCGCGGCAGGAGCTCCGGTGTTCGGCAACCCCGGACCGCTCAATAGTTCCGATTTCGCCGTATCGTTTCCCGCAGGCGGCGCGGCGACGCTTCAGGGCGGAAACGGTTTCAATGTTGCGGCGGTCGACGACCTCGTCGTGGCGTGGGTAGCCCAGCACTTTGCCAAGCCATCGACGCTTCGCACGATTTGCGGAAAGGGCGGCGGCGGAACGCCATATTACGGCGTGCTCGCTGATTCATCTGGGGCGATCTATGGGCGGGCCAACGATGGAACGACGAACTATATCAGTAGCGCCAACATGCCGACGGGCGCGTACGTCGGGATCCTGGCCATCGATCGGTCGACCGGCATTCTGCGCGTCGGCGTTCGCTCGCTGAGCGGCACCGAGTCGCTAGGGGCATCGATCACGGTTCCGGCGGTTGTGCTCGCGAATGCCACGACCGGAAACCTAAACGTCGGCGCGGCGCTCGGCGTGGACGCGTGCGAGAGCATGTATCTCTCCGCCCTCTATGTGACAACGGGCGCCGGCGTCGCGACTGGATTGCCGGCGAACATCTCCACGGCGCTCTCGAACTTTGCGTCGATGTTCGTCGCGTCGGCGCAGACCGGCACCAAGCAAGCCCGCGGCCTCTGGATTCCGAACTGCCCGCTCGTCCTCGACGGCGAGCCGCGCCGCGCGCCGAAGGTGTCAGATCTCCGCACCACGACGTCTCCCACCGGCACCGTGCTCGGCCTCGTCGGAAACACGTTCTATCGCCACAAGAACCTCAAGTGGTCGCACGTGCCGAAGTCGCAGGTTTGGGAGCAGGCTGCGCTCTATGCCAACGGCTCATGGGAGACGTTCTTCAACGAGACGCAACTCGGCCTCGGCTCGACGTCCTGGTTCACGCCGTGCTCGCCGGTCCAAATCTACGACCACACCGGAACGGCACTCGGCGCCGATGCGAATTCTAGCGCTGGGCTCGCCAACGGCTGGCAGATGACCGGCGTCACGAGCATCGAGCCGCGGCAGTCCGCAGGCACGAACGGCTGGACGGGCATGTTCGAGATTGCCCTGCCTGAGATTGTGTCCAGCGGCTAACGTTCCGGGTTTGCGTCGCCGCCGCGCACCGTGGCGCCATGGGATCCAACTCATGGTGGCAGCAGGTCGTCAACGTCATCGCTGACGGCACGGCCATCGCGAGCAGCACTTCGCAGACCTCACTCTTGACGGGCTCTCCGGGTGCCTCGCCGGGCGTCTGGACGATGCCGGCGAATACGCTGCAGCCGGGGACAGAGATCCTGATCCGTGCCGCCGGGCGCATGTCGACGGTCGTCACCACGCCGGGTACCGCGACATTCACCGTCAAGATCGGTTCCGTGAACGCCATGGTTTCGCAGGCGATGGCGCTCAATACGACCGCGCAAACGAGCCAGACGTGGATTCTCGAGATCCACGCGACGGCGCGACAGGTCGGCAATTCGACGAACACGCAGTTGATGTGGACCGGCAAGTTCGTTAGCCGCGCCGTCGTTGGTAGCGGTGCGGCTGGCTCGACCGGCGTCGGCATCCTACTCATTCCCGAGGCGGCGCCGGCGGTGAGCACCGGATTCGATAGCACGGCGGCGAACGCAATCGACCTTCAGTACACGTGGTCGGTCAACAGCGCCTCGAACTCGATCCAACTCCAGCAATACAGCCTGGCGTTCAAGAACTAGCATGGCGTCGGGAATGATCCGCGGGCCGCTCGGTCCCGGTTCGTTCCGGGCGGCTAGCGGCGCGACCACGATTCAAAAGATCACGGTCGCAGATATCAAAACAACCGGCGGTGCGCCAGAGAGCGGAGCGACGGTCTACCTGCATGATGTCGCCACCGGCGCTCGCGTGCAGACCGGCACAACTGACTCCAACGGGAGTTGTACTTTCTACTGCAACAACTCGGGCCTCTATTTCGCTGTCGTTTATAGGGCGGGCTCGCCGAGCGGCGTTGCGGTCACTGATTTCACGCTCGTAGCGGTGTGATCCATGGGCCTCACCGTCAAAAACGCCGTCGGCCAGATTGCGGGCTCGCCCGCCACCTCCGCGGTGATGGTCGACAACTACACCAACCCCAGCGCGCCGGCCTCGCAGCAAACCCCCGTCGCCGCCTCGACCCCGACCGAGACCGCGCTGCAATCCGGCTCGCTCGCCTACAAATACGTCGTCGCGATCGAGGGCTACCCGTACCTCCTGACCGACGCGAGCACGCTCTCCGCGATCGTCGCCTGGGGCGGCACGGACTGGACGCAGGCGCTCCCCGGCCTCTATGTCGAGCTCGAGAACGAGCAGTCCATCGACCCCTGGGAACCATTTCAAGGCGGCGGCAAATGCACGCTGCGCGTCCAGGCTGACGCTAACGACACGTTCGGCATCGACACGCACCGCAAGGCGGCCGGCGCAGAGACGCTGCTGCGGGCCGCTGCGAATCGTGTCGGCACGCCCCAGGGCGATCTGGTCAAGGTCAGCAGCTCGCCGAACGTCAACTCTTACATCGCGGTCGACCACGGCTCGGACTTCATGCCTGGCAACGCGTACATCGGGACGGAGTGCATCGAAATCTCGGGCGCGGACCCGACGCGGCTGAACACCTCGCGGCGCGGCAAGTATTCCCCGTTCGGCAGTGGCGGCAGCGGCGGGCGCTGGTTCGCGCAGCACCACCGGATCGCGGCGGACTCTAACGGCGTCTTGCTCAACCCCACCGCGAGCCAGCAACCGCGGACGTGGATCGGCAAGTGGTGCGGCGTCTGGATGCACACGGTCGACGGCTCGGGGAACCTGTGCAGCAAGGCCGACGCGCTATGCGTGTTCGCCGGGACCGTGGTCGGCATCGCGGACGATCCGAACACTGGATACACATGCGTCGAGCTCGAGCACGTGCTGTCGACCGTCAAGGACATGACGGTCGGCCGCGACATGTGGTCGTCGACGATCACCGAGGGGATCTACCTCTTCGCCGGCCGGACGTTCACGTTCAACGACTACAACAACGGGACGCAGCGAACGGCGAATGCGCTGAACGTGGTGGCCGGAACGCCCGCGAACGTCAACGAGATCCAAGCGGGGTATGTGTCGCTGGGCGACCTGTGCTCGGCGCTGAACGCGTGGCTGTCGAGCGAGTTCAACGCGGGGCGGATTTACGGGACGTATACGTGGAAGATCGATCAGGAGGTCAAGCGGACCAAGTGTTTCTGGAAAGTTGCAAACGGAGGCGTTGCCGTCGCCGTGGGCTGGCGGATCGACATGCCGCTAGAGATCGCGATGTTCCTGGGGCTCATCGCCAGCAGCAACGGTCAGGGCTTCGACGTGTTCGGCTCCAACACTGGCCAGCAGCAATCGATCGGGCAGACGGCGGTTTCGGATCTTGACGCCACGTTCACGAGTATTGAAACCCCTTGGCGGACGGTGCTAGCTCGCACATACGGCACCAACAACAGTTTCCTCCTCTACTGCGAGAACGAACGCGGAACCGCTCAAGATCAGTATTCGACGCTCCCATCGGCGGATAAGCCGAAAACGGCCTACGTGCTCGATCCGAGTACGCTGGCCACCGCACAGGCAGATCCGACCACGCTGGCTTGGGGTTGCTTTCTGATGGACGAGAAGTACCTGTTCATCGCGAGTATCGATGTGCAGGCAACGACGACGACGCTGCAGAACATGCGGCCGATGTCGTTCTCGATGCCGGGCGGCGTTACGGGGCTCAGCACGTTCACCTATGGCCGGCGTCTCGACGATGCGAGCGAGAGCCCGGTCACGGTTCGTCAGATCTTCTTGCTCGAGACGACGTTCGCGACGCTCCTCAAGCAGCTGTTCTATTCGACCGGAACCAACGGCTACAACCACCCGGTTTATGACACGCTCGGTTACGGACTCGGCCTGGGCATCCCTGGCGACTTTCTCGGCTCGGTGTTCGAAGGCGCACTCGACGCGCTGCCGAACTCGCAAGCGCCGATGGTCGTCGTCATCAACGAGAACATCAAGCTATCGGAGCTGCTCGGCGCTGACCTGATTTTGCGGCACGCCTTCCCGATCTGGCGCAGCGGCGGCATCTCATGGGGGCATTGGGTCACGCCGACGACGAATACAGCCATCGCATCGCTCAGCGAGTCTAACAAGGCCGAGCCGACCGGCAACGTGGCGAACCACCGCACGGCTTCGATGCTGACCGATCAGTGGGTGCGGAACTACATCAAGATCGACTATGACCGCGTCTTCACGATCGAGAAAGACGGGCAATACCAGAGCGAGATCGCTTTCGAGGACCATGTCTCCGTGGACGATACGAGCGGCAAGTCGCGACCGTTCACTATCAAGGCGCGGAACACCTATTCGCAGTTTCTCGGCACCGGTGCCGGGATTGAAGCATTGGCGCCCTATTTCATGGCGACGATGCCGCTGTTCTCGCGGCCTGCTCACAAGGTGACGCGGTCGATCGACCAGCGCTATTTCGAGGGCTATGCGCCGGGCGATGTCGTTACCGCGACCGACGCCTTCATGCGCGATCCAGAGACGGGCGAACGTGGCGTGACGGCGATTCCGGGATTGATCACGCGCATCAAGTACAACCCGGGCGGCCCTACGCCGGGCAACCCGTCGCGGACCACGGCGCCATCGGGCGAGGTCGATCTGCTGTTTCTCGATCTCCACCGCGATGTGGTGTTCTCGCCGGCCGCACAGGTCGACGACGGCTATCCCTACCCTGGTTTCTCCGCTGGCTACAACTCGACGACGTGGACGCTAGCACTCCAGCCGCACGCCTATAGCGAGGTCGGCGAGAGCGCAGACCATACTTATTTCGCCGTCGGCGATGCGGTCGTGATTGTCGAGATCGATCCCACCACGGTCACCGCGCCGCAGTATTGGAAGCGGAAGATCACCGCGACGAGCAACGGACTCGTCACGCTGAACCAGAGCCTCGACGGATGGGACGCAACGAAACTCTATCGCGTCATCAACGACAACTTCTCGGCACAGCAGGCATCGCAGCAAGGCGAGGCGGTATTCGCCTCGGCGACGTCGGGCAAGATCCTTGGCCGCACGGCGCCGTATCACTGGTCATCGGTCAAGGACACCACGACCACGACGGCCAACGCAGGCGAGCGCGCCGAGTTGATCCCGACGCTCGCCTATGGCGATGGCGTTCCTCTAGACGTCGGTCACGAACGCGCGCTGATTCGGACGCTGAACGCGTTCATCGACGGTAAGTCGTTGCACTGCTCGCCGGCACTATCGCCGGGCTTTCTAATCAATGCGCTTAACCATCCACACGTGCGCTGCCTGATCAGCATGACGCCGATCTTTCTCGGCCGCGAGATGCTCTCGACTAGCAGCGCGTTGCGTTTCCTTCGTATCGCCCCGCTTGTGCGCTATGCCGCGGCGGCAGCAAGCACGATCAATACGATTTGGGTCACGGTCTCGCGCTCGCGGCCGGTCGCCACGTCCGGCTGGGCGCCGACGACGTCATTCGTCGTCGATTTCCAAGACAAGGCGTGGACGACCTCATGGGAGGTGACCGGAACCGCCGCGCCCGGCGTCGATGGCCCTTGGTATACGCTGCCCGAAAAATCGCTGCCGCTCGACGTGAAAACCACCGACGGCATCGCCTGGCTCTGCGTGGAAGCCTATGGCCGCGTGGACTTTGGCGGCTTCGCGCTCTGCATGGAAGGAGCGCGGACGTCGTGACGTTCAAGCCGCTCACCGGACTCAAGAGCCCGAATCGATCGAACCAGCTGATCTCGACGACGGGGTTAGCCACGACGCAATACGCTCCGCCGCCGATCCAGGTGAGCCGTTGGGCGCGCAACGGCGCAACCGCGACCGCGCAGCTCGAGAGCGCGAAGGCTGAGGCCGGCAACTTCGCAGCGATGTTCCGCACGAAAGAGGTCTTTCGTTACCTCGGCAACATGCGCCCCGGCGGCTCGAATGGTGCCGGCGATTATGGGCGCTGGCGCTGGGCATTCCATACCGGACCGTATACGCGGTATGTGCAGTTCGTGGGTGTCATGTGGCCGCCTTCGACGAACACGACCAAGGCGGCGCTAAGGCTCGATTTAACCGACGCAAACAGCGTCACTACTAGCCAGACCGTCTATTACGGCTCGGGCTCGCTGGGCACTTCGTTTACACAGTCGCTCAGCGCGATTCACACCGTGACCGCCACGATCGCCGTGACGCCGGATACGGACTACACGGCGCATTTGGTCGATGTGGATAACGGGATCACGACCACGCTATCCGTCTATGAACTCGCTAGCCTCACCGAGTTCTTCTCTGGCTACCTGCCGCAGAACGTGGCGATCGGCGGGACCATCACCGACCTGTCGCGCCAGAACATCGCGACGCTCACCGCGGCACTATGGCGACGGGGCGGTGCGCAGCTTTTAAACTGGGCGGCCTATTCGGACGCACAGCCGATCACCGGGACGCAAAACTATCTGTTGAATCTCTTCGATCAAACGTCCACCTCGCCCGGCCCTAACACCGGCGGCTATTACCTTGACCTCTCCGCCAAGGCTCGGCGCTCGCAGCGGACGAGCGGTGTCCCGGTTGTGATGAAGGCGTATGTGAACAACACCGCCGGAGCACCAACGTCAGGTGGCACGATTTCATTGGTGAATCAGGCCGGCGTCGCGCAGTTATCGATTACATCCAACATCACCTCGGCCGGCTGGGTTAGCACGACAGGAACGCTGCCGGCGACGCTCGACAAGTATGACCTGATGTTCCAGGCCGACGAGACCGGGACGACTTTTAACGTCTACGCGGTCTCGGTCTACGAGTAGGAGTCCTAACGTTCCGTAGCCGGCGCGGGCCATGCGCACGCTGACGGGACATGGCGAGGGTTTTGGTTATCGCCCTTTTGCTCGTCGGGTGCGGCCTCCAGGATATCGGCGCTGGTGCCGGTTTCAATTTCGACGGACTGACGGGGGAGGTGTTTGCCTGCGAGGCGGACGTCGGCGCCCAGCGGATGAGTTTCGAATTCTGTTGGAAAGACGGGGACGCCGAGGCGCTCGAGCAGTCGCTGGCGAGGCTCTGGGGCAACCCGAGTTGCGTCCCCACGCAGCGGCATTTGGGGCCGTGTCTCTATCAGTGCCCGTCGGCGACAGGTTGCAACAGTCTGAACGGTTGTTGGTGTAGCCACTAATGGACCAGCTGCTCCAAATCGCAGTGCAGGTCCCGATGGTGGCCTGCGTATGCTTTGTCGGCTGGAAGATCGCCACGCTCGCGATCACCAAGTGGGCTGATGGCGACAAGGAGCGCACGCGGATCCTGGCCGAGTCGTTCAGCAACATCGTTCGGCTCCTCTCCGATCACGCCAACGAAGACGCCGAGAATCACGCCGCGCTGCGGGCCCGCATCGACACCGCGCTCGACATCACACCGATTGAAAGCGGCAAGCGTCGCACGCCGCCGCACGGCACGCCTGTCGCCGGCTACTACCCGCCGCATCGACCCAAGACGAGGGATGACAGATGAGCGACGAGCTCGACGAGGTCAAGGAGCACCTCCGCTCGCTCGACGGCGCGTTCCGCGATCTCGTCCAGTGGCTCAAGACCGAGCAGCGCGCTCACTTTAACCGCATCGACAACGCGCTCGGTCTAATCGGCACCGACCTCGCGAGCCACAGCAAGCAGATTGCCGACCTCAAGGTCGACGTCCACGAACACGGCAAACGAATCACTGCTCTCGAGGAGCGGCAGAAGAAAAGAGGCAAGAAATGAAGACCCGTACGTTCCTGATGTTCTATTTCGCGCTCGCGCTGACCGGCGCCATTGCGACGCTCACCGGCGTGGCTCATGCGCAGCCGGCCGACGCTGGCGCCGCGGTTGCCGATGCTGGCCCCGCCGCTCCGCACGCAGACCAATTGCCCGATCCGGTCTCGCATCCCGCGGCGGCATTCGACGAGATCAAGGCAGCCAAGAAACTCGGCTGGCCGATCGTCGCGTTTGTCGCGCTGATGTTCGCGGCGAAGGCAGCGGGCCGACTCGGCAAGAGCGTCGCCTGGCTCGCCTGGCTCGGCCGCGGCAAGGCCGCCGTCGTCGTCGGCGCGGCCGGTGCGCTCGGCGCGAGCTGCTACGACGCGGCAACGAGCGGCGGCTCGTGGATGGCGATCCTGTTCGCGGGCGTGATGGCGGTCGGCCACTACGTGGACGCGGGCAAGGCGTAGCGTGGTCGTCACGCTCAAGCGGCTGCTCACGGACGCTCGGCGGCTGACCGCGGGCGAATGGAGCGACGACACGCAGAGCGGCGGCGTCGCCGTGTCGTGTCCGGACTGCGGCGAGATCTTCGATCTCGACGACACATATCGTGTGATGCCGGGCGGTCGCGTGTCGCCGGTGTGGTCGTGCCCGGCTTGCCCTTTTCTCAACTTCATCGAGCTCGAAGCGTTTGGCGAGCCGGTGCTCAGATGATCGCCGGATTCATCCACGCGCTGCTGTACGTAGCGCTCACGCTCGCCGGGCTTGCCTGGCTCGGGGGCGCGCTGTGACCGGGGACATTCTCGCGATTGCCGGCGCGGGTTCG
>Ga0070684_100001655_pt1 | contig 16165 bp, 17 predicted proteins | sample KBSC723LmetaG_FD_65653 | JGI IMG/M metagenome (GOLD analysis project Ga0070684, IMG submission 65653) | Corn rhizosphere microbial communities from Kellogg Biological Station, Michigan, USA - KBS C7.2-3L metaG | ecosystem: Host-associated > Plants > Roots > Rhizosphere ...
GCGACGATCGACATCGCCAGCACGCCGGCCCGCAGCGCCGCCGTCACGTACCGGCTTACTTCGCGGCCGGCGTGGGCGCGGATTCTCCCCAGCCCAGCGCGGTGTAGACGTCGTCGGCCGACTCGTAGGTCTTGTCCGGCAGCGTCTCGGAGAACCACTTCTTGTCGTCGGCCTTGATGCCCTTGACGTGGGCGACGATGGTCGCCTTCGAGGCCGGGTACTTCACCTTCTTGATCTCCATCCGCAGCTTGTTGTGCTCGGCCACCTTCTGCTGGTCGTCCTTCGACATCGCCGCGGGCGCGCTGCCAGCCTCGTCGGTGGCTCCACCCTTCGTCGCGGCGCGCGCGCTCGAGAAGCTCGGAACCGCCATCGCCAACGCCAACCCCAACATCCATCCCATGTTCAACTTGCGCATCGAATTGTCCTCCTCCGTCGAGTACCTCGTCCAAGCTAGGTCGAGGTCACTCGCTGTCAAGCAGACCGTCCCCGTAGCCGATCATCGGTAACCCTGATCCGCGGGTGGCGTTACGTCGCCGTGACCCGCGCGCGCTCGTGGCGCAAAAACGCCGTCGAGTCGAGGGCTTCTTCAGGCACGACCGTTGCAAAACCCGGAAGGCGCTGTGATGGGGGGCGGAGCGGTGATTGCTGTGCTGTGGCTTGCGTCGCCAGACGTTGATCGTCTGCGCAAGGACGCGAGCAACGATCTGACGGCCGGTCAGTTCGACAAGGCGCGCCACGAGCTGGAACAGGTGCTCGAGCAGATGCCGCGCGACGCGCCCGCGCAGCGCGACGCCGCGCGCGCCGCGTCGGCGGCGGGACAGTTCGACTACGCCGTCGCGGCGCTGGAGCGCGCGCACCACTTCGAGCAGCACACGCGCGATCCCGAGATTCATTATCTGCGCGGCGAGGCGCTGTACGTCCTCGGGCGCGACGACGAGGCGAAGCGCGAGCATCACATCTGCGAGCTCGAAATTGGCAAGGCGCCCACCGCCAAGATCGAGAAGATGTGGCTCGCGCGCATCTACGCGCGCCGCGGCTACGTCGTCCTCGCCGATCGCCTGTATGAATCGATGCTGCCCGCGCCTCCCGCGAGCGACGCCGAGGTCTCGCTGAACCAGGCCGACGCGCACCTGATCAATGAAGACTGGACGGGCGGCGCCGCCGTCCTTCGCCGCTTCCTCGCGCTGGAACCGAAGAACGTCCGCGGCCGCGAGATGCTCGCGTGGGCGCTGGAGGCGGGCGGCGATCTCAACGGTGAGCTCGACGTGCGGCGCAGCCTGTCCGACGATCTGCCGACGCCCGCCCACGACCGCGACTACGGCCGCGCGCTGGAGCGGGCCGAGAGCTTCGCGGCGGCTCGCGATCGATACAAGCGCGCGCTCGCGGAGCAGGGCGCGAACCCCGACGGGACGCTGGTCACCTCGTACAACCGCATGCTGTTTCGCACCACGCCCGAGCTGACCGGGGGCGGCTCGCTCCGCTCCGATCCGCAGGCGTGGGCGTGGCACGCGCAGGCGGGCGCGGCGATGCCGTTCTCGACGCGGCACGCCCTGAGCGCGATCGCCTGGCACGACTCGTCGAATGACTGGCACGCCAATCAGGTCGTCGGTCAGAACGTGCTCGCGAAGAGCGGCACCGTGACCGGACTCGGGCTCCAGCTGTTGCTCGGCCGCCCCTCGGAGACGTCGCTGCTGCTCGGCGCCGACACGCGCTACGCGACGGAGGCGGGCCGCGACTCGAACGGCGTCGACCAGCTGTTTGGAAAGCGCGGCTTTCATTTCGGCGCGCTCGCCGAGGGGGCCGCGAACCTCGGCAGCAACGTCAACCTCAACGTCATCGGCTACCTCAACGAGCAGTGGAACGAGGCGCCCATCACCGTGCACGAGGGAGGGACGATGACCGGTGGAACCGGCCACCTCTATCTATATCCAAAGAGCCGCGTCGTCCTGTTCGACAGCGGCGCGCAGGCGCGGCAGCTGCGGCTCAGCCCGGAAGGGACGCCCTCGCCGCCGGAGGCGAACCAGCTGCTGGTGTGGGGCGGCATCGACTTCAATCTGTGGGCGCAGCCGATGCGCCTGGTCCACGCGGAGGCGCTGGATGAACGGCTGGTCCGGCGCACGTACCTCAATGACGCCGGTGTGCTGGCGTACCGACACTACGAGCTGTGGACGCACGCGCAGCCCGACTTCCGCATCTCGCTGGCGCCGCGCTCGTCGATCGACAACGGCACGATGATCATCCGCAAGGCGCTCTTCGGCGGCCGCATCGGCGTGGATATCCACGGCGGCGGCGGCTACGACAACATCCGCGACCACACCCTGTTCCAGGGCGGCGGCGCGCTGGTGCTCGCGCTGTCGTGGTCGACGCGCTTGCTGGCCAGCTACGACTTCTGGCAGGAGACCGCGACGGGCCTTCCCGGCACGTTGCAGATCGGATGGCTGACCTTCCATGCGGATATTTGACCGAATCCCCAAGACGACGCGCGCGAGCGTGATCGAGTCCGCCGTCGGCGTCGGCGCGACGCTGGGGATCGCTGCGCTCTGCGGCGCCCCGAACCTCGGAATGCAGGCGATCTCCCCGCACCCGGTCTGGCTGGTCGTGCTGGTGATCGCCGCGCGCTACGGCACGCGCGGGCTGAGCGTGGCGATTCCGATCGCCTGGGGCGCGCTGGCGCTGATCAACGGGCCCGATGGGCCGGCGCGGGTGGTGGACACGCTGGCGATGCCGATCGAGCTGGGCGCGCTGGCCGGCACGGTGCTGGTCGGGTGGATCGCGTCGGGCAACGAGCGCCGCGAGCACGCGATGGCGGGCAAGGTCGCCGAGCTGGAGCGACGCGTGACCGCCGACGCCGCGACGATCACCGATCTGAGGCGCGCCGCGCTGGCGCTGCGCGCGCGCACCGATCGCCTGGATCTGTCGTTGACGTTCCTGCGCGACATCGCCCGGAGGCTGCACGGCTCCGATCCCGAGGCGGCCGCCCAGGCGGTGCTCGAGCTGATCACCGCGCGCATCGGCGCGCGCGCCGCATCGATCGAGATGCGGGCGGACGGCGACGCGGCGCCCGGGGATGCGCCGCCGGGCGATGCGTTGCGCCCGCTGGCGGTGGTCGGCGTCTGGACCCGCGAGGCGCCCGATCGGACCGCGCAGGCGGCGATGTCCGGAGGCCAGCCGATGCGCGCGGTGGAGCTGTCGGAAGGCGGACCGGGTGACAGCGACATCGCGGCGCCCATCGTCGACGCGCTGGGGGCGGTGCGCGGCGTGGTCGCGGCCCGGGGCGTTCCCGGCGGCGGCGCCAGCATGGCCGCGCTTCGCGATCTGTCGGTGATCGCCGGCTGGGCGACGCCGGCGCTGTGCGCGTCGCCGCCGGGACGCGAGGACGAAAACGAAACTGACGACGGCGAGCCCGCCGCGCACCTCGAGTCGGGCGTCTCGAGCGCCAATGGCTGACGCGATCAACAGGAAGCAGTCCGTGGCGCCGTGGATCGCGGCGAGCATCGCCGATCTGGTCGGCCTCGGCCTGCTGATCGGCGTGCAGGAGCCCTGGACGCTGCCGGTCGCGGGGGTCTTTCACGCGGCGGCGCTGCTGCCGATCGCGTTCCTGCGCCGGCTCCGAGGCAGCGAGAAGTCGCTGGCGCTGTCGTTCGTGTTCGCGCTGCCGATCTTCGGCGCGTTGCTGGCGGTCCTGGCGCTCGAGCACGGCGACGGCGAGGGCACCCTGATCTCGGATCTCGCGCTGGCGCCGCCCCTCGCCACCGAGGCGGTGGCGGGCGACTTCGGCCGCCTCGCCGCCGCGCTGCCCAGCTGCGAGGCGCTGTCGGCGGGGACCGTCGAGGAACGCCGGGCGATCATCGCGACGCTGGTCCGGCGCGGCGACGCCGAGGCGGTCGCGCTGCTGCGGTGGGCGCTGGGCGCGTCCGATCCCGACCTGGCGGTCGACGCGGCGCTGGCCCTGGAAGAGATGACCGCGTCGTTCGACGCCCGGCTGGCGGCGTGCCGCGAGACGCTCGCGGCGGCACGAACCACCGGCGCGAGCGCCGCGGCAGGAGAAGACGCGCGTCCGGGCGCGGGCACCAGCGATGCGGCGGCGATCAGCGAAGTGGCCGCGTCGCTACCCGCCAGCGAGGCGGCGCTGGCGGCGGCCGAGCTGATCACGCACGCGATCGACGTCGGCGTGGCGGATCCGGCGCTGGTGCCCGCGCTCGCCGGCGAGGCGCGCGAGGACTACGGGATCGCGGCGGCCGATCCGGCGCATGCCGACGCGGTGGCGATCGGGCGCTCGCAGCTGGAGCTGGGCGCGATGCGGCCCGACACGGCGCTCGCCTGCATCGACGCCGCGCTGCCCACCGCGGGCGTCGACGCCCGCCCGACGCTGCTCGCGTTGCGCGAGGAGGCGCTGCTGGCGTCGCACGCGCTGCCCTGGGAGGGCCCGTCCGCGCTCGCGAGCTATCAGGTGCGCGCGCACTCGCACGCGCGCCGGCCGCCGCCGCTCACCGCGCGCCGCCGCCTCGGTCTGCCGCCCATCCCGGCCGCGAGCGGCTCGATCCGCGTCGGGCCCGTGCAGGTGCCGGGCGCTGCCGCCACGAGAAAGGTGCGCAATGGCGGCCGTTGACGGCGCCGCGTACGCGTCGTTCGGCCTCTCGGACGATCCCGAGATCGCCGAGCCGGCGGACGTCTGCCTGCTTGTCGAGGGGACGTATCCGTTCGTGGCCGGCGGCGTCTCGTCCTGGGTCCACGACGTGATCCAGGGACACCCGGAGCTGTCATTCGCCGTGCTGTACGTGGGATCGTACCCGGGCGCGCAGGGCGAGCCGCGCTACCAGCTGCCGTCCAACGTCGTGGCGCTTCACCGCGTGTTCTGTCAGGAGTCGGCGCTCGCGCCCCTGGACGGCGCCGGCCGGTCCGCGCTGCGCGAGCAGATCCGCACGCTGCGCGCCGCGATCGACGCGCGCCCGGAGCCCTCGCGCGTCCTCGCCGGCCTCCAGCGCATGCACGTCGACGGCGAAGCCGGCACCGACGTGCTGGCGGCGCTCGCGTCCAACGATCTGACGCTGCCCGAGCTGCTGCACGGCCGCCCCAGCTTCCAGCTGCTGACCACGATCGCCGAGCGCGTGGCGCCCGATGCGCCGTTCCTGGACCTGTTCTGGCACTACCGCGCGATCTTCGCGCCGGTGCTGCGCCTGCTGGCTGCGCCCACCGTGCAGGCGCGCTGCTACCACGCGGTCGCGACCGGCTACGCGGGGTTGCTGGCCGCGCTCTGGAGCCACCGCACCGGGCGCCCGCTGATGGTGACCGAGCACGGCATCTACGCGCGCGAGCGTGACATGGAGCTGGCCCGCGCCGACTGGATCCGCGACGAGGTGGGCGGCGTGTCCGAGCCGCGCTCCACCTGGGCGCCGCGGATCTCGCCGCTGCGCCGCCTGTGGTCGTCGTTCTTTCGCGCGCTGTCGCGGATCGCCTACGTGCAGGCGCGCCACATCATCACGCTGTCGGACGCGAACCGCGTCAAGCAGATCGTCGACGGGGCGCCGCCCGCCAAGATCGAGATCGTGCCCAACGGCGTCGCCTTGCAAAGCGGCCCTCAGCCGCCGCGCGACCCGGAGCCGCCCGCCCCCGATCAACGGAGCGTCATCGCGCTGCCCTCGCGGCGCATGCGCGTCGGCTTCGTCGGTCGGGTCGTGCCCATCAAGGACCTGGTGACGTTCGTGCGCGCCTGCGACATCGCGCTGAACAGCGTCGATCTCGACGTGCGCGTGATCGGTCCGGCCGAGGAGGACCCCGGCTATGCCGCGCGGTGCCGCCAGCTGGTGGCGCGGCTGGGGCGATCCAGCAGCATCCAGTTTGTCGGCCCGATGCCCCCGGCGCGCATCTACGGCGATCTGGATCTGGTGGTGCTCACCAGCTTCAGCGAGGGGCAGCCGCTGGTGATCCTCGAGGCGTACGCCTGGGGCCTGCCCGTGATCGCGACCGACGTGGGCGCCTGCCGCGAGATGATCGAGGGGCGCAGCGACGACGACCGGCGCATCGGCCCCAGCGGGGTCGTGACGCGCGTCGCCGCGCCCAAGGAGACCGCGGCGGCGATGGTCCGCCTGGCGCGCGACGTGCGGCTGCGATGGCAGATGGGGGCCGCTGGCCACCAGCGCGTCACGGCTTACTATCAACGCAAGGACATGCTGGCGCGCTACCGCGCGCTCTACGAGGGCCTCATCGAGGCGCCCTGATGGCGGGAATCGGATGGAAGCTGCAACGCATGATCGACCACGGCTCGCTGGCCGGGACGATCGCTGCCTACCTCACGGGTGTCGCCGTGACGTCGGCGCCGTGGCTGCTGACGACGGCGGTGCTCACCAGCCTGCGCCTGATCTCGCGCCACGCGACCGGCGACTTCGTGGGGGTCGAACGGTTCCTGACCGTGGTGTACGCAGTGACGGTCGTCCTGTCCGCGCCGATCCACGTCGTGGTGTCGCGCTACACGGCCGACCGCCTCTATGACCGGCACATCGAGCGGATCGCGGCGCCGTTGCGGCGCGCGACCGCCCTGACCGTTGTCGGCTTCGCGCTGATCGGCGCCGGGCTGGTCTGGGCCCTGCATTTGCCGCTCGCGCTGGCGCTGGTGGGCGCGCCGCTGACCGCCGTCATCGGGGCGCAGTGGCTGATGCTGTCCGTCGGTGGCGGCATGATGTCGCCGATCCTGCTGCTGCGGGCGTTCGGCGTGGGCGCGCCGCTCAGCCTGATCGCGGCGCTGGCGGTCGAGCGCGCCGCGCCCGCGGGCGGCGCCGGCTACCTTTTCGGCTTCGCCGCCGGGCAGCTCGTGACGCTGGGCCTGCTCGTGCGCGGCGTCGCCCGCGCGCTGCCCGCCGCGACCGATGACAGCGCGCGCCTGTTCCCCGCGTTCGTCGAGTACCGGCTGCTCGCCTGGTCCGCGTTCGCGTACTACGTGTCGATCTGGGCCGACAAGATCGTCGTCTACGTCGTGCGGGGCGCCGACGCGGCCGCGTTCTACGCGGCGATCGCGGCGGTCGCGTGGTTCTCGGTGATCCCGGCCTTCGCGTGGATCTACGTCCAGGTCGAGACCGCGTTCTATCAGCGCTTCCGCAACTTCTACGCCGAGCTGGAGGGCGGCGCGCCGCTGCGCGAGCTGAAGCAGCACGCCGAACGGATCTCCGAAGAGGCCAAGCACATCCTGCGCGGCGCGGCGGCCGTGCAGGTCGGCTCGACCACGCTGGTGATCGCGGCCGCCCCGCGCATCGTCCACGCCGTCGGCCTGTCGCCGGACGCCGGCCCGCTGTTCCGCCTCGCGTCGCTCGGCGCGGGCATGCAGGTCTTCTGCCTGCTGGAGGTCCTCCTGCTGACCTACTTCGATCTCCGCCGCGACGCGCTCGCCATCTGCGGCTGCCTGCTGATCGGCGTGACCGCGCTGACCTGTCTCTGCTCGGCGATCGGCTGGCCGCCGGTCCTCGGCCACCTGGTGGCCTGCGCGATCACCGCGCTCCTGGGCCTCGTCCTGGTCCGCCGCCGCCTGCAGACGCTGGTCCTGGACACCTTCCAGTCCCAGCCCTTCGGCGTCGCCTGATAAGCGTCTGAACGTCGTGACGTCTCGACCCCTAAGGGGCCGGGCGGCTGGCTACAGCCATTCGACGTTGCTCGACCCGGTGCCGAGGCCGAGGCGCGATTCGATCGCGTTCCACAGGTTCGGGGGCGGAGGGCCGCCCGGGAGGGCGGCGGCCAGCCGATCCACCACGCTGCGCGCGGTGGCCAGCGCCTCGTGGCAGCCCGCGTGGTGACCGTGGCGGAGGATGTGGCGCGCGCAGGCGCGCTGTTCCAGCTCGTCGAGCGCCTCCAGCGCGAAGGCTTCCGCTTTGTCGACGAACTGGGCGCAGGTGATTTGATGTCTAGGGCTATGGATCATGTGCTTTCGTCCCCGAGTAGCTCCGCGAGCTTGGCCATGGCGAGCTTTACGCGCATCTTGACGGTGCCCAGAGGGCTTGCGGTCTTCGTGGCGATTTCGCTCTGGCTCAAGCCTTCGAAGTAGGCGAGCTCGATGGTGCGGCGCTGGGCGGGCGGCAGCGTGCTTAGCGCGGCCGCGACGCGCTTTTCGTCGCGTTTCCGTTGCGTCTCCACCGCGGGGGAGGGCGGCGCCACCGGCAGCAAGCCGATGGTTTCGTCCGCGGCGGTGGCGATCGTTCTTCCGGCGATGTTCCGTGCGCGCAAGCGGTCGATGGCGCGGCTGCGGGCGATGGTGACCACCCACGCGACGGCGCCGCCGCGCCCGGGATCGAACTGAGCCGACCGCCTCCACACTTCCAGGAAGGTCTCCTGCACCACGTCCTCGGCCTCTTCGCGGTTCCGGAGGATCCTGTAGGCGATCGTGACCGCCCTCGACGCGTGCTGCTCGTAGATCGACCGCAGAGCGGTGACGTCGCCGCGGGCGACGCGCTCGAGAAGCTCCCGGTCGCGCGCTCGATCGGTCGGACCGGTCGGAACCGCGGCTACGAATCTGGCCAAGCACCCTTCAATATTGGGTGCGCGAATCGCGAGCGGAAGCGGCGCAGCCAACGCCAACCAAGTCATGTTTGCTTGAGCTACGGTTGAGCGTTCACTTCGGACGTATGCGTCCTTATTTTCAGCGACGAGGCGGACTTGCGCTTTCCAGGTGGCGGGCGGATGAGATTCAAGGCGTTCATCAAACGCCTGTACGAGGAGTACGAAAATGACGCGGTGGCCGACAGCGCCGCGGCGCTGGCCTACTACTTCGTCTTCGCATTGTTTCCGTTTCTTTTCTTCCTCACGACGCTGACCGCGTTCATCCCGTACGTGCGGCGCTCGGTCGATACGATCATGGCGCGCGCCCACGCGATCCTGCCGGAGCAGGCGGTGGGGCTGGTCGACACCCACCTGCGCGGGTTGGTCGAGACCACGCGGCCACGCCTGCTGACCGTCGGCCTGCTGGCGACCCTGTACTCGGCGTCGCGCGGGGTCGACGCGCTCCGCAAGACGCTGAACCTCGCCTACGACGTCAAGGAGTCGCGCCCGTGGTGGCGCACCGAGCTGGTCGCGTTCGGCATGACGATCGGCGGCGCGGTGCTGGTGCTGGTCGCCATCGCCGCCATCACGGCGGGCGGCAGCGCCGGCTTCTGGCTGGCCGAGAAGGTCGGCATCGCGCGCGAGTACGTGTTCGTGTGGAGCTGGGCGCGCTGGCCGGTCACGGCTCTGGCGATCATGTTGTGCGCCGCGCTGGCGTACTACGTCCTCCCGGACGTGAAGCAGAAGTTCAAGTTCATCACGCCCGGATCGGTGATCGGCACGCTGGTGTGGCTGGCTGGGACCTGGGGCTTCTCCGTGTACGCCGGCAACTTCGGCAGCTACAACGTCACCTACGGATCGATCGGCGGCGTGATCGTGCTACTGACCTGGTTCTACATCAGCGGCTTCATCTTCCTGATGGGCGGCGAGATGAACGCCATCATCGAGCACGCGGCGCCTGACGGGAAGGCCAGCGGCGCGCGCGCGCCCGGCGAGGCGCCGCCGCCGCCGAGCGAGCGGCCCAGCGCGATGCCGGCGGGGGCCGCCGACAGCGCCGCCGCCGCGGCCCGTTCCAAGGGCGGCATTCCCGCCGACGCGCAGGGAGCACATCGATGACTGGCCGGGGACGCTTGCCGCGGTGGGCGCGACGCCTGCTGATCGCCGCCGTCGCCGTCGTTGCGGTCCTGGTGATCGTGCGGGTGCTGCTGGATCCGGTCGCCACCCACTTCACGCGCAAGGCGCTGGATGACGCCGAGGGGATCCGCGGGGACTTTCACAGCGTCCACGTCACCGTGTTTCCGCCGGGCTACACCATCCGGCGCATCAAGATCGTCGAGCATCCACCGGACGATTGGAAGCACCCGATGTTCTACGCCGAGCGCGTGACCGTCCGCCTCGACTGGCGCGAGCTGTTTCACGCGCGGCTGGCGGCGCGCGCGCGACTGGAAGAACCGAAGATCGTGATCAGCAAGCGCGCGAAAGAAGAGAAGAAGTCCGCCGGTGTCCCCGACGTGCGCGACGCGCTGGCACGGGTGACGCCGGCGCGCGTCACCCGCGTCGAGATCCGCGACGGCGAGGTGCTGTACCGCGATCTGACCGCGCCCCGCGAGCCGGAGATCTGGCTGCACGGAATCGAGCTCGCGGTCGAGAACCTGGCCACGCGCCCGAAGCTGGCGGAGGGGCGGCCCACGACGATCAGCGGGCGCGCCAAGCTGGGGCGCAGCGGCGACGTGACGCTGTTCGCCTCCGCCGATCCGTTCGCGAGCAAGCTGACGTTCGCGGGCGAGTTCGGTGTGCGGGGATGGAAGGTCGCGGAGCTGTTCGATCTGATCCAGCCGGCGACGAAGCTACAGACGCCGCAAGGGACGCTGGACCTGTTCGCCGAGTTCAAGGCGGCCGCCGGGGCGATCTCGGGCGGCGTGAAGCCGGTGCTCAAGAACGTGGAGGTGCGCCCCACCGATGACGACCTGGGCAACAAGCTGAAGGCGTGGATCGCGGACGAAGGACTGCACCTCTTCTCCGATCGGGTGCCGGAGCGGAACGCGGTGGCGACCGTCGTTCCGATCAAGGGAAAGCTCGTGGATCCCGACGTGCAGCTGTGGCCGACGGTGCTGGGGGTCGTGAGAAACGCCTTCGTGCAGGGCATCTCGTCCGGCTTCGCGCACCTGCCGCCGCCGACCGCGGACAAGCCGCAGGGGAAGGTCGAGCAGGTCAAGAAGGCCTTGAAGAAGGATGAGGGGCCGCCGAAGGCGCAGCCGACGGCAGAGGAGCAGGGGAAATGACGGCGCGGCTCTTCAGGATCGCGACGATCGGCGCGTTGTTCGCGCTCGGGTGCGCACACGCGAAGACCACCGACGAAGGAGCGGAGAAGAAGCCGGCGGAGACGAGCGAGGCGAAACCCGCGAAGCCGGCGAAGCCACGCGCAGAACGCAGCACGCATGACACCGCGGGCACCCCCGCCGATCGCAACGGCGTTCCGCTGGCAACCGCGCCGGGCGGCCTGCTGGTGCCGGGCGCGGAGAAGAAGCTCCGCGAACGGCTGGTCGGGGAGGGATGCCTCGCGGACGACGCGAAGCGTTCGGACGCGATGAGCGAAGGCATCCGGCGCTGCCAGGCCGCCCACGACCTGCCCGCGACCGGGATCGCCGATCACGCGACGGTCAAGGCGCTGGGGCTGGACCCCGATCAGATCTTCCGCCAGGGCCCCGTCAAAGACTGAACACAGTCGACGAAACGCTGACGGCGTCCGTGCGCTGAATCGCAGGAAGTTGCGGCCTTTCCGCTGCTGGGGCGAGAATTGCACCCGGGGGCGGACATGAAGACGAACACGGTTCTGACGGGTTGTGTCCTGGCAGCGGCAGCCTTGGGGTGCGGCGGCGTCACCGGCATCCCGATCGAGAAGACCGCGACCGACTTCGCGAAGGCGATCTGCTCGGCGGCCTACAAGTGCTGCACGCCCGAGACCCTGATGGGCAACAGCTCGGCGGGGATGAGCGAGGCGGAGTGCGAGACGAAGACCGCCATGGACTTCCGCAACCAGCTGCAGACGATGCAGGACTCGCAGAACAAGGGGCGCTCGAAGTTCGATCAGAAGCAGGTCGACATGTGCCTGGAGGCGATCCGCGGGGCGACCTGCGACACGCTGACTTCGATTCGCAGCCTGTCGGGCATCCCCGCGTGCGACTCGACGTTCGCGACGCCGCTGGTCGCCGCTGATGCGACGTGCGGACAGGACTTCGAGTGCATCGCCGGCGTTTGCCAGAAAGAGCCGATGGCGTGGGAAGGCGTGTGCGTCGACGGCAACGCGGCGGGCTCGGCGTGCGCGGACAACAACCGCTGCGCGCCGAAGCTGATCTGCGACGGGCGCGGCACCAACATGGACGCGAGCGACGACGTTTGCGTCGCGGAGCAGAACAACGGCGCGACCTGCGTCGACGGGTACGACTGCAAGAGCCGCAACTGCGTCGCGGACGCCACGTCGGGCGCGAAGACCTGCCAGACCCCGACGACCGGGCAGTGCTTCTACGGCGGCGGCTGCTCCGCGGGCGGGCGGCCCAATGTGGTCGCGCTGGTGTTGATGGGCCTATTCGTGTTCGTCGCGCTCGCGCGGACGCGGCGTCGCGCCCGTTAAATCGTCCAGGTCCCGGAGGCGGGGCCCCACGGGATCGCGATCCGCCCGAACGAACCGGCATCGAACCAGATGGTTCCTTCCAGCCGGTAGGGGATGACGAAGCTGGGCGCGCGGCCTTGTTTCAGCTCGCTGACCGACTGGTCGGCGAGCTGTCTCATCACGCGCAGCAGCTGCTGCGGTGACAGGGAGAACCGGGCGGTGACCTCCATCTCGCTGGACGCGGCGACCGTCGGAGCGGTGAACGACGGCGGCTGGCCCGCGATCGCCGCGAGCCCGTTCGACACGACCAGTCCGGTGGCGGCGTTCGCGAAATCCGACAGCGAGCGCACGTCCCGCGACGACGCCTGGCAGGCGTTGGGGTCGGGCGGGCCGCAGGTGCCGGGGCCGCCCGGGCAAAGCTGCACGCAGGTCGCGCCCGTTTGCTCGTTGGCGAACCCGGGGAAGACGGTGACGGCGGCCAGCAGCGTCGCGAGCGGCAGCGGGATCTCGTTCGGGTTCTGGATCTTGAGGCGCGCGTCGAACGCGACCGCCATCGCGTCGGCCGGCGGGCGCGCGCCGAACAGTCCCTGGCACAGCAGCGAGGCGCCGCCGAGCGGCACGGACACCACGTCGGGGCAGTAGTACGCGGCCAGCTGCTGCCGCGACGGCGTGCTCACCAGCGTCGCGCCCGTGAAGGTGATCGTCGGCGGTTTGACCTGCGGGCTGATCACGCCGAGGTTCGTCAGCGGCACGCACGCCGCGCCCGTCACGACGCCGAGACCGGCCACCACGCTGATGAAGGACCGCACGCAGCGGCGAGAATATACGGTCAGAGCCTGGACGCGTAGTCGATCTTCATCTGGTCGTAGACGGCGATGTCGGGTTGCGTGGTGTAGGTGCTGCCCGAGCGGCGGAATAGATCGTGCCCCGGATTGTTCCAGGCGCCCTGCGTGGTCGGCTCCCAGTTGAACGTGCCGACGCCGCGGTTGTTGGGGAGGTTCCACATGATGTCGTTCGCGGCGCGCTGCTCGGGGCCGTACTCCGCGATCATGAACTTCATGTTCGGGAACTGACTGGCGAGCGACGTGAACGTCGACATCCACGCCGACGGCTGTCCCTGGTAGGCCGTGTAGCAGGACTCGCCGAACACGTCGAACGACACGCCCTGGGTCGTGGCGTTCGTGATGAAGTTGCGGCTGGACGCCAGATCATTGCCGCGATCGATGTGCATCGAGATCAGGATCGTCGGGTCGACCTCGCGGACCGCGGTGACGCCGGCCTTCAGCAGCATGCCCAGGTTCGTCCAGTTCGAGATGCTGCCCGTCACCGCGTTGTTCATCCCGGAGATCGGCTGACCGCCGCTGTCGCAGCGGTGGATCAGCATGCCGGGCGTGATCTCGTTGCCGATCTGGACCATGTCGGGGCGCGCGCCGCCGGCGACCAGCTTCTGGATCGCGTCCTTCGTGTAGTCGTGAAGCAGCGTCGATAGTGCGGCGATCGTGGTCGCGCCGTACCAGGGCACCGGCACGCACTGCTTGCCCGGGTCGGCCCAGTTGTCGCTGTAGTGGAAGTCGACGAGGAGGCCCATCCCCGCGTCCTTGATCTGCTTGCCGAAGTCGACGGTGTGCGTGATGTCGTCGTAGCCGTTCGTCTTGTCGTAGCCGTCCGAGGCCTTCGGATCGACGAACGTCCGCAGCCGGATGTAGTTGAAGCCGTGCGACTTCATGATCGTCAGCAGGTTGCCGCGCGTGGCGACCGGCTGCGGTTCCTGGTCGGTGACGTCGGCGCCGATGTAGAAGCTGAAGGGCAGCGTGTTCACGCCGCCGCCGCCCGTGCCCGCGGTCCCCGTCGTTCCTGCGCTGGCGCCGGTGCCGCCGCGCCCGCTCGCGCCGGCGCCGCCGCCGGTCCCGCCGTTGCCACCGCGCCCCCCGGCGCCGGTGGCGCCGCCGTTTCCACCGCGTCCGGCCGGGCCGCCGGTGCCGCCGTTACCTGTCGCGCCGCCCGTGCCGGCGGACCCCGTCGTCGTGCTGCCGGCGGTGCCTGTTGCGCCGCTGCCGGCGCTGCCGGTCGTGCCCGCGGTGCCATTGTCGCCGGCGGTGCCCGTCGTGCCCGCCTGGCCGGTCGTGCCCGCGGTGCCGTTGTTGCCGGCGGTGCCCGTCGTGCCCGCCGTGCCGCCGTTGCTGCCAGCGGTGCCGGTGGCGGTCGTGCCGCCGGTTCCGCCGCAGCCGGCGAAGAGGGCGGCGAGTGCGATGATCGTGATCCGTTTGGTCATGGGTCGGTGGGTCCTTTTAAATAGGCGGGCGTAGTGGGTCCTATCTCCTAGGTTGCGCGAGTAGATGTCGCCTGCACCGGAACGCATCGCGTAGATGTCGAAGTCGGCGCCGCTGCGCGCGAACGTCGCGCTGCAGCCGCGCCGTTTCTGGCTGTCCGCCGTGATTTTCGCTGACGTTTTGCCGACCGCAGTTCGATATAACGCGAGCATAGACGGGACGACGACGCCGGTGTTCTCGCCCTGGCGGTTTCGTCCCGGCCTCACCCTGGAGTTGACGTTCTTCTAATGACCTTTCCACGCTTGATGATCGAACGGGGTCTCGGTGCCGACGCGGTCAACAAGGTGCTCGGCGAAGGCGAAAACGAAGCGCTTTCGGTCGATCAGATCCGAGAGATCGCGAGGCAGTCCCGCCGCCGGTTCTGGCTCTGCGGCGACTGGATTCGCGAGCAGCCGCTCTCGATCTCCGACGTCACCGCGCGGCGCCTCACCGCGACCGAGGCGCTGGATCTGATCGGTCCGGTCGGCCTCGATGAGGTGAAGGCCAGCTCGTCTTTCAGCCTGAAGTGGCGCGACCGCGGCTGGGGCCGCTGACCCTCGCCCGCCGACATTCGTCGGCCAGGCCAGAGCCGAGGCCCAATTAGGCGAGCGCAGGGTGGCTTAGCCAGCCCGGAGCGAGCCGGGAGTTCGGGGGACCAAAGCGAGCGCGAGCGAGCGACGTCCCCCGATTGAATTGTTGACACCGTACATCTGTTCCGTACGATACGTGTGTTCAGTGGACTCCGGCGGAGGCAAAACATGGGCACGTTGACGTTGGTTCGCGACGACACGCGCGGGGCGCTGACCGATCGCCAGCGCGAGATTCTCGACTTCATCACGCAGTCCATTCGCGAGCGCGGCTACCCGCCGACGTTGCGTGAGATCGGCCTGCACTTCGGCATCAAGTCGACGAACGGCGTGAACGATCACCTGCGGGCGCTGGAGAAGAAGGGCTACCTGCAGCGCGAGGACCTCAAGTCGCGCGCGCTGCGCCCCGTCGGTGTGCGCGGTCCGATGCGCGCGCCGTCGCGCGAGGAAGACATGATCGACGTGCCGCTGGTCGGGCGCGTCGCTGCCGGCGCGCCGCTGCTCGCTGTCGAGAACATCGAGGACACCGTCAAGGTCGACCGCTTCTTCGTCGGGCAGACGCGCGAGGTCTTCGCGCTGCGCGTGAAGGGCGACTCGATGATCGAGGACGGCATCTTCGACGGCGACTTCATCTTCGTGCGCAAGCAGCTGCACGCGAACCGGGGCGACATCGTGGTCGCGATGATTGAGGATGAGGCGACCGTGAAGCGCTACTACCCGGAAGGGGACAGCATCCGCTTCCAGCCGGCCAACAGCCAGATGCAGCCGATCATCGTGAAGAAGCGGGATTTCAAGAGCGTGAACCTGATCGGTATCGTCGTCGGCGTTTATCGCAAAATGCGCGTGTGACAACGATCCCGGGGAGCGCCCGACTCCCTGGCGCCCCCTGAAAATGGCCATGCTACGCTGAGGCCTTCATGTCGCAGCGGGCCCGATCACGCGCGCGCGGATTCCTTTCGCGCGGCGCGCTGCTGTCGCTGCTGGTGCACGCGCACCTGCTCGCGCCCATCGGGATCATCGTCTGGATCTACGCGGGCCGGCAGGAAGCAGCGCGCGAGGCGCAGCGCGCGCAGGAGATGGACGTCGAGTTCCAGGACGCGACCGCGGCCGAGCTGCCCAAGGACCTGCCGCCGATCGAG
>Ga0070684_100001656_pt1 | contig 16165 bp, 21 predicted proteins | sample KBSC723LmetaG_FD_65653 | JGI IMG/M metagenome (GOLD analysis project Ga0070684, IMG submission 65653) | Corn rhizosphere microbial communities from Kellogg Biological Station, Michigan, USA - KBS C7.2-3L metaG | ecosystem: Host-associated > Plants > Roots > Rhizosphere ...
AAGGTTAACATACCCAAGGAATATAAAGATGTGTCTGAATGGCTTGCGACGATACCCGAAGATCAGAGGCGAGATAGTTTGCGAGAGGTTATAGAAAAATCTGTCACAGCTATCGAGCCTCTGCCTCTTTACACGATCTATGAAATGGAAGAACGATTCAAGGAATACGTCAATGAAGTAAAGAGTAAAGGATTCTCGTTAGGTAGACTTGCACCAGCATACGGTAACAAGACCATGATGCCGGGGGAATTAATCATGGTCATGGGAGACACAGGACAAGGAAAGACAGCGTTCCTTCAATATATGGCCAAGTCGGCTAGGCCACTTAAGACCATGTTCTGCCAACTAGAGCTACCACTTGAGGCTATGTTCATGCGTGAAGTCCAGATGGAGAATAAGGCACTAGAGGATGACATTCTTAACGACTATAAAAACGGCTCACCGTCAATGCGTGAAAGCTTTAAGAACCTAGACCATATTTTAACCTGCGACAAATCAGGAATCAGTATGGACTACATCGAAAAGCTTATCGAGCAGTCTGAGTTAAAGTTTGGTCAACATCCCGCTTTGGTAATCATTGATTACATGGGCCTAGTTAAAGGCGTGTCTATGAATAGATACGAAGCTATGGCAGCTAAGGCCCAGCAGGCTAAAGTTTTGGCGAAGAACACAGGAACCGTTGTGGTCATGGGGTCACAGGTAGGACGACCGCAGCGCGACGATAAGGGCGGTAGGGGTGCTAGGAAGGCACTGTCCCTACACGATGCTCGCGGTGCTGGCGAGTTAGAGGAATCAGCCAACCTGATTCTAGGAATCACTAAAGACAACGCCGACAACCCAGAAGACGCAGACATTGTAACAGTCAAGACACTCAAGTTTACCAGAGGAAAGGTAGATACCGAAGTCTATTTCAACTTCAACGGTAACACAATGCAGTTAACTCCATGCCAATCCTCGTCATAGATTCAGTATGTGGTTAATGGACAGAAAGCCAGCAGATAAGTCACCTGAATATAAAGCATGGCTAAAAATGAACGGTAGATACGGCGATCAGGTTTGCGACACTTGGAGATGGTATAAAGGCAGGAGCGATAACAAAGAAAGATATGCAACTTTCAGGGCATGTGTTGGGCCTAGACCAGAAGGCCATGTTCTTGTCAGGATAGAAAAGTCACTGCCATTCATGTCAGGAAACGTTAGGTGGGGAACCCATCAAGAAAATTCCAAGCTAAGGGGGCCGTATCGTAAGTTCTCCTATGCTAGAGACGAAGAGTTAATCATCGAAATAGAAAGGCGAGGATACCATGTTAAACGCATTTTGGCGAAATGAGCCGCTAGATGATAAGGAACAGAAGTTAATAGAGACGTTATTTGAAGGCCATAACCAAGCTGCTAGGCGTCAGAATATTAGCTCAGAAGTCTTGAAAGCTGCCTTTATGGGTAGCGGAGATTTTAACAAGTCTGTTGTAGCTGCTATCAGCACTCTAGGTGGAACACACGCCCCGATCATGCAAGCGTATGATGTTCTTTCTTATGCTCATGGATGCCACTGGGACGATTACACGTCTACTGATAGAAAGGTTCCGGGGTGGGGTAACTCATTCATTAAAGGAAGGCCAGACCCAACATGGGATTCAACAGCCGTAGCCCTAGAAGACCTTTCACCTGACATGGCTTGGAAGATAAATCACATTACTGAGTATATCCCAAAGCCAGTATATCCAAATGCGGCATGTTACACAGCAGCTACGGCTATGCTTATTGGCTTGCCAAAATACCTGTCACCGTGGTTAGTTATACAGGCACGACTAGAAACATGGGCAGAGCTAATATATGACAGCCAGAGACAGTCACCTTCGCAGGAGCTACGGGCTAACTGAACGTGAATATAACAGGATGCTTAAGCTACAGGGTGGAGTATGTGCCATCTGTGGAGCTAAGGCTAAAACTAGGAGACTCGCGGTAGACCATGAACATGTTAAAGGGTTTAAGAATATGTCGGCAGCAGAGAAGCGCAGGTTCGTCCGTGGTATTGTCTGCTTTACTTGTAATTGGATTATGCTTTCTAGGGGTGTCACTCTGGATAAGGCTAAAGGATTGGTTGGATACCTAGAAAGATACCATGCTCTCGATCATACACGAAATATCAAAAGCACCTAACGAAGACAGGATACGTTATCTGTTGAACTACGCTAACTGGACTCGACCGGATGGACAACTGAGAAGAGCGTATCTCAAAACTGCGAAACAACGCAGGAAAGAACTTAATGAGCAGCCACGGATTTAACACAAGCAAGAAAGAAGCACAGCTAGACAGACGAGAGAAGGTCTGGCAGTTACGCGTAGTAGAGCGCAAGACCTATAGGGACATAGCTAGGGAGCTAGGCATTACCGTATGGACAGCCCACAACGACGCTAAGTGGCTAGCCCAGAACCGCATCAAAGCCCTAGAGGGTAAAGACAAGGAACTGATAGCCAACCAGAATGAGATTTACGAAGCCCTGCTTAACAAGTGGCTACCTGTAGCCCTGCGTGGAGATGACGATGTAGAAACCCAACTATATGCCACTGACAGGGTAGCTAAGATTCTTTCAGACCAAGCAAAGTTATTCGGATTCCATACACTACCAAAGGCCCAACAGGGTAACGCAGAGGCATTAGGAAAAGGAATAGCAGAAGGTGTGATTGAGGCTATGGCTAAGCTTGCCGATAGAAGCAAGACGGTTAGGGCCGAAGTAATAGACCAGCCAGCTATACAAGATGCCGAAACCCAATAAATCGAAGTTACAAGATAAAGGATGGAAGCACGATGGATTGTGGTGGATTTCTCCATACACCAAAAGCCGATACATGTTACGAGAGGCGTTAGCGGTTGAAGAATTACGAGCATGGGGAGAAAGCGACTCTGCTATTCTAGGTGATAAGAACCATTCTATGTGGGTGCTACAAGAGGAAGATGACTGCGCGCTAACAACTATGGATGACTTGTCAAAAAGCTGTCATCAGCGTAGGGTAATGAGTGACCGAGCTACGGACTCTAATCTTAAAGGCAAGGGAACTGATTGATCGCGGAAACTGGCCAGAAGCAGTTAACATGTTACTTGAATACGAGGGAACAGCCCTTCGTGTCGAGACAGAGCCAGATGCCAAGGTCGGCATCCATGCCTACTACCTATCGTTACTTAATACAGGGCAATTTACAGAAGCAGCTTTGCTGGCATGGGGAAACAACCTATTTACTCCAGAGCCTAGGTCAGTAAGGCTAATATGGAAACACCTAACGAACCCTTTAGAACCGAAGGTGATAATCTTAGGATGCGGCTCTTCTGGGAAGACCTTTTCTACCTCAGCATGGGCAGACCTGTATTGGACACAAGACCCACAATATACAAGCGGGAAGTTAGTTTCGACAACGGCTGGACATGCAAAGTCAGGGTTAGTCTCACGCCTAACAAACTTCCACGGTAACTCAATCGTTAACCCCGCTGGCGATATTGTAGCTGGTGGGTTGATGTATCCCGGCAGTGACAAATCGGCTTCTATCCTACAGGTAGCTATACCTGAGGGTGACACGGGCGAAGGTCGCCTAACTGGATTCCACCCGTATCCTAGGGTTAAGCCGCATCCAATCTTCGGCCCTATGTCTAGGTGCTTTGTCGTCATTGACGAAGCTGACGTTGTTCCAGAAGGCGTATGGCGCGGCGTTGATAACATTCTAGGTAACGTAGACTACGCTGGCTCGATTAAGGTTGTAGCCCTTACCAACCCGCGACAGAAAACTAATCCATGTGCTTATAGGGCGGAACCCGTAGATGGCTGGGCCTCACTAACTGAAGACATGGACGAGTGGGTATCTAGGGAGGGGTGGACTGTTGTTAGGCTAGACGCTGCCAAGTCTGAGAACGTCAAGTCTAAGTCCGTGGTATTCCCCGGAATGATGACATACGAGGGATACATGAACTACGTCCGAAAAGGAGAGGCAGACCCTTCATACTGGATTTATGCCAGAGGGATGTATCCACCGGACTCTACCGCATCCTTCAATGTGTTCTCGCTATCTTCCTTTGATAACTCAATAGGTCGTTGGATGTTTGAAGGTGGAGTAACACCCGTAGCATCAGTTGACCCTGCCTTTGCGGAAGGTGGCGACGACGCAATCCTTACCATAGGAACATTCGGCAACGCCATTGGGTTCACTAACGAGAGGCGTGAGTTTACCCAGCTAGACACCGTAAGGAAAACACTACAGATAGACCAACAGATAACCCTCATTAAGGGCAAGGCGCATGAAATGGGAAACCAGATCATCAAGATACTGCGTAGCTATGGAGTTAGGCCTGAGTGGGTAACGATGGACAAGACCGGAAACGGCAGGGGGTTGTTTGACTATGTAACATGGCAGTATGGGGCAGTGATGGGTGTAGAGTGGGGCGAAGGGGCTACAGAAACAAAAATCCTACACGAAGACACAGAGCCAGCTAGCGAGAGATATAAAGGTATATCCACTGAGATGTGGTTTGCTACCTCGATATGGCTAGATCATGGGTTTATCAAGTTCTCACCCGGACTAGAGGGATACCACAAACTAAGAGACGAGCTAACCATGAGACGGTGGAAGTTCTTCCAGACGTTACAACAGCTAGAGTCTAAGGCCGAGTTTAAGCGTGTTAATCAAAATAGGTCATGCGACCGTTCTGACTCGTTAGTTATGCTACCACACGCCATGAGGATGAAGTCAGGTGGGTTGCCTCAGACCATGCAGGTTAAGCCACATCCATTCATGCGTAAGAACCTATACGATGACAGGTCTATTGTGGATGCCCAGATTCCGTGGATTAAAATAGACACTTAAGCTGCTAGCAGTGTATATTCTCGATATGAATAAAGAGATACTTATACGAAGAGCTAAGGCTGGTGGCAAGTCAAGGGGCTGGCAGGAAAGAAAAGAAGCCCTATTAAGGTATCATTCCACCCCTCACTTCTGTCTTAATTGTAAGTCAATGATTCATGTTGGAGATAAGAGGGTAGCTGATGTTATGAAGAAAAAATTCTGCGACTCTAGCTGTGCCGCTACCTATAATAACTTGAACCATCCAGAGCGTTATGGCAGGCACAGACTTGACAGCGCGCACACCATTACGTGATTGTAAAACATGAACGACAACATTCTTGATGCACTTAAAAAGGTATCCGGCTTTGAAGATCAAGTTTTGGTTGGAGAAGATCGGGTTCAACGCAATATAGACACCGCAATTAAAATTCTGCAAGCATCCCGCGAAGCAGACCTAGGCCCATCAGCTAACGCAATCGCTGACGCGCTCATTGAGATTGCGGAAAAAGGTAAACTAATTGTTGGTAGAACAGATGAAGTTAACCCTGTGGCATAAGCTAGCAATAGCTTTTATTGCTTATAAGTTATTTGAATCTGCTGTGTTCCTATACGGGATGCATCTAATCAACCACTAATAGAAAGAACAACATGGCCACTAAAGAACAAGAACCAGTAAGAGATTCCTCGTTGGATTCTCGCTATCGCACACAAGACCCTGAGCTAGCTAAGGTAACTGATAAGCTCAATACCCCACACGATCAGCATGGTGCTGACGCAGCTAGGTTTGAAGGTGAAGTAAACCCCAAGCAGCCGCCAGATCAGGCAGCTAAAGATCGAGCAGCTATTGAGGCATTTAAGGTTAGCGAAAAATCCACCAAAGCTAACGACGAGAATAAAGATAGCTCTAACCTTAGTAACCCTAAAGAGCAGGTAACTGTTACCGAGGAAGGTGCTAAGAAGCCAAAGCGAAACTAATTCGACTCCTTGACAGCTATGCTGCTGGGGGTAGATAGTTAAGCAGGCTAGGAATGGATTCTAGCTAGAAAGAAACAAATATGGACTTATCAGTATCTAAATACAGTCACCTGAAATACACGGTTAAGCTAACTGACTTTAACACAGTCAACGCGCTTACTGTTGATGTTCCTCTTGATACCCTGCCTCCGGGCGCGGTAATTATGAACCACATGATTAAAGCTTCAACGGCTTTGTCTGGTGGTGGAACAACGGCCCAGACTGGTCGCTTGAAGTTGAATGGCTCCCTTATCGGTGCCGGAACGACTTCCTTGGCGAACACTACGGGTGCGATTGACGTTACGCAGGCTGCTGGCCAGCTAGCGGGAACCAACGCGCTCGCGCTTACCCTTGTGGTTGCTACGGCTAACCTCAATACGGTAACAGCGGGTCAGGTTGACGTTATTATCAATTACGCGGTTTTAGCACCGTAAAGAAAGGGGCTATATGCCTATTATTGGTGGAATGGTAGACCCGAATAGGGTCATGGAGAAGGTGCCTAGGTATGATTCTTGGCAATCTAACAGGCATGATGCGTCTAACTACACGCTATCTGGCCCTACAACGGGCAGTAACGGAGTAGCTACGGCACCGTTTTCAGTCACTGTTCCAGCAGGGCTACGGCTAACTAAACCTATGGTTGTTACGCCTGCCGCTAGTGGTGGAACCTTTACTCCGTCAACGGTTCGATTAACGGACAATGATAGAACAGCTACCTTTACCTACACACTGGTAGGAACAGGAAGCAAAACCATAAGCGTAACTAATGACGCAGGTCTTACAGACCCGTCGTCTGTTGTGTGCGTAATATCATAATGGCTTATCAAAACGAAATGCAGGATATTAAAAAGGTCATGGAAGTGGTCAGGCCTTATTCCCAGTGGCAGGTAGCTACAGAGACTAACTCTGTCGCTAAGCCCATAGATAAAGTGGCCCAAGACTCAAAAAAGTCTCACCAAAACAGTCACGACAAATAATGAAATATGGCGATAACAGACGAGAGTCAGTTAAAAGGCGAAGACTTAGTTAAGGTTCCTAAATACTCTCCTGCTCGTCCTTATCCTGTATTAAATCCAAAGGTATCAGGAATAATCATCGTCTTAGACGAGTCAGAACCTATCCCGCCTTGCACGTTTTACGAATGCACTCCTAGGTTTCCTCAGGCTTGGGAGATGAGTGGTGCTACCCAAGTAGATACATCTCGTTTCAGGATTACCACCTTCGGTGAATTTCGCGTAACCACATCTGGCGAACAAAGGATTGTGTTATGAGCGTAAAGATTTCAGACCTACCTAGTGCTAGCTTAGTTAGTGGCTCAGAGATCATAGAGATAGAGCAAGGTGGAGTTAGTAAAAAAACAACAGTGTCTGCTATAGCTGGTGGCGGTGTCCCAGAGAGCGGATTTACTCAGTTAGTTAACGGACAAGATTACATAGATGTTTTGTTCTCTACACCCCAAGTTAATAACCAATGGTTTATGACTGGCGGATTTATAACGAACACCAGTGACGCATCTCCTTTAAATATTAGCCACGGTGTAATAACACACAGAACCACTTTGGGGTTTAGATTACAGCTTATAGGAATACCTGACAGTAATAACTACAAAATTGGCTGGGTAATTGTTGGTTCGCCAGCTAACACAGGCTCAGAGGCAGATACTTATTCTATATCTGGGCCTAGCTCTGGACATAAAGATACTGCTTCAACGAATTTTACGGTATCTTTGCCAGTTGGCTCAACAGTTCCATCTTCCGTTACTATTACACCTGACGATGGAGCAGCAGCAGGCTCTTTCTCGCCAGCTACAGTGAACCTAACAACAGCCGCTCCGTCTGCTACTTTTACCTATACTCCAACCACGTATGGCGCGAGAACAATATCTGTAACAAACAACGGTGGACTAGATGACCCCCTGAGTGTTAACTATGTTTCTACGGCCTCTGCTTATACTTTTTCTGGCCCTAGTTCTGGAACAGTTGGTATTGAATCTACTAACTTTACTGTTGAGCTTCCAGTTGGCGGTGCTGTTCTGGGAACCGTAACAATCACACCCGCCGATGGTGGGGATGGCGGAACATTCACCCCGTCAACTGTAGGATTAACCACAACAGAACCATCAGCGACATTTACCTATACGCCTGCATCATACGGGGACAAGACGTTAGTCGTAAGTAACAACGGTGGTATGACCAATCCCAGTAATATTGTTTACGCTGCATCAGTATCACCAACTCTTGTTTCTGGTATGACAGCATGGTGGGTCACTCCAGCCGGAAGCGATGGCGACGCTGTTGGTATAGTTTTTGATTCTAGTGGTGTGGGAAATAACCTTTTCGGTGGAGATTCAACCCTCAAGAATAACATCATAAACGGATTGCCCGTGTTAAGATTTGATGGAATAAACGATGGTTTTATAGTGAACTCCCCTATGGTGAGTCAACCGGGAACGATATTCGTGGTAGCTAAGCCGGGTGCATCTATAACCTATTTTATAATTAACGAAACTGCTACACAGATGACTGTTGATGCTTCTGGCTTTTTTGAAATTAACGGTGGCGTAACCCTAACAGACGCTATTGACCATCGAGGAGCATTTCATGTGTTTACCGCTAAGTTTAACGGGGCGTCATCAGCCATTTATGTTGACGGGGTGCAAACAGCTAGCGGTAACGCCGGAACAGGCGGCTGGTCTGGCCCAACGTCACTTATGAATAATACGTCCCTACTTGGTTCTACCTATTCTACTGGTGACATAGCGGAAATCATTGCTTACAATACTGCCCTTTCAAACACCGATAGGGAGCTTGTAGAGTTTTATCTGAAAACAAAATACGCTACCCCATGAACACGCCCATAAATAACGGAATCCTGCAAAGCAATCTGGACTTAAATGGATTCATCCTTACAGGCCTAGGTGAGGGGTCAACCCCCGGTGGAGCAGACACGCAATTACAGGTTAATCAGTCAGGGGCACTAGGCGGAATACCAGAGGTAACATATGATGGCTCTCTGCCACTAAAGATAACCACTGCCGCTGCCACAAATGTAACTACACCGGGATTGCAACTCAGGAACACGGGGTCTAGTGGTAACAGGATTTCTCCTGAGATACATCTTATTAGATACGGAACCGGGGAAGTTGATGGAGTTGGGAAGTTTGACACTAAAATCTGGGGTGAGGGTGGAGATTTACGTATAGCCACCCAATTTAATGACGGTGGATACAATCATACAGGAATCCGAATCACTGAAGCTGGCACTATAACACAGTTTCAGGGTGATACCACGATTGTCTTAGCTGCCCTCTATGGATTAGATTATGTATCTACTGGTGGCGACGCTACCCACCCTCAGTATGCAGCTATTTCTAACAGTAACTCCCTAACCAATACTGGATGTTTGGCCTTGGATTCCTTAGGCACAATCTGGTGGGACGCAGGAAACAGGTGGTCAAACGTGGAAGGCGACACCATGTTGAATCGAACTGCGGCGGGAGTAATGAAGCTGAAAAAAGTGCTTGAATTAACCCCCGTAGCGGTAAGCTCGTTACCAACGGGTGTTCTTGGAAGAATGGCTGTTGTTAATGACGGAACAGCGTCATTAGCTTGGGGAGCTACAGTCACAGGTGGTGGTTCTACTAAATACCTAGTCTGGTATAACGGAACAAACTGGACGGTTTTTGGCAAGTAATATCTTTACAGCACCCTTATTAATGGAGTATTTTTTAACATGATAGAATCAGCGGTAATTCCGCCTAAACCTGCTCCCGTTCCCGGTGAGCAACTAAACGGGCCAGAGGTAGCTGTTGTGCCACCTCGCCCAGAACCAACACTAGACCCATACCTAGAGCAAGCTAATGATAGATCAAGAGAAGAAGAAACTGAGAGACCAGCGCAGGAGAGACGCGAACAGGACTCCAGAGGGAAAGGCAAGAAAGAAGTTTCACCGAAACGAAAGAAGGGGACTTAAATACAAGGTAGTTAAAAACCATCTATTAACACATCCATGCGTAGATTGCGGTAACACAGATATCAGAGTGTTACAGTTTGACCACGTAAGGGGCGAAAAACTGGGTAACATTAGTAACATAATTAGAGCTAAAAATAACGTTGGATTCTTAGTTGAAGAAATAGCTAAATGTGATGTAAGATGCGGAAATTGTCACCTTATTAGACACTACGAGGCACGATATGACCACCAATCCTGAGATGTCAACCGTTCCTCCCGGCGGTGGATTTAGGTTCCTACAGAGGCTCCCGAACGGAGCGTTCAAGACGTTCCTAGAACCAAGCCAAGCAAAACTACACGAAGCCGTAAAACAGTTTCGGATAGACAACAGTCTTCCAGCCGGAAATCTAGATCGAGAACTTAAGATAGGAATGTCTGCTCCTGTAGTGCAGGAGTATAACGACCAGCGTAGCTTAAGAGAGAGAGTTACTAGCTGGCTAGCTAACAGGCAGTTTGGAACAGTCAAATATGTTCCCAACGAGATAGCTGAAGAACGAGCTAAGCTAGCGGCTAAAGACATACATAATATTTTAGATTATGCCGATGCGTGCCTAGAGTGCTATCAAAGCACTTTACGTGGGTTGTTTGCTATACGACAGGGTAAGACAACCAGCTATGATGACAAGCTAGGCGCGTGCGACATCTGTGGACACGATAACAAAACGGTGGTGCATTTGCAAGCTAGCTGTCTGCCTCATTTGAAAAAAGATTCACCATGCTGGTGTCACACAATACTTGAAGAAGATGCCACATAAAAATACAGAAGCTCGTAGAAAATACCAATCATCCAGAAATGGGACAAGGGGGGAATATAGAAAACAATACTATAGCAAAAATCGGGACAGGATTATACGAGAAACAAGCCTCTATTACCATAAAAACAAAGCACTGGTAAGTAAACAGGGTAGAGCTAGAAGATACGGTATAACCGTAAAGGATGTTGAACGAATAATCTCTAAAGGAGTTTGTGAAATATGTCTCATTAAGTTAGAATTACTAAGAGATATGTATTTCGACCATGACCACAACACAGGCAAAGTCCGTGGCCTGCTATGCCATAAATGTAACACAGGATTAGGATGCTTTTCTGACAGTCCTGATAAATTACAAGCTGCGCTAGACTACCTAGCCACTAGAAGGGTATCGTAACACTATGACAGGTCAAGGTTGGACTACAGGTGGAGACGTTCGCTCCAAGCCCACTACTAAAGAATACCGTAGTAACTACGAAGGAATTAATTGGCGAAGACGCAAGCAAGTTATTAAGGAATGGGAAGACTATCAAGAACACTGCGAAGCACAGAGAGAGCCTTTAGGTAATGGCAACAGACCTTAAGACCGATAACGATAAAAACAAAGAGGGTGTTCTTAACACCACTCAGGTATCCGAAAGTGGCAAGGTAACACAACGAGCTATCCTTAACGGAGAACAGGCTTGGCGTGTTTACTCAGAGATAGAGAAAGCCAACCAAGAACGCAATCAGACCGATGCCGTTATATGGAACAAGTATAACGATGGGCAGCCGTTTGACCCTAAGGCACTAGCAGACACAGGTCAGGCTAACAGATACAATTTTCCAACAGGGTTCATGTCGTCCATTATAGATCGGGTAACTCCGGTTCCTGTGTCTATTATTGACTCAGCTAGGTATCTTACTTCTGCTTCTCTTTCTAACATAAACAAGGAAACTGGTGTAGTAGACCCAACTAAGGGTGAACATACCGGAATCTTGAGAGAGAAGGTAACTAAAGCTATACGTCGCTGGCCGGATTGGAAGACATTCTGCACAGGGATGTGCCAAGAATTAGTTTTGATAGGTAGATGCTTTGCGCTATTCCTAGACCCCTATACCCCTTGGCCTAAGTTCTTCAAGACAGATCAAGCCTTCCTGCCTAATGGCACAGGCGAACACTCTAGGTCTGTTCAGTTCTTGGTAGCCAAACAAGATTTGTTAGTCCATGAGTTAGTAAACTTCATTAAAAACAAACAAGCAGCAGAAGATGCAGGATGGGATATTAGCGCAGCGGTTATGGCGATTAACGAAGCCATGCCCCGCAAGCCAGAGACCGACGACTCTTCAGGACAGAGAAGCTATGAGGATTGCATACGGGAAGGTAATCTAGGAGCTAGTTACGCAGGAGCTTCAGTTATACCTATCGCTCATGTGTTCGCGGTAGAAGCTACAGACACGGCAAAAGATAATCCAGTTACTCATTATATCCTTTATCGCAACAAAGAACATCAGGTGTTATTCAATAAGAATGACAGATTCGATAAGGTAGAGGATGCTATCACCTTATTTACCTTGGAACCCGGAAATGGTAAGTTCTATGGCTCTAAAGGTCTTGGCAGGAAACTGATTAACAAGCATCTAGCTATCGAACGCGCCCGTAACAGGATGTTCGATCAGCTTGAAATGTCAGGGCTAGCTATTCTTAAGACCGACGCATCACGCGCACCTAATGTCCAGTTTAAGGTAAGACACCCATTTATCTTAGTTACCGCTGACGCAGACTTCGCGGAACAAGAGATTAACGCCAACGTTAAGGCCTACCTTGACGCCGACGCCAAGATGATGGACTTAGCCCAGCAAAGGGTAGGTCAGTATCTTCCTAATCAACTTACCAATAACGAAGGTATGCGGGATAAGACCGCCAAGGAAGTTACGGTAGATTACCAGCGTGAGGCAGAAGCTAAGGTAGCGTTCTTGTCTCGGTTCTGGGGCCAATTTGCAGACCTAGTATCTGCCATGCAGCGTAAGCTGTTAGACCCAGAGACTACGGATAAATGCGCCAAGGAGTTACAGGCAGAGCTTAGGTTGTCTGGTGTAACAAAAGAGGAGATGGAAGAATTTGCCAATGCTCCAGCAGCGGAAGTTATTCAAGACCTTACCCAAATCCAGAACCAACAGATTTTAATGGTAGCTGCCAAGTATGGTAATGACCCAGATATTAACAAGCGAGAACTTAAAATTAGAGAAATCTCAGCTATGTCTTCTCCTGCTATTGCAGAAGCTTTAATGTTACCACCTAGAGACGTAACAGCTAATGTTATCGAATCAGCTAGGGCGCAAATGCAAGAGACCGAAGACATGAACATGGGCGCACCGGGGCTTCCGGTATCACCCCGCGACGACCATAAGACACACCTAGACGTTGTTATACCAGACCTTCTACAGGCAGTTGCTAACGCTTCGCAGGTAGGCATAGACCCACCGAGTTTAGGTAAGCTAGCAGCAGGCCTGACGCACGCACAGGCCCACCTACAGATGTGGACGCAAGCTGGTGCGGATAAGTCAACGATTAAGCCATACGTGGCAGGGTTAAAACAGGTAGACGATATTCTTAAGAAACTATCCATTAAGGCAGCACAGGGCATGGCCCAGCAGCAAGACCAGCAGGCGCAGGCCGCAGGAGAGGCAGCGAAACAGGCCCAGCAGCCAGTTAGCCCAGATGTTATGAAGCTTCTGGTTTCACTGTATCCTAATACCGTAGGCTCTATTAAACGCCAGATTGAACAGATACTTGGCCTTAAGCCAGCAGACCCGAATGAGGCAGACGTAGAGGCAGCTAAGGAAGCTACCTTTAAGCACCCTGACCTACCAGAGAAGGTAGCTAACATGGCTACACCTAACCCTGTAGCACCAGACACTCAAGGTGTGCCAGCACCGCCCGGTGCGCCAGCTAACATAGCAGAGCCACCTACCACCGAGTCCCCACAAGAGATTCCGCCAATAGCTTGACAATAATACAGGCAAAGGTTTAATTTATTACAATGCCAGATGGATGGAATAGACTCTTTTTAGCAATTACGAAAAAGTCAAAAACACATAACTTAACCAACCGCAGACATGGAATGTCTGGTTCTCCAGAATACAACACATGGGCTGCTATGTTAGCTAGGTGCAAAAACCCAAAAAGCCATATTTGGAAATATTACGGTGGTCGTGGAATAACTGTTTGTGAGAGATGGAATAAGTTTGAGAACTTTATACATGACATGGGCAGCAGGCCTTTTGGGATGTCTTTAGATAGAATAGATAATAACGGTAGCTACTGTCCTGAAAATTGCAGATGGGCAACACGAAAAGAGCAGGCGTTAAATCGAAGAAACCGTTTTTGTATACAAAATTACTCTGATGAAGAATTACAATCCGAGCTACACCGCAGGGGAATATCTTTATGACAGAATGGAAAAGGGAAGATGTTGTGTGGTTAAGAAATTTACTAGGACAACCTTCTGGTAAAACTCTTATTGACACACTAAGAAGCCGTATACCTAAAATAAAATCACTAACAAAAGAAGGCTCTTGGGTTGAAGCTGTTAAAAAACAAGGATACGAAGAAATGCTAGATGTGTTTCTATCTTTGTCAGAATTTTCGCCTATCGAGTTACGAGAGATTCAGTCAATAGACCTAACAAGAGAACCAGACTAATATGGCAGACGAAACCACAACTGGAACACCAGCAACTACACCAATAACATCACAGGATGTTACCCCACCCTCGACAGGCCCAGACCCATTAGAGGCACAGCATAGCCAAGATAATTTCAAGGCATTGTCTGCGCTCTTCGATCAGGTTGAAGGTGCTACTACGGTAGTCACGCAACCAACTGCGCCTGCACCTACACCAGTAGGAACAGAGCCTACCCAACCTACTCAGCCAACACAGCCAGTAGACGACTTTGAAAAAACACTGGAAGGTATCAAGGCTAGCGAGCGAGCGCACCCCAATGTTATCAAAGGCATGGACGAGCTTCGCAGGATTTCCCGCGAGGAACATAAAGCCAGAGCCGAGGCAGAGATTAGGTTAAAGGAATACGAGACGAAGGTAGCTGATTACGAAAAGAAGCTACAGCAACCTACTATTCCCGAGGAAACAGCCAAGGAGCTAGAAGACCTTCGTAACTTACGCAAGGAATTAGACCTCAAGCTAGACCCAGACTTCCAGAAGACCTACGTTGAGCCAGTTAAGGAAGCGGAAGTTAACATCATTAACATTCTGCGAGAAGCTGGACTTAAAGACGAACACGTTAAGTTTATTAACGAACACGGTGGTATCATAGCCATGAGTAGGTCTACCGAACCAATGGAGATTGGCGGTAAGCAAATCACGGCCCAGCAATGGGTGAATGACGAGCTATTCGGCAGGACACCTATCTTCCATAAGAATCGTGCCCTAGGCGAGCTTACGAACGCGCTTAACCTTCAAGACAAGGCTAGCCGCGAGCTACAGGACTTCCAAACCAAAGGCAAGGAACGGTGGGAAGCTAAGGTTCAGAAATTCCGCACAGAGTTTGACGCAGGCCGAGACGAAGCTATTGCTGAGTTAGGCGATGCCGTTAAGCCCAAGGTAGCTTCACCTACAGCCACAGCCGAAGAGAGGCTTGCTATTGAGGCTCATAACAACAGACTCAGGGAAGCTGAAGCTAGGTTTACAGAATATATTAAGACCAGTCAAGACCCAAAGGTATCTGGCAGGATTGTAGTTAAGGCAACACAAGCCGATGTGCTAGCAGCCACCAATAAAGAGCTAGAGGCTCAGGTGGCTAGCTTAACGCAACGCCTTAATGATATCAAGGCTGCTGGCAGCACTTCGCAGGCAGGAGACCACACGGTAACACCGCCAGCGGTAACACAGCAGACACCAAAAGACTTACTCAGGATAAACGATCAAAAGGCCTTGAGTGATCTACTGACAGGAGCAGGAGTAACACGATGATTAATGTAAGAGAATTTATTAAACAGCTAGGTGACAAAGCACCGGACTTTTTTGGCACAAAGAAAGAGACTGTAGCTCGCTGGCTTAAGACTGGTAACATACCCTTTAAGGCAGTTGAGAAGGTGCTGGTAGCCGACGAAACACTTAAACAGCTACAGGGTGGTAATCGGGTTCGTGATATACCAGAGCCACAACCAGAGGTAGCTACACAAGAGCCAGACGTTGACCCGCTTACTCATCTACCCGTTAACCTGCCCAAGAATCAACCTAGAGTTGGTGGTGGTCGCGCTGTTTCCGCAGGCGGAACCGCGCCCGATTGGATTGAGGCAGACCCTACAGAACAAAACTTTGGGGTTAATATGACTAGGCCCGGTCGCATTAACGCGCAGCCGTTGCCACCCATGAAGATTCGCAAAGAAAATGGACAAAGCATACCTTATGTAGAGCAACCCAAGCCAGTAACAAACTTACCACCTGAGATAGGTGGTGGAGACGCTGGATGGAGTAATCGCGGAGAACCTATACCTCAACCGAAACGAGAGAATGAACGACCCATCGCGCCGAAACCGACAGAAGGCGTATCG